>Ga0134128_10010566_pt1 | contig 11059 bp, 9 predicted proteins | sample KB31754_FD_96462 | JGI IMG/M metagenome (GOLD analysis project Ga0134128, IMG submission 96462) | Terrestrial soil microbial communities with excess Nitrogen fertilizer from Kellogg Biological Station, Michigan, USA - KB3-175-4 | ecosystem: Environmental > Terrestrial > Soil > Unclassified ...
CTTTGTCGCCCGTGCTTTGTCGCCCGTGCTTTGTCGCCCGTGCTTTGTCGCCCGTGCCCGCCGGCTGTCGCCCGGAACCGGATTTGGCGGGCCCGAACAGCAGCGTTGCCCCTCCGCTGTAGTTGCTTCCAGGGACGCTACTACGGCAAGGGCGCTCCGCTGTAGCTCTGGACTACAGCTAAGCCTCTCCGCTGTAGTTCCGTCTCGGGAAGCTACTACAGCGGAGGGGCAACGCTGCTGTTGATCAGGTGGCGGTGAGGCCTAGGGATTCGGCTACGGCGCGGATTCCTTTCGCATCGGCGAACGGTGAGGCGAAGATCACCTCGTCCGCGCCGGCTTCGATGTGACCGGCTATCAGAGCGGGTATTTCGTGGGCCTGGCCGACGGTGAAACCAGCCGTTTCCGTAGCCGACGCGGCCGCCGCCAGCATGCCGCGCGTCTCGTTCGTGTTCTGATCCGACGTGGTCAAGATCAGCGGGGTCATCCACGTCACGGCGACCTCAGCCGGATCCCGGCCGACATCGGCGCAGTGCCCGCGCAGCACGCTGATCTTGCGGGCCAGGGTTTCTGCGTCACCGGTCACGTTGCACATGTCGGCGTAGCGGGCGACCAGGCGCAGGGTCCGCTTCTCGCCGCCGCCGCCGATCATGATCTTGGGGCCGCCTGGCTGAACCGGCGGCGGCACGTTGCGCGCGTGATCGAGTTGGTAGTGGGTGCCGCTGAAGCTCACGTCGTCGCCGGTGAACATGGCCCGGCAAATCTGGACCGCTTCCTCGAGCATGTCCAGGCGCACCCGGTCCTTCGGGTAATCGACGCCGAGTCCCTGGTGCTCGACGTCGTACCAGGCACCCCCGATTCCGAGCACGGCGCGGCCGCGGGAGATGACGTCCAGCGTCGTGACGATCTTGGCGAGGATGCCGGGGTTGCGGTAGGTCACCCCGGTGACCAAAGTGCCGAGCTGGACTCGCTTGGTACGCGCGGCCAGGGCTCCCAGCAGCGTGTATGCCTCCAGCATTGGCTGGTCGGGACCGCCCATGGAAGGCAGCTGGAAGAAGTGGTCCATCACCCACACCGAGTCGAACCCGGCCTCTTCCGCGGCCACGGCGAGCTCAGCAATGTGGTCGAACATATCGGCTGGCTCAAACCCTGAGAAATATGGCAACTGTACGCCGTACTTGGTCATGGGGTCACTGTAGTGGTGGCTGGTTACCAGGGCAGCGGCCCTGGGCATCGAGATAGGTACCGGTCGGGCCGGTGAGCGCGGCCTTCGATGAGCCGTACGCCGCGGCCGGAACCTGCGATTCGATCAGCCCTGGCGTGGAGACGCGGGTCACGCGAATGGGCCTGGATTGGCGGCGAGGACGCAGGCCACTGGCGGGTCTAGGTTGAGGGTCTCGACCCTGGGTTTGGCGTAGCCGGCGCTGCGGAGCAGGTCTTCGATTTCGCGGGCGGTGCTGCGAGTCGTGTCCGCCGTGGCCCCGGCGCAGCGGGGCTGGAACGCGATGGCAATGCGACCGCCCGGCGCTAGCCGGCGGCGCAGTTCGGCCAGTCGCTGGGCCGGCGCGGGCCAGAGTCCTAGCGAGTTGATGGCGAAGATGGCGTCGAAGGGACCGTCGAGAGCGGGCGGAAGCTGATCGACCGGTGCCAGCATAAGGGTCACTCGCCCGTCCCGGATAGCGGCGGCGTTGCGCCTTGACGCCTGCCGCAGCATCACCTCGGAGTGGTCGAAGCCGTACACGTGACCCGCGCCGGCCCGGACCAGGTCCGCGACGGCCAGTCCGGGACCGAAGCCGGCTTCAAGGACCTGGTCGGCGGGCCGCACGTCGAGCAATGCGACCACCCAGGCGCTGCGCTGCCGATTGGACGGGCGGTGGGCCATCTCCCAGGCGGCCACGCGCCCGGCCGTACCCCGGGGATGATGATCCTGGCCGATTACGTCATGGTCCAGGGCGCGCACGGCGACGGCCCCGGCCCGCGCGATCCCGAACTCGACGGCCGCCGTCACCGCCGCCCTCATTGCCCGGGGAATGCTTCCCTCCCGGTGCGTCCCCATAGCCGGAAGTCAACGCCTTCAAGTGCACCTGAAGTCAACCCGCCTCGCGGCTGGATTACGCGCGACTGCGCGCTAGCGGCGAGTGCTGGCTTAGCGCGAGGCTGGGTTCATGGACGATCCGGAACGATGCGGTGAGCACGCATCGAAATTGAAGCAACAGCTTCCTTACCCGTATGACCAGGACTTGTCGGGGGTGCTGCGGGCCATTAACCGGAGGGATCCTAAGGCCCGTAGCCGGCAGGCCAACGATCCGGTGACCGCCGCTTATCTGAAGGCGGCCATGGACCTGGTCCAGAAGCATCTCGGACCCGATGTGGACGCTGAGAACGGCGGCACCCAGCCCCTGCTTGGCTTCCTTTCCCAGCGGGAAGTGGCTGCGGCGGTGGATGCGGGCCATCGTCGACCCCGAGGCGGCGGGCATCGACAAGGACAAGCGCAGTTGCCTGCTCGGCACCGCCGTGCTGGCGATCATCGCCGGCTGCTGTATCCCCGCCGACGACGCGGAAAGCTCATCGCTCGAAGACACTGTCCGCGCGATCACCCTCAACTCCCGCACAGAATCCGAAAGATAAGGCGACCAGCATGTACACCCTCATCTTGCTCAGCGGCATCGCGATCGGTGCCATCGCCACCTGGCGCCTTGCGATGAGTCGCGCCGCTGCCTGGGTGGAAGGCTGCCAGCAAGGCCGCGAGGACATGATGTCCCTGGCCAGGGCCCTCGGTCACAAGGCCGTGCCGCCCGAACTACTGCTGGGTGACCGTCCGGCCAGCCGGCTGCCCGGGCGATCGAACTCGCGCGACCATTGATGTATCTCGGCGACTGCCGTTGCCCCTCATCTAGTGACGGCAACTTCCGTCACACCGAGCCTGGAGGCAGTCATGACCGACCGGCAGTACAGCGCTGGCACCGTCGACCACAGCGCGCGAGCAAGCAAGCTCTTCGCCGCCGACGGGAAGAAGATCGGCCACGGAACCATCGCGTGGCTTCCGGCGCCGGCCTATGAGATGCATGCCGCTCCGTTGTGGCGGCCATCCGGTACGCCGCCGATGATCGCGCTGCTGGACACCGGAGTACAGCCTCATCCCTGGCTGCCGGACGGCGGTGACCGGCAGTTCCTGGTGAAGGCCGAGGATTTCGGCTGGCAGTCGCCGGTACCGGACGACGACACGGCGACCGACGCGGAGGAGAACTATCGCAGCCACTGGGGTCACGCCACGTTCATCGCCGGGCTCATCCGGCTGGCGGCGCCCGAGGCTCAGGTGCTGTCGATGCGGGTGATGAGCAGTGACGGCAAGGTCAGGGAAGACGATGCCGCCAGCGCGCTGACCTGGCTGGCCGACAACCCAGGCTTGCCCGGCGACGTCGAGGTCGTGCTGATGGCGTTCGGGCGCCTGGACGAGCCTAGCGATGCTGACCTGGAGAAACTCAGGACGCCGATCAAAAGGCTGACCGATCAGGGAGTGCGCATTGTCGCCTCCGCCGGCAATGACGGCAGCGAGCGTCCCGTCTATCCGGCGGCGTTCGCGGCCGAGGAAGCCTTGTCGCCCAGGTCGCGGCGATCCGTGATCAGCGTCGGCGCGCTTGCCACTCCGACTGAGCGCGCCCCTTACAGCAACTCCGGGCCGTGGGTCACCGAATGGTACCGGGGCACGAATGTCATCAGCATCATGCCATTGACGACCAAAGACTCCGAAATGGCGCCGGCCCAAAGCGAAGCGCCGGCCGAAGGCAATGGATACGCGTGGTGGAGCGGTACGTCATTCGCAGCCGCCATTGCTGCCGGTAAGGCACTCCCGGAGCCAGCTAGCGCGGCATAGCATGATCGGTGTGGCAGTTGGCGGGGGGAAAACCGGCACTGACCAGGCCGCGTCCGACCGGGCCGCGCGCCTTGGTGCTTGCCTGCTGCGGGCCAGAGACGGCGAGACGGCCGCGCTCAACGAGATCATCAGCGAGCTGAATCCGCTGCTGTGGCATGTAGCGCGGGGTGAGGGCCTGGGAGCCGAGGAAGCGGCCGACGTCGTCCAGACGAGCTGGCTTGAGCTGTTGCGGCGGCTGCACGAAATCCGTTCCCCGCAGGCGCTGACCTCCTGGCTCGTCACCGCTACCCGCCGCGAGGCCTGGCGGGTACGTGAGCTGTCCCGGCGGCAGGCCGCGGACGGGACGGCGCGGCTGGAGTCGGCGCCCGATCCGGATCCTGGCCCGGGCGAGCTGCTGCTTGCCGACGAGCGGGACCAGATTCTGTGGCGGCACGTCCAGCGGCTTCCTGAGCGCTGCCGTCAGCTTCTGCGCATCGTCGCCCATGTTCCCCGGCCCGACTACGCCGCGGTGGCCAGCGCGATGGCGATGCCCGTGGGCAGCATCGGCCCGACGCGCGGCCGCTGCCTGGCCAAGCTGCGGGAAATGCTGCAGGCCGATCCCGGGTGGAGCGCGTGATGACCAGTCCGGCCGATCTGCCCCTTTCTGATGAAGACCAGGCTGTCCTGGACCGCCTGGCGGAGGTCTACGCGCGGCTCGACCCGGCGCCCGCTGACCTGAACGCGCGGGTCTCGTTCGCGGTCGCACTGGCGGGCGTGGACGCGGAGGTAGCCAGGCTGAGCGAGCAACTGGCGGTCGGGTCCGGCGCCCGCAGCAGCGAGCGCACCCGCACGATCACGTTCGACGCCGATAGCCGCACCGTGATGATCACGATCGCGGACCAGGCGGACGGCCTGGTCCGCCTGGACGGCTGGCTGGCGCCCGGCGCGGAACTGCGGGTCGAGTTGCGGATGCCTGAGCCGGCCCAGCCCAGGAACGTGATCGCGGACGCGGCGGGACGCTTCGCCTTCGACGGCGTTCCGCACGGGATCGCCCAGTTGCTGGTCCACCCGCCCGCCGGCGACGCCGCCCCGCGAGTGGTCACCCCGGCGTTCTCCCTCTGAGGCGCCGTGGCGCCGCCAGCCGATCCTGCTGATCACGGCGACCGCTCCGGCGAGGCCGCCCGGATGCATGCGGCCGCCCTGGCCTCCAGCGACGACGGGCGCCCCGCGGCCGCCATTCGCCAGCTGCGGGCCGGGTTGCGGCTGATCGGCTCAGATCCGGCGGCCGACCGGCCGGCGGAGGCGCAGGTCCGCGGCCGGCTGCTGATCAGCCTGGCCTGGGCCGAATCCGAACGCGGCCGGGTCGAGGTTGGCTTCGCCCTGCTCGACCAGGCCGAACGGCACATACCCCAAGCCCAGCGGCCGGTACTGCTCGCCCAGCGGGGCTTGCTGCTCAAGCGCAGCGGCCGCAACGACCTGGCGCTGCGTCAGTACGACGAGGCGGTGGCGTTGCTCACCGAGCAATCCAACCCGCTCGACCTGGTCAAGGTACTCAACAACCGCAGCCTGGTGCACGTGGAGGCCGGCCACATCCGCCTGGCCAGGGCCGACCTGCGCCGCTGCGGCCAGATCGCGGAACGGCACGGACTGGCGCTGGTCGCCGTGCTCAGCCGGGTCAACCTCGGCTGCATGGACGTGCTGGCCGGCGACCTGCCCTCGGCCCTGGGCGCGTTCACCGCCGCCCGCCCCGAGTATGAGCGGCTCGCGCCGGGACGACTGGCCGGCCTCGCGGTGGAACGAGCGCGGGCCCTGCTGGCGGCCGGCCTTTTCACCGAGGCCGACCGCGAGCTGGCCGGCGCCATCGAGCAGGCGTCCGCGCAACGGCTCAGCCATATCTTCGCCGACGCCATCGGCGTCCGTGCGGAAGCCGCGCTGCTGGCCGGCCGCCCGGGCGCCGCCGCGCAATGGGCCCGGCTCGCCCAGTCCAGGTTCCAGGACCGGAGCAACGCCCGCCGCGCGGCGCTCGCATCCCTGCTCGAGCTCCGGGCCGAGTTCGCGCTGGCCACCGAGCGCGGCGGCGAAGATGACCGGCAAGGCACTGACCACCTGACTGCGATCGCGGCCCGCGCGCAGGCGCTGGCCGGGCGGCTCGCCGGGCTCGGCCTGCCCGAAGACGCGCGCGTCGGCGGCATGGTCGCGGCCCGCGCGCTGATCAAGGCTGGCCGGCCGGGCCGGGCCGCCAGGATCGCGGCTCGGCCCGGGGCGCCCGGCCGCGTCGACCGGCTCGACACCAGGCTGCTGTGGCGGCTGGCCAGGGCCGAGCTCGCCGCCGCGACCGGGCGGCCGGGCGAGGCGTCCCGTCAGCTGCTGGCCGGGATGGCCGCGCTGCACCGGCATCGCGCTCAGTTCGGCTGCCTCGACCTGCAGACCGGCGCCGCCGTGCATGGGCAGGACCTGGCCCGCGCCGGCCTCGCGGCCGCCCTGGCCGGCGGTTCGCCGGCCGCCGTGTACCGGTGGGCGGAACGGTCCAGGGCCCAGGTACTCCTGCTGCCCGTGCTGCGACCGCCGCAGGATCCGGTCGCCGCCGCCGCGATCGAGGAACTGCGGCAGGCCAGGCACATGCTGCGCGCGCGGGAACTGGCGGGCCAGCCCGCCGGTGGCCTGCGGTCCCGGATCGAAGCGCTGCAGCGCCGGGTCCGTGAGCAGTCGTGGGCGGCACCAGGGCAGCGCGGCTTGCCCGCACCGGCCCCGGCAATGTTCAGCTCAGTAAAAGAAGGCCTTGGCGACGCGGCCCTCGTGATCTACATCAGGGACCGGCTCCAGTTGCGAGCGCTCGTCGTAGCGGGCGGCTCGGCTAGCCTGCGGTCACTGGGGGACTACGCCGCAGCCACCGAAGCGGTGCTGCGCCTTCGGGCCGACCTCGACGTCCAGTCCGGCCGCGCCCTGCCGGACCGGCTGGCGCAGGCGGTCGCCGCCGCGACCAGGCGCGATGCCGCCGCGCTGGCTACAGCGGTGCTCAGCCCGCTGCTTGACCAGGCGGGCGACCGGGACCTGGTCATAGTCCCGACCGGCGTGCTGACGACCGTGCCCTGGGCCGTACTGCCCGGCTGCGCGGGCCGGCCGGTCACGGTGGCGCCATCGGCCACCGCGTGGCACGCCGCCACCCGCAGGCGCAAGTCCGAAGCCAACGGCCAGCGCGGTGCGGACGCCAGCGCCATCACCCTCCTGGTCGCCGGACCAGGCAACGCCCGCGGCGACGCCGAGGTGCAGGCCATCGCCGCGCTGGCACCGCACGCGTCGATCCTCACCGGAACGGACGCGACCCCGGCCGCCACGCTCGACAAGCTCGGCACGGCGGCCGTCGCCCATCTGGCCGCGCACGGTCACCACCAGGCCGAGAACGCGCTGTTCTCGACGCTGGAACTGGCCGGAGGCCCGCTGCTCGGCTACGACCTGCAGGCAGCGGCCAAGGTGCCGGCCATGGTCGTGCTGTCGTCCTGCGATCTCGGGCTGACCGACGTCCGGCCCGGCGACGAGACGTTCGGCATGGTCACGGCACTGCTGACCGCCGGGGCCGGGACGGTAGTGGCCAGCGTGGCCCGGGTCGCGGATGACTCCGCGATGGCCGCCATGGTCGGCTACCACCAGGCGATAGCCGCCGGCAGCGCTCCGGCCGCCGCCCTCGCCCTGGCACTGGAGCGAGAGACGGCGGCCGGATTCGTGTGCTTCGGCGCCGGCTAGACGTTTCTGCCGGACCCTGGCCCAAGATGAATAGTCGGCCCGAGCCATGGCCTGTCGTTCTGGAGCGGATGTACGGTCAAATCTGATGACGGACGGTTTCCCCGTTCTGTCCACTTCGTCATGATCGCGAAGGAGCCATTGCGATGGCGTTCTTGGATACGACCCGCCTGCGCCGCGGAAAGGTCTCGAGTTGGCTCGCGGGCGCCACCGCGGCCTCGCTCTTGGCGCTGGCCGGCGCACAGCTGGCACCCCAAGCGTCCGCTAGCCCGGTCGGCCCGGGGCACGGCAGCGGCCACGTTCCTAGGAAGACCATGCTCCCCGACGGCCGCCCGGTAAGGCCGGCCGGCATCCAGTACAACCTGGGCGACTTCTCCCTAGGACTCGCCATCGCGCCGAACGGCAGGTGCGCGGCCAGCAGCGACGAAGGCTGGGGCAACGGCCGGCCGGTCCCGGCCGTGCCGGGGGTCAACCGGGCGGGCACCGAGCCGGACGAAGGAGTGACGGCGGTCAACCTCATCACGGGGTCGACTCAGTTCGTCACCATTAATTCCAAGCCCGCGCAGAACTTCATGGGCATCGGGCTCGCCTACAACGGCAACGGCACCCGGCTGTACGCGACGAGCGGCGGCACCGACGCCGTGTACCAGTTCAACGTCAGCTCTAACTGCAAGCTCACGTACGCGACCACCGTCGCCCTGCCGGCCCAGGCGCCGCCGCCCAGCACCTCCACGTTCACCGGCACCAGCGCCGCCTACGACCGTGGACTGGCCGTCGCCGCCGACGGTACCGTGCTGGTGACGACCGAATACGGGCGCGCGCTCAACGCCGTCTCGGTCGACGCGTCCGGCAACCTGGTGGCCGCGGCGAAGGCCGTCGCGTTCGGGACGCCGACGATCGTGCCGCACGGCACCAACATCCTGAACTTCGTCAGCCCGCCGACACCCAACGACCTCGACCCGTCCTACCTGTATGCCGTGGCGACGGGGACGAACCCGGCCACCGGCCAGGCGCGGGCGTACATCTCCGCCGAGGGCACCGGCCAGCTGATCACGGCCGACTCCGACGGCGCCGGGAACTGGGCCAAGGGCCCGATCGCCACGGTCGGTGACCACCCGACCGGCCTCGCGGTCAGCCCGGACGGCCGTGAGGTCATGGTGGCGGACGCCAACAGCGACCAGGTCTCGATCGTCGAGGTGAACTCGGACGGCTCGCTCGCACCCGCCGTCAACCTCACCCTGCACGGGGCACCGGGGGAGGCGAACGGTTCGTCCCCTGACGCGGTCGCGTACGACGGATCCTCCCGCGCTTACGTCGCGCTCGCGGGTGACAACGCGGTGGCGGTGCTGGACAAGGGCGCCTCTGGCTGGCACGTCGACGGCTACGTGCCGACCGGCTGGTACCCGACCGCGGTCGCCGTCAGCCCGCTCGACCACGCCGTGCTCGCCGTCTCGGCCAAGGGCCTGGGCAGCCGCTACCTCGCCAATGACCCGTCCGCCGGATATCCGGTCCCGTTCGCGGTCCAGTTCGGCGGCTCGCCATCGCTGCTTCCCGTCTCGACGTTCCCGCAGACGCCGGACCCGGCCGTGCAACTCCAGGGGCTCAACTACAACGACAAGGGCAACATGCCCGCGCTGCTTAGTCGTTTCTGGGTCGGCGGGCGCTTGCGGGTCGCGGGCCCGCGCGCTCACCGCCAAGGCGGCCGGACCGAGAACCTGTCCAGGGACTCCGCCTTCGTCGCCCGGGCCATCCAGCGGTCGAACATCACGTTCCGCAGCCGGAACAACCCGATTCCCGACGTAGCCGGCGCAGGCCAGTCGCCGATCAAGCACGTCCTGTACATCGTGCGCGAGAACCGTACCTACGACCAGGTCTACGGTGACCTCGGCAAGACCAGGAACGATGTCAACGCCGATCCGGCTTATGAGTACCTGGCGCCGTCCGCTCCGCAAGGCCACGCGGTCGTCGGCCAGTTCGCGTCGAGCGACAACTTCTTCTCCGACGGAGAGGCCAGCGTCCAGGGTCACTGGTGGACGACCTCGGCGAACGTGGACGACTGGCTCGAGAAGGCCTGGCGCCTCAACTACTCGAACCGCGACCGAGGCCAGGACTTCCTGTCGCCGGTCGCCGAGCCGGAGCGCTGCAGCCTGTTCCAGAGCGCCCTGGCCAGGCAGAACCAGACCGGCGGAGCCTTCACGCTGCGTAACTACGGCGAGTTCTACGGGGCGATCACGCCGGACGGCAACGGCCTGCCGGTGAACAGCCCCTGCAGCCCGTTCCTCGGCCAGAACAGCGCCAAGTACACCGGGCCGGTCTACACCGACTCCGCGCCCGTCCCGTGCACCGGGGCGACCCCGCCGTCGGGCTGCGCCCAGATCAACGCCCTGCTTTCGGTGGGCAACTTCCCGATCTACTCCTACTCCGACCTGGGCTACCCCAACGCCATCAACGGCGATGCCAACCTGAGCGTCGATGACCGGCTGGGCGCGGCCGAGTTCCTCAGGGACATCGGCCTGAACCCGGACGGCAGCCCGGCGGCGGCCGGTCCGGCCAACGGTCACGGACTGGCGAACTTCAACTACATGGTGCTGCCCGAGGACCACACGACCGGCCTGGGTGCCACCTACACGCCGAGGGCCGAGGTTGCCCAGAACGACGCGGCGATGGGCGAGATCATCTCGGCCCTGTCGCACTCCTCCTACTGGTCATCGACGGCCGTGTTCGTGGTCGAGGATGACTCCCAGGACGGCGTCGACCACGTCGACGGCCACCGCAACGTCCTGCTGGTCGCCAGCCCCTGGACCAAGCACATCTCGGCTGACGGGCGTTACGGCGGCTACATCGGTCACCAGCACTACGACCAGGCCAGCGTCATCCGCACGATGGAGCTGATCCTGGGGCTGCCCGCACTCTCGTCTTACGACCAGAACGCGCGGCCGCTCTATGACCTGTTCCAGAACATTGATCAGCCGTCCGAGCTCACCGCGGCGGACCTCAGGCCGTTCACCATGGTGGCCGATCCGTCGTTCATCAACGAGAAGGTCGCCGATCTCCCGCAGACCGCGGCGATCAGGAAACTGGAGCGCGAGTCCCGGGCCATGCCGAAGGGAGAGGACACCCAGGGCCCGGTCCTCGAGCAGATCGACTGGCAGGCGACGGCCGGCCGGCCCATCCCGGCAGCGCTGCGAGAAGAGGTAGCGAAGGCGGCGCATGACAAGACGCCGCGCGGCGACGACGACGGCTGAGGCTAGCTGAGACGAACCTCTAGGCAACCCGGAATGCCGCCCGCGCAAATCTTTCTAAATAAAGAAAGGTTTAGTGTTTAGCGCGGGCGGCATAACGGAAAGATCTTTTAGTTAGAAAGATTTGCGTCACGCCTCACGGCCTTACTACAATGGCCCGATGCTGCTCGCGGACTGCGTTGTCGAGCCGGGAAGCCCGCCGGTGTTGCGGCCTGAGCAGGCCGATGTC
>Ga0134128_10010567_pt1 | contig 11059 bp, 19 predicted proteins | sample KB31754_FD_96462 | JGI IMG/M metagenome (GOLD analysis project Ga0134128, IMG submission 96462) | Terrestrial soil microbial communities with excess Nitrogen fertilizer from Kellogg Biological Station, Michigan, USA - KB3-175-4 | ecosystem: Environmental > Terrestrial > Soil > Unclassified ...
ATCGTGTACCCGGAGAACCGGATCGTGGTCAACCACGGCCAGCGCCGCACCCTCGTACTGCTCGCTGTCATGGCCCCGGACGGCAGCGAGTCCCCGCTGTGGAAGCACCGCGAAGCGTGGCGGGTGCTCGGCGGGGAGATCGTGCGTTCCTGGCCGGCGCTGCCGCTACCCGAACTGGTGCGCCTGGCGGCCCTCAACGAGAAGCTGGACGGCACCGCGGCTACCGGGTCCGACGCCGAGGGCTGGGTGATCCGCTTCGCGTCCGGGCTGCGCGCGAAGGTGAAACTCGCCGAGTACGTGCGCCTGCACAAGGTCCTGACGGGGATCAACGCCCGCGACGTGTGGCGCGCCCTCGCCGTCACCGTCATAGGTGACCAGATCGAGGCCAAGCGGGTCGCCCAAGCCCTCAACTGCGCGGCGAGCGAGATCGAGGCGATGCGGCAGGTCCCGGACCCGCTCGCGGCGATCCTGGACAACGTCCCGGACGAGTTCGACCAGTGGGTGCGCGGGATCTGCGCGCAGCTGACCGAGCACGCCGACGCGCTGATGACCGAGATCCAGGGCGCGTTCGAGGATCTGGCGCCGCTGCGCGAGGACCGGGGCGCGTTCGCCCGCGCCGCCCAGCAGCTCGCCCCGGAGATCCGCGCCGCGCTGTTCCTGATGCTCGACGGCAAGGACCTGGCGCTGCACATCTGGCGCACCGTCAAGCCCGAGACCAGCACCCCGTTCCGTGACGACGAGGAAGGCTGAGATGCCCACCGTGCACCTCACTCGCGGGCTGCCCGCGAGCGGCAAGACCACCCTGGCCCGCGAACTGGCCGCCGCCTCTGGCGGCCGGATGCGCCGGGTGAACCTCGACGACTTGCGCCTGATGCTCGACTTCAACGACGGCACGATCCGCCACGGCCGCGAACACGAGGAGACCGTGCTCGCCGTCCAGGACCAGGCCGTACTTGCCGCGATCAACGGCGGGTTCGACGTGATCGTGGACAACACGCACATCCCGGCGCGCATACCCAACCGGCTCAAGCGGGTCGTGGCCGGTCGTGCCCGTTTCGAGGTGCACGACTTCACGCACGTCGCCGTCGAGGAGTGCATCCGGCGCGATGCCGCGCGCCCGCGCCCGGTTGGCGAGCAGGTCATCCGCGGCATGGCCGAACGGCTCGCGTCGGTGTCCAAGTCCGGGTGGAAGCTCACCGCGGACATGCTCAACGACGTCGCTACGCCTGAGCCGTACGTCCCGGATCCGTCACTGCCCCCGGCGGTGCTCTGCGACATCGACGGGACGCTCGCCCTGCACGACGGGCGCGGTCCTTACGACCTGGACCGGCTTGAGGGAGATCGGCTCAACGCACCGGTGAACCAGACGCTCCAGAACCACCTGAACCAGGGCGACGCGATCGTGCTGCTCTCCGGTCGGCAGGAGGGGCCAGGCGGGCAGTACCGGGAGGCCACAGAGCGTTGGCTGGCCAAGAGCGGCGTGGTCTACGACGAGTTGTGGATGCGCGCTGAGGGCGACAGGCGCGGCGATGACGTGGTGAAGGCGGAGCTGTTCGACGCTCACGTGCGCGGCCGGTTCAACGTGCGGATGGTGCTCGACGACCGGGACCGTGTCGTGGCGTTGTGGCGGCGGATGGGCCTGGCGTGCTGGCAGGTCAACTATGGCGACTTCTGATGCCCGGTCACGGCGTGTCGCTGCCGGCGCTGATCGTGCACGACTGCGACGACCCGTCGCCCAGGTACAGCACCGCGCCCATGTCGGTCGCCTGCGCGAGCGGGAAGTCGTACACGATCCGCACCGGCCCCGCGCTCTCCTGCGCGTCATGCCGCCCGACACCGTCCGGCCCCGACACGTGCGTGATCAACTCGCCGCCGCTGGCCAGGGTGAACAGGGTCACCGTGCGGCCCTGCCCGTCCTGGAAGTAATGCATCCGGCACGCGTCCCCGGACCCGGTCAGGTCGAACGCCGGATCGTCACTGACCACCACGGACGGACTAGGGCTCGGGCTCGGCGGGGCAGCGGCACTGCCCGGCACCACGCCATACGCCGGCGCCTGCGACGAAGCCGCAGCCCCCGCACCCAACACCCGGTCACCCTCCCGGTTCGCCAACACCAGGACAACGACCGCCACCGCCACACCGGCCACCGCCAGGCAACCGAGCGCGCGCTTCTCACCCCTGCCTAGTTCCGGCATGATCCCCACCCCTCACGGCGGCACTGTGCCGCGTCCGGCACGCTAACCCCACGCCACGGGGCGTGTCAGGGCCGTGATTGAACCGCAACCCGATCGCACCACGAAGGGACCGCACGATGACCGACGCCAGCGACTACGACCCGCTCTACGACCAGCCGCGCCCCGACAACCCCATCGCCCGACCCACCACCTACACCGTCACCTGCCTGCCCGAAGACGAACTCGACGCCTCATCCTGGGCGATCACCGTCGAATGGCGCGGCAACGGACTATGGGCCGTCAAGCACTGGTCCAACTGCCTCGGACGCGACGGCGACTGGGACTACGAGATACGGCCCAGCGAACGCGACGACCAGTGGATCGCCGAGCACCGCTTCCCGCTCGGCGAAGCGCTGGAGCTCGCGAAGCAGGCCGCACCGCACGTGGTCGTCAACGGGTTCACCCCTGCGGACCTGCTTGCGTGGCGCGCCGCAGGATGCCCGCGGCCCATCCCGCGTCCTCATCCACGGGCGCGCGCGGCGAAGTCCGAGACACGCCCCACACGGCCAGTCTGCGCCGGCTGCGATCTGCCCGAGACGAACTGCGCATGCGGATGACCGCGAGGAACGTATACAAGCTTCGCGGTGCCACCACGAAGAACGCGCACCCGAGCGCCACTCCCGTAAACCCCAGCGCCCGACCCGGCAGGCACGCCACCATCGAAACGACCACCTAGGAGGAACCTCATGGCCCACATCGACACCGGCCAGGACAGCGCCCCCGGCGCAGGCTGGCACATCTACGGCACCTCCAGCCACGCCGACCGGCCCGACGTGATCCTCGTCGCACGCCGCGACGCCGGACGCATCACACCCGCACAGCAGCAGGAGCTCGCCGAACGACTCGACACCGAACCGCCCAAGCACCCCGCCGGACAATGGGAGGTCGAGGACGAGACCTACCAGGTGCTGATCGGCGACACGGTCTACGACGAATGCAGCGCACTCGGCGGTGTCGGGTATCTCGTGTCCCGGGTCCGCGCGGAAATCGAAGCGGGCGAGCTCGAAGGCAGTATCCGCACCCGCCGCGTCGTGCACTACCTGCGCGACGAGGACGAGCGGTGACCGTGTGCCCGGTGTGGCGCGCGGCCGAAACCGAGACGAGGACAACATGACCGACGGCACTACCGACCCCTGGGCACCCGACCCCATCCCCGACACCCTCCCACACAAGCCCCACACGCTGCCCACCATCGGCACCGCTCAGAACCCGCGCACCCCCGGCGACGACCTCGACACCTGGGGCGCGCGCTTCGAACGCGAACACGGCCCCGCCACCGTCATCCTCCAGCGCCACCGCGCCGAGGCATGGGCGCAGCTCGCCACCGCCTACGAAACCGACCCGCGCGCCTTCGCCGCCGCGTGGCGGTACCTGGACGCGCACCCGATCTTCTACCGGTTCCGCGCCGCCCACGACGACACCGACCCCGCGCAGATCATCCAGGAACGCAACCTGGTCGGCGGCGAATTCGGCCTCTACGAGCTGTACTTCAAAGTCACCGCCTGGTGCGCGCAGCGCTGCGAAGACGACGACTGCGAGCACCCGACCCGCGAGATCTGCTGGCTGGAAACCGGCCCCTACTGTTGGCCCGGGGAGCACGACGACGGGTGCGCGGGCTCGTCGCACGACTACCGGTTGGACGTGTACGGCGAGACCTACGAGTCGTGCATCGTGCAGCTCGCGTACAAGGTGTGGACGCTGTACGGCAACGACCGGGCTTTGGCGCACACCGCGAACCAGTTCGACGACAGCGAGGACCGGCCGCCGGTCAGTCTTTGAGCGCGGCGTCGAGGTAGTCCGCGACGGGCTCGTAGAACCCGTGCGGCACGAGTTCCGGCAGTTCCCCGGCGGCGACCCACCGTACTTCGTCGATCTCGTCCTCGTCCCCGACGACCGCGACGCCCGCCACGACCTCGCACGCCGTGTACGTCATGCGGCGGCCGGTCGCGGGATGCGTGCGCTGCCCGAGTGGCTTGACGGCCCGCACGCTCAGGCCGGTTTCCTCGACGGTCTCGCGCACCGCGGCGGCCTCGACGTCCTCGCCCGGTTCGACTTCCCCGGCCGGCAGCTGCCACGACAGGCTGCCTTCGGCGATCCTGCGCCGCACGAGCAGCACCCGCCGCTCGTGCACGATCACCGCCGCCGCGATCACCGGCCGCGCCACGGTCTCACTCGGCTGGGTCACGGGTCTCCTCGAGGGCTCGCAGGACCGGCGGGAACACGTCGGGCAGCGGGATGAACCTGGCCAGGTTAGCGACCGGCACCCACTCGACAGCCAAGTTCTCCAGCGTGTCGGCGTTGCGCGCCTCACCGGCCAGGTACTCGCACAGCAGGTACCGGCACACGACCCCGGTCGCCGGGTGCACGCGCGAGCCCAGGTCCTGCACCACCTTGGCGTTCACGCCGGTCTCGTTCAAGGTCTCCGCGACCGCGACCACGGCTGCGTCGCTCCCAGGTTTGACCACACCCGCGGGAAACTGCCAAAGCAGCGCCGAGGAAGGCTCGGAACGCCGCCGCACCAGCAGCACACTGTCCTCCCGGCGCACGACCGCGACAGCCACCGTCAAAGCCCGCGCACCACCAGCCGGTTCCCGAGCCGCGAGCAGCTTCGCGAACCGCTCCCGATCCTCGCCGCTGGCCAGCCGTAGCGCCGTATCCAGGATCTGCTGCACCTCCGTGCGCGGCACCAGCGCGGGCTCTGCGTGCCACTCCGCGACGGTGCGTTTCCCGATACCGAGGGCGTGCGCGAAGCTTTCGTTGGTGTGCCGGAGCGCGGCTTGCAGCAGGCAGGCGCGTTCGCCCGTCCACCTTTCGACCACGACCACGCGACCGCCTCCGCTCGCCCCTGTGCACGCTACAAGCGGCGCACGACTGAGTCACGTGCGCACTGCGGCGAGCGAGCCTCGCGTGTCGGTGCCACCTGCGAAAATCGTGACGTGACCGTCACCCAGACCGCGCCCGCCGCCCCGATCGGCACCTTCGCGGGGCTGCCGCTGTACCAGCACGGCACCGCCCCGGCGCATCTGCGCACCGTCACCCGCCTCGCCGCGATCCGGCTGCACCCCGCGCCCGGCCAACAGCCGGTGTGCTACGTGGTGCCGTACTACCACCCCGGCGAGCGCCGCGCCCTGTACGAGCCCGCCGACGCCGCACCGATCGTACGCTCGCTGGGTGACGAGTGGGCGTGGCGGACCCGCCGCACCTGCCCACGCTGCAACCAGGTCCGCGAGTACATCGTGCACGGGCACTGCGGGCACTGCGACCAGGCCGACCGCAAGCGCGCCGAGGAACGCCACCGGCGCCGCTGCTCGGATTGCAAGCGCGTCGCGGGCAAGCCGCTGCCGATGGTGAAGGTCGGCTGGTACGCGGAACGGCTGTGCCGGTTCTGCGTCACCAAGAAACGCCGCCTGACGGGGGAGCTGCTGCGCGCGGCGATCCGGTGCGCGGGCGGCTGCGGGAAACGCACCGCGACGAAAGCCGAAGTACTCGCGTGGGCCGTGGCGAACCATCAGGCGATCTCCCGCTGGGTGCGGCGCTGCCCAGCGTGCCAGGCCGCACACGACGCCGAACAGGCGCGGCTGGCGGCCGAGCGGGAGGCGCGCTGGGCGCGGGAACGTGCCGAGCAGCAGGAGCGCGACCGGCAGGCACGCGAAGCCCGCGCCCAAGAGGTCGCCGAACTCTCCGCGTGGGCCGCTGCCGCACTCGCCGACCCGGACGTGGTGATCCTGGACACTGAGACCACCGGCCTCGAAGACGACGCGCGGATCGTGGACCTCGCCGTCACCACCGCCGCGGGCGAGACACTGCTGGACACGCTCGTGAACCCCGGCGAACCGATCCCCGCCTCCGCGACGGAGATTCACGGCATCACCGACGCCATGGTGGCCGGCGCACCGACATTCGCACAGATCCTGCCCGATCTCGCCGCTGCCGTGTTCGGCCGCCGGGTGCTGATCTACAACGACGTGTTCGACCTCGGCCGGCTGAGCCACGAACTCGCTCTACTCGGCGCCGACGTGCCTGAGTTCACTGCCGCTGCCCGGTGGGAGGACGTGATGCTGCCCTACTCGGACTGGTACGGCGAGTGGTCCGACTGGCACGGCAACTACCGCTGGCAGCCGCTCGGCGGCGGGCACCGGGCGTTGGGGGACTGCCTGGCGGTGGTTGACTGCCTCAAGTCCATGGCGCGCGGTGCCAGCGGCGAACAAGAGGCCGCGTGAACAGGCCCGGGTGTGGGCGCCAGCTGGGACGATAAGAACATGACCGACACCGCGAACCTCCCGCACGACGACTACGCCGCAGCCGTCGTCCATGCCCTCACCGCGATCGGCATCGCCCCCGACCAGTGGTGGACCGAGACACCCGACGGCCAGCAACTCGACGCCGTGATTATGTTCGACGAGAACAGGCACGACGCCATGGACGCCGATGCGTGGCCGGCCGGGTCGTTCCTCGGCTGGGACCAGCACGCGGGCTGGGCGCTCGTCGAGGGCGCACACGTGCGCAACGTCAACCCGCTGGAGCTCGACGCGTACGCCGCGCCGGCCGCGGTCGCGCAGCGCACCCGGGATCGGTTGCTGGCCCCGGGCGAACCGGACAAGCCCGTAGCCGAGGCGTGGGACGGTGCCGCAGCGCTAGAGGAGGCCGTCAAGGCGTGGGAGGCGGCATGACCGACACCGCGCCCGAGACCGTCACGCACGTCGAGAAACACGACACCCGAGGCCGCCCCACCGGCCACGCCCTATGCGACCGCGGCGACGGCACCTTCCCCGGCGGGCTGCTCGCCCACAACAGCGGCAACGCGACCTGCGAGGCGTGCGCCGACTGGGAACCCGACGACGACGAGGACTGCGAGCCGTGAAGACCGTTTTCGACCTGTACCACTGGCCGCACCCCGACGCGGCAGCCGAAGTCACCCCCGGGTTCGACACCCGCGAAGCCGCCGCCGGACACGCCCAGATCAGACCCGGCGCCGCGTGGGAGCGGCTACAGCACAGCGACGGCTGGCTGATCGACCCGAACCCGGTCACCGGACGCCAAACCGAGTGGGGGATCTTCGAGCGGCGCGTCGCCGAGACGGACACCGAGAGGATCGAGCTCGCCCTGGAACTGATCGCCCAGTCCGGGCAGACCGACGGCGACCACCACAAGGCGTGGGTGATCGACCAGACCGTGCGGACCTTGACCGGAGACAGCTACGACGCGTGGATCGCGCAGTACCGCGACGGCGAGGACGGGCCGGACACGTACAGCTGGGATGAGGGGATCGCGCCGTGACGCCGGAGGAGCGGGCCGCGCGGGATCGGATCGCCGCGCTGCTCGACCACTGGGGCCGCGACCCGCTCACCGCCGTGTTCGGCAGCGGGGACGCCGCGACAGCGTTCCGCGAAGACCTGCGTGTGGTGGTGGTGGCGCTCGACCGGTACGACGGATACGAGCAGGCCGCACTGCGCGACCTGCTCACCTCCGACCTGACCGCGACCGCACTGGACGACGACATGCTCGAGGTCCACATCCCCGGGATGCATGCCCGCGCCCTGCTGCGGGTCATGGCCGACCACGGGATCATCGAATACCCGCACATCAGCACCACCAGCGAAGGGCCCGTGACCCCGTGAGCAGCTTCGTGCACGTAGACAACCCCGACACCGTCAGCGCATCCCCCACCAGCCGAACCACGCGAACGCGGCCGAGATGAACAGGATCTGCGGGTGCGTCTCGTTGCCGAGCAGCAACTGCACGACGAACAGCGCGGCGAGCGCCGGAGCGAGCAGGCGCAGATAGCCCTTTGCCACCCGGTACGCGTACTCACGACTAGTCATCGCCGCAGTCTCCAAGTCCCAACGGTTCGGCCGGTTCCGTTGCATCTGGCGCGGAAGTATCAACGTTCGTTGCATCTTCACGCACGGCCAGCCATGTTTCGATGCGGGCGAGATCCGCCGCCCCGGGCATGCGGCCTTGGCCGATCCGGAACAGCGTGCTGAACCCCACCCCGGCCAGGGCGGCGACCTGCCGCCAGTTGAGCGGGCCGCGCGCCGCCTCGATCCGCTCATGCAGCACGCCGGTCCCGGGGTCGGGCGGGTTCTCGGCAGCCTTCACCCGCACCGCCTCGACCAGTTCCGCCAGGGCTGCGACACCGGCCGGCCCGAGACCGCCACAGCCACGCACCCGGATCACCTCACCGGACGGCAACGCCACGGGTCGGCACTCATCACGCTCAGGCATCGCCCGCCGCCTCGATCGCCGCGAGCACCACAAGCTGCCCAGGCCCGTACAGGTCCGCGAGATCCGACACCAGGAACCCCAGCACCTTCGCGTAATCCGGCGCAGTCGGAATCAACGGCACCATCACGCGCTTCTCGGGAGCGCCGACCGGATGCCACAGCTCGGCGACCCGGCCGCCGCCCTCCCGTACCCAGCCGAGCCGCTCCAGGTGCGCACGCACCCGCTCGGGCGTGTGCCGCGCGGGGTCCACCGCGTCGGCGGGATGCGCCAGACGGAATGATCGGGCGTCGGCGAGTGCCATGCGTGTTTCGTCGAGGAGCGCGAGCAGGGCTTCCATGTCGGTGCGGTCCAGTGCGTACACGGAGCGCGGCCACTCGTCGGAGCGGAACGCGTCGCTGTGGATCAGTTCGCTGCCGAGGTTGTGCACGCCTGGGGCGAGTTCAGCCAACAGTGTGCGGATGCGCTGCTCGGCCAGGGCGGTGCCGTGCCTGGGTTCAGTCATCGTTGAGCGCCTTCGCGAGCATGCTTGCGGCGAACGCCATATCGTGCGGGAAGTTCGGGCGATGCGTGCCGGGGTTCGCCGCCAGGTCGCGTAACTGCGCGAGGACGCCTTCGGCCCGGGTCAGCATGTCGGCGCGCGCCTTACCGCCTTGCGCTTCGGCGTGGGCCGCGTTGCGCCAGATGGCAACGTCTTCCTCGGAGCGGTCCAGAGCGTCGCACAGCGCCTCCACGACGTCCGCGAGCCGCGCGGTGAGCCCGTGCGCCATGTCCGCGCGTGCCGCAGCCGCCAGAGCACGCGCCTCAGCCAGGTCGATCACTCCCACTCACGCCCGTCATCGTCAGCGTGCGCGCCGTCGTGGCCGCGCTCGCCTGTGCACCAGGTCGCGTCGCCGCGCTGGAGTTCATGCTCGTCGTCACACCGGATGTACACGTCGTGCTGCCGGAACGCTTCGACGATCGCCGGGTCGTCTTTGAACTCCTCCAGGGACTCATCCTCGGTGTCCCAATCGCCGTCCTGAAGCGCGCCGATCAGGTCGCCGAGCACCCGGGTCTTCATCTCGTCCGGGGCGTTCAGCTCGACCAGCGCCTTCGCTACCGGGTCGAAGATCTCTGTCGCACTTGCCCAGCCCATATCAGTTCTCCTTCGTGATGGTCTGGCGCAGCTCGTTGAGCCGCGTCTGGTCGATGGCCTCGAGCGTGCCGGTGAGCGGCACGACCGCCCGGCCCAGGCCGGCGCGTGCCTGCGCCTCGGTCACGGGACCCGTGTCGTAGGTGATCAGGTCCAGCAGGAGCGGCGGCTCGTCCTGCGACCACAAAGCCCACGCGGACGACAAGCCGAGCCCCGTCAGCACCTTCGCCCGGATCAACGGATCCAGCACCGCCACCGCGATGTGCAGCACCATGCCCTCATCCCACTGGCCCGACTTGTAATGCGGGCACGCGTCGGGCCACGCTCGGCAGCCGCACAGGTCGTCGTGGTTCTCATCGTTGATCCGGGCGTTTGCCGCGTCGATCCACGTCTCGGGGGCTTCGGGGATGTCCCGGCCGGCCACGATGCTCATCACGCGCCTTCCTTCCGCCGCCACGTCAGGCGGCCTTCCTCGTGCACGACGGTGCGCCCGTCCACGGTCCACCGCTCGGCGAGCAGGTCGCTGCCGTACGCGCTGGGCCAGTCCACTTGCAGGCGCCCGGAGAATTCGTGTCCGGGGTTCGCGTCGATGACGGCCTGAAGGTCCCCGCCGGTGTGGCTGGACCACGAGTTGCTGGGGCGCGCGGGCAGTATGGCGACGGCGGTGACGATCTTCCCGAGGGGGCCGTCTTCCTCGCGCAGGTCGAGTCGCACGTCTTCGACGCCGGGCGTCAGCTTGCATTCGGCCCACGACAGCGGCGGCGTGATGGTCACGCGCCCGGACCAGGCGTTGTCGGCACCCATCGTCACGCCCCCGTCTCGGCGTCGTGCGCGGTCTCGGCGCCCTTGCAGATCTCACCGACCAGCCGCTGCAAGTCGCTCAGCGTGTTGCCGCCCGCGAACAGGCGCTCGGCGGTCGTCGGCTCCAAGCCGAGCACGGCCCGCGCGGCGGCGGAGATCGCAACGTGCTCACGCGTGAATCGGTCGCGCACGTCCTCGGGCAGGGTCGCGACCTCGGCGGTGGACTCTTCGATGTTGATGCGGCCGCCCACCATCGCGACAGCGTGGCCGGCGTAGCAGTACGAGGTGCCGCAGTCGGTGCGCACAGCCCAGCTGCCCTGGTTCCAGGTTTCCGGGTTGCGCTCGATGTGCGCGAGGACGTCGCGCATGAGGCGTGGGTTGGTGGTCTGCGGGAGTCGCTGGACGAGCGCGCCGCCCGTGACGGTGGGCTCGTCGCCGATAGCGCGCACAGTAGCGTTCGGGCCGGCGGTGATGTTGACGTTCCCGGAGGCGACGATGCTGGAGTAGTCGTGCATGTCCACGTTCGGGGTGGAGCTTCCGTACGACTGCACGTTCGGGGTGGAGCTGTCGTACGACTGCACGTTCGGGGTGGAGCTGTCGTACGACTCCACGTTCGGGGTGGAGCTTCCGTACGACCGCACGTTCGGGGTGGAGCTGTCGTACGACTGCA
>Ga0134128_10010568_pt1 | contig 11059 bp, 12 predicted proteins | sample KB31754_FD_96462 | JGI IMG/M metagenome (GOLD analysis project Ga0134128, IMG submission 96462) | Terrestrial soil microbial communities with excess Nitrogen fertilizer from Kellogg Biological Station, Michigan, USA - KB3-175-4 | ecosystem: Environmental > Terrestrial > Soil > Unclassified ...
CGAGATCGCACCGGTCGACGTCGACGCCCGCAAGCTCGGCGAGACGCAGCCCTGACGAATACGCGAGCTCGAACAGCGCGCGGTCGCGGCGCGACAGCGTGTCCGCCGCGTCGATTTCGACGAGTCGCGTCGCTTCGTCGGGCGAAAGCGCCGACGGAAGCCGGCGCGGCGACTTCGGCGCCTTGATGCCCGCGCTCGGATCATCGGGCAGCGAGCGGTCGTGCTCGATGGCGAACCGATAGAACGCGCGCCACGCGGAAAGCGTACGGGCGAGGCTCCGCCCGGACAGGCCGCGCGCGTGCAGCACCGCGACGAAGCGCATCAGCTCGCGCCGCGAAAGCCGCTGCGGATCCTGATCGCCGGCGAGCATGAAGAGCTGTGCCACGTCGCGCAGATACGCCTTGCGCGTGTGCGCCGCGCGCGGTGCGAGATGCACGGCGAACGCGTCGTACAGCGCGCGATGCGCGTCCGGAAGGTCGGGCGTGGTGACGACGCCTGCAACCATCGCTACGCCGGGAGGAACCGCGAGATCGCGACGCTCGCGAGCTCGGCGAGGCGCAGCAGATACAACGTGCCCATCTCGTCGTGGAAGCGACGCGGGTCGCCGCTCGCCAACGCGAGGACGCCGAACGTCTGCTCGGTGCGAAGAGGCAGGAACGCGAACGACTTCCGCTCGACGTCTCCCTGAAACCAGTCGCTCGCCTGCGGCGGCGCCTCGACGCCGCAGTACGGCACTCGCAGGCGATTCACGTACTCGCGCATCTCCGCCGCAATCGGCGCGAGCTCGGGCAATGTCACGTCGCCCGCGCGCGCGGGCCACAACCGGATCGTCACGTCGGGCACGTCGAAATCCTCGCGCAGCGTGTGCGCCAGCACCGCGAGCGTCGTCTCGAGGTCGCCGGCGGCGATGAGCGCAAGCGTCGAGCGGTGCAGCTTCTCGCCGATCAGATCGTTCTCGGTGCCGTGACGCACGAGCTCGCGGAGCTTCTGCTCGAGGTCGTAGACCTTGTCGCGGAGCGCAAGCATCTGCCGCTCGGCGATGGGAATCGCGTGGCCGCCGTGCGGATGCGGCACGAAGATCTGGGCGACGACGTCGGCATAGTCCTCGAAGAAGGTGGGATTCTGTTTCAGGTATTCCGCGACCGCGCTTGCATCCATCGAGTTTGCGAATCCCTCGGTTCGTTAGCCGCGCCACTCGCCTTCGAAGACGGTGCGTGCCGGGCCTTTCATCACGACCTCGCTCCCCTCGCCCGCCCAGCAGATCGTGAGCGCGCCGCCGCGCGTGTGCACGCGGACGCTTTCGTCCAGCAATCCGAGGCGCCGTCCGGCGACGACCGCCGCACACGCGCCGGTTCCGCATGCAAGCGTCTCGCCGGTACCGCGCTCGAAAACGCGCAGCCGAATGGTAGCGCGATCGACGATCTGCATGTATCCGGCGTTGACCCGCGCGGGAAATCGCGGATGACGTTCGATGAGCGGACCCTGTGTCGTCACCGGGGCGGTGTCGACGTCGTGCACCCGTTGCACGGCGTGCGGATTGCCCATCGATAGCGCCGAGATCTCGACGATGGCGCCGTCGACGTCGAGCGGCTCGACGATCGCGCCGGTGCCGTCGACGAACGGAATGTCGGCCGGCGCAAATCGCGGCACGCCCATGTCGACGCTCACCTCGCCGTCGTCCTCGACGAGCGGGACGATCGGGCCGCCAGCCGTCTCGACGCGGATCTCGCGCTTCGTCGTAAGACCGTGCTCGCGTACGTAGACGACGAAGCAGCGCGCGCCGTTGCCGCACTGCTCGACCTCGCAGCCGTCGGCGTTGAAGATCCGGTAGCGGAAGTCGGCATCGCTGGCTGCCGGTTCGACGACGAGCACCTGGTCGCAACCGACGCCGAAACGACGATCGGCGAGGCGCCGGATGTCGTGCGCAGTCAGCGTCAACGGCTCGCGCGTCGCGTCGATGACCACGAAGTCGTTGCCGAGCCCTTCCATCTTGGTGAAGCGAAGCGGCGTCATCGGTTCACCGGCTGTCGCTCGCCCAACTCGCCACTCTTCGAGAACGGAAAGCGGCCTCCGCGCGCGAGCGTCGCGCTTCCCTGCAGCGTGTAGTGCAGGACCGGGTGCGAACCGGGCGCGAGCAATGTCGCGCCGCGTCGCATCGCGGCGGCGACCGCGCGCAGGACCGCGTCCATCCCGGTACGCGCCGTCATCTGCGCGTTCGCCGTGCCATTCGCGGGCAGACGCACGGGTCCGTCGACAAGCTTCGCCTGCGCGACCTGCTCGCCCTCGATCGACAGCGTCGCCTCGAGCGCATCGATCTCGATCGGCTGGTCGACCCGATTCGCGAGCGCAACGTCGACGGTGAAATATGCGTCGGGTCCCTCGACGCGATCGAGCGCGACCGCCGTCACGTCGAGCTGCGGTGGATTGCGAAGCGCGACGCTCGCGCAGGCGGCGAGCACCAGTACGACGGCGACGAGCGCGAGAAGCCGCATCCGTCGAACGGGGTCGCGCGCGCGCTCCACGATCGCCGCTTTCAGACGTTGAAGCGGAAATGCATGACGTCGCCGTCGCGGACGACGTAGTCGCGCCCTTCGAGCCGCATCCTGCCCGCCTCCTTCGCGCCCTGCTCGCCGTGACACGCGACGTAGTCGTCATAGCCGATCACCTCGGCGCGGATGAAGCCGCGCTCGAAATCGGTGTGGATCACGCCGGCCGCCTGCGCGGCGTTCGCGTTGAACGGAATCGTCCACGCGCGCACTTCCTTGGGTCCCGCGGTGAAATACGTGTGCAGGCCGAGCAAGCCGTACGCCGCGCGAATCAGGCGGTCGAGTCCCGGCTCGGTCATGCCCATGTCCGCGAGGAACAGCGCCTTGTCCTCGGCATCCAGATCGGCGATCTGCGCCTCGAGCGCGGCGCTGATCGCGACGACAGGCGCGCGCTCGCCGGCGGCGCGCCTGCGCAATTGCTCGAGCATCGGGTTGCCCTCGAAGCCGTGCTCGGCGACGTTGGCGACGTAGAGCGTCGGCTTCATCGTCAACAGGAAATACGGCGCGAGCAGCGCGCGTTCTTCCGGATAGAGGTCGACCGTGCGCGCGGGTCGCGCCTCGTTCAACGCCACACGCACCTTCGTCAGCACCGCGAGCGCGCGCTGCGCCTCCTTGTCGCCGCCCGCGCGCGCGACCTTCTCGACCTTGCCGATCTGGCGGTCGACGCTCGCGAGGTCGGCGAGCGCGAGCTCGGTGTTGACGGTCTCGACGTCGCCGACCGGATCGACCTTGCTCGCGACGTGAACGACGTTCGGATCCTCGAAGCAGCGCACGACGTGCGCGATCGCGTCGGTCTCGCGGATGTTCGCGAGAAACTGGTTGCCGAGGCCCTCACCCTTCGACGCGCCGGCGACGAGTCCCGCGATGTCGACGAACTCGACCGCGGCGGGAACGACCTTCTGCGGCTTCGCGATCGCGGCGAGCGCGGCAAGGCGCGCATCCGGGACCTCGACGATGCCGACGTTCGGCTCGATCGTGCAGAACGGATAGTTCTCGGCGGCGATGCCCGCCTTCGTCAGCGCGTTGAAAAGCGTCGACTTGCCGACGTTCGGCAGGCCGACGATCCCGCATTTGAGGCTCACGGAACTGCGCTCCGCGCTGCGCGCTTCGGGGTCATGAATCCTTTTCGTCAGTGGACGTGCGCGGCCGCGTGTGCAGCGCGGTCATCGCGCGCTCCATGCTCCCGGCGAGGATGTCCGCCGACGCGCCAAGCGCGCGGTCGATCGCCGCATCGATCTGCGCGCGCTCGTCGCCATCGGGCGCTTTCAGCACGTAATCGACGACCTCTCGCTCGGGCAGCACGGAGTTGCGCGGGTGGCCGATGCCGAAGCGCAGACGCCAGAAGTCGGCCGTTCCGAGCTGTGCCTTGATGTCGCGCAGTCCGTTGTGGCCGGCTACGCCGCCGCCAAGCTTGAGCTTCGCCTCGCCCGGCGGAAGGTCGAGCTCGTCGTGCACGACGAGGATCGCATCGGGCGCGATGTCGAAGAAGCGCGCGATACCGGCGACGCTTCGGCCGGACAGGTTCATGAACGTCATCGGCTTCGCAATGCGGAGATCGCCGCTCCTCGCGACGGCGGCGGCGAACTTCGCCTCGCTCGCGAACGACGCCCCGAGCTTCGCCGCGAGCGCATCCGCGAACCAGAAGCCGGCGTTGTGCCGCGTCGCTGCGAAGCCCCGGCCCGGATTGCCGAGGCCGGCGACGAGGCGGATCGGCACGGGCATCGGAGCTTCGAAGGATTACTTCTTGCCGCCGCCTTCCTTCTTGCCGCCCTTCTCCTCGGGCTTCGCCTCGGCGGGCTTCGCTTCCGCAGCGGGTGCGGCCGCGACAGCAGCTGCTTCCGCTTCGCCTTCCGCAGGCGCTTCCTCCGTCTCGACGGCCGCCTTCGGCACGACCGCCGTTGCGACGACCGGATCGCCGGAGCGCGGCGCCACGGCCGTTACGCCGGTCGGGAGCTTGACGCCGGAAACGTGCAGCGAGTGCGCGGTGTCGAGCTGCGACAGGTCGACCTCGATGAATTCGGGCAGATCCTTCGGCAGGCACGTGATGTCGATTTCCGTCATCACGTGGCTGACGATGGCGCCCTGCGCCTTGACCGCCGGCGACTGGTCCGCGTTGACGAAGTGCAGTGGCACCTTCATGTGGATCCTGCGCGACGGATCGATGCGCTGGAAGTCGACGTGCAGCACCTCGTCGCGGAACGGATGCATCTGCACGTCGCGCAGCAGCACCTGCGTCGACGTGCCGTCGACCTTCATCGTCAGGATCGACGCGTGGAACACCTCGTTGCGAAGGGCGTGGATCAGCGCATTGTGGTCGAGCTCGATCGGTTGCGGCTGCGCGCTGCCGCCATAGACGATGCCCGGCGCCTTGCCGGTCCGGCGCATGCGGCGCGACGCGCCGCGGCCTTCGCTCTTGCGGGGAAACGCGGTGAATTCGATCGTGGCCATGTTGGCGACTCCTCGTGGCTGAAGAAAGTCTGCGGCCTTCCGGATTGGCTACCGGTCGTCCGCGATGGTCGGCTGCGAGCGGTGTCGCCCGCAGCAGGAAAAACGGCGGATTATAGCAGTCGCGTGATGTCAGCCGCGGTTGCGGCGCGCTTCGGCCCACCGGTGACGCTCGTGCAGCGCGTCCCCTTCGTCCACGTCGGCGGGAACCGGCAACCGGTCGAGCGCCTGCCGGATCTCGCCATGCACGATCGCAACCGAGGGCGCGTCGTGAACGTAGCGCCAGTAGTGGCGCGCGAAGTCGGTCTCGGTTCCGGGCACCGTCGACGGCGCAATCAGCTTCTCGACTTCGGCGCGAATCGCGGCCGCGTCGTCGTCGGCGGGCTCGGGATCCGCCTCGAGGAATACGTCGAGGTCGACCATGAGCTCGGACAGCGAGCGCAGCCATGCGAACTGCGGGTCTGTGGTCAGGATCGACAGCCACGCACCCGGCTGGATGACCGTCAGCCGCTCGGTCTCGAGGTCGCGGCGCGCGCGCTCGGCGAGCGCGCGATGCAGCGATCGCAATGCGTGCGCCAGCGTGGCGAGTCTGGCCTTCGATGACTTGTCCAACGCTATCGCCCCTGCTGATCCCTGTCCTGCGATACCTGATCTTTGATCACGGCATCACCTGGCCGCCGTTCACTTCGAGGATCTGACCGGTGACGAACCCCGACAGCGCATCGGACGCGAGGTAGAGGAACGATCCGGCGCATTCGTCCGGCGTGCCGAGGCGATTCATCGGAATCGTTGCCTTGAACGCCTCGAGCATCGCCGGCGTCGAGTAGCGCTCGTGGAACGGCGTCACGATGACGCCGGGCGACACGGCGTTGACGCGGATGTTGTCGCCGACGAGCTCCTTCGCGAGGCCGTGCGTGAATGTCGACACGAACCCCTTTGCCGACGCGTAGAGCGCCGCTCCGTTGCCGCCGCCGCTGCGCGCCGCGACGGACGTCACGTTGACGATGTTGCCGCGGCCCGCGCGCCGCATGTGCGGCACCGCGGCCGAGCAGCACGCGACGAGCGAGCGGACGTTGAGATCGACCACCTCGTCGAAGAACGCATCGTCGACTTCGGCGATCGGCACGCGCGCGACGAGGCCGCCCGCGTTGTTGACGAGAATGTCGAGGCCGCCGAAATGCTTCGCGGCGGCGTTCACGACCTCCCGCGCCTTCGACGACGCGCGCAAGTCGCCGCCGACCAGAAACGCCTCGGCGCCGGCGAAGCGCACGTCGGCCGCGACTTCCTCGGCGCGGTTCAGGCTCGCGTTGTAGTGGATCGCGACGCGGCATCCGGCGCCCGCGAACGCGCGTGCTGCGGCGGCCCCGATGCCCGTCGAAGCGCCGGTGATGAGCACCGATTTGCCGGCGAGGTCGGGTGCAATCGTCTGGGTCATGCTCGAGGCCTGTTCGCAATCGCTATTCAGTGAAGAGCGAGGATACCGACTCCTCGTTCGAGATCCGCGTCATCGTCTCGGCGAGGAGCTGCGCGCACGAGAGCTGGCGGATCTTCGGGCAAGCCTGCGCCTCGGCCGACAGCGGAATCGTGTCGGTGACGACGATCTCGTCCATGTCCGACGCCGCGATGCGCGGCACGGCGCCGCCGGACAGCACCGCGTGCGTGCAGTAGGCGAAAACCTTCTGCGCGCCGCTCTCCTTGAGCGCGGTGGCCGCCTTGCACAGCGTGTTCGCGGTATCGACGATGTCGTCCATGATGACGCAGTTGCGTCCCGCGACGTCGCCGATGATGTTCATCACCTCGGCGACGTTCGCCTTCGGACGGCGCTTGTCGATGATCGCGAGGTCCGAGTCGAGCCGTTTCGCGATCGCGCGCGCCCGCACGACGCCGCCAACGTCGGGCGAGACGACGAGCAGGTTGTCGTAGTTGCGTTTCCAAAGGTCGCCGAGCAGCACCGGCGTCGCGTAGATGTTGTCGACGGGTATGTTGAAGAAGCCCTGGATCTGGTCGGCGTGCAGGTCCATGACCATCACCCGGTTGACGCCGACCGTCGTCAGCATGTCGGCGACGACCTTCGCCGTGATCGGCACGCGCGCCGAGCGCGGGCGCCGGTCCTGCCGCGCATAGCCGAAGTAGGGAATCGCAGCGGTGACGCGCGCCGCCGATGCGCGCTTCAGCGCATCGACCATCACCAGTACTTCCATCAGGTTGTCGTTGGTCGGCGCGCACGTGGACTGCAGCACGAACACGTCGCGGCCGCGCACGTTCTCGAGCAGCTCGACCATCACCTCGCCGTCGGAGAATCGCCCGACGACCGCGCGGCCGAGGCTGATGTTCAGGTGCCGGCAGACCGCTTCGGCGAGTTTGGGATTCGCGTTGCCGGTGAAGATGCGCATGCGCTCGAAGGCCATCGGTCGACGGGGGGCGATGGCGCGCGCGCGGGGTTTCGCATCGCGCGGCGCCGGAAATCGCGAATCACGAGGAAGGGCTGGGGAGGAAGGATTCGAACCCTCGAATGCCGGAATCAAAATCCGGTGCCTTAACCAACTTGGCGACTCCCCAGCGGAAACGACTCGACGCGCTGGTCCGCCATCGCGACGGACCCCTTGATTCAGGCAGCGAACGACGCCAGCGGATGCCGCGCGAGCGTTCGCACGACGCACCCGGGAATCTCCGCCGGCAGCAATGCCAACGCTCGCTTTGCATCGTGCTCGGCATCGAACATCGCGAACACGGATGCGCCGGAGCCGCTCATGCGGGCACGCGGCGACGCCCGCCGCAACGCCTGCACGGCATCGCGAACCTGCGAAAACCTCGGGACCACGACGGCCTCGAGATCGTTGTGCCCGTAACCTTCGGAAAAGACGTTCATTTTCGCCGACGGCGTCGCGCGTGTCAATTCGGCAGCCGCGAAGATCGACGCTGTCTGCACGTGCACGCGCGGCATCGCAAGCGCGACGAAGCGCACAGGAACGGTCATCGGCGTCAACTCGTCGCCGATGCCGCGCGCGAGCGCCGGACCATCGCCCAAAAAGAACGGAACGTCGGCGCCGAGCGTGATGCCGATCGCCGCGAGCTCGCGTCGCGACAGCCCGAGCGACCATAGGCGATTGAGACCGAGCAGCACGCTCGCCGCGTCCGAGCTGCCGCCGCCGAGGCCCGCGCCCTGCGGAATGCGCTTGACGAGCCGGATCGATGCGCCGCGCGATGCGCCGCTCGCCTGCCGCAGCGCATGCGCGGCGCGAAGCGAAAGATCGTCGCGCTCGTCGATGCCGGACACGTCGGCGAGGCGCACGATCGCATCGTCGTCGCGCGACGCAAGCTCGACCGTGTCGGCGAGATCGATCGGCACGAACAGCGACTCGAGCGTGTGATAGCCGTCGGCGCGCCGGCCGGTGACGTGCAGGAACAGGTTGAGCTTCGCCGGCGCGGTGAGCGTCAGCGTTTGCGCGTTCACGGAGCCTAACTACGACGGTCGATCACGACGCGCACCTCGATCGGATCGGCGCCCGGGTACGACGCCGTGACGCGAAGCGGCGCCGGCGAGTCGTCGGCGTACGCATACAGGATGTGCCAGCCGTCCTGCCGCAATTCCGACACGCGCCCTGCGGCGTCGCGATCGACGTCGTACGCAGCGCCGGGACGCGGGCGCGCGCGAATCCACGATGCGAGACCGTCGACGGGAATGGTGACGCCGAAGGCGCGCTCGGTGAGCGCCCGCCATGTCGGCGCAGTCTCGGTGCGTCCGTCCGAAAGCTGGACCGTTGCGCCGCTCGCATCGCCATCGAGCTTCGCGAGCGTCTGGCCGAGCGGCGTCGACAGCTCGATCGCGTCGTGCGCAGGCGTGTGGCGCCATGCGAAGCTGCCGGCGACGCCGGCATCTCCGCGGCGCGCGGAGATGCGTCCGCCGAAATCGAACGGCGAATCGGCCGTCGAGAACGCAGGTTGCGAAACCGGTGCCGTGGGTGGCGTCGCGCACGCGCCCAGCGCCATCGCGGCCACCGCGACCACGCGTCTCATCGACGCGAAGCGATCACGGCGCAAAGCGCTTCACGGTCTCCTTCAGCACCGCGTTGTCGGGATTGGAATCGAGTTGCGCCTTCCAGACGGCGAGCGCCTTCGCGTGCTCGCCCTTGCGCCATAACACTTCGCCGAGATGCGCGGCGATCTCGGCATCGGGGCGTCCGTCGAGCGCCTGCTGCAGGTATCGCTCGGCGTCGTCGAAGCGCCCGAGACGGTAGAACGCCCAGCCGAGGCTGTCGAGAATGAACGGATCGGTCGGCGAGAGCTTGTGCGCGCGCTCGATGAACGCCAGCCCCTCGTCGGTGCGCGACGTGCGATCGACGAGCGTGTAGCCAAGCGCGTTCAGCGCCTGGGCGTCGTCCGGGCGCAGCGCGATCAACTCCTTGAGCTTCGACTCGGCCTCGTCGACCCTGTCGAGCTTCTCGGCGACCATCGCCAGGTCGTACATCAGGTCGGGCGTGTCGGGATTGTCGGCCAGGCCCTGCACGAGAATGTCGTACGCGCCGGCATCGTCGCCGGCGTCGCGCATGAGCTGCGCCTCCGCCTGCCTCAACTGCACCTTCTGGTCGCGCGTCACCGCGTTGAGGCTCGCGAACCACGCCTTCGCCTTTGCGAGATTGCCTTGTTTCCCGTACATCGCGCCGATCCGCAGCTTGGCGAGCCAGGCACGGTCGCCGTCGGTGACCGCCTGGTAATGCTCGATCGCCTTGCCCCACTGCTTCGTTTCCTCGGCGATCTGCGCGAGGTAGAGGTCGATGACGCCGGGCTCGCCGTAGCCCGCGGACTTGAGATCGGTCAGCAGCCGGGATGCTTCCGGATAGTCCTTCATCTCGAGCGCGATCGTCGCTACCGCGAATTCGAGGTCGCGCGACTTCGGCTCGCGATCCCACAGCTTCTGCATCAGCGCGCGCGCCTCGGTGTAGCGCTTGCGCTCGACGTAGCGTTGCGCGAGCGCGCCGGCGGCACTCTTCGCGTCGGGGTTCGCGGCGACGAACGTTTCGAGCGACTTGATCGCATCGAGCGGCGATTCGCGCGACACGATGTCGGCTTCGAGGATCACCGCACGCTCCCACGACGGCCGCAGCGCGAGCGCCTTCGCGATTTCGTCGCGCGCCTCCTTCGCCGCAGCGGAATCGTCGATGCCGACACCGTAGGCCGCCAACGCGACCGCGTAGTGCGCTTCGGGCGTTTTCGGATACGGCTTCGCGACCTCGCGCACGAGCGAAAGCACAGCGTGCTTGTCCGACTGGTCGGAAAAAAGACGGTTCAACTGCATGAAGACGTCGCCGACCCCGCTGCCCGATACCGCCGCGTTGGCGAGCACGCGCTCGATGCGCGCACGCAACTCCTCGCTCGCCGCCGTGTTCGGAATCGCGCCGGTGTTGTTGTTCGCTTCGAGTGCCGCCAGCACCTGCTTCGGGCGCTCCGCCGCCGGATCGAGCCGCGTCCACAGGTCCGCAGCGTCGTGAACGAGCGTGCGGTCGCGCGCGGCGATCGCCACTTCGGTGGCGCGTTCGGCGAAACGCGCATCCTGCGTCGAGCGCGCGGCATCGAGGTACGCACGGGCCGAAACCGCGAGATCGCCGCGCTGCAGCGCGACGTCGCCGAGCAGGAGCCGGTAGAAGAGATCCGCGTTGAGATCGACGTCGGACGGACTGGCGGTCGTGGCCGCGGCGCTCGACGGCGCCGGCGTCGACGGCTCGCTCGCGGCGGGTATCGCGGGCTCGGGCGCGGCGGGCGGCGCGCGGTCGGGAGCAGCGGGCTGTTGCGCGCAGGCGGACGCAGCGAGCGCGATGGCGACGCCGATCATCACGCGACGCAGGGTGAAACGGGGATTCATCGAGGCAGATCCAGGCGGTGCGGCATGGGAACCCAACAGATTAAGCTATAGTCGCGGCGCTCACAAACGGCCTGGTAACCAACGAGCGCCGCCCGCTCCGCATGCAGCGGCCCCCTTGTGCCGCGACGTTTTCCTTCGAATGCCCGAACTCCCGGAAGTCGAGACGACCCGGCGCGGCATCGCGCCGCACGTGATCGGCCGGCGCGTC
>Ga0134128_10010569_pt1 | contig 11058 bp, 11 predicted proteins | sample KB31754_FD_96462 | JGI IMG/M metagenome (GOLD analysis project Ga0134128, IMG submission 96462) | Terrestrial soil microbial communities with excess Nitrogen fertilizer from Kellogg Biological Station, Michigan, USA - KB3-175-4 | ecosystem: Environmental > Terrestrial > Soil > Unclassified ...
CCTCTTCGCCGGACTGCTGGTGGGCGACTTCGCGCATGTCCCGGTCTCCAGCATGACCAAATCCTTCCTGTTTCTGCTGTTCCTGTTCGGCGTCGGCTATTCGGTCGGCCCGCAATTTGCCCAGGCGATGAAGCGCGATGGGCTGAAACCGATGTTGCTGGCAATTGTCGTGAGCGTCACGGGTCTTGCAACGGCCATTGCGGTCTCGAGCGTGCTGCGGCTGGATCCGGGCCTGGCGGCCGGCCTCCTGTCGGGAGCTCTCAGCCAGAGCGCCGCGATGGGCACGGCAACCGACGCGGTGAACGGCCTCTCCGTGCCGGAAGCGCAACGCGCGCTGTATGTTTCGCACATCGCGGTGGCAGACGCAGTCTGCTACATCTTCGGCTATGCGGGTGTGATCACCTTCTGCACGGTGGTCGCGCCGGCACTGCTGAAGATCGATCTGAAGGCGGAATCACTCAAGCTGGAACAGGCTTTGGGCATCACCCACGCCAAGCCCGGGTTGGCGTCAGCCTGGCGGAAATTCGAGCTCCGCGCCTATCGGCTGGATGAAAATTCCGCCCTCGCCGGTCTGACGGTTGCGGTCGCCGAAGCGCGCATGCCAGGCCACCGCCTGTTCATCCACCGCATTCGTCGCGGCGAACGCATCCTTGAGGCAGCGCCTGAGACGATCCTCGCGGCCGGCGACGTCATTGCTCTATCGGCGCCGCGCCAGATCATCGTGGAATGGATCGGAACTCGCGCCGAGGAGGTCGAAGATAGAGAACTACTCGACGTCCCCTTGATCTCCGCCGATGTCTTCCTGATCAATCCGAAGCTTGCGGGCATGAATCTGCAGGAGGCGTCACAGCAAGCCTGGACGCGGGGCCTCTACCTGCGCTCATTGAGCCGCGGCGGTCAGCAGCTTCCCATCGCCGCGGGCGTGGTCCTGCAACGCGGCGATCTGCTTCGCGTCGTCGGCCCCGAATCGGTTGTGGAGCACGCGGCCAAGACCATCGGCGTCATCGTTGCACCCAGCACCAGCATTGATTTTGTCGTGCTGGGACTTGCGATCTTCCTCGGCGGCGTCGTTGGCGTTCTCGTGAGCTTTCCCATCAGCGGCATCAAGATCGCTCTGAGCACGAGCGTCGGCACCTTGCTCGCAGGGCTTCTGGTCGGCTATCTCCGTACGCGTTTGCCGCACTTCGGCCGGATTCCGGATGGGGCCATCAGCCTGATGACTTCGCTCGGGCTGGCAGCCTTCGTGGGCCTTACCGGAATTCATGCCGGGCCGATTTTCCTGTCGGCGCTGCGGGAGTCAGGCATCGGCCTGCTTCTCGGCGGCATGGTTGTGACCCTGTCGCCGCAGATCGTCGGCTTCTGCCTCGGCCATTTCGTGTTGCGCATGAATCCCATTCTGCTGCTTGGAGCTTTGACGGGAGCGCAGACAGTAACGGCAGCCATGGCCGCGATTCAGGAGCGTTCGGCAAGTTCCGTGGTGGTGCTGGGCTATACCCCTGCCTATCCGATCTCGAACATCCTGCTGACGACCTGGGGCTCGGTCATGGTGGTCGTTTTCGCCGGGTGAAGCAGGTCTTGCCAAGGCCATCACCGCATTTGCTCATGCGCGATCATTGCTGGCCGCCAGTCACGACTACGCAACGTCACGAGTTCCGTTGATTTATCTCAATCCCGATCCTTCTGGTGAGCGAGAGTTACGGTGGGTGTTCTTTGCTCATTCGTAGTGACGCGGGCGATGACTTGCACTCGGGCTCCAACGAGAGCATCGGCACCCAAACAGCAGGAGGTATGTGATGCTTAGGTATGCTCTGGTAATTCTAGCAGCGTTCGTGCTGGTTTGCGCGACAGTGGTTCCTGACGAGGCGCTTGCCCGCCGCGGCGGCGGTGGCGGCGGCTACAGAGGTGGAGGCGGCGGTGCGCGCGTGCACGCCGGTAGTGCACGCGTTCACGCCGGCGGACGCCACTATGCCGGTCGTCCGGGTCGTCCGGTCGCTGGTTATCCGGGAGGATATTATCGCGGTCGGCGAGCCGCCTATGGCGCCGCAGCGGTCGGAGCGGCAGCCGCGGGAGCCTACGGCTACTACAACAACCGCTGCTACTACGACTCGTACGGCCAGTATGTGTGCCCAAATCAGTATCAGTACTGATTGGCACATCGGAGCGGCGTTCCGCGACCGGCAACGCCGCTCCATTCATTGTCCCCCTGGCCGGCAGTCAGCGTAAGCGCGGCGGGGGCGTCTTTCTCATTCATCAGTGGCCGCTCAGCACCAGTGTCTTGATCGGCAGCAACAACGCCTGGATCCGCAGCAACATGGCATGCACCAGACCGACTGTATCGATCGCATGCAGGGCAAACCCCTTGAGCGCGGGCGTGTCCTTTGACGCGATCTCCTCGTGATTGCTGGTATAGGCATTCACGATGCAGCTGGAGCCCGCAGTGACATCGGCCAGCCCGTTTGGATCGAGCGGCTCAAGAAACGCAAGGATCGTCCCGGGCTTCGCGGCACTCGCATCAATGAGCTGTTCTCCGCCGCGGAACTGGCCGGCGGCGATATAGTCCTGTACGCTGGTGATGACCATCGGAATGATTGTCCACGGCAGCGACGTGCACGCCGCTTCGGCAATCATGCCGGGCTTCAATACCTGCGCCTCGATCTGCCCAAAGCCGGCCTGCAAGGCACGCTGGCCGGCGCCTTCCGGAATCAGAACGCCGGCCGGCCGCATCAGCGGGTTCACCACATCGCCTGGGCGCAGAAAGAACTGCTCGACCCGTCCGTCGACGCCGGCGCGGATGACCGTCTTGTCCAATTCGACCTGGGCCTGATTCAGCGTAGCTTCCGCGCTTGCCCTGGATGCCGGAAGAAGCGTCGAGACCTGGGTTTCGGCGGCCTGCTTTGCCGCGGTCGCGGCATCGATCGCGGCCTGCCGGCCGTCGACGAGCACCTGCAGCTTGTCGATGTCGCGCTGGGGAACGATCCCCGGATTGCGCCGTTGCAGGTCGCTCTTCACGTCGAGCTCGTCCTTGGCCTGTTTGTAGTCACTTTGGGCCTGCTGGAGCTGGGCTTCTGCCTTGACGACGTCGACCTGCGCAGCGACGAGCTGAGCATCGATCTCGGCGATCTTCCGTTTGGCGGTTTCGACGGCCGCCTGCTGCTTCGAGCTGTCGAGCCTGAACAGGACTGCGCCCTTCTTGACCGGCGCGCTGAAGCCGACGTCAACCTCCGCAACACGTCCCGACGTCTCCGGCACGATCGGAACGGTCCTGAAGAACAGTGCCGCCGAGCTGGTGGAAGGATGGAAATAGAAGATCGTGGTAATCAGGAGGACGGTGAGCATCACGCAGCCCGTGATGCCCCAGCGAAGCTCGTACCACATGGAGAACAGCGTGATCTCCTTGCCGATCCGCTTGCCCTGGACATAGCGGCGGTAGAGATAGTCCGGCACCAGGGTGAACAACGAACAGAGCATCAGCTCAAACATGGCTGCCGACCTTCTTCGCGGGGATGCCAGAGTGCTTCGTCGGGCCAGAGGCACCGCGATCCAGCGCCGGCGTTGTTTGCGCAGCCACCGGCTCATCTGCGGTCTTGTCCGCCTCACCCTCCTCGGAGTCTGCGATCTTTTCCACCGAGCCGGCGATACGCGACAGCGGCGTGCTGAAGTCGGGCAGGTCGATCAGGGCTAGCAGCAGCCCGGCGATCCAGAAAATATGGATGTGGGTAAAGAGCGAGATCAGGCCGAGCACCGCGACGATCTCGAACTGAAGCTTTTGCGACTTGTGCGCCATTCGCTCGGGCAGCGAATGCAGACGCAGATAGAGGTTCCCGACCCCGAGTACGGCAAGGATCAGGAAGACGCCCATCACGATCATCAGGACATCCGTCTCGCCGGGCTTGGCGATGTAGAACGGCAGATGATGCGGCGTCATCGGGTGAAGCTGATCGGTCAATGATTTTCTCCAGCCGGCAGGCTGCCCCGTTGCGGCGAACAGTGCGGCCTTCCGACCAGTGAAGCTTGATCTGGATCAAAGGCCAGCCTCCGGGCGCAGCCGTAGCCTGACGGACCGCAATGGAGAAACGGCCCGGGAGAAAGGAGCTGTCATGCCCGAAAACATCGACGACCTGTTGCCTAGCGCAAAGGAAATCCAGAAGCAGGCCGCCATCAAGGAGGCCGAGAAGGCGGACGAACATGTCCGGCGCGCCGCCGCGGCCGAGGCCGAAAAGCGGGCACTGATCGAGAAGCTGAGCAAGCCCTCCGGTCTCTCGGAGGATGAAAAGATCAAGCTCGCGTCCACCGTTATCCAGCGCGCTGTCCGCAACGGGCTGAGCGAGGTTCAGGTCTACCGTTTCCCCAATTCCCTGTGCACGGACAATGGCCGCGCCATCAATCAGCGCGAGCCAGGTTTTGAGAAAACCCTTACGGGCATTCCGCTCGAGATCTATCAACTCTGGTCCGACTACCTGAAACCCCGCGGTTATCGGATCAAGTATCAGATCGTCGATTTCCCCGGCGGCATGCCCGGCGATATCAGCATCGTCATCGCCTGGGGCGATTGATGGCGAACCGCGACAAGGCTTCATCGCGAATGAAGCGGAAAGCCTACGAGAGGGAGCTGCGCAAGCTTCAGGTTGGTCTGTGCTATCTGCAGGATTGGGTGAAGGAGAAGAAGCTCCGGGTGATCATCCTGTTCGAGGGGCGCGATGCCGCCGGCAAGGGCGGCACCATCAAGGCGATCACCGAGAAGGTCAGCCCGCGCGTGTTCCGCGTCGTCGCCCTTCCCGCTCCCTCCGACCGGGAAAAGACCCAGATGTTCGTCCAGCGCTACATGCAGCATTTTCCGGCCGGTGGCGAAATCGTCATCTTCGACCGCAGCTGGTACAACCGCGCCGGCGTCGAATACGTCATGGGCTTTGTTGATTCCGACGAGCACAAGCGCTTCCTCGAGCTGTGCCCTCAGATCGAAAGATATGTCGTCGATGCCGGCATCATCCTGATCAAGCTCTGGCTCGAAGTCGGCATGGAAGAACAGGAGCGGCGATTCTTGGCGCGGATCGACGATCCCTTGCGGCAATGGAAGCTGAGCCCGATGGATACAGAGTCCTACCGGCGATGGTACGATTATTCGCGTGCCCGCGACCTGATGCTGGGGGCGACGAATTCAAAACATGCGCCGTGGACCATCATCCGATCCGACGACAAGCGCCGGGCGCGGCTGAACTGCATCGCGCATCTGCTGGAGACCATCCCTCACAAGAAGATGTCCCGCGACAAAATCCAATTGCCAAAACGGTCCGACAAGGGCCGCTATGATGACCAGGCAAGCCTGAAAGGACTGAACTTCGTCGCGGAACGCTTTTGAGCTCCCGATCAGGTCATTTTCACTCGAGCCTTACCGTCACTCCGGCCACAGCGGCCGACAGTTCGACGCCGACCTTGCCACCGGCGAGTTGCAGGATGACGCCTTTATCGTTCTGCAGCTGCACGCCCCCCGCGCCGGCTGCCAGGGCGCCGCTGGCGCCGATCGCGGCGTAGCTGCCCTGGATATCTGCCGGGCTGCGCACATTCAGGGCGCGCCCGCTCAGTTGAGTGGTGGAGGCACCGATCGTGAAGCCCACGCTCATGCCAGACACCGCGAAGCGGTAGTGTCGGCCATGACAGGTCAATACGCCGTGGCCGCCGCCGACGCCCACGATAAACCCGCCCTTGGTGAAGACGACGCGGACTGCGCAGGTGTCGGCCTTTGCCGGTGATGCAAGACCGCATGCGAGCAGCAGAGCCGAGGCAGCTCCCAGCAATCGGGACCGATAGTTTGACATGGATGTTTCTCCAATGCGGTGTCAGTCCGGGGTCGAACGGGATTCATCAAGGGTGATCACCACCTTGGTGATATTGGCAGACAGTTCGAGGCCGCCCTTGGGGCCCTGCAGCGTGATGGTGACGCCCTTTGCGTTGCGGAGTTGCACGCCGCCGATGCCGCCGACCAACGCGCCGCCCGCGCCGACCACCGAATAGATGCCCGAGAAGTCACTGAGCTCGTTGATATAGGCGGCCCGCCCGACGAGCTTGTTGATCGATGCCCCCGCGGTGACGCCAAGGCTCAGTCCTTGCACTGTGAAGGGGTAGTTGCGATGGCGAAAGGTCAGGGTCCCCTTGCCGCCCCCGGCTCCCAGGATGAAGCCAGCCTTGCCGATCGTCACACGAACCGTCCCCGTAATTGCATGCGAGGGCGGTGCAACGCTGATCGCTGCGGCAAGAGCCACCCCCGCGATCCAGTTGGTTCGAAGATACGGGTTCGGCCGAAGAAACGTGAAGAAGGCCCGCATGGTCCTTCTCCATCATTCCGCGGCGGACCGGAAGCCGGATGCCGGCAGGCGTCGATCTCCCAATCGAGCCAAGGCCTCCGGCCGCACCAGCTTGAGACCCTGCACGGCGTTGTAGCCATGGATCTCCTTCACATCGAGCTTGCGCATGAAGTCGATCGCTTTCTGGGTGATGACCTGTCCGGGCACCATGATCGGAAAGCCTGGCGGATAGGGAATGACGAAATTCGCCGAGACCAGATCCGGCCCGTTGTTCAGCCGGCGGTCGATCTCCGGATCGTTCAGCCGGATATATTCGCAGCCCGTTGCATCGTAAGCAGCGAAGAAACCGCTGCGGATATCGCCTTCGTTGGTCCACTCCCCTGCATCGCCGCGGAAAGCGTCGTGGAAATGCGAGAAGTTGGGCAGGTCAGGCACATCCGTCATCAGGCTCTTCACCCGCGCATCAAACGCTCCTATGGCGTTGGCGCCGCCCTGGGCGAGGTCACGCTCGATCTCGTTTGAAATCTCGGCCAGCACCCGGATCAGATGAGCGACGTCGCTGCGGGTATTATTGATGTTGGATTGGATCAGCACGGAATTGCGCGAGGTCTTGTTGACCTGGATGCCGTAGCGAGTGGCGAGGATGCCCTTGAACTGCGTCCCGTCGAAGCCCGCCGTGCCGCACACCAGGGTCAGCCTGGTCGGATCGAGGCAGAACTCGTCCTCCTTCAGGCTATGCAAAACCTGACCCCAGTTGACGCCCTCTGCCAGGAAGTCAGTGAAGCCGCTGGAGCGATACCCCGCCGGCACCATCTTGTCCGCACCAAGCACGCTGAAATATTTCGAGATCAGTGGATTGGCGGCGACTGCCTTGCGGATCGCGAAGGCGATCTCGATCGCGTTGGCGACGAGGCCGTAGCCTTCCAGCTCCATCTGCCGGCGCGCGACGTCGAGACTCGCGATCAGTTGCTGGTTCGGGCTGGTCGATGCGTGGGTGAACACAGCCTCCTTGAATTGCGCTTCCACCGTGTGGAAGTCGACGTCCTTGACGAACAGCATGGATCCCTGGCGGATCGCCGACATCGACTTATGCGTTGAGTTGGTCTGGTAGACGCGGAGCCGAATATGTCGCGGGTCGGGCAACAGCCGCGCGTTCAGCAGCGTCTCGTTGGACGGATTGTCGCCCAGCTCGGCGCGGTGTTTCTCATAGGCCTCGACCGAATTGGGATCATGCATCCACGCCTCGATGTCGTTCGCCGCACCCATCGCGGTGCGTGGACGAAGGAATGGCGAGAAGCGCGCGAAACCGAACCAGGCCTCATCCCACAGGAAGATCAGGTCGGGCTTGATGGCCAGACATTCTTCCATCACCCGGCGCGTGTTGTAGATGTGACCGTCGAAGGTGCAGTTGGTCAGGTCGATCATCTTCGCTCGATTGAGCCGGTTCTCGGTCTTCAGGTTCAGCAGCGCCTGCTTGATGGTCTTGAGGGGCACCGCGCCGTACATCGAATATTCCGTCATCGGAAAGGCTTCGACGTACAGCGGCTGTGCGCCCGAAAGCACCATGCCGTAGTGGTGCGACTTGTGGCAGTTGCGATCGACGATAATGATATCACCGGGCGCGAGCAGCGCCTGCACTGCCATCTTGTTGGAGGTCGAGGTGCCGTTGGTCACGAAGAAGACCTGGTCGGCGCCGAAGGCGCGAGCGGCCTTCTCTTGCGCCTTCTTGATATTGCCGGTCGGCTCGAGAAGGCTATCGAGGCCGCCCGTGGTCGCGCTGCTCTCCGCGAGGAAAAGGTTTGGGCCATAGAACTCGCCCATGTCGCGGATCCAGTCCGACTTGAAGACAGACTTGCCGCGAGCGATCGGCAGCGCGTGAAACGTCCCGATCGGACGCTGCGCATATTTCTTCAAGTTGTCGAAGAACGGCGTCTCGTACCGATCCTGCACGCCTTCGAGGATGGCGAGATGCAGTTCGAGCAGTTCCTCCACCGAATAGAAGATGCGGCGAACGATATCGGTCTCGGGATTGCCGGCCAGTTCCTCCACCTTCCGGTTCGATACCAGGTAGACGTCGAGCTCGGGGCGGATGCGTTTCAACGTCTTCGCCAGAACCAGTGCGGAGTCGGACGTCTCCCTTTGATCCATCGATGCCATCAGGGCGCGTAGCACAGGCGCATTATACCGCGAACGCTGCGCAAAGCCTTCGTTTACGACGACGGCCCCAAGCGCGGGATTGAGCATCGCGGCGCAGAACGCGTCCTCGAAATTGCCAACAAACACGGTCTCGTAGATGAAGGAGTCGGACGGACGACGCAGCCTGCGCCATTCGGCGGCGAGACCGGACCAGTTGGTTGCGCCAACACCAGTCACGATCAGGGTCTCGAAATATGGCCGGCGCGTGATGGTCTCACCGAATCCAGGTGGCAGCAAGTCCGGCGTTTCGGCCTCGGCATCAGCATGCGCATCCCAGTCGCCGGAGTTCTGACGGAACGAGCGGGTCTGCAGCGCGTACGCGATGCGCATCGCGAGCGCCTGCGCCCCCGCGGCATCGCCCGCCGCCGCTCGTTCCCTCAGCGCCGCCATCAGGCGCGAACCGGGATAGGCATGGTATTCCTCAGTGATGGCAAGCTGGGAAAGCCGCTCTTCGAAGCCGGCGCGATCACCGGTGCCTGTCGACCATGCCTTGGCAGCTTCCACCAATGCGCGCCATTCGTCGGCCCTCGCACCCGGCCCGGAGAAGAATTGATCGATCCGCCTGTCCTGTGGCTGCAGCACCATGGTCGTCTCCCAATCTCCACCTTGTGGTTGCGAAGCATTGGCAGCGGCCCTGGAGCCGGGTCTTGATCTAAATCAAGCTTGCAGCTATGCGCCGGCGCGAACCGGTTCCTTCTCGCAAACCAGCAGCACGATCAGCAGCAGCGTCACGGGAACGGCGAGGCTGTAGGCACGCGTGATCTCCGTCGCAAATGCTCCAATGGCCGCGCCTGCGCCAAAGGCGATGCACATCGCCCCAAACACATAAGGCCGGCGCAGCGGCCTTACTCCGGCATTTCCGGTGACGGCGGCAAAGAGGCCTTCGATGGTCTGGCGAAAATTGCTGGTCACCATGACGGAGTTGTAGCTCATTCCCTCGACGCGCGGAAAACTCACCGTCTGAAACGCTGCAACCAGCGAGAGGCCCAGCGTGCCCGCGACTTCGGGAAGCCGGTTATGCAGGATCGCAACGATGAACAGAAAGGTGATCTCGGCAAGAGTGCTGATCCGCGCCGCGCGCAGCGGCGCAGCCCAGCGCAGCCAACAGGCCATGATCACGCCGACGGCGAATGCCAGGAGCGGAGGAACATAACGGGTTGCGGTCTCCCATTCTCCGCTGGTCATATAGACCCACAGGAACACCAGATTGGCGCTCTGCGCGTTGGCGAAAACATGATGAACGATCCAGGTGTAGGCTTCGAGGTATCCGCCGATGAAGGCCAGCAGGCTTGCGATCTGCAGCGCCTCGTCGCTAGGAAATGATGCGGTGGCGGTGGCCGGCGGCATCGATAACGTCGGAGTCCATTTGGTTGACTGAACGGATCGCCGAAGAGATGGTCCGAACCCAGACGACGCTGTCTTGATCTGAATCAAGCGCCCGAGACCGACGGTACAGAACATTGCCGCTTGATCCAGATCAAGCGTCTTCTGCCCGGCTGACGAAAGCCTCCGCATCGCTTCGACATGGAGAGGAACCAGATGTCTCGATCCCTGTGCCTGTCTCTTGCGTTGCTCGCGGCACTGGCCGCACCCGACGTCGGTGCAGGTTCGGACGATCGAACGCTTCGGTCGATCCGGGAAGAGGTCTGGGCGCTGCCCCTTACGCTTCCCACAATTGCCTATGTCGTTCGCCCGGTTGGCAACGGCCCATTTCCGCTTGCGGTCATGAATCACGGCGTCTCGCTCAACGCGCGCGAACGCAGCTTCTTTCCGCTGGTGGAGTTTCGGGATGCGGCGATGTGGTTTGCGCGTCGGGGCTATTTCGTGGTGGCGCCGACCGGGCCCGGATATGGCGCTGGCGCTCTCGATGTCCCGGAGCTCGGCCTGTTCTCCGTGTTCTACTCAAAGGTCGGCAACTGCGACAACCCGAACTTCAGGGATGCGGGAATGGCGGCTGCTGCGCTCGACAAATGGATCATCGATTACATGACCGAGCAGAAGCTTGCCGTTCCCGACAGCGCGATCGTCATCGGCCAGTCCGCAGGCGGCTGGGCGGCAATCGCTCTTTCCAGCCAGAATCTTCCTTCTGTGAAGGCGATCATCGCCTTTGCCGCGGGGCGCGGCGGACGCGTCGCCGGGAAGCCCAACAACAATTGTGCGCCCGACAAGCTGGTCGAGGCTGCTTCCGAATTCGGGCGCACCGCGCGCGTGCCGATGCTGTGGATCTACATCGAGAACGACACGTTCTTCGGACCCGCTCTGTCGAAGCGCATGCATTCAGCCTACACGTGGGCCGGCGGAATCGCCGAGTATCACCTGATGCCGCCCTTTGACGGCGAAGGGCATTTCTTCATCGATTCCCCGGACGCCATCCCGCAGTGGTCGCCTCTGGTCAGTCAGTTCCTTGACAAGCATAGCTAACGGAATGGACGCCGATGCTGCCTGCTCGTTGCTTCCTGCAAGCCGACTTGTTCTCCCGCTCGACACCGGCGGCGCTATTGCTGCTGCTGTCGATCTGCGTCGCACGCTTCGCCTACGGACAGCAAGGTACAGAGCAAGACAC
>Ga0134128_10010570_pt1 | contig 11057 bp, 10 predicted proteins | sample KB31754_FD_96462 | JGI IMG/M metagenome (GOLD analysis project Ga0134128, IMG submission 96462) | Terrestrial soil microbial communities with excess Nitrogen fertilizer from Kellogg Biological Station, Michigan, USA - KB3-175-4 | ecosystem: Environmental > Terrestrial > Soil > Unclassified ...
ACGAGATCGCCCTGCTGCACGCGCGACTGCACGATCTCGACATGGCCGCCGGCGGCCTGCAGCTCGCGAAAGCGCACCGGCCATGGTTTCGGCGAAAAATCCGTCAACCCCGTCACGCGGGCGTGGACGCCGACATCGAACGGCTCGGCCAGCAGCGGATGCAGGCCCTGGATGCTGCCCTGGTTGATCAGCATCTCGCTTTCGATCACGGGCTGATCGGCCGACGAGCCCGGCGCCAGCCGGCCATGCAGTTCGGCGTGCTTGGCGCGCGCCAGCGGCACCGGCATCTGGCCGACGCGATCGATGGCGGGATCGTTGAACTCGACCGAGGCGCGGTCCGGCGTGAATGGCAGCCCGGCGATGCTGGCGTGGCCGAGGCTCCAGTTCACGGCATAGGATTGCTGCGAAAGCGGATCGATCAGCGTGGCCGGCGAGGTGAACTCGGCGATCACGCGCTTGGGATCATAGATCTGCGCCACCACCAGGATCTGGCCGAGCTTTGCGGTGAACGGCTGCGACGGAGGCTGACTTGCGGTTTGCGACACCAGCGCGACGCTGGCGCCCTCGCAACTCACCTCGAGACGGAAGGGGAAGCCCGCGACCGACCGTTTGGCGCAATCATAGACCCGGCCGGCCTTCGCCTCGCGCGCGCGCCAGGCATCGGCCTGGACGTCGACTTGCGAGGCGGCATAGAACCAGAACCCGCACCAAACGATCGCGACGATCAGGAGCAGCAGCGGAGCGATGAAAATGCGCCAGCGCGAATGGCGGCGCGGCGCTATGGCAAATTCGGTCATCGGCGACCCTTTGATCAGCAATTTTGTCAATAAAGCGGTCGGCGCGTCCGCAAACAAGTTAACGCCTTTTCATGGAACAGGTTTTTCTGCTAGTCGATCACGAAATGTCCGCAATAACCCACCCCGAAGCAGAATCTTCCAAAGGCGACCTCTGGGTGTTCGGCTATGGCTCGCTGATGTGGCGACCGGGATTTGAATTCCTTGAAAAGGTTCCGGCGCGCCTGATCGGCGAGCATCGCGCGCTCTGTGTATACTCTTTCGTGCATCGCGGCACACCCGAAAAACCCGGGCTCGTGCTCGGGCTCGACCGCGGCGGCGCCTGCCGCGGCATCGCCTTCCGCATCGCCGAGAAGCACCGCGCCGCCACCGTCGCCTATTTGCGGGAGCGCGAGCAGGTCACGTCCGTCTATCGCGAGGTGATGCGCTCGGTGTGGATCGAGGACGACGCGCGGCAACGCGTCAGCGCGCTCGCCTACGTCGTCGACCGCGGCCATGTGCAATATGCCGGGCGGCTGTCGCTCGCCGAGCAGCTCCGCCATGTGCTGCAGGGCCACGGCCAGTCCGGTGTCAACCGCGACTACGTGCTCGCGACCGTGAAAGCGATCGAGGCGGAAGGCTTTCGCGATACGCAACTGCATCAGCTCGCGCGGATGCTGCATGACGGCCATCCGCATGCCGTTGCGTCACCGCCCGCCTGAGTGCGTTCGCCCTGCGATCGGCATCCAAAGTGCTCCGCCATCATCCGCGACAATTTGGATCATGCGAAATACTGACGGCAGGTGCTGCAACCAAGACGGATTGCCCCAAGTTAATGTGCGAGGCAGGGAACTTCTGAACTGGAGGTCATTATGCGCACATCGAGGCTTGTCGCGGCGATTTCGCTCGCGGGGGCGATGTCCCTCGTCGCCTTGCCGGTGCAGGCTGCACCGCTCACCCCCCTTTCCGCCGCTGCGAAACCGCCCGCGCAAGGCACCGACGCCATCCAGGTACGGTGGGGGGGCTGGCACGGCGGTTGGCATGGCGGCGGATGGGGCCTGGGCTTCGGGGCGCTCGCCGCCGGCGCGCTGATTGGCGCAGCGGTAACGGCCCCTTATGCTTACGGCGGCTATTACGGCGGTTATCCGGCTTACAGCTATTCGTACGGATATCCCTACGGCTACGGCTATTCGACGAACTATTACCCGGCTCCCAGCTACGGCTACTACTATCGACCGCACCGGCGCTACGATGTCGGTCACCGTCCCTATTGGCGTCACAGCTACGGCATGTACCGCGCGCACCACTATCGCCACTATCGCCACCATCGCTATTGATGGAGCAGGCCCGGTCGGGCTCGATTGATTCCAGCCTGACCGAAGCCGCAGGTCGGATTGTGAGATTTGTCCTGAAGCCGCCAGCGCAGGCTGGCGGCTTGTGAACGGGTATGGCCTGCCTCTACGAAGCGTTGCGAGCCGGAATCCCCCCGAACAGCTCTTTCTGCTCGGCCTGGGCCACGGCGACGAGTCGGTTGGTCGCCTCCTCGATCGCGGTTTCGACGCGGTGCAGGAACTCGTCGCGCTTCAGGCCAGGCGGAATCGGATCGAGAAATTCCACCACCAGCGTGCCCGGATAGCGCAGGAAGGTACGGCGCGGCCAGAACAGTCCGGAATTGAGGGCGACCGGCAAACAGGGCACGCCGCAATCGCCATAGATCAGTCCGACGCCGGCCTTGTATTGCGGCGGTGCGCCGACCGGCCTGCGAGTGCCTTCCGGAAAGATCACGAACTGCCGCCCGTGGCGCACCTCCTCGGCGGCGCGGCGCATCACGGCAAGCAGCGAACGGTGGCCGGCAGAGCGGTCGATCGCAATCATGTCGGTCTTGATGATGTACAGACCGAACAGCGGAATGAATTTCAACTCGCGCTTGACCACAAAGAACGGTGCCTCGAAGAAGCGCAGCAGCGAGATGGTCTCCCACATCGACTGGTGCTTGGAGGCGACGATCAGCGGGCCCTTCGGTATCTTCTCGACACCGCGAAACTCGACCCTGATGCCGCAGATCGCGCGCATCAGCACGATGTTGGTCTTCGCCCACCAGCTCGCGATCTTCAGTGTTGCCGCGCGCGGCATCACGAAGGTCGGCAGGCCCACCAGCGCCCAGAACACGAAAACGACATAGAACAGGATATTGAAGATGAGCGAACGCAGGAAAATCAACGCCATCGAAAAGCCCGAACCTGTTTCATGCACCGTCAATTGGCTTCTGCCGTCGCCGGCCGGCGCGGCACGAGCGATCCGCCCGGATGATCCGCGGCCTCGATCGACAGGTCGATGCCGAGATCCGCAAGGCGCACCCGCACGCCTGCAGCGATGTATTTCACATATTCCGACAATACCAGCCGGAAGGTGGTCCCGTTCTCCCACCACGGCTCGTCGCGCCATCGCTCGCCGACCACCGCATAGGGGATCAGCGCGACATCGGGCATGGCGTGCGACAGTTCCACGATGGCGCGGGGCATGTGGTAGTTCGAGGTGACGACGATCAGCGATTTGAAGCCGCGCTCATGCACCCAGCGCCGCGTCCCGGAGGCATTGCTGCGGGTTGAATGGGCGGAGCGGTCGAGATCGACACAGCAATTGAACAGCGCCTGGCTTTCCTGCACCGAGCGGGAAATGTCGCTGGCCGTAGAGGTCGGATGCACCCCGGAGATCAACAGACGCCTGCCGTAACCGGCGGCCAGTAGCTCCATCGCGTCCGAGACGCGCGAGGCGCCGCCGGTCAGCACCACGATGCCGTCGGCATGCCGCTCTGGCCTGCTCTCGGTGTTGCGAAGCTGCGCCAGGAAGGCGACGAAGCCGAACCCGATGGCTGCCACAAACGCCAGGGGAACGGCAACGGCGGCACGCAGCCGGCCGCGCGGGGCGCGCGCGGACGCGTTCGGCGATCTATCGTCGGACTGCGTGGTCATGCGCGGTGTACAAAACCCTTCCCTGGCTGATTTTAGCGCATGATCCGGAAAAGTGGGTAGCGGTTTTCCGAAAAGATCATGCGCAATCAAATAGCTAAAAGCTTGGAGCGAAGTGGAGTGACTCCCTTCATTCGATGTCGTCGAGAGTGGCAAACAGGGTGCGTCGCGACGCCCAGGCGGTGACCGCGGCGATCATGACCGCCTGCACGGCGAGCACCAGATAGCCGGACGGACGCAGCGAAAACGTGCCCAGAAGGGCGGCGAACTGATCGCCGACCGCCGTGCCCGAGAACCAGCCGGCGATCGATTCCGAGAAGCCGAAGATGAGCATGGCCGACCCTCCGCCGATCACGCCGCCTTCGAGGCCGAGCAGCAGGAAGTGGCGAAAGAAGCGGTCGGCGATGAAGCGGTCGCCGGCGCCGACGAAGTGCAGGACCTCGACGATCGGGCGGTTGGCCGCCATGGCGCCGCGCGTTGCGAACGACACCGAGATGACGGTGGCGACGATGACCAGCGCGAGGATGCCGAGCCCGGCCGCCACGGTGGCCCCGGTCATCGAGCGCATGCGCTCGATCCAGGCGCGGTGGTCGTCGACGCTCGCCGTCGGCGCTACCAGCGCAACGGCCCGGCGCAGCACGGAAAGGTCAAGCACCGTGCCGGGCGACACCCGCGCCACGATCACGCGCGGGATCGGCAGTTCGTCGAGCGAAAGCCCGGTGCCGAGCCAGGGCTCCAGCAACGCCGACGACTCTTCCTTGCTGAACGGCCGGGTCTCGACAATACCGGGCTGCAGCCGCATCGCGTCCACCACGGAGGCGACGTCGCGTTCGAGATCGCGTCCGGCCTGCGGGCGCACCTGGATGGTGATTTCGCTCGCGACCTCGGACTGCCACTCGGTGGCCGACGCACTGACCAGCAGCACCGCGCCGGTGGTGATCGAGGCGAGGAATGTCATGATCGCCACGACCGCAACCAGTGCGCGCCCGGCGATCGAGGCCCTTGGCACGATCGGCGACTGGTTGCGCGCGCGCATCATCAGCCGCGGACGCTCGTCTCCGAGGTCCACCAGCGGCACGTGCTCGTCGGACCTACTCATAGATGTGCAACCGTCCCTGATGCAGCACCAGCCGCCGCGCCTCGTACTGGTCCATCAGGGTGATGTCATGGGTCGCGATCACGACGGCGGTGCCCGTCTTGTTCAGCTCGATGAAGAGCCGTAGCAGCCGCCGGCCGAGCGTCGGATCGACGTTGCCGGTCGGCTCGTCGGCGAGCAGGAGTTGCGGCCGCGAGATCACGGCGCGCGCGATCGCCGCGCGCTGCTTCTCTCCGCCGGAGAGGACCGGCGGCAGCGCGTCCATGCGCTCGCCAAGCCCGACCCATTTCAGCAGGTCGATCACTTCCTTGCGGTAACTCGACTCGTCGCGTCCGATGACGCGGAACGGCAGTGAGACATTCTCATAGGTCGTCATATGGTCAAGCAGGCGGAAATCCTGCAAGACGATGCCGATCCGCCGGCGCATGTCCGCGATCTCGTTCTTGCCGAGCAGCGAGATGTCGCGGCCGAACAGATTGACCAGTCCGCGCGTCGGGCGCAGCGACAGGAACAGCAGTTTCAGCAGCGACGTCTTGCCGGCGCCTGACGGCCCGGTGAGGAACTGGAACGAATGGGCCGGGATCAGGAAACTGAGGTCGCGCAGGATCTCCGGCCCCAGTCCGTATCGCAGCCCGACATTTTCGAACCGAACCAAAGCTCAAGCTCCGTTGGGGTCCGGCCGGGACGCTGCCCCTCAGGGCTCGCCACGGACCGGTTTTGCGTCCGTTATGGTTTCCGATTCGTTAACGGTCGCCTTGTAGCATTGGTATGTCACAAATCTGACCGGCTGCGTCATGGCGGAGAGCGGCTCCATGCACATCATTTGCCCCCATTGTACAACGTCTTACGCCATCAAGCCGGGGACCCTCGGCGAGGCCGGGCGCACCGTGCGATGTGCCCGCTGCAAGGAAACCTGGCTGGCGCGGCCGGAAGATGCGGTCGAGCCGGCCATGGCCGAGGCAGAGCAGGCTTCCCGGCAGGAGGCCGCCTCCGACTGGGGCGCGGCCGGTGACGCCGGCCAGCACACCCCGGTCGTGGAAAGCCCGTCGATCGCCGGCGACTGGCAATCCGAGGAGGATGCCGCCGAACAGGGCAAGGAAGACTGGATCTCGCTCGTCCGCAACACCGCCCCGGAGGAGGAATCCGCGCCGCGCGGCACCTGGTTTGGCAGCATGCTGCAACGGAAACCGCGGGAGAGCCGCCGGCGTGGCCGGACCTTCGGCGGCCTCACGACGGCGTGCGCCGTCATGGGCGCGCTGGTCGTGGCGCTGATCGTCTGGCGCGCCGAAATGGTGCGCTTGCTGCCGCAGACCGCTAGCTTCTACAGGATGGTCGGCCTCAATGTGAACCTGCGCGGCCTCGCCTTCAGGGACGTCAAGGTCACGACTGAAACGGTCGAGGGCAAGCAAGTGCTGGTCATCGAGGGCGTGATCGTCGGCGAGAGCAAAAAGACGGTCGACCTGCCGCGGCTGCGCTTCTCGGTGCGTGACGCCCAGGGCGCCGAGATCTACGCCTGGAACACCGTGCTGGAACAGACCACGCTGAAGCCGGGCGACCATACCGCGTTCAAGTCGCGCCTCGCCTCGCCTCCCGCCGAAGGCAAAAGCATCGACGTCCGCTTCTTCAACAAGCGCGATATCGCCGGCGGCAGTATATGATGGGAGCGCACATCCGCGCCTGAACACGGACTGACGAGATGCCGCGCGTCCTGATTGCCGACGATGAAGATTCCATGCGCGCACTGGTCGCGCGCGCGATCGCCATGGACGGCCACGAGACCGTGACCGCGCAGGACGGCGCCGAGGCGCTGGAGATCCTGACCCGAGAACGCGGCGGATTCGACCTCCTGCTCACCGACATCCAGATGCCGATCATGGACGGCATTGCGCTGGCGCTGTCGGCGGCGCGCGACTTTCCCGAGCTCACGATCCTGTTGATGACGGGATTTGCCGACCAGCGCGAACGCGCCTCCAATCTCACCGCCATCGCCCATGACGTGATCACCAAGCCGTTCTCGGTGGCGGATATCCGCACCGCGGTGGCGGACGCGCTGGCGTCAAGGAAGGAGTAACCGCTCTTCCCTTCTCCCCTTGTGGGAGAAGGTGGCGCGGACGAAGTCCGCGACGGATGAGGGGTTCTGGCCGCGAATTCAAATCTGACGGACCGCAAGCGGGTACAGACCCCTCACCCGGAACGCATCTTCGATGCGTTCCGACCTCTCCCACAAGGGGGCCCACAAGGGGAGAGGTGAAGTGAGAGCTCAATACTCCTTCAGGAGCCGCTCGATGTAGTCGAGCTCGACTTGCGGGCGCGACGGGTCGGCGAGGCGCCGGCGCAGCTCTTCGAGGATCCGCCGCACCTTCTGCACGTCGATCTCGCCGGGGATCATCTTCGACAGCTCGTCGGTCTCGCGCGAGCGCATCGGCCGGCCGAGCGGATCGGTGCCGTTGGCGCCCGCCTGCTGCCGGCCCATGCGCTCGCCCGGGCCCTGCCCGTCGCCATCGCCCTGCTGCATCGCCTCGGCGAGCTTCTGGGCGCCCTTGCGCAGCGCCTCGAGCGCCTTGCCCTGCGAGTCTACCGCGCCGTCGGCATTGCCGTCGCCGAGCTTGCTGCCGGCGTCACCCATGGCGCTGTCGGCCTGGCCGAGGCCATCCTCGCCGTCATCACCCTGGTCGCCCCCCTGCTGCTGCTGGTCCTGGTCGCCCTTCTGGCCCGGTCCCATGCCGCGCTTGGCGAGCTCCTGCTGCAGTTTCTTCAAGCGGTCGCGCAGGCCCTGCTGATCCTGCTGCAGGTCGCCCATGTTCTGGTCGCCGTTCTGCTTGCCGCGCATGCGGTCGCGCCGCGAGTCCTGGCCCTGCTTGAAGGTCTTGTCGCGCAATTGCTGCTGCTTGCGGATCATGTCGTCGAGCTCGTTGAGCGCCTGCTCCATGTCGCTGTCGCCGCTCTGGCCGGGCTGCGCCATCTGCAGGTTTTCAAGCATCTGCTGCAGTTGTTCGAGCAATTGCTGGGCGGCTTCCTTGTCGCCCTGGCGCGACAGCCGCTCCATGCGGTCGATCATGTTGTTGAGGTCCTGCTGACGCAGCGTCCTGGTATTCTGATCGAGCGGCCGGGCGAGCTGCTGCGGATTGTTGCGGAACTGCTCGGCGAGCTGGCGCATGTAATTGTCCAGCGCCTGGCGCAGATCCTGCGTCAGCTTCTTGATCTCCTCGTCGCTGGCGCCGCGCTCCAGCGCCTGCTTCAGCGCGTCCTGCGCCGCGCGCAAGGCCTTGTCGACGTCGGTAATGTTGCCGTCCTCGATGGTGACGGCAAGCGCCCAGAGGCTCGCAACCACCTCGCGCAGCTCATCGTCGCTGCGCGCCGCCTCGAGCTGCCGCGTCAGGCTGTAGAGGCCGAGATATTGTCCGCCCTCCGGCATGAACATTTCCGGCGCGATCATCAGCGCGTCGAGCGCGGTGAAGACCTCGGAGTTCTTGTTGGCGTCGAGCGCAAGGTTGCGGCGCTGCTCGATCAGCGCGCGTGCCAGGGGCTTGGTGAACAGCCGCTCCGGCAGGCGCATCTTGAACGGCTCGCTCTTGCCCTCGTTGCCGGCCTCGTCCTTGGCCGTCAGCGTCAGCATGACGTCGGCGCCGGCATAGGGGTCTTCAGAGAGATCCTTCACAGTCTGGCCGACGCCGTTGCGGGTGCGCGCGTTCGGCAGCACCAGCGGAAACTGCGGCGGCGTGAACAGCGGCCGCGCAGCCGGCGCGCCCTCGGCCGGACGCGCCGCGAACTGGGCGCGCGCTTCGGTGACGCCGTAATCGTCCTCGATCTTGTAGGCCATCTGCAGCGAGCCGCGGGCCTGCCGCTCCGGATCCTTCGCCAGCGAGATCGTCGGCGGGCGGTCGGGGGTCGCGGTGAATTTCCATTGCGGCTGGCCCGAGGGGGCGCGCACATGCACGGTGCCGTCGCCCGCGATGGCGAAATGCTTTTCGTTGGTGCCCTTGGGCGCCTGTTCGGTCGGCGCGGTCTCGGTGACGCCGCCGCCCGCGATCACGTCGAGCGTGCCGCCTGAGGAGCGCACGATCAGCGTCGAGCCGGTCGGCACCGGCAGCGGCCCGGACATCGGCAGCGCGGCGGCTTCCTTGTTGGCGGCCGAGAGGATGATCGGCGGCTTGCCGGTATAGAGCGGCGGGGTCACCCAAGCATCGACGCGGATATTGGCAGGCGCCAGCACGCCGTTCCAGTCGAACGCCGCGGCAACGCGCAACGCCCGTTCATCGCCTGCGGCAAAGAAGGTTGCGACCAGCATGACCGCGACAAGGCCGCGCAGCGCCCAGGGATCGTAGAGCCGCAGCCGCGGCGACGGGAGGCCGGCGCGGATGCGCCTGAGGGAAGCCAGCGTGCGCTCGCGCTGCGCCTGCCACAATGCGAGCGCGACCGGGTCCTGCGTCGAGAGCGTGTCCGTGAGCGTGGTTGCCGGGCGATGCGCGATGCCGGAGCCGCGGTCGAGACGGCTCAGGCCCTGCTCGCGGCTTGGCCAGCGGAACCAGACCAGCGGCAGGCTTGCGGCCAGCGCGAGCAGCACGAACAGGCCAAGCCCGATCGCGCGCGCGAGTGACGGCACCGCCAGCCAGAGGCCGGCCCAGGATGCCACCAGGAACAATCCGGTCACGGTGAGCAGCCGCGCCAGATGCGGCCAGGCGCCTTCCCACGCCAGCGCCAATTTTGCCCGCCGCAGGGCCTGCGTCAGCTTGAGCCGTGCAACGGCTTCCGTGGTGCGCTCCGAGGTATTCCTGGCCTCGTTCGGATCGGGGGTCACGCCGTTCAATCAACTCTCCAGGTTGCCGGCAAATCACCCTAGCACAATGGCGGCAGCGAGGCACCCGTTCGAACACGGTATCCCACCCGTTTCCCGCATAACACGAAGGCGTGACTAAGCACCTCCAAACCCCTAAGTTTCGCCGCCATTCAGACAAGGGGAAACGTCATGGACCAGAAAATGCACGACAAAGGCCTGGAAGTCCGCAAGGCGGTACTGGGCGAGGCCTATGTCAACAATGCGCTGAAAAACGTCGACGAGTTCAACAAGCCGTTCCAGGACCTGCTCAACGAATATTGCTGGGGCTCGGTGTGGGGTCGCGACGAACTGCCGCGCAAGACCCGCAGCATGCTCAACATCGCGATGATCTCGATCCTGAACCGGCCGCATGAGCTGCGCGCGCATCTGCGCGGCGCGCTCAACAACGGCGTGACGCGCGAGGAGATCCGCGAGATCCTGATGCAGGTCGCGATCTATGGCGGCATGCCGGCCGCCGTCGACAGCTTCCGCATCGCGCGCGAATTCTTCGCCGAAATCGACAAGGCCTGACAGTTAGCATTTAACGCCGTCATTGCGAGGAGCGAAGCGACGAAGCAATCCATTTTTCCCCCAGTTGAGGGATGGATTGCTTCGCGTCGCTCGCAATGATGAAGGGGAGAAAGAATATGGAGATCGGATTCATCGGCTTGGGGAATATGGGCCTTCCCATGGCCCGCCGCCTGATCGAGGCGAAGCACCAGCTCGTGGTGTTCGATACGCGGAAAGAAGCGGTCGATGCGCTGGTCGGGATCGGCGCGCAGGCGGCGACCTCGCCGAAGGATATCGCCGACCGCACCGAAACCGTGATGGCGAGCCTGCCCTCGCTGCAGGCCTCGCTCGATGTCGCAACCGGCAAGGGCGGCGTGATCGAAGGCAAAAAGGTCAAACGCTTCGTCGATCTCTCGACCGTCGGCTCGCAGATGGCGGTGAAGATCCACGACATCCTCGCGAAAAAAAACATCGTGCAGGTCGACAGCCCGGTTTCAGGCGGTGTAACCGGCGCCGAGAAGGGCACGCTGGCGGTGATGGTGTCGGGGCCCAAAGCGGATTACGAGGCAATCAAGCCCGCGCTCGAAGTGATCGGAAAGGTGTTCTTCATCGGCACCAGGCCGGGCTCCGGCCAGACCATGAAGCTCGCCAATAATTTCCTGTCGGCAACCGCGATGGTTGCGACCTCGGAAGCCGTGGTGATGGGCGTCAAGTCAGGCCTCGATCCACAGGTGATGATCGACGTGATCAATTCCGGCTCCGGCATGAACACCGCGAGCCGCGACAAGTTTCCGCGCTCGGTGCTGCCGCGCAGCTTCGACTTCGGCTTCACCACGGCCATGATGGTGAAGGACGTCCGCCTCGCGGTCGAGGAGATGCGCTCGCTCGGGATG
>Ga0134128_10010571_pt1 | contig 11057 bp, 8 predicted proteins | sample KB31754_FD_96462 | JGI IMG/M metagenome (GOLD analysis project Ga0134128, IMG submission 96462) | Terrestrial soil microbial communities with excess Nitrogen fertilizer from Kellogg Biological Station, Michigan, USA - KB3-175-4 | ecosystem: Environmental > Terrestrial > Soil > Unclassified ...
CCGGACCTGGCGCGGCGCGTGTCGGCGGGGATTGGGGTCGCCGTCCCAGCGGATAATCCGCGCCCCGGCAACCTCCCGCCCAGCGGCAAGCCAACCGTCGATCGGTCGCCCGCGCTGAGCATGGCGAACACGGTGAAGGATACGATCGCCAGCCGGCGCGTCGCCATTCTGGCCGGATTGGGGATCAACCTGGCCGAGATACAGGCGGTGCGATCGGCGCTTGAGGCGGCCGGCGCCAGGGCGGAGGTGGTGGCGCCCGTGCTCGGTCCGATTGTCGGGACGGGCGGGGACCGAGTCGAGGCCGACAAGGCAATCAGCACTGTAGGCTCGGTGATGTACGACGCGGTCCTCGTACCCTGTGGCCCGCCGAGCGAGGCGGCGCCGATGAAGCAGGAGGAGATGCGACGTTTCATCGCCGAGGCCTATTGGCATGGCAAGACCATTGGGGCGACTGGCGCCGGCATCGAATGGCTCCGCCAGATAGGCATTGCCGGCGGGGCAGCCGATGTGGGGGTGATCACTACGCAAGGAATGGGCGACCTGAGCGCCTTCAGCGAGCGCTTTATCGCCGCGATAGCCCAGCATCGGCATTGGGAGCGCCTGTCGCCAAAACAGGAATAGGAATCCTGATGAAATGGTACGCCACACCTTTGTAGTCGAGGGTGCTTTTCTAGGGGCGCGGGTCTCCAGACCCGCTTTCGTGGCTGGCCGCGAGCTTCCAACGATCTACCCGAACAGTGGCCCATCGCCAAAGCCAAGCGGGTCTGGAGACCCGCGCCCCTAATCGCACCGGCACTCACCGGGCCTGCTGGCCCCTGCTCCTATGCTCCCTGCTCCCTGCTCCCACGCGGGGTGTGCGCCCATGCGCGGAGAGCGCCACACCGGTTCGCGTCACTTTTGGCATACTTGTATCGGATAGAGCAGGAGGCCAAATGCTTGACTCGCTTACCGGCATGCGCCATGTGATCATTGGTAATGGGGTGGCCGGCACGATCTGCGCCGAAACATTGCGCAAACTGGACCCAAGTAGCGACGTGACCCTGATTGGGTTGGAACCGTATCCACTTTATAACCGGGTGGCGCTTCCCCCCTTTCTCAAAGGGAAGGCTCTGGAACGCAAGGTGCTGATGCGGACCGTGGAAATACACGCGGACAAGGGCATTCGCCTCTTCTTGGAGACCGTGGTCAGCGCCGTTGACGCGCGCGAGAAGGTCGTCTATACCGATGCCGGCAAGCTCTTCCCATACGATCGGCTCCTGGTGGCTACCGGCGGGCGGCCCCGCTTCCCGGAAGTGCCCGGAGCCCTGGGAACCAGCGGGATCTACAACTTCCAAACCCTCGACGATACCAAGGCAATCATCGAGCATGCCTCGCGATCGAGCCGGGCGGTGGTTTTTGGCGGCAGCTACATCGCCTACGAACTGGCGGAAGCGCTGTGCGAGCGCGGCTTGGCGGTCAGTTGGGTCATGCGCGGCCCCCGCTTCCTTCATCGCGTCCTGGACGAGGAAGGGGGGGCGGTGGTTAACGCGATCGCCCAGCGGCACGGGGTACGGATGATGACCGGTGATCGGGTAGTCGAGGCCCATGCCGAGGACGGCAAGCTGGTAGCGGTCAGCACGGCCAGAGGCGAACGGGTGGAAACCGACCTCCTTTGCTGTGGTCTTGGCTTCGACTACAACACCGAGTTCTTGCGGGACACCGGGGTACGGGTAAACGTGGGCGTGATCGCCGACGAGTACCTTCGCACCGATGACGAGGCCATCTTCACCGCCGGCGACGTGGCCGAAGCCACGAACCGGCTGACCGGCGACCGCGAGGTGATGGGTACCTGGGACAGCGCCACCACTCAGGGACGCTTGGCGGCCCGCAACATGCTGGGTGAGGGCGTACCCTTCGAGGAGCCATCAGTGTATACGAGTACCATGTTCCATACGAAGATGCGGGTAGTGGGCCGGATCCCCGGAACGGGGGAAGGATACGCGGCCCTCAGCAGCACCAATATCGACCAGCAAACCCATTTTAAGCTGCTCTTTGACCGCGATGCCCTGGTAGGCGCGGTGGCGATTGGCGAGATGCCTCGCCGGGCCGAACTGCTGCACCTGATCCGCTCGGGAGAACCGGTAGCCGATAAACACCGCCTGTTGATGCCCAGTTAGGGAACGGCTATGCGGTTCCCACGCCTGCTTTTAGACCGTGGTCGACCGTTCGCGCCGCCTTGCGAAGCACGCCGCCCAACCGGCGCAGCCCTTCCTCAATCGCCGTTTCGCTCAAGCCGGTGAATCCCATGACCAGGGAAGAACGATCCGGCGGACAGAGATAATAAGGGTGAGCCGGATAGATGCCCACCCCGACCGCCGCCGCGTCCTCGACCAGGGCATCCATGCACACTGGCTCGCGCAGGGTGATTAAGGCATGCAGGCCGGCCCCTCCCTGCGGGGGGAGGATAAGGTCGCCCAATTCGCGCCGTAACGCCTCCAAAAACGTATCGTGGCGTATCTGGTAGACCTGGCGCATGGCCCGCAGATGGCGATCAAAGTGGCCTTCGGCGAAAAAGTCGGCCAGAACCTGCTGTTCCAGGGTCGCGGTATACCGGTCACTGAGCCATTTGGCGGTGCTCACCGCTTCCACCAGGGCGGGCGGCAACACCAAGTAGCCCATCCGCAACGAGGGGAAGAGTACCTTGGAAAAGGTGCCGATGTAGACCACGATGTCGCCGTGATCGAGGCCCTGCAGCGCTTCCACCGGACGCCCCGTATAACGAAACTCGCTATCATAATCATCCTCAAGCACCAGGGAACCGCGCGCGCGGGCCCAACGCAGGAGGGCAAGACGACGCGGAAGGCTCATGACGGCGCCGGTCGGGTATTGATGCGAAGGGGTGACGTAGATCAAGCGTGGGTCAGGGCCGTGAGCGGCGAGATCGAGTTCGTCCACCATCAAGCCGGCGCTATCCACGGGCGCCGGCAGCAGCCGGGCCCCCTGAGCGGCGAAGGCGCGGCGGGCTCCCAGATAGCCGGGATCCTCCACCACCACCGAATCGCCCAGATCGAGGCAGACCCGAGCCAGCAGATCCAGGGCTTGCTGCGAGCCATTGACGATGAGCACCTGCTCCGGCACGCAGCGTACGGCACGGGCCCGGCGTAGGTAGTCGGTCACCAGTTCGCGGAGGGGCGGATAGCCGCTACTGGGACCGTAGCCGAATTGGGTCAAGTCCGGGCTCCGCAGACGCCGGGTAATCAGCCGGCGCCACAGGTCCGTGGGGAAATGATCGACGGCGGGTCGTCCATCGCGAAAATCATAGGGAAGAGTTTGATCCGAGCGATAGGGAGACTCGTGAATCCTCCCCGCCAGCGCCCGATGGGCCCAGGCCGAAAGCGGGGGGGCAGCCGGAACGAGCGGTGCGGCGGGAACGCCGGCCGTTCGGACGCCGATGTGTAGTAGTTCCTCCGGCGGTGTCTCGCACACATAGGTGCCGGAACCGGAGCGGGCGGTGATATACCCCTCGGCCAACAGTTGGTCGTAGGCGGTGGCTACCGTGTTCCGGGAAAGCCGGAGGCTGGCGGCCAGGGCGCGGGTGGAGGGGAGACGACTGCCGGCCGCCAACCTCCCTTCTAGAATGGCCAGACGAATGCGGGCGTAGAGTTGGCGGTGGAGCGGCAACCCCGCCTGGTCATCCAGCGACAACGGCAATTCAAGGGCCATACTGCGGATCCCGTCCCGGTCCCACGAGGAGGATGACGCGCCGCTTCATGGCGTGCGCGTCATCCTCCTTGTCATGCCGGCCTTCTACGATTGGGCGCGGCTGAGCAATTCCAGGAATACCTTATTGCTGGGGGTTTTACTAAGCCGGTCAATGAACTGCTCGGTGGCGGGACCGGACTGCGTACTGGCCAGGCGCCTCCTGAGGAGCACGACCCACTGCAAGGTGGTGGGATCGAGCAATAACTCCTCCTTGCGGGTACTGGATCGGGTGATGTCGATGGCGGGAAAGATGCGCTTCTCGGATAACCCACGATCCAGATGCAACTCCATATTGCCGGTGCCTTTGAACTCCTCATAGACCACATCATCGAGACGGCTGCCCGTATCGATCAGGCAGGTCGCGATAATAGTCAGGCTTCCGCCCTGCTCAATGGCACGGGCGGCGCCAAAGATGCGGCGCGCGGTGGTCAGGGCATTGGCGTCCATGCCGCCGGACAGGGTCCGGCTCCCGCCGCTGCTCGGACCAAGGTTATAGGCACGAGCCAGGCGAGTGACACTATCAAGGAGTACCACCACGTCCTTCCCCTGCTCCGCCAGCCGTTTGGCTCGCTCCAGGGCCATCTCCGCCAGGTGGCCGTGCCGCTCCACCTCCTCATCGAAGCTGGAGGCGAACATAATGGCCTTGGGAAGCGATACTCTGAGGTCGGTTACCTCCTCCGGCCGCTCGCCCACCAGACAAAGAATCAGCTTGGCATCGGGATAATTGGTGATCACTCCCTGGCCAATATGCTTGAGGATGGTCGTCTTGCCGGCCTTCGGCGGGGAAACAATGAGGGCGCGCTGACCGAATCCCACCGGGGCAATCATATCCAGCATGCGGGTGGTAATGGGAAGCTGTCCGGTTTCCAGTTTGATCATCCGATCGGGATACACGGGGGTGAGATCCTCGAATCGGGGACGCTTCTTGAGCTCGTCATACGGTTCATCATTGATGCTGACGATCCGCTCCACCAGGACCGGACCGCGGCCGCGGCCCGGACGCGCCTCCATCACCACCTCGTCGCCGTTCCGCAGATCGAAGCGCCGCATGTCGCGCACGCTGACCAGCGGATCGTCCGAGCGAACCCGAAGATTCTCCTCGCGGAGAAATGCCTCGCCGTTCGGCAAGGCATCTAAAATGCCCTGCACCTCGAACACCGGCATCCGTGGGGCCGGGATAAACTCATGCGGCTGGGGCCGCTCTTCATATACAGGGGCCGGCGGCGGGGGCTGGGCCATGGGGGCTCCGGCGCCGCTGGGATTCACGATGCCGCCCGGCATGCCGCGACCACGTCTCCGTCGTCTCCGCCGCCCCCGCACGTCCCCTTGACCGTCGCTCGGGGCCTGGCCTTGAGTGGGAGATCCCTGCTGTGTGCGCGGCACGAACGGTTGCCTGGGTTGGCCGCCGGGTCCGCGCGAAGCCTGCCCGTTCCTCGGCTGAAATGTCGTCGGATGCGCCCCGGTTCGGGGGCGGTTGGTGAACGCGGGCGCTGGATCGGACGGAGCCGAGGCGCCATTCGTCCCCACGGGCGTGGAGTTAGGGGAAACCACTGGTTCGGCGGCGGGCGCGTGTACCACCGGAGCGCTCACCTCGACGGGTAGACCGGTAGCGGGCCGCTCTGCCTCGACCGATGCCTTCTCGTGCCCATCCGACGCGGATGGTCCTGGCTGGTCGAACGCTGCAGGCTTGGCGGTTCCGCGAGCCCGACGTGGCGCGGGCCGGTTGGGAGGGGCGGAATCCGGTACCGTCGCCGCCACGGCGGCTACCGGCACCGATTCCGGGGCCGAGAGTACCGCTGCCGGTGGGGTCGCCGGAGGCACCGCGGCCGGATCAGCGGCGGCGGGCCGCCGAACTACTCGGCGAGTAGGTCGAGAAGCGGACGCCTCGGTCGTGGTTGCCGAGCCGATGGCCGGCGCGGAGGCTGGCGAGGTGGACTCACTGGCCGGAGGATCCGCGGCAGGGGAAGCTTTACGAGCACGGGTGACGCGGGCCGGCTTCGCTGGAAGCGGGGCTGGCTCGGAGGTGAGCGCTGGAGCCTGAGGTTCGTTCGCCTCCGGAACGGCAACGAACGTTCGTGACCGCGTTTTCGCCGGCGTGGAGGCTGGTGGGTTCGCGGCACTTGGGGGAGAATCCATGGTCTGAGTGGACTCGCTGGTTAGCTGCGGCGCCTTGGCGGCGCGCTTGCGCGCCGGGCGCGTAACGGCGACCTCATCGTCGCTCAAGAGTCGTGCCTTTGTCATACCTTACCCGTTGTATCCTTTCATCGCGGACTACTCTCGCCTGGTTCACTACTCCCCACATCTCTGGTTCGTACGTGCCGTGAAGCAGGAACGGCAACTCGGAATCACCCGAGTGACCGGCGCTCACGATTGTTCTTGTGTGTCGTACTATTTCGGCGGATCCCGGTCGCCTTGCACCGCGAAAACACAGTGAATCTCATCCGGCGAGCCGTGGACGGCACAAAAAGCTGTCCGCGCGCGGCGCGCCAAGTGTCTTGCCGGAAAGCGCTGGTCAAGCAGGCTACCGGTACCGTGCGTGCTAGATCGAACTCCAATGGCGGCCACACCGATGGCCTCCGAGATCCCGATTCGCGGTTGTTCCCATATCCCGCGTCGCCGTTGCCCGTGCTCTCTACAAGCCGGCACACGGTTCATTCGTCATCCACCGTTTGTCCGGCACGACACCAGATCATCAGAGCTAGCGCGCTCCCAGTGGTGGCGGCCACCGCCGTCGCGAAGAGCCTACCTGCTCGCCTTCATTGACTGGCTGTCAGGGCGGGGAGATCCTGGTGGCCGTCCTCTTGGGGCATTTCCCGGCTCGCCACAAACGAAACACCTATCGGTTTGTGGCTCGGCACCGGATCTACATCCCAATGCGGCTCACACCTGTCAGGCGCCAATCTCCACAGGCAGTGTATCCCAAAAAAGCCTTCGTGTGAAGGGGTTTAGGAAATCTCCATGGTGTGGATATCAAGGGCTCGCCGAGCACGGGCCGGGTATACTACTTTCCATGCATACACAGCACACGGCGGGGCTCCGCCTTGGTTGATTCGATGGCGCTGCCGGCAGTGGTTGCGGAACGGGATGACTGGGCCCAGTGGCGCCCGGTGGAATTGGCGCGGGACCAGCGCCGCTGGGATGCCTTGGTCTCAGCCCATCAAGAAGGCGGCTTCCTCCAGTCCTGGGCCTGGGGCCGGTTCAAGCAACACTTTGGCTGGGCGCCGGTCCGCCTCGTGCTACCTTTCGGCCATACGACTCCACCCGCCGTGGCGCAGGTGCTCTTCCGCCGGCTCCCCTACAGCCCCTATACAGTGGGCTACCTTCCCCGCGGCCCGCTCCTGGACTATCACGACGACGAGGCGTTGGGCGCCATGGCGGGCGCGCTCGATCGCCTGGCCCGCCGATATCGCGCGATTAGCATCACCTGGGAGCTGTCGGTCCCCGGCGAGCCAGATCTCACCGCCCGATTGGTCCAGTACAACCTGCGTCCAACCAAAGGCGTGCAGCACGGCGCGACCCGCGTGATTGATATTTCCCCGTCCCTGGAGGAAATTATCGCCCGCCAGAAGCCCAAGTGGCGTTCCAACACGCGACTGGCCCTCAAGCACGGGGTGCGGGTGCGACAGGCCGCGACCCCCGACGACTTTTCGGCATGGTATGGTCTGTTGGAAACCACCAGCGCCCGCGATGGCTTTACGGTGCGGGGACTCGACTATTATCGCCACTTCTGGGAATCGACGCGAGGGAGTGGCGACACGGTGCTGCTCCTGGCCGAGCACGAAGGTACGCTGCTGGCGGGGATCATGGCCCATCGCTTTGTCCATGAGGCGACGTATCTCTATGGGGCCTCTGGTGACGCTGGGCGGAATCTGATGCCCAATCATTTGCTGCAAGCGGAAGCAATGCGATGGGCAAAGGAACGGGGCGCCGACCGCTACGATATGTTCGGGATCGCGGCAAGCGATGATCCCGCCGACCCCCTGGCCGGGATCAGCCGCTTCAAGGCGGGATTCGGCGGCGAGGCCATCCACTACGCGGGCGCCTTCGAGCGCGTGTATCACCCGCTACTCCACGCGGCGGTCCAGCGAGTCCGGGCCGGCGCCCTGGGGTAGGGGGAACCCGCTCCGTTAGCGCGGAGCGTTAGCCAAATCTAAAGTAGGCAGGCGCATGGATCACCGCCCCGAAAGGGACGCGGGCACCCGCGGGAGTACGCGCTCGATATCGGCGCGCAATACCTCAACCAATTCATCGATCAATGCCGCGCGTTCGGCATTCAGCGCTGATGGTTGCTCCCGCGCGGTGAGTTGGTCCAGCAGCATCTCTTTCATCAGGCGCTGATACGGTTTGTGCTCCTGGACGGCCAGAGTTTGGATACGTGCAAGCAGTTCCTCGTCGATACGGAGCGTGATCGGGCGCGTGCGGCGCGTTAGGGGCGCCTCCTCGGCGGTTGGGCTGGTAAACTCCGTCAGCAGCTCGGGCCCGAATGAGTGGGTACTCCAGAACTCCGCTTCGTCAGCTTCACTGGCGAAGGCGGGAATCTCATCCCGGCTATTGACGGGGACAAGTGGTGCGCGGGCGCGCTGAGTCATCGTTATTTTCTCCTACGATACCGGCGCTTCTCAGCCCCATCGGCATCGCGCGCGGTAATGATGCGGACGGAGTCTTCCCGAATGGTATAAATGAGTACCAATACGCGACCGCCCCCGGTCGCGCCAAGTAGGCCGCGCCGCCGTTCGGCTGGAACATTATAAGCCGAGATGGTTTGGCGACGTGGGTCCGCAAATGTCTCTTCAGCCTCTTCCGGGCTTACGCCGTGTCGAGTCAGGAGATGCGTCACGTTCGCCTCATCCCAGTCGAACACTCTTCAGTACTCTCTAATGTCTCGTACACTCATATGTATGTACAAATGTACCATGCTGTACATATATTCCGCAGAATAGGATAGCACGCCATGTAGCACTCGCCAATCATCCTAGTGCGGACAGCGCGGCCTCCTCGGTTCCACCACGCGCGCCACAACACGGCAGCGTGGCTGTACGATTAGGGAGACGATCCGTCTATCGAAGTATGCCGGCGAGGGGAACAGTGGAAGTTGGAACCGCGAACCTGCGGGTGAAAGCGCTGGCCAGCGGCAGTTCGGCCAATGCCCTACTGATCGAATGCGCCGCCGGCTCCCTTCTAGTGGACGCCGGACTGAGCGCGCGGACCCTCCAGGAATTGCTGCTCCGGCACGCGGTCTATCAGGCGCCGCTATGCGGTATTTTGCTCACCCACGAACATGGAGATCATTGCGTGGGCGCCGATGTGCTGGCCCGGAAAACCGGCGCTCCCCTGGTGGGCACCCGTGGTACCCTGAACGCGCTGCGCTTGCATACACGCACTCCCACCAACCCGGTAGCCGCCGGTAGTACCGTGACCATCGGCCCTTTCGAGGTCCATGCCTTTCCCGTGCCCCACGACGCGGCCGATCCGGTAGGCTACCGCATCGAATTGGGGACCTGGCGGGTGGGGATCGCCACCGACCTCGGCCACTGCTCGCGTCATGTCCGCGAGGCGCTCCGCGAGACCCACCTCACGGTGATCGAGGCCAATCACGACCGAGGTCGGCTGGCCGCTAACTCCGGCTACTCCGAGCTTCTGAAACGACGGATCTCCGGCGACCGTGGCCATCTGGCCAACGAGCAGACAGCCAGCCTCCTCCAGGAGTTCGCGGAGTGCGCGCATGATCGATGGGTCTGGTTGGCCCACCTGAGCGAGGAAAACAATAGGCCATCGATCGCCCTGGCCGCCATGCGCCGCCACTTTCAGTTGCTCCGCCAACCCCTGCCTTTCGACCTCCAAGTGGCGGAACGGGATCGCCCGAGTGTAGAATGGGATACGCGCGCCCTTTTCCGGCAGCGCGCCCTCTTCTAAAAGGGAGATCGCTACCGTGAAGCTGCATGAATATCAAGGCAAGGAACTCTTCCGCTCGGTGGGCCTGCCTGTCCCCAACGGGGAAGTGGCCACCACCCCCGACCAGGCCGCCGCGATCGCCGGACGGCTAGGACGAGTGGTGATCAAGGCCCAGGTGCATGTAGGGGGCCGAGGGAAAGCGGGCGGAGTCAAAGTGGCCGCCACCCCCGAGGAGGCGCGGCAGGTTGCCGGGCGGATCCTGGGGATGGATATCAAGGGTCTGACCGTCCATAAGGTATTGGTCGAGCCTGCGCTCGATATCCAGACCGAGTACTACGCGGGAATCGTCAACGATCGGGCCAGCAAGCGCTTCATCCTCATGCTCAGCAGCATGGGCGGAGTGGATATCGAGGATGTCGCGCATACGAACCCCGAGGCAATCATCCGCCTCCCCATTGACCCCGCCTATGGGTTACTGGACTTCGTGGTCTACCAGGCGATGCGGGAAGCCGGCTTCTCTGAGGCCAAGTCGCGCGAACTGGGCCGCGTTCTCAAGGGGCTGTACGAGGCGCTGACCCGCTATGATTGCCTGCTCGCGGAAATCAATCCGCTGGTCATCACGGGAGACGGGCGGGTGGTCGTGGCCGACGCCAAGGTGGACATTGACGATAACGCGTTGTTCCGCCACCGCGATCTCCTGCCATATCGCGAGGAGTCGTTCGATAACGAGATGGATCGCCAGGCCACCGAACAGGGGCTGACCTACGTACACCTCGGCGGTGATATCGGCGTGATCGGCAACGGCGCCGGTTTGGTGATGAATACCCTCGACGTGGTGACCGCGAGCGGCGGCAAGCCGGCCAACTTTCTTGATATCGGTGGGGGCGCCCAGGCGGACCAGGTAGTCAAAGCCATGACCATGGTTCTCAGTGATGCCGCCGTGAAGGGGTTGATCTTTAATATATTTGGCGGTATCACCCGTTGCGACGAGGTAGCGAGAGGGATGCTGCAAGCGGCGGAGCGGATGGAAATCCGCGTTCCAGTGGTCGTCCGGCTCGCCGGTACCCAGGAGGAAGCAGGTAGTGAACTGTTACAAGGCAGCCGGTATGTTCCGGTCGCCAGCGTCCAGGAGGCGGCCAGCAAGATTCAGGAGTTAATCGCGGTGTAGCGCGGCCCGGAGGCGGTGACGTGGCGAAGAAGCAGGAACAATTTCCGGACATCGTGGAGACGGAGTTCTTTATCTCCTGGGATGACCCGGATTCGGAAACCGTAAGCGTGGGCTTCCTCGAACGCAGTTTGGTCATGGATTTCGATTACGCGGAGTTTCTCGACTTCGCGGCGGTCGTGGATGAGGTCCGTACCTACATCAAGAAGGCGCGGGCGAACGGGAGCCCCTGGCAAAATGGGCTCACGCAACACGAGCA
>Ga0134128_10010572_pt1 | contig 11056 bp, 7 predicted proteins | sample KB31754_FD_96462 | JGI IMG/M metagenome (GOLD analysis project Ga0134128, IMG submission 96462) | Terrestrial soil microbial communities with excess Nitrogen fertilizer from Kellogg Biological Station, Michigan, USA - KB3-175-4 | ecosystem: Environmental > Terrestrial > Soil > Unclassified ...
CCGATGAACAACAGGTCGCCGCCGAACAGCACCCCCGCGTCCGGCACGTGCACCACCGAGTCGGCGGCGGTGTGCGCGGGACCCAGATTCAGCACATCGATGCGTCGCCCGCCCACCTCGACGGCGAGGTTGCGCTCGAACGTCTGGTCGGCATTACGCAACTTGATGTTGCTGAAGTCGAAGTGCCCGAAGCGTTCTCGCGTGTACGGAGTCGCGACCGGGCCGAGGTTGGCGGTTTGCGCCATGGCCAGCATCTCCGGTGCCATCCCGTGCTCGATCTCCTCGGCGGTGCCGTGTGCGGCGATGATCCGCACCGAGGCATCGAGCAGCTGGTTGCCGTGCGTGTGGTCCCCGTTGGAGTGGGTGATCACCGCGTCGGTGATCGGCGCGGACGCGGTGATGGGCTGCATCGCGGTGAGCATTTCGCGAGTCAACGCGAGGTCGAACAAGGTGTCCACCAGCAGGGAGGCACCGTCGCCGGCGATCAGCCCCGCGTTGCTCCACCCATAGCCACCGTCGGGCAGCGTCCAGGCCCACACCCGGTCGGCGACCTCGTGCAGCCCGCGCGTGTAGGGCACTCGTGCGCGGGCGCGGTTGACCCGCCGCGGGGCGGGGGCGGCATCCGGGTTGGGCCGGGTGGCCAACGGGTGGGGCGCCCCGCTCGCGCGGACGGTTTGCCGAGTCTCCCCGAGGCCTTGGACCTGGAGCGTGACGACGTCGCCGTCGTGCAGCCAGCCCGGAAACGATTCCAGCGCCGCCGGATTGAGGTGCTCGACGAGCGTGCAGGTGGGCACTGTCCCGGAGCCGATGACGTCGCCGGGCGCGAGGGTGACGCCGCGCGAGGCATAGGAGATGACTTCGCCGAAGGTCCAGTCCATCTGGGCGGTCGATCCGGAACCGATGACGACATCGTTGACCAGTGCGGTGACCCGAAGGTCCAGCCTGCCGTCCCGCCGATACGGCTCGAGCTCGTCGGGGGTCACCAGGTAGGGGCCCAGCGTGACCCCGCTGTCTTTGCCCTTGCCTTGCCCGATCCCCAGTTGACTCTCCATCTGCTGCAGATCGCGTGCGGACCAGTCGTTGAAGATGGTGTACCCGATGATCGCCCGTTCCGCCTGTTCGACGGTGAGGTCCTTCCCGCCGGCTCCGATCACCGCGGCGATCTCCAATTCGAAGTCCTGCCACGCGCTTCCGGGTGCCGTCGGAGCGTCGTCATACGGACCCAAAATTGTTGCCGGGCAAGCGAAGTAAAACGCGGGTATCCGGTACCACGAGTCACCGAGTACCCGGCCGGCACCCAGCGCGGCTTGGCAGTTACGCATGTGGTCAAGGAAGCACAGGGAATCCCGGATCGACGGCGGGCGCGGGATCGGCGCCAGCAACCTCACCTCGGCCAGCGGGACGACCCCCGCCGGGGCACGCTGCGCATCCTCCCCCGCTCGCCGCAATCCCTCGGGACCACGCGCGACGAGATCGAGGAGCGTCACGCCCGACGGCATTGCATAAATCGTGTCACCCGAGAGGACGCCGACACGTTCGCCGGCTGAATCGTCCCGGTAGGTAACCCATTTCACTCGCGCACCACCTCACTTGGTTTCTTGTCCGGCCGCAACCCGCGCCAGCTCGATTGGCGTAACCGGTCATCCGGGGTCCACTCGCTGTAGCGCACCTCCCCCACCAGAACCGGCTCGACGAACGTCACGCCCCTGGCGTCGTTTCTGGGAAGCGGTGGGTCGAAGGGGGATTCGTCGGTGTGCAGGGGCGTCAGCGTCCTCTTCAAATTGGTCAGGTCGCGTTCGGTGAACCCGGTGCCGACGCGGCCGGCGAAATGCAGGCCGCCCGCGCCGGGGATGCCCATTAGCAGTGAGCCGATGCCGCTGCTGCGTCCGCCTTCACCGGCTTTCCAGCCGCCGATGACGACTTCCTGGGTGTTCCAGTGCTTGTCCTTGATCCACGACGACGAACGGCGGCCCGGCTGATAGGTGGAGTCGTGCTTCTTGGCGATCACACCCTCCCAGCCGCGCTCACCGGAGTGCTCCAGGGCCTGTTTGCCGTCGCCGGACAGCAGCGCGGGGACGATGAGGTTGCTGCCGGCGGCCAGCATTTCCAGCAGCTTTCGCCGATCCCGGTGGCGGGCCCGCAGCAGCGAGCGGCCGTCGAGGTAAAGCAGGTCGAACGCCCAGAATTCGACCCGTGAGCCCCGTCCGCGGTTTTGCATCTCGTGAAAATTGGGCACCCCGGAGGAGTCCAGAACGACAGCCTCGCCATCGAGTACCACGTGATGGTCGGCGAGATGTTCTGCCAGCGAGCGTAGTTCGCGGTACTCCCGGGTGACGTCGCGGCCGCGCCGGGACCGTATCCGCACGGCGCCGTGGTCGGCCTCGATCAAAAGCCGGTAGCCATCCCATTTGCCCTCGAACGCCCACTGGCTCGCCTTCAGCGCCGACACCGAACCATGGGTCGCGAGCATCGGGGCGATCGTGTCGAACTCGAAGGCCTTCTGGTCCTTCATCCGGTGCGCCAGCCACTGGTCGCCATTGGTTTGAATCAGCGCATAGCGTCCGGAGATCTTGCTGCCGTGCAGGTTGACGATGACCTCATCGTCAAGGAACTTTTCGGCGTCGTAGGTTCCGGAGTCCCAGATGATCACCTTGCCGGCGCCGTATTCGCCCTGGGGGATGACGCCTTCGAACCCGCCGTACTCCAGCGGATGATCCTCGGTATGCACCGCCAGGTGGTTCACCGACGGGGTTTCGGGCAGGTTCTTCGGCACCGCCCAGGACACCAGCACGCCGTCGCGTTCCAGCCGGAAGTCGTAGTGCAGCCGTCGGGCATGATGTTCTTGAATGACGAAGGTATTCCCTTGCGCGGCAGCGGGTTTACCTGATTTACCGGCAGGCACCGGCTCGGGGGTTTTCGATGCGTCCCGCATGCTGCGGTACTTGGTCAGCCGATCCGGGACCGGCGCTTGCTTATCCGAGGCATCCAGCTCCGCCAGCAGATCGCCGTCGCGCGCGACCCGGGCCAGCACTTCGTCATACCGCAGCTGGCGCAGCGACGGGTCTTCGAGTTCGTCCCAGGTGCGCGGCGCCGCGACGGTCGGCTTTTCGCGTCCGCGCAGCGAGTACGGCGCGATGGTCGTCTTGGAGCCGTTGTTCTGGCTCCAGTCCATAAAAATCTTCCCCGCCCGGAGGCTCTTGGTCATGGTCGACGTGACCAGCTTGGGCATCGTCTTTTCCAATTGTTGCGCAACACGTTTGGCCAACACCGTGGCGCCTTTACTGCTCACCGGCTCCTGAAGCGGTGCGTAGAGGTGCAGACCCTTGCTGCCGCTGGTGAGCGGGAAGGTGGTCAGCCCGATCCCGGCGATCAGGTCGCGGACCGCGCGCGCCACCTCGGCCATCTGGGCCATGGTGACGTGTTCGCCGGGGTCGAGGTCGAACACCAAGCGAGTCGCCGGGCCGGGCTTGAGTTCTTCGGCCCGGCTGCGGGTCCACTCGGCTACGAACCGCCACTGCGGCACGTGGACCTCCAATGCCGCCTGTTGGGCGATCCAGGCCAGGCCGTCGGGGTCGTCGATGATCGGATAGGTCGTGGTCCCGGATCGGTGGGTCACGCTGGCGCGCGGCAGCCAGTCGGGTGCCGAAGCGGCCAGTTGCTTCTCGAAGAACGATTCCTGTTCGACGCCGTTGGGCCAGCGTTTGCGCGTGGCCGGACGCCCGGCGATGTGCGGGATCATCACCTCGGCGATTCGCGTGTAGTAGTCGAAGACGTCGCTCTTGGTGGTTCCGGTGGCGGGATACAGCACTTTTTCGGCGTTGGTCAGCTTGACCCGCGGGCCCGCCGTCGAACTCATAGGGTGAGTCTATGGGCCGCGCGCTGGTGATCGGTGAAGCGTTGATCGACAGGGTCGAAAAGCAGGGCGCCGTCGAGCATGTTGGGGGCAGCCCGCTCAACGTCGCGGTCGGACTGGCCCGGCTGGGACGTGGCGTCGACTTCTTGACCCACATCGCCGACGACGAAGCCGGCCGGCGCATCGTCGGTTATCTGAAATCCTCTGGCGTACAATTGGTTCCGGGGAGTATCACGGCCGAGCGTACGCCGACCGCGGTCGCCACGATTGCCGACGACGGCTCGGCCGCTTACACATTCGATCTGCAATGGCAGCTTTCCGGCACACCCGAGGTCACGCCGCCCTTGCTGGTGCACACGGGATCGATCGCCGCGGTGCGCGAACCGGGGTGCTTGGCGGTCGCGGCGCTGCTCGAGGCCTATCGCGTCTCGGCCACCCTCACCTTCGATCCCAACGTGCGACCGTCGCTGATCGCCGACCGGGCCGCGGCGCAGGCCCGCATCGCGCATCTGGTCGAGCGCAGCGACATCGTCAAGGTCAGTGACGAGGACTTGAGGTGGATCGACCCGGACCACGAGCCGCAACGCACCGCCCGAGGCTGGCTGGCGTCGGGACCCGCGATCGTGGTCGTGACGCTGGGCAGCCGGGGCGCCGTGGCGTTCTGCTCGGCCGGGGACGCCCGGGTGGAGGCCGACCCGGTTCGGGTGATCGACACCGTCGGCGCCGGAGACGCGTTCATGGTCGGCCTGCTCGACGCGCTGTGGGCGCTGAATCTGGTGGGCGCCGAACGCCGGTCCGCCCTGCGACGGATCCAGCTTGACGCCCTCACGGCGGCGCTCAAGGCCGCCGGCCTGGCGTCGGCGCTGACCGTCTCGCGCGCCGGCGCCGACCTCCCCGATCGGGCCGCGCTGCGGGCCCAGGCAAACCGGCGTCGCTAGCGTCTGGTCGGGCTCCCGGGCGCTCGCGGGCTTCTGAGCAGCGGCGCGACGGCGCGGACGCTGTTAGGCGGCGAACAGTATGGGCATACTGACTTACATGCGCTCCATCTGGAAGGGTTCCATCGCGTTCGGGCTGGTGAACGTCCCGGTCAAGGTGTACAGCGCGACCGAGGACCACGACATCAAGTTCCACCAGGTGCACGCCAAGGACAACGGCCGCATCCGATACCAGCGCGTGTGCGAGGTGGACGGTGAGGTCGTCGAATACCGTGATATCGCCCGGGCCTACGAATCCGATGACGGCCAGATGGTCATCATCACCGACGACGACATCGCCACCCTGCCCGAAGAACGCAGCCGCGAGATCGAAGTGCTGGAGTTCGTGCCGGCCAGCCAGGTGGACCCGATGCTCTTCGACCGCAGCTATTTCCTGGAGCCCGACTCCAAATCGTCGAAATCCTATGTGCTGCTGGCGAAGACGCTCGCCGAGTCGGACCGCATGGCGATCGTCCATTTCACGCTGCGCAACAAGACCCGCCTGGCGGCGTTGCGGGTCAAGGACTTCGGTAAGCGAGACGTGATGGTCATACATACGTTGTTGTGGCCCGACGAGATTCGTGACCCCGACTTTCCGATTCTCGACAAGACGGTCGAGGTCAAGCCCGCGGAACTCAAAATGGCCGGGCAGGTGGTGGACTCGATGGCCGAAGAGTTCAACCCCGACCGCTATCACGACGACTACCAGGACCAGTTACACGAGCTGGTCCAAGCCAAACTCGAAGGCGGAGAGGCGTTTACCACCGAGGAGCGGCCCAAAGAGCTGGACGAGACCGAAGACGTGTCCGATCTGCTGGCCAAGCTGGAGGCCAGCGTGAAGGCGCGCTCCGGTGACGGCAAGGCACCGGCGAAAAAGTCCGCCGCGCAAAAGACCGCGGCCAAGAAGACGGCTGCCAAAAAGGCTCCGGCCAAGAAAGCTCCGGCCAAGAAAGCGGCCTCGAAGTCCTGACCCGACGCGCCCGGTCAGCGTTTGCGCGTCGCAAAGAAGCGGGTGGCCGCAGCGACGACGTTGATCACGGCGACGATGATGATCAGCGTCAGCGCCGCACCCCAGATCCGCAGGAAACCCGCGTGTTCGGGGTTGGTCAGTTCGGTGTAGATGAGCAGCGGCAACGAGGCCATGTTGTTGTGGAAGATGTCGAAGTTGATCGACCGGCTATAGCCGACCAGCACCAGCACCGGGGCGGTTTCACCGATCACCCGCGCGACGGACAACAAGATGCCGGACACGATGCCGGGCATCGCGATCGGAAAGACGATCCGCACGATCGTCTTCCATTTCGGCACACCCAGCGCGTAACTGGCCTCGCGCAGGTCGTCGGGCACCAACCTGAGCATTTCCTCGGCGGAGCGCACGACCACCGGCAGCATCAACAAGACCAGGGACAGCGACACCGCAAAAGAACTCTGCTGAAAGCCCAGCGTGGCGATCCAGAGGCTGAAGATGAACAGCGCCGCGACGATCGAGGGGACGCCCGCCAGCACGTCGACCATGAAAGTGGTCAGCCGCACCAAGCGGCCAGAACCGTATTCCACCAGAAAGACCGCGGTCATCAGGCCCAGCGGCACGGCCAGGGCGGCGGCCACCCCGGCCTGCACCAACGTCCCGTACAGCGCGTGGTAGACGCCGCCGGCGAACTGTTCCGGCAGCACGCCGCGCAGCGAGTGGGTCCACCACCCCGACCGCGTCACCGCATACCAGCCGCGTTGGATCACGATCGACAGCACCCAGATCAGCGGCACCAGCGCGACGAAGAACGAGCCGAGGAAGAAGATCGTCGCGGCGTTGTTGGTGATCCGCCGCCGGAAGCTGAGCGGCCTGAACACCTCGGCCTTGACCGGCTGGTCGAGCGTCTCAACCGTCACGAGCGCCGCCCATTGCCATGCACCTCATCCGTTGACCTTGCCGCCGGCGATCGCACGAGCGACCCCGTTGACGATGAACGTCAAGACGAACAGCGCAAATCCCGCCGAGATGTAAGCCCCGGTGGGCAATGGTGCGCTGAACTCCGCGGCCGCCGAAGCGATCTTGGAGGCGAACGTGTAGCCGCCGTCGAACAGCGACCAGTTACCCGGGCGGGCGGCCGAACGCAAAATGATCAGCACCGCCACCGTCTCGCCCAGCGCACGGCCCAGCCCCAGCATCGAGGCCGCGATGACGCCGCTGCGGCCGAACGGCAGCACGGTCATCCGCACCACCTCCCACTTGGTGGCGCCCAGAGCCTGCGCCGCTTCCATCTGGATGTGGGGGGTCTGCCGAAAGACTTCGCGTGACACGGAGGTGATGATCGGCAGGATCATCACCGACAGCACGACGCCGGCGGTGAAGATGGTGCCGCCGCCCGCCAACGAGACGTTGCCCTCTTTGAACAGGAAAAACCACCCCAGGTGGCGGTTGAGATACGCCGCTACGGGCTCGATTTCGGGGGCGAGCACAAAAATCCCCCACAGCCCGAAGATGATCGACGGCACCGCGGCCAGCAGGTCCACCACGGCGCCGAACGGCCGCGCCAACCGCTTCGGCGCGTATTGGGTGAGGAACACGGCGATACCGACCGCGATGGGAACGGACAGCACCAGCGCAGTGAGCGAACTGAGCACCGTGACCATGAGCAGGTCGCGGATACCGAAGGCAAGCTTGTGGGGGTCGCTGGTGCTGAATTGGGCACTGGTGAAGAAGTTTGCGTGGTTGACGCGCAACGACGGGAGGGCGCGCAGCAACAGGAATACCGCGATCAACAGGATGGCGAGCACGATCGCCGAACCCGCGGCAGCGGCGACCAGCTTGAACATCCGGTCGCCCCGCCGAGTCACGCGTGCATTCAGCGCCGTTGGTGCCGGCTTTTCCGCGGTCGACGTTGCTGTTCCTCGTGTCACGACCACCTCAGGTTATGTGATGGCGTTGATCGAAGCAGACAGTCTCGCCTTGAACGCGTCGGGGATCGGGATGTAGCCGTTGTCGGCCAGGCCATTCTGCCCGGCGCCGATGGTGCTTTGCAGGAACGCCTTTACCGCGGTGCCGATCCCGGAGTCGGGGTACTTCGAGCACACGATCTCGTAGGTCGCCAGCACGATCGGGTAGGAACCGGACTGCTTCGGCTTGTAGAACGAGAGCGTGTCGAGCACCAGGTCGCTACCCTCGCCGGAGATCTTGGCACCAGCAATCGTCTTGCCCACCGACTCGGCGCTGATCGACACCGCGTCCGGGCCGGCCGAGGTGACGACCTTGGCCATGTTCAGCTTCTGCGCCTGTGCAAACGACCATTCGTTGTAGGTGATGGACCCTTCCGTGGCCTTGATGGCGGCTGACGTGCCGTCGTTGCCCTTGGCTCCCTCGCCGACGCCACCCTTGAAGGTCTTTCCGGCACCTTTGCCCCACGCACCGTCGGCGGCGGCGTCGAGGTATTTCTGGAAATTGTCGGTGGTGCCGGACTCGTCGTTGCGGAACACGACATGAATCGGCACGGCGGGCAACACGACGCCGGCGTTGAGCGCCTGGACCGCGGGGTCATTCCACGTCGTGATCGTGCCGTTGAAGATTTTGGCGGCCGTGGGGCCGTCGAGACTGAGCGAATCCACGCCTGTCACGTTGTAGGTGATGGCGATCGGGCCGAAAACGACCGGCAGATTCCACGCCGGTGAACCGCAACGCTGCTGTGCGGCAGCGTATTCGTTCGCAGCCAGCGGCGAGTCGGAGCCACCGAAATCGGTTTGATTGCCGGTGAATTCGCTGATTCCCGCGCCCGATCCGTTGGCCGTGTAGTTCAGTGTCTGGCCGGGGCAGGCCTGCTCGAACGCGTTGACAAAGCGAGTCATCGCGTTGGCCTGGGCCGTCGATCCGCTGGCCTTGAGGGCCGTCTTGCCGCCGCAACTCACCTTGGTCGACGACGAGCCGCTCGGTCCCTTGGCGCCAGTCGCGTTGTTATCGCTTCCGCACCCCGACAACGCCAGCGCACCAGCGCTCACGACACTCAGTACGGCGCCAAATCGGTTGAGTTTCAATTCGCATCCTTAAGGTGGGTGTCAAACATGGTCACCGCCGGTCGGTTGGCCATCGCATGCCGGCCAGCCCGTCGCGCGGCCACGAAGGTAACAGTAACAATTGAACGGTGAGCAAACCGTTCGGCGCTTGCCGCTGAACGCGATGATGCCGCGCGGCGGCGCACGCCGGAGCTCGGCGTGAGGCCGCCTCGACGGCACCCGCCAGAAAGGGTTCACCCTCTCGGCCGAGGACACGCCTACCGGCTCCCCAGATCGCGAGATGGCGTTGATCGAATCCGACGGTCGCGACTTGAACGACTCCGGCACCCGGATGTACCCGTTGTCCGCCAAGCCATTCTGGCCGGCCCCGATGGTGCCTTTAGAGGCGCCGGCCGGAATCGGGAGGCCGCATCGGCCTCGCCGGAGAAAAAGTAGAACTTGTTCTAGAAATGTCCGATCCGAGACGGCGCGGCTTGCTACCGTGTCGGCTGACACCGAAAAGAAGAGAGGCCACCATGATCCTTGACAGGTTCCGTCTCGACGACAAGGTCGCCGTCATCACCGGTGCAGGCCGCGGGCTCGGGGCCGCCATTGCGCTGGCCTTCGCCGAGACAGGCGCCGATGTTCTCATCGCCTCCCGAACGGAATCCCAACTAGAAGCCGTCGCCGAACAGGTCCGCGCCACCGGGCGTCGGGCCCACGTCGTGGCCGCCGACCTGGCGCATCCGGAGTCCACCGCCGAGCTGGCCGGTCGGGCCGTCGAGGCGTTCGGGAAACTAGACATCGTCGTCAACAACGTCGGCGGAACCATGCCGAACACGTTGCTGACGACCTCGACGAAAGATCTCAAAGACGCTTTCACCTTCAACGTCGGCACCGCCCACGCGCTCACGCTGGCAGCGGTGCCCTTGATGCTGGAGCACTCCGGCGGCGGGAGCATCATCAACATCACCTCAACCATGGGCCGCCTGGCCGGACGTGGCTTCGCGGCCTACGGCACCGCCAAGGCCGCGCTGTCCCACTACACCCGGCTCACCGCCCTGGATTTGTGCCCACGGATTCGCGTCAACGCGATCGCACCGGGATCGATCCTCACCTCCGCGCTGGATGTGGTTGCCTCCAACGACGAGCTGCGGGCGCCGATGGAGAAAGCCACCCCGATGCGCCGTCTCGGCGATCCGGTCGACATTGCCGCTGCCGCAGTCTATTTGGCCTCCCCGGCCGGCAACTTCCTGACCGGCAAGACGCTCGAGGTCGACGGCGGCCTCACCTTCCCCAATCTCGACATCCCCGTCCCGGATCTGTGACCCACGACCGCTAAGGAGCACGTCATGCCCATCCCCGTCGTCCAACTGGGCACCGGCAACGTCGGTATCCACGCGCTGCGGGCGCTCATCACCAATCCGGAGTTCGAACTGAAGGGCGTCTGGGTGTCATCGGACGCCAAGGCCGGTAAAGATGCGGCGGAGCTCGCCGGGCTTGCGGAGTCGACGGGCGTGCTCGCGAGCACCGACCTGGACGCCGTGCTCGCCACCGGGCCACAATGCGCGGTCTACAACGCGTTGGCCGACAACCGGCTGCCCGAGGCGCTGGAGGACTACCGGCGCGTCTTGGCGGCCGGGATCAACATCGTCGGCAGCGGTCCGGTCTTCTTGCAGTATCCGTGGCAGGTGATCCCCGAGGAGCTGATCAACCCTCTGGAAGACGCAGCGCGCGAAGGCAATTCAAGCCTGTACGTCAACGGTATCGACCCTGGATTCGCCAACGACCTGCTGCCGCTGGCACTGGCCGGCACCTGCCAGAGCATCCAGCAGATCCGGTGCATGGAGATCATCGACTACGCCACGTATGACAGCGCCGCGGTCATGTTCGATGTCATGGGATTCGGCAAGCCGCTGGACGACATTCCCATGCTGCTGCAGCCCGGTGTGCTCAGCCTGGCCTGGGGTTCGGTGGTCCGGCAAATGGCGGCGGGCCTTGGCATTTCGCTTGACGAGGTCACCCAGTCACACGTTCGGGTACCGGCCCCCGAGGACTTCGACATCGCCTCGGGCCGCATCGCCAAGGGCACCGCCGCTGCGCTGCGCTTCGAGGTGTCCGGCATGGTCAACGGCGATCCCGTCGTCGTCCTCGAACACGTCACCCGGCTGCGCGAGGACCTGTGCCCCGAGTGGCCGCAGCCCGCCCAGCACGGCGGCTCCTACCGCATCGAGATCACCGGTGAACC
>Ga0134128_10010575_pt1 | contig 11053 bp, 2 predicted proteins | sample KB31754_FD_96462 | JGI IMG/M metagenome (GOLD analysis project Ga0134128, IMG submission 96462) | Terrestrial soil microbial communities with excess Nitrogen fertilizer from Kellogg Biological Station, Michigan, USA - KB3-175-4 | ecosystem: Environmental > Terrestrial > Soil > Unclassified ...
AGGCGAAGACCGAGCTGATCTTCGAGCGCGGTGAATAGCGATGGCCCAGGCGTCTCGGACGGCACGCTTGTGGCGGCAGAGAGATTCTCTCGCGCCCACTGCAATGTAAAACTGTATTTCCCGCTTAGGTTCGTCCGATCCAATAGGACGCGGCCGCTGACTTCCGGTTGTCCAGAGAGGGCGGTGATCAGAATGCGTAAAGGAGTCTGGTTGGACCTCATAATCCATTCCGCTCCGGTGATTCCCGTCATGAACGAACCTGGAGGTAGAGGATGCACTTCTTTTTCCCCGGGCTGGAGGGCTGCCTCGCTAAGTTTTGGCCCTCCCTTTGCAATCGTTAGTTCCAGCACAAGCAGATCTTTCGTCTCATGATGGAGCTTCAATCCAAAGCGTTCCGCGAACAGTCCTTGCACGCGCACCTTAGCCAGTCGAGATCGTTGCTCGTACGGAAGGGATTTTTCCTGTGCCGCGGCCGCATCGTCGATTTTCGCAATGATGTCGTACTTTTCGGACCTCGCCCAGGAAGGCAAGCCTTCGATCTGGCCTTCTTTCACGTCGTAAGCATATTCGATCAGGTAGAGCACTGAGAAGTTTTTGACTGTAAAGGTTCCCGGTATGGAGTCGCCAAGAGAAGAGCCCGCATTCATTGAGTGGTTCAGTTTTATGGAAATGACATCGAACGACTGTGCGGGCGAGGACTGCGGACGCGCAAATGTGCCACAGATTGCTGCAACACAGAGCGTGAGAAATACGGCGGCCAGAGTCTTCCAGCCATGTGGTCTTGCCGTGTCGCGGCAGAAATTGCTCACGTGCGCCTCCGCTGGGACGCAGCATGGAATATACCACTGCAACTCCCGGCGGCATGTCTGCGCGTCGATCACGGGGACATTTTGCCGGAGGTTTTGAGGAAACTATGGTTTTCGCGCAGGGCGGCCACGGCTAGCGCCGACGCGCTTTGGGACGTAGGGGGCGCATGCTTGCTGCGCCCCCTCGATGCGTCGTGCTTAGAACGTGAACTTCACGCCGAATTGCATAGTGCGGGCGCTGGTATTCATGAACTGCGTCGTAAGAAACGAATTCTTTCTTGTCGAGCCGGAAAGAATCGTTGCGTCGAGCGCGTTTTCCGGGATCACGCCGGTCACGGAAGCGGGAGTACGGCTTGGCGAGAAGGCATAGGCTGGCGTGGGCTGCGCGTTCGCGGCGAAGACGTTGCCGATTGTGAAGCCGGCATTTGCGTGATTCAGCGCGTCATAGACTTCCCAGCGGAACTGCAACACTTTCGATTCGCCAAAGGCGAAATTCTTCATCACTGCTGCATCCCACTCGACCAGATTCGGGCCAAACAAACTATTGCGTCCGGCATTTTCGGCTTTGTATTGCTCGGTACCCACACTGAAAAGTTCACCCGGTTTCAGGCCGAGCGGGACCTGCACAAAATGTGCATTTGCTGGATCCATCGAGTAGTTCGCGACGGTGAGCCCACCTGCGGGAATGGCGCAGCCGGGAGAAGTCAGCAGCGCGACGGACGTGAGCGGTGCGCGCGGATTGCCGATGCTCGGCCGATCATTGGTAAGAATGCCGTCGCCGTTCGCATCCGCGCAAAGCCCTGTCGGTGTGGCGTTGAGCGGCGAAAATGGCTGGCCTGATTGGTAGCTCACAATGCCATTGAGCTGCCAGCCGCGGAGCACGATGTTCTTCGTCGGGAACGGCTCCCACAAGTAGCTCCCTGCAAACCGTTGCCGGCGGTCGAAAGACGAGCTGGCTTTTTCCGCTTTGATATTCCCCGCATCTTCAGCAAATGGCGTAATCGCTTCGATTGACTGCAAACCCTGCGCCTGCGGCGAAAGATAGAACGACGACAAGAAGTCGTTTTGCACGGCGTTCGCGCCAACGAACGCCGAGAGGAATTGAACAGAAGGCCCAAAGATTTCGCTCGCGTTGTCGATCATGTGGCTCCACGTATATCCCGCCGTGAACGTGAAGTCGCCTGCACGCGTCCGCTCGTAGCGTTTCGTAAGGCTGGCTTGCAGCGCGTTGTAAGTGGAATCGCCGGCATTAGTCACTTGCGTGATGTCGCCGAAGTTCGATTGCCCGCGCGCATTCAAGCACCCGATATTGTTGACAGCCAGCGATGGGCACAGAGTCGTATTCGTGGGCTGTCCCTGGGCATTCGTGGCCCAGCCGCCGAGCGGGTTTTCGTCCTGCCGCAAAAAGAGCTGTGTCCCTTTGCTGCCGACGAACGCGACCTCCGCAAGCCACGACGGATGAAACTCCCACTGCACGCCGAACGAATAGTTTTGGATATACGGATTGCGCAGCGTGGGCGAAACCGTGAACTCGCTCGAGCAATTGCCCACCGGAACGGACCCGGCGATCGTCACGCCAATAGCAGGCGCCCCGCCATTGCTATCCGGTCCGCAGCTTTTCACGCCGGTACTCAGCGCGGCCACGGTAAGCGGCGCGCTCGGGAACGTAGTGCCGGGCGCGGGCTGCACAACCGTCGGCGATTGCCCGATCGAAGCCGCGGCTGCCGGCGAAGTCGTCACCACGAGCGGCGAAATCGGCCCGCTCTGCCACATGGAAAGCGCGATATCAAAAATCACCGGGTTGTACTGAATGCCGTATCCGCCACGCACCACCAGATGCTGCGAAGGCGCGTACGCAAACCCAACGCGCGGCCCGAAATTCTTCTTGTACGAATTCACGTCCGGCACATATTGCGGATAAAGCGTGTGCAGGCTCTTGATCGGCTCGCCGTAAATTTCATAGCGAATTCCCGCATCGATAGAGAGCGACGGCCGAAGCTGAACAGTGTCCTCGAAAAACACCGCCTCATCATAAGTACGAATCGCCAGTTCGTTCGAACCGCGCGTGAGCCGCTGGAATGTAACCGAGGCATTCGCCGCCGAGCCCGAGAGAAAACTGCTCATGCCGCACCACGCAGGATTGCTCGCGCACGGATTTCCCCCGGTGCAAACGACAGGATTCGCGCCCGCCACATCGCAGCTCGTGCCGAGCACGCCAAAAACGTATTCGCCAAGATTCGACGAAAGGCTCGCGAGCCCGGAATCGGTACGGACAAAGTCGCCGCCGAACTTGAAATTATTGCGCCCGTGAATCAGCGAGAAATTTTCCTGTATTTGATAAATGTTGCTGCGGAACGTGCTCGGGCTGCTCGGCTGGCCAATCGTGAAGCGATTGCCCGCAGACGGAAAATTGTTCGAGTAAACGCCGAAGCCGTCGCTGCTGAACGCATCTTCGACAGTCACCGCAGGCTGCGCATTGCGCACGTTTAGGGGCTCGTTATACGGTCCAATGCCTTGCGCGATGCGGCTGTAAGAGAAGCGCAACTCATTCAGATATTTCACGCCGTAGAAGCGATGATCGAGCACGGCGCTCTGCGTGCGCTGCCGCGTAAACGTGCGCGCATCCGGCAGCAGGCCAAGATCCGAAAACGCCGTATCGCCGGACGTGCTGAGCGGAACGTTTGGCGTGAGCAGATCGTCGAAAAGATATCGCCCGTAAATGTCGTTCCGATTGCCGATTTTCTGATCATACCGCCCCGAAGCTTCTTGGTCGCGCACGTCAAAAATATTCGCGCGGGGCACGTTATACACGTTGTATGTGACGCCATCCACGGCTGGTCGCGCGGGCAGGCAAGGATTCGGCGAATTAAAACCAGTCGGCGCGGGTGAACTGAAGCAGTCGCCGCCAAGCCCCTGCGTCTTGGTCACGGAAGGTGTGGCCAAATAGGCGGCAATTGTGGGCGTCGAAGCCATGCCCCGCAAAGTAGAAAGCCCGGCGGAATCCGGCAGCGTGCTCAGCACAGGAAATACACGCGTCAGATCGTCGCGCGCGCGGTCCCACTGATACGAGAGAAAATAAAAGCTCTTATCCTTTTTAATCGGTCCGCCCAGCGTCGCGCCCGCCTGATTTTCGTATGACGTCGGCTTCGTCGTGAGCAGAGCCGTTTTCTCCGCGCGATTCAGCGCGTTGAATTCGCCGTCCTGCCCAAACCAGAACGCCGACCCGTGAATATTATTCGACCCACTCTTCGTGATCACGTTCACCGTCGCCCCGGTGTTTCGCCCGAATTCGGCATCTTCCTGATGCGTCAGCACGGTGAACTCCGCGAACACATCCGTGTTCGTGAATTGCGTTGCCGCACCCCCGAAGAGAGGCTCGTTGTTATCCACGCTGTCGATGATGAAATTGTTGTCGCGGCCGCGCGAACCATTGGAAGAGAAGGGCACCAGCGTGCTCGCAAAGCTGAACGTGCGCACGCTCACGGTGCCCGGCGCGAGCAGCGCGAGATTATTGATATCGCGGGTGAGAATCGGCAGCCCTTGGATCTGCGCCGTCGAAAAATCGTAGCGCAACGTCGCATCGGTCGTGTCTGTAGTCGGCGCGGTGGATTTCACCTCGACGGTCGTCTGCTGCCCGCTCACTTTCATCGCGAAATCTTCTAGCGTCACCACGTCCACGGCCACGGGCACTTCCGTGTGCTTCACGGTCTGCATTCCGGGAAATTCCACGGTCACGTCATAGGCGCCCGGCGTAATTTCGGGCACGCGATAGTGGCCGTTCTCATCGCTGCTGGCCTGATAACTGCCGCCGGTTTCGCGATTCGCCACGGTAACGGTCGCGCCGGGCAGAGGCTGGTTCTGCTGATCGCGAATGGTGCCCGCAATCACGCCGCTAATGCTCTGTGCGAGCGTGGGTTGCGGCGCAAGCAGCACCACCAGCGAAACGAAAGCGAGAATGGCAGCCTTGAGCCGGGGTAGGTTGCACATCGAGATTGCTCCTCTTGTTGAGACAGCGCGGGACAACAAAGGCACACCCGCACAGGGTCCTACACACGCACCAAGATTCAATAGGTTGGCACGTGTTGTTAGCAGGGAATTCGCCGTGTTGTCAAGAAATTATCCTAATTTGGCACATACAACACGTTGAATTGATTACGAGCCAAAATTCCGTTGACACTATTCCGAAGCACATAGTACCGTTCGCCGACACCCGTGCATTTTTGAAGAAACGATTTGTGTGGCAGTGCCCTGCCACGTTGGAGAGAAGAGGAATGTCGACCCCAGCTCGGACTGCCTCGTCGTACAAATCTGGCCAGACTGGCCGCCGGACCGCATTTTTCAGCGGTAACGGCGTCCGTGTCGCACTGGCGGCTGCTTGCAGCGCACTGCTCATTGCGGGCTGCAGCCAAGGCGTCGGCGGCGGTCTCAATTCCAATTTGCCTCCTGCCGGTGGTGGCGGACTTCTCAGCTTCACGAGCGTTGCAATGCCGGATGGCATTGCCGGCCGCGCATATTCGAAAGTCGCCGTAACCACCGTCGAGGCGCAGTCGAAAACAAGTTTTCCGATCTCTCCCACAGTCGCAAGCGGAACCGCTCCTCTTGCATCGTGCACTGTATCTGCTGGCACTCTGCCGCCCGGAATGAACGCGGCACTCACGGTCGATTCCACCGGCGCGGGCTGCGTCATCAGTGGCACTCTTTCCGCCGCCGCGGCCGGAAATACGTACCAATTCACGATTCAGGCGCTCGATTCGAACAGCCCTCCGCGCGCAGCCGCGCAAACTTTCACCATGAAGGTCCGGCCCGAATTTACGGTCACGGCGCCTGCGGCGATTGTCGCGAACGCGTTGCCGGCAGGCGTTCAGGGCAGAACGTACGGCCAGATCGCGGGAAACGCCGCCGCGATGACTGCGACCACGAACTTGAGCGCGACGAACGGAAACGGTGCGGTCGGCGCGAAGAATTATTGCTCGCTCAGCGTGACGCCCGCGCTCGCCTCGTTGACGCTGGCGCAGGTCGCCGGCACAAACAACTGCCAGTTGCAGGGAAGCGGCGCGCTCGCGGCGGCGGGAAGCTATAAGGTGACGGTCGCCATCACCGATAATCCCATCGTCGATCCCGAAACGAACTTAGCGGCCGTTCCCGCGAACACGATTGCCGCAGCCTCAAATGCCACGCTGAACGTAGCGGCACCGTTGAAAATCGTCGCGGCGGATGCCGTGAGCGCCACTCCGCCCGCAGCAGTGGCGGGACGCGCCTATGGCACTGGTTCTGGCTGCTCGGGCGGCGCTTGTTCGCCATTGACCTACGCGGCCACAGGAGGACTGCCCTCCGTCGAGCCCGCGGATTCGTATTTATTCAGCAGTTCCGCTGCGCTTGCGGCTGCTGGGATTAACTGTGCAGCGACTGCGTCGTCGAGCGTAGCGAAGACCACGTGCAGTGGCACCGCCGCGGGAACGGGCGCGAATTTCTCTGTTACCGTCGATGACCCCGGCAATTTCGCCACGCCGAGCGGTTCCGCATCGTCAACCACCGCCTCCACGAGCAGTTTGTCGCTCACTGTGGATTCCGCGCTGACTTTGGCCGTCAGCCCCGATCCCGCAGCAAATCCCGCCGTGCAAAATCGCCCGTACGGCACTGGAACGGGTTGCACCGGCGCTGGCGGCGCTTGCGTCGCGCCAACGTACACGCCGTCCGGTGGCTTGGGTACGTACAGCTTCCCAGCTATAACCGGCACTCCGCCCGCCGGGATCACCTGCGCGCCCAACGGCGGCAACACAGCCGTCGTTTGCAGTGGCACTCCCACCGCAACCGGGGCATCGACCTTTGGTGTTACGGCCTCAGACGTGGGCAACGCCTCCACGCCCTCCGCCACAACCGCAGTCGTCTCCAAGACGCTCACAGTAAACGGCGCGCTCACGTTGACGCCGCCCGCCAGCTTGCCGCCCGCAGTGAGTGGCCGCGCCTTCGGTACCGGCGCTGGCTGCAGCGGCGGCAATTGCGTTCCGGCTACGTTCACAATTTCCGGCGGCCTGGGCACATATTCCGCAAACGCCACCGTAGTAAGCGCGCCCGGAACATGGGCCTGCCCACTAGTCGGTTCAAATTACAATTGTTCCTCGGCTGCGGTAGTCTCCGGCACTCCAAATCTCAGCATCACCGCCTCCGACGGCGCCAGCGCCACCACGCCCGGCGCCACAACAGCCTCAGCCTCCATCGCTGTCACAGTGAACGTGGCAATGGCGGTCACGCCTCTTGGCGGAGCAGCTCCCGATGCTGTAACAGGCCGTTCGTATGGCTCAGCGGCCTCAGGTTGCTGGGGCGGAGCTTGCCTGCCGCTTCAATATTCCGTCGCTGGCGGCTTGGGAAATTATCAAGCCGGAACGCTCGCAGTCGCCGATAGCGCATCGGACAGCTTGACCTGCACAGTTGCGTCTCTCACGTATTCCTGCTCCAGCGGAGCAATCAACGGAAATGCTACCGCAAGCGCACCCATGACCATGACCGCCGTCGAAGCCGGAAACGCATCCACCCCAGGCGGCACAGCAATCGACGCAAGCCGCGTACTCGCGATACAGCCGGCGATTTCGCTCACTCCTGCCGCTTTTGCAACGGCTGTCAATGGGCGCAGCTACGGCGTTGGAGCCACGTGTGGCGCCGCTGGCAACGTTGCGTGTCAGACTGCTCAGTTTGCGGTGTCTGGAGGGCTCGGTGGTTACGCCGCCAACCGAAGCCCAAGTTCCGCACCCGGCACTTGGAGTTGTGTGCTGGCGAGCACAAATTATGATTGCTCTAGCTCGTCCGTCTCGGCCGCGGGACCATTTCCCGTTTCGGCAAACCTCAGCTTGAGCACCACCGACACTGGAAATGCGAGCACGCCAAGCGGCACGTCGAGTACGTCAACCAGCTCTCTCACCGTCAATGCCGCGCTGACACTTGGGGCGCCGGGCAGTCTTGCGGCAGCGGTGAACGGACGCAGCTATGGGACGGGAAACGTTTGCGGAGCGGCTGGCACGACGGCGTGTCAAGCGGCTCAATTCCCGGTATCGGGCGGGCTGGGAGGTTACGCCGCCAATCCAGCTCCTAGCGCCGCACCAGGAACCTGGAACTGCGTCTTAGCGGGCTCGAATTATGATTGTTCGAGCTCATCGGTTTCGGCGACCGGTCCATTCCCAACTTCAGCGAATCTGAGCTTGAGCACGTCCGATACGGCTAATGCAAGTACGCCGAGCGGCACGTCTGGGACTGCCACCGGGTCCTTGACCATCAACGGATCTGTGACGCTAACGGCGCCCGGCAGCTTGGCTGCAGCTGTGAACGGTCGCAGCTATGGAGTGGGAAACAATTGCGGAGTGAGCGGAACTGCGGCCTGTCAGTCCGCGGCATTCGCGGTATCTGGTGGACTTGGAACGTACGCGGGAACCGCGACGCCGAGCTCTGCGCCGGGGAGTTGGAGCTGTGTCTTGGTCGGTCCGAACTATGATTGCTCTACTGCATCCGTTTCAGCGGGAGGGCCGTTTCCCGAAAGTGCGAACTTAAGTCTGAGCGCATCGGATGTTGCAAATGCAAGCGCTCCGAGCGGAAGTTCGAGCACCGTCACAGGGACACTGACAATTGATGCTGCGCTGTCTCTTACAGCACCGACGGTCCTGGCCGATGCCGTGAATGGGCGCAGCTATGGAACGGGAAGCAACTGCGGAGTAAGTGGGACGGCTGCATGTCAAACCGCGCAGTTCCCGGTTTCCGGGGGCTTGGGAGGATACTTAACAAATCCAAGCCCGAGTGCGGCCCCGGGCAGCTGGAGCTGCGCACTCGTGAGTTCAAACTACAACTGCTCGACGACCGGTGTCTCGGCAACGGGGCCGTTCCCGGAAGCTGCCAACTTAAGTTTGAGTACGTCGGATACAGCGAACGCGAGTACGCCCAGTGGAAGTTCACCTACAGCAACGGCGTCTCTGAACGTGGACGCATCGCTCGCCTTGGCCGTTACTCCAGATCCGGCGGCCAACCCCGCCGTGCAGTCCCGAGCTTATGGAACCGGCTCTGGTTGCTCGAGCGGTTCTTGCCTTGCGCCAACGTATACGCCCTCGGGTGGATTGGCTGGCGCCTACGGCTTCACTGTCACGGGAACTCCTCCCGCGGGAATAAGCTGCGCACCGAATGGCGGGAGCACGGCTGTCGTTTGCAGCGGGACGGCAAGCCCCGTCGCAACCACCGCTTCGTTTTCCGTGAAGGTGGTTGATACCGCTAATGTTTCGACACCCGCTGCCACGGTCGGCACGGACCCCCAAAGCACACTCTCGAAGACAATAACGGTTAATACCGCGCTGGCAGCTACCGGGCCCACACTACCGAACGGCCTGGTCGGTTATACGTACCCTAATCCCGCGATTTCCGGTACCCCCACCACTCTTACCGCTTCGAATGGCATCGGTGCTTACACGTGGATTCAGCCCGGGGGAACTGGATGCGCTAACGGTACGTTACTCCCGGGCGGCATTTCGTTGAATCCCGTGACGGGTGCGCTCTCAGGTACGCCGACAACGGCAAGCACAACTGCGACCGATTTCACGTTCCAAGCGTGCGTCACAGATACCTCCAACACCACAACGCCCGCCGGGATCGCAAGCACTGGCAGTCTTACTCTGAACGTGATGGCGCCGCTGGCTTATGTGACGGAGACCGACAACATCCAAGTGATCAACACGCAAACTCAGACTAGCGTCACGTCGATATCCAGCACGGGCAATGGGCCATTCGGCGTCGCATTCTCGCCCTCGGGCCGATACGCGTATGTCACGCTGTCAGGAGTCGACAAACTCGCGGTTTACGACACGATCGGGAACACGCAAGTCGGTTCTTTGCTCACTCTTACGTCCGGTTGTATTCCTGAGGGCGTCGGTGCCACCGCGACAAACGTGTTTATCGCGTGTAATGGGTTGGATGAAGTTGACGTCGTCAATGTTAGCGGCACGACGTTCACAGTAGGAACTCCGATCCCTATCGGCGTCAGTGGTACCGGTCCTGTCGGTGTCGCAGTTAGTCCAGACGGAACACGCGCTTACGTGACGCTCTCAGCCATAAATAAAATGTTCGTGATCAATAGCAGCACGGCCACACCGGCGGCGCTGGGCGGAACGAATCCGGTGTCGCTCACAACTTCACAGGGTACGATTCCAGAGGGCATTGCAGTCGCCTTGGCGGGCGGCATAGGTCCCGGAACGGTGGCATATATCGCGAAGCAGGGCACATCTTCAAGCGTTCCTGACGGCGTGGAAGTGTTAACGCTTACCGGTGACGTATTCAACGATGTCGCTAGCGCGAACATAACTACCAGCAGCAATTCCTCCGCTATACCAAGTTTCGTCGCCGTCACTCCCGATAGCGCACGCGTTTACGTCACCCTGAATGGGAAAGATAAATTTGCGGTGATTGATAACACGGCCTCAACACCGGCCCAACTTTCCGGCTCGCCATTTTCGCTTTTGGAATCGGGTCCGGCGCCGCAGGGCATCGCCATACCTCCGCAGTCGCCATTCCAGGCATTCATCGCAGAGAACGGCACTCCGGACAAGCTCGCGGTGATTACGGATTCAGTGACAACTCCCGCCGAAACGGCAAGCCCGATTTCGCTCGGCGCGCCCGCTCCGCTCTCGGTCGCTGCAATACAGCCGCCGAAATAGGACGCGCGCATCGTTTCGCCGCGGTCTGAACGCCGACGGTCGCGTTGTCGTGCGGGAATTTTGGCGTCCTTCTCCGCCGATGGTTTGCTCGCTATGTAGCGCCGTCGTCTCGGCGGCGCTTTTCCGGGGCGGCGATCGCCCGATCGGCTCTCCTTCTACTACTCGTGTGGTAATGGCGCGCTCGCCGGGCTCACATGCCTCTGCTTTTGCAGGCGCCTTTGAACTCATCCTCTACCTCCTTTGACTCCTCAACCTCCTCTGCCTCATTCAACACGCCGCCGCAAAAACGCCCTCATCATCTCGCTTTTACGCTCAAATTCGCTCCCGAAGCGTCATTTTGCGCCCGATCTATCGCGCCCAACGCTCCAAAACCGCGCCAATTTGGCCCCGCACGCACGCGACCGATCCCGCGAATCTTCACCACTCACCACTCACCCTTTCGCAGAGTACTATGTCCGTACTTCCCACAATTGAAATCGAATTTTCCGAATGCTACCCTTGTTCGTTTTTAAGCTGAAATTCGCCGTCGCGACGAAAATGTCAGCCAGAGGGGAGGCGCGGTGA
>Ga0134128_10010576_pt1 | contig 11053 bp, 12 predicted proteins | sample KB31754_FD_96462 | JGI IMG/M metagenome (GOLD analysis project Ga0134128, IMG submission 96462) | Terrestrial soil microbial communities with excess Nitrogen fertilizer from Kellogg Biological Station, Michigan, USA - KB3-175-4 | ecosystem: Environmental > Terrestrial > Soil > Unclassified ...
AAAGAAAAGGGAACCTCGGGACCTGAGTAAGACATCTTTATCTGATCAATTGAGAAATTGATGCCGACATCGCAACCAGTTCGCCGGCTGCTACGATTGCATCAGGGGAAATTTACTACTGATTCTCATCCCACAAATCCCCGTTGAGTCCATTCCTTGGCAGGGCCAGACCAAAATGTTGATACGCGATAGATGTCGCCATGCGCCCGCGCGGGGTGCGCTTCATATACCCCTGCTGGATCAGGTAAGGCTCGAGTACGTCTTCTATGGTTCCGCGCTCTTCGCTGATGGCAGCGGCGAGGTTATCGACACCGACCGGACCGCCGTCGAATTTTTCCATTACGGTGAGGAGCAGCTTTCTATCCATCACATCGAGTCCGAGTGTATCCACGTCCAGCATGAGCAGGGCGGCGTCGGCCACCTGGCGGTTAATACGGCCCTCCGCCTTGACTTCTGCGAAGTCACGCACGCGTCGCAGAAGACGATTGACAATGCGAGGCGTTCCACGCGAACGGCGCGCAATTTCAGTGGCGCCATCGGGAGAGATGTCTGCTCCCAGCAAGGCAGCAGAGCGCATGACGATCTGGGTGAGTTCTTCGACTGAGTAAAATTCCAGGCGCGAGATGATGCCAAAACGGTCACGCAGCGGATTGGTCAGCATGCCGGCGCGGGTCGTGGCGCCGACCAGGGTAAAAGGCGGCAAATCGAGCTTGACCGAACGTGCCGCAGGGCCTTCGCCGATCATGATGTCGAGCTGGTAATCCTCCAGTGCCGGATAGAGAATTTCCTCCACGACTGGGGAGAGACGATGGATTTCATCTATGAACAAAACATCGTTGGGTTCGAGATTGGTCAGCAGGGCGGCAAGATCGCCTGGACGTTCCAGCACCGGGCCGGAAGTCTGGCGCAGTCCCACGCCCATCTCCTTGGCAATAATATGTGCAAGGGTAGTTTTACCAAGACCCGGCGGACCAAACAGCAGTACATGATCGAGCGCTTCCCTGCGCCGCCTGGCCGCCTCGATGAATATCTGCAACTGTCCGCGAATTTTTTCCTGGCCTATATATTCGGCCAGATGCTTCGGCCGCAGCGCCCGCTCCATATCCTCTTCTTTAAACGAGATAGGTGCGGGGGTGATCAAGCGGTCTGTTTCTATCATTCCCAATTCAAAAAGCGGGTATCCCGCCCGGTTTTCTGCTGGTTGTATTGGATTGCAGAGATAAATTCATTTCAGGAAATCGGCGGCCCCGGAGCGGTGACCCGGAAGCGAGATTCTTCCACTGCTCACAAAGACGTTATTTCTCTTTTGACAAGAGCTTCAATGCCTGTCTTATGCCGTCCGAAACGGAAAGATCCACGGATAGCTGCCTGACAGCCCAATTGGCCTCGCGATCATTATACCCTAGAGACAACAGGGCATTCAGCACATCGCTTCCCATCGTTGAGGGCCGCCGGGCTCCCGTTGCGCCCGGAATCGCGGACACGCCCGTGTCAAGTTTATCGCGCAACTCCAGCAGCAAGCGCTCTGCCGTCTTCTTGCCGATGCCGGGAATCCTGATCAGGCGCGCAGGATCCTGATCGGACACGGCCTGATGCAAGTCAGCCACGCTCAGGCCGGATAGCAAAGCAAGCGCGGTTCTCGCCCCAACGCCGGAAATTTTGACCAGCTGGCGAAAAGCCTGCCGCTCGCCTTCGGTAGCGAAACCGAAAAGCAAATGCACGTCTTCGCGCACGACGAGATGGGTGTGGAGCGTGATTTGCGTGCCAACGGCCGGCAGATTGTAGAACGTGCTCATGGGCACGTCGATCTCATAACCCACACCCTGGACGTCAACCAGCACCAGCGGGGGAAATTTTTCCAGCAGGAGCCCGCTTATTCTGCCGATCATATGAGGCGCCCCCGTTTTACCCGGTAACCGGCGGTCGACAGGGCACCCAACCCCAGCCCTCCATGGGCATGGCAAATAGCACAGGCAAGGGCGTCAGCGGCGTCCGCCCCAGGCTGGCCGGTGAGGCGCAATAGCCGTCTTACCATTTCCTGTACCTGTTCTTTGCGGGCGTGGCCTTCACCGACCACCGCCTGCTTGATCTGCAGCGCCGTATATTCTGCAACGGACAGGTTATTCAGCACTGCCGTGCATATCGCCGCTCCGCGCGCCTGCCCGAGCATCAAGGTGGATTTGGGATTGACATTGACAAACACCTGCTCGATCGCGACGTGATCAGGCTTGTGCTCTGCGATGACTTCGTTGAGGTGATCCATGATGGATTTGAGGCGCAACGGCAATTCACCCTCAACTGTCCTGATGCGGCCACTGCTGACGTAGACCAGTTTGCCACCAGTCTTGTCGATGATTCCAAAACCGGTTAGCCGCAGGCCTGGGTCTATACCGAGTATACGGATTTGATTGCCTTTTTTCTTTTACTGCCAAAAAACCCTGTTAAACCTGCTCAGTCGATCATCGCAGTTGTATAGACTTCCTGTACATCGTCGATGCTTTCCAAAGCATCGAGCAGCTTTTGCATTTTTACCGAATCGTCCCCGGTTAATTCGGTTTCATTGACAGGCTTCATGGTCACTTCGGCTAGCTCTGCCTTGAGCCCTGCTTTCTCCAGCGCTTCCTTCACCAAGACAAATTCATACGGCGCGGTGATGACTTCGATGCTGCCATCATCATTGCCGATAATGTCCTCGGCGCCGGCTTCCAGGGCTACTTCCATCAGTTTGTCTTCATCCGTGCCCGGGGCAAACAGCAACTGGCCACAGTGCTTGAAAAGAAAACCTACCGAACCGTCCATGCCGAGATTACCGCCGTATTTGGTAAAAGCATGGCGAACGTCTGCCACGGTACGCACGCGATTGTCGGTCATGCAATCGACCAGCACAGCCGCACCGGCAATGCCATACCCTTCGTAACGTATTTCTTCGTAATTCACGCCTTCCAGATCGCCGCTGCCGCGCTTGATCGCGCGCTCCACGTTTTCTTTGGGCATGTTCTGCTCGTAAGCCTTGTCCACAGCAAGGCGCAATCGCGGATTGCTGTTCGGATCTCCGCCGCCGAGTCTCGCGGCAACGGTAATTTCCTTGATGAGCCGGGTGAAAATCTTGCCGCGCTTCGCATCCTGCGCGGCTTTCTTGTGCTTGATATTAGCCCACTTGCTGTGACCAGCCATAATTCTATGCCCTGAGTTCCTTATTGAGTCCTTTATTGAAGTGGTGCAATGTTATCACCCCCCGTCCCCAGCATAAAGCCGACAAGAATGAGTTCCGCAAGCGGCCCTGGTTGATAATCGGACTTATTTGGATTCAAACTTACCGGGTTCAGATCGCCATTGATCGGTTCAAACCGGCCACTGATAGGGCACCACATCGAGTGGCTGGAGTTTCCCCAGAATCATGTTGGCGATAAGCTGCGCGCTGCCGGGCGCCATGGTGACGCCGTAGCGATAATGACCGCTGTTGAGATACAGGTTGGAGATCGCTGGATGCGCGGAAATCACAGGTATGTTATGGGGTGAAGCTGGCCGCAGGCCTGCCCAATGCGCGACGATCGTCTCCTCAGCAAGAACAGGAATAAGTGCCTGCGCCCTAGCAAGCAATGTTTCCCGCGCTTCAGGCGTCGTACTTTTGTCGAAACCGGCTTCCTCCAGGGTGCTGCCCGCAAGTATGTGTCCGTCCCGACGAGGGATGAGATAAAAATTGTCCCGCTCGTCGAGCACTATCGGATCGAGCAACCCTGGCCGCACCTTGAACAACAGAATCTGGCCGCGGACCGGCCAAACTTCCAGTGCTTCCGCATGCTCGGCCAGAAGTCGCCTGCTCCATGCTCCCGCGGCAACAACATACTGCCCTGCGGAATGACGCTCGCCCGCCACGGTACTGATGGATTGGACATGCTCCCGCTCGATCTTCCAGCCGGCAACCTCGGCATGCTCGACGACTTTACCGCCAAGCGCCTTCACCGCCTTTATCAACGCCTGCAGCAAACGCGGATTTCTTACCTGGCATACTTCGGGCAACCAGAGCGCGGCTGTCTCGCGCATGAGCGAAGGGGCTATTTGGCTGGATTTAACCTCCCGCGCCGGCATGGCGTGACCTGCGCACCAGCGCTTGGCCAGAAGCATCCGGCTGCACTTATCAAACCTTCCCGGTTCGACATAGGCTTGGAAGGAAGAATCGGGCAGCACCAGCATGCCGCTGGCCTGATATTCCGGATCGACGCCCGTTTCTGCCTGCAACGCTTCAGCAAATTGGGGAAATAGATGAGCACTAAACTGTGTAAGCTGTGTAACCGCCTCCGGATAGTCCCATGGCAACAATGGCGAGAGTATGCCGGCACCCGCCCAGGATGCTTCCTGACCGCAAAGATTGCGCTCAAGTACGGTAACTGTCGCGCCCGAACACAATAATTCCCACGCGGTGGCAAGCCCGGCAATTCCGCCACCCATCACGATCACATCGCTGCTCAAAAATTATTCCTTCAACAAGCCTCCGCACAGAATAGCAAAAGCGGTTCTGTGATGAAACGCAATTCGAGCAACTGCTTACAAGACCGAGGTGTTAGGCGGTCAAAAAACTTTATATCGGGAGAGTGAGCCGGTATAATGCACGTCCCCTCGCACCTATGGGCCGTTAGCTCAGCCGGTAGAGCAGCGGACTTTTAATCCGTTGGTCGGCAGTTCGAATCTGCCACGGCCTACCATAAAAACAATAAGTTACATAATCCCCGATGTAACTTCTCTCTTGCATTCCCGGAAATGTAACCGATTTGTAACCGAATCTATGGAAAATCAGAAGAAATCCGAGTTTACAAAGCGTCCTGATGGGCAGCCCTTAATTGTCGCTAGGCACTACGCTTCGGGAGAAGCCCTCAAATATCCCGTTGAGGTCGGCGATGTAAGGGACCTGAAGATCGGTGATGAGTTAGTATTGGTGGAAGTCACTGATGACTTGGGTAATGGTAACTTTAAAGGGAAGATAGTTAGTTTTGAATCAAGCCCAGACGTAAACTATCAAGGACACATAACGGGGGATACAGTCTATTTTGAAGAGGCCCATGTATGGGCTTGAAACACGCGGCTCAATAGTCGTTCTTGGCTGGTTTATTTCCGCCTCGGCTATAAATAGGTAGCCGCCCCTCAAGCGCCGTTCCAGATCTTCATCCGCTACCGCCTTGCGAATCTCACCTAGGAGGTAAGCAAGACGTGTCGCGTCTGCTGTAGCGATGCGGCCCTGCCTTGCTTCACGGTACAGACGCCCAAGTTCATCGCGGATATGGCGAAAGGTATCCAGCTTAATGGGTGCCAGCCGCCCTAACGGGGGGTCAAGTCATCTTTCTTTGTTGCGCCAGAAACAGTTGAAGGTAGTCTATTTAACTTTTTCATCCTTGCCTCCCCTCGGCAATTACTGTGCTGAATCTCGTGGCGTATGCCAGTGGCGCTCAACTAATGTCCAAAAACTCAAGCGAATGCAAGAGAGAGACCATAGGACAGGTCAGGCTCAGATGAGCAATCGTGTTTTTCTACATGGGGTGCCAGATACGCCCAGGATTTGGAGCGCCTTGCTGGAAGCGCTTGGCGAGGATGTGCTGACGCCCTGTTTGCCGGGGTTTTGCACTCTGCCTCCCGAGGGGTTTCAATGTACCAAGGACGAATACGCGGAATGGTTGGTCCGATTACTTGAGGAAAGATATGCGAAGTTCGGACCAATAGATATATTCGGACACGACTGGGGTGCGCTACTGACGCTGAGGGCTGTTTCTTTAAGGCCAGACTTGATCAAATCATGGGCGATTTCGGGGGCTGTGATTGATCCACGCTACCGAGGTCACGCTGTCGCACGCATTTGGAATACTCCACTGGCAGGTGAAATTGCAATGGCTCTTTCGCCAAAGAAAATGATGGAAATTATCTTTCGGCTAAGCGGCCTCCCTCAGGACATTGCAAAGCAGAAAGCCTCCACATGGCGTCCATATATGCGTCAATCAATCCTTGCGCTTTATCGCTCCGCCAGCGCGCTCCGATTTGATGGCGACTGGGTTGAGCGCCTCGAAAATCTGTCGAAGTACGGACTACTGATTTGGGGATCAGAGGATCCTTACGTTTCGTTGCTTGTTGCCCGTCGTTTTGCCGAGAAACATCGAGCCGAGCTTTACATTGAGCATGGAGCCGGTCACTGGGCGATAGTAGAGCGGCCACGATCGATTTCCGAGGCGCTTCAGGCGCATTGGGCAAAATAGATTACAAGCCCCGCCCACGCTTACGACCAAAGCTCCATTCGATGCCACTGTGTTGCGCATGACGCCGGAAATGTGCCTGACGATTTTCTTTTCGAGCAGGCCTGCCATGACTCATCTCCCCGGTGACTTGGGTAGTCTCATCAGACCTCATCGGATCCGTATTTCGGGCGTTGGATTCCTTCCAGCCCGCGCCGTTGGCGCTGATCTGGAGTTGAGCAGGGAATGCCCTCTCGGCGATCTTCCGCCCATCATGGAAAGATTGTTGATTGCAACATGAATAAGTACTTAACTATCAATCTTTATTCGCAGAATTCAGCGCCAATGCCAACTCGGCATCCAGTGCCGCTGCATATGTCGAAGCCTCCGCTTCCGAAAGAAGCTCTCCCTCCCATTTCGCCACCACAGCAGTCGCGATTGAATTGCCCACAGCGTTAGTTGCAGAACGCCCCATATCGAGAAAGGCGTCGATACCTAGAATGAGCAGGAGGCCGGCTTCCGGAATATTGAAGTGACCGAGTGTCGCGGCGATCACCACCAGTGAGGCGCGGGGGACGCCCGCCATACCTTTGGAGGTAAGCATCAGAATGGCCATCATGGTTAACTGCGTGCCCATGGATAAAGGGATGTCATATGCCTGGGCAATAAATAATATTGCAAAGGTGCAATACATCATGGACCCATCCAGGTTGAATGAGTAGCCCAGCGGCATCACAAAGCTGGAGATCTTTCGCTTAACGCCAAAGCGGTCAAGGGCCTCGAGGATTTTCGGGTAGGCAGCTTCAGAACTTGCTGTCGCAAACGATAACAGGAACGCTTCCTTGATCAGCACCAGTAATTTCAGTATGCGTGGACCCAGGAAAACAAAACCGGCCAACACCAATAAACACCACAAGATTAAAAGGGCGGCATAGAAACCCCCCATGAAAACGGCAAATTTGGCAAGTATCTCCAACCCGTTGGTGGCGACAGTGGCAGCCATGGCAGCAAACACGGCGGCGGGAGCCAGCATCATGACGTAACCCGTGATTTTGAGCATCACATGGGTTAATTCCTCGATGGCCCTCGTAAGTGTCCTACTTATATCTCCCAAAGTTGCGAGGGCCACGCCAAAAAACATCGAAAACACGACGATCTGCAAAATTTCATTGTCTGCCATTGCCTCGGCAAATGACTTCGGAACCAGATGGGCTATGAAACCCTTTAACGTAATTGGTGAGCTTGGGGCGGGTGAAGCATTATCGATTCCAGGCAGAGGCAGGCCCAGATGATGGCCCGGTTGCAACAGATTGGCTATCAAGGTTCCTAACAACAGGGACACTGCGGAAGCGACGAGAAACCAGCCAAGCGCTTTAAAGAAAACCCGTCCAACAGATTTTGCATCCCCCATGTGGGCGATACCCACAACGAGTGTCGAGAAGACCAGGGGTGCAATAAGCATTTTGACGAGGCGGAGAAACACCTCTGATACCAAAGCGATATTTTCGGCGATCTGGACTGCTTCTTCAGACGAGTATGTGGCGAAGATTAGATAACCTGTACAGATTCCCAATATCATTGCTACCAGAATATCGATCCATTGGGCACGTTTCTTTTTACCAGTTTGATGCGGTTTTGCTGCCTGGACGCTTATCATCGTATTTTCTCAATAGGGTTTGCAGCTCGTGAACGTGATGTGACAATAGTCCGAGAAGCCTAAGATAGCGCACCGGATAATTTATAAACTCAGCAAAAAGAAGGGAATCGAGTACGTAAAACTACGTAAGCAGCCTGCAGGAATTGGAGATACGCTAGCCAAACCGGAGATAAATGCTGACTCTCATATGAAACTCACCAAGAAAATCTTTTTATTTGCTATCGCACCACTCCTTCTCGCGCTTTTTGCTATTGCCATCACTGTTTACCATCAGGCAAGCGTCCTTGCAGGGGAACAGCTTGGGTCCATCCAGGCGGCACATATCGCCAGTAAGGAAGCCGAACTCAAGAATTACGTCATGCTGGCAAGGCAAGCCATTGGCCACCTTTATGACTCAGGGAGAATGGATGCGGCGGCGCTGGAATCGGCGAGAGAAATTCTGACAAAACTCTCCTTCGGTGATGACGGTTATTTTTTTGTAAACGATTTTGAGGGAAGAATTCTGGTGCAACCACCCCAACCGCAGAGAATCGGCAGAATCGAATTGGACCTCAAAGATGCCAACAGCACCCCCGTTATACAGAATCTCATCAAAAGGGCGCAATCAGGGGGCGGCTTTGAGCAATATACGACGGTAAAACCCTCAACTGGTGGAATTACTCCAAAATTAGCCTATGTGATGGCACTGCCGAATTGGGGATGGGTTCTCGGTACCGGGGTCTACTTGGATGATGTTCAAAATTCCCTGGCAGAGGTGGAGAGTAAAGTATCAGGAAGTATCCTACGTACCATGCTCTGGATCATTGCCATCGCGTTCGTGAGCGTAGCGGCGATTTTTTTGGGCCTGATAAGGAATATCAGGGAGCGCACTCTTGCCGATGAGAGACTTGGCATCGCCAATGATGAGCTTACTCGGCTAACGCAACGAGTGATTGCGGCACGGGACGAAGAACGCAAAAGAATAGCCGAAGATTTGCACGACGGTGTTAAACCAATGCTGGTTGCCATTAAATTGCAGATAGAGACAGGTATGGCGGAGTTACGGCAAATCGGCCAAACGGCTACGGAAGACAGTGCGTTTAAGTCGGCTGCAGGGCTGTTGAGAGAGACGCTCAGAGAAATCCGTCGCATCATCCACGGAGTCCGCCCGATCGAGCGAGAATCTGTCGGATTGGATCAGGCACTTAATCAATTCGCGCTCAATATGAACCAGTCCGCGTTGTCCGTTAAATTCAGTCGCGTGGGCCAAACGGGTGGGCTATCGGCACCTGCCGAGGAGGCCCTATTGCTTACTGCGCAAGAAGCGTTGGCAAATGTTATCCAGCATGCATCAGCTTCCGAAGCCTTGGTGCGGCTGAAAGGAAACCCTCAATTCATCAAGCTCACCATCTGCGACAATGGCAGAGGTTTTGACAAAGGTTGTATTAGCCACAATTCGTACCGTGGCATCGGTTTACGCAGCATGCAGGCTCGTCTCGAATCCTTAGGTGGAAAATTTAGACTCCGCTCAACCTCTCGTGGAACTGTTGTATTAGCCGCAATATCCCGTTGCTGATTTATCCAACCCCCTAATCTGCCGACTCCACCCATGACTAGTCTATCTCGAACCAGGATAATGATCGTGGACGACCATCCTCCAATCATTCAAGCACTGTCTGCCTTTCTAAAGATAGAACCTGAGTTTGACGTCGTCGCGGTAGCAAAAACTGCCGACGAAGCTCGCCTTCTCTCCGAAAAGGAAGAGATCAATCTGGTAATAATGGATATTCGGTTACGCCCGGGCAGCGGGATTGATTTGACCAAGGAACTTGTTTCCCGCTTCGACGATCTGGCAGTCCTCATGTACAGCGGCGAGAGTAATGTAGAACTGGTGAGGCGGGCGATCGATGCGGGGGCGCGAGGTTACCTATTGAAGGGTGCAGACATGGAAACGATAAAGCTCGGGATACGCATAGTGAAGGCAGGTGGCGTTTATCTCGATCCGGAATTGCCTGAGAGACCGAAACCCCGGTTCAGAGGAGAAACTTTGACTCCGGCGGAGGAGAGAGTGATGAGGCTTTATGGCCAATGGAAAACCAATGAGCAAGTCGCTGATGAGCTGAGACTAAGCCCTGCTACTGTCAGGACCCATCGCAATAACATAATGTACAAGCTTGACCTCTCGAACACAACCGAACTCCTGCGCGAAGCGATCCGACGCTATGGAAATTCCGACGATTACGAGGGGTAGCATTGAGCAAATATTGCCGGATATCCCATTAACTCAAATATCCCAGACGTTGAAAGACAAGTAAGCCTGGACTTGTGAGGGCGGCGGATCAAGTAAGGCAGTAACCTGTCCCATCGCTAAATGAAGAAGCCGGCGCACCTGGCCACGCAGGGAGGCGGGTTACAAGAACACCGGCCGTTGAGTCACTCGCTCTGAGTTCCACACGGCTGGAAAAGCATCCTCCCCAGAGCTCTACTCAAATTCCAAGAAAACCGGTTTTTATTCTTTCCGGCCGTCTTTGCTGAGAAAGAACCAAGAGCGACCGCACCTATACCGGTTACAAGAATTGTCATTTCCATGATTACCTCCTATACGGATTAGATGTCAAGAATATAACCTGCTTGCTGACTCTGTACTGCTTTATCAGGGACAGTAAACACGCGCAAAAAAACTTCGCTCGCACAGTCTTAGTCTCCCGCAGCGCCTGGTAGCGTTGATGGATTTTCCCCCCGCCCCGCGGATCGCCCAGATGCATTGGAACCTGAAATACTGGGCGGGCCTTTTTTACTAGGTGGAGCAGCGCCGCGTGGATCGCTAGCCGCGCCACCTAATCCTGGCACGCTGCTCGACATGCCGCCACGGCCTTCACCGCCACCCGCTTGCCCTACCGCAGCCCCACCAGCAGCTACACCAGCACCAGCGGCTCCACCAACAGTGGCTCCACCAACAGCGGCCCCACCAGAGGCTACGCCAGCACCAGCAGCCCTAGGGGCTCCGCCAGCACCAGCGCTTGCTTGCGCGTGAACAAAACCAACGACCCCACACATCAGACCAGCGAGTAACATCATCCGGGTCATATCCTTTAAAGTAGCTATGTTGGCCATGATCGCTCCTTGATATTTAATTCAGCAAGATTGCTGTATCGAAATATTACGCTGGACCTATAGTTATTCAGTGCGATAACTCGCTTTC
>Ga0134128_10010577_pt1 | contig 11051 bp, 7 predicted proteins | sample KB31754_FD_96462 | JGI IMG/M metagenome (GOLD analysis project Ga0134128, IMG submission 96462) | Terrestrial soil microbial communities with excess Nitrogen fertilizer from Kellogg Biological Station, Michigan, USA - KB3-175-4 | ecosystem: Environmental > Terrestrial > Soil > Unclassified ...
CTCTTTTGAACCTTGCGCGAAGGCGCCTTCGATGGTCTGCGGCACGTGAATTTCGTGGGTCCACTGCTCCGCGCCGATGAAGAACCCATGCAGGGCATAAACGACCGGATAACGGCGGTGCTTGTCTTTGTTGTAGCTGGGCGGCAGGAACACAAACACGTCGCGGTCTACAGCATCGCCTTCAAGGTTGCCTTCGAGCGATGCGCCATGAATCTTGATGTGTTCCACGGCTACCGGTTTTGCTCCGGGGACAACCGGCGGAACTTCCGTTTGCACCTGCGCGACGCTCAACCCAGGAACAAACAACAGCAGAACCAGGACTGCTGACGGCAGTAGAAATCTGAATCGCAAGGTCATCTTCATCTCCGTAAATTTTAGTGTTGCATGTTTCGATTGCGCGCGCGGGCATTAACCTGTTCCAGTGTCATAGGGTCCAGATCGAATTCCTGTGTCCCGATCCGTCAGAACGTTCCTGCCTCGATTGTTATTGTCCGGCGTCTACCGGAAATTCATAAATGTTTACGCTGATAGGCGCGACCGAAAGCGTCTTTGAGGCGTCGCTCACCGGAACCTCTTTGATCTCGACCTGCGGCTGCTCGCCAACTTTATTGGCAGCGTTCAAATCGTTCGCTGTCATCTGCCACAAGGTCGGCTTGCCCGTGATCCGGACCCCGGTTACGTTCAGCGTAAGCGGCTGCGCTGATTTTGTCGCATTGACCACTGCGAGCGCCAGGTGTTTGTGGTCCGGAGTCAATGCGGCCACCATATCCAGCGGATATGTCGCGCTTCCGGCATTGGTCTTGGGCTGGTCGCCTCCCGGCGGATACTTCGGCGCGGGCTGCGGCGAGTTGCCGGTTACCTCGACAGGCACCAAGCCGTTGCCCATGTGATCGCCGTATAGCTTAAACAGAAGCCCGGTGGTGTTGAGCGTTGCCTTGGTCGGAGTTTCATCTAGTGTGGAAACGCCCATAGTGTATGCCGACATCCGCAGAAAATCAGTGTGGCGCAGCATTTCATTAAAGACCATGCCGTAGGCTAGCGCGCTCTTCAGATTTGGCTGCGCGCCGGAGTAGGAATACTCATCAATGGAAAGGAAAATCTTTTTGTCGAGCATGGCGGGAAACCGCTGTTGGTATTCGTGCCACTCTTCGGACTTCAGGTGCACGCGGTTGGAAGGATGCCGCACCCACTCCAGCAGAGTTTCATTGGCGGGAACGTATCCGGGCTCAACCCCGCGGCGCGGCGCAGGATCGTTCGTGTGATTGAGGTCAAAACGGAATCCGGCGCGCGAATACCAGTGCTCGGTCAGTCCATCGAAATTTCCCCAGCAATGCGCCAGCAAGCCTCCGGTCCAATCGGCGTCGGAGCCGAACTGGGCCTGAAGATTTTCCAGATGCATGGCCTTGGTCATGCCTTCAATTGTCATCTCATCCGGCATTGCGCCGGAGGCGAGAAGCGTAATCGTGGGATCGGCCTTCCGCATCGCCTTGGCAAACTCGTTGTGCTTGAGCACGTAATACTTAAGGTCCGTGCGGCCCAGTTGCCACGTTCCGTACGGTTCGTTGCCGATGTCCCAGAACTTCACATGGTAAGGTTCGGGATGGCCGTTGCGCGCGCGCTCGGCTCCGAGGCGCGTGCTGACCGGGCCATTCATGTATTCGACTTCTTCGCCTGCGGAGTGCGCGTCGCCAAAACCCGCGTTAACGGTGATGTACGGCTCCACGCCGATCAGTTTGCAAAGAGTCATAAATTCGTCCATGCCCACATCGTTGGACTGGACTGCATTCCATGCGTAGTCCATAATCGGCGGCCGCTTGTCGCGGTTGCCCATAGAGTCGTACCAACTAAAGTCGGAGATGAAATTGCCACCGGGCAAACGCCAAAACCCGGAGTGCAGTTGGCGCAACTGCGCGATGACCTCGGGACGGAAGCCCTGCACGTTGTCTGCGGGCATCAGCGTGACGGTACCGATGTGAAAGTTACCTTTGCCTGTGCCGGTAATTTCAACCGCGCCGTCATTGGCGTCACCTCCGGCGGTGAAGCTGAACGGAACGGTGCGGTAGGCCGCGGACGATGCGGAAACCGAAATCGTGTGGCGGTCCTTCGCGCCTGTTCCCCAGAGAAATGCAACTTGCACTTTGGCGCCCGGGGTTCCCTTAAGAACAATGTGGCCAACATACCGCTTGCCCTTGACGAACGACAACCCGGATTGGCGAATGCCGTGCGGCGTCGAGGCATCAAGTTCAATGCGAGGGCTTTGCTCACCAACAAACGGATGGTCTTTATCCATAACGACCGATTCATCGGGACCCACGGGCTGCCATCTGCGGGCCTGAAGCCGCCGGAAAACTGCGCCCTGCGGGCCGCTTGGACCTTCCGGAGCCTTGGACGTGATCGGGTAATAGAATTTGCGGTCATCCAGCATCTCAGACCAAAGGCTGCGGTAGACGAGCGAGCCGAGGTTCTCGATGAACATGCCGTATTCGTATTTTGAGATCGGCTCACGGACCTGCGCTGTATTTACATCCGCTTCTATTTGTTTGGGTGCAGTGGATGCAGTTTCCTGCGCGGCGGCTGTCACGCTAAAAGCAAGGCCGAACGCCACGACCGCCAGGAGCGGCAACATTATTTTGGTTGAAACGGTTTTTATTGAAGCCAAGGGATTCTCCTCAGGGGGATTGCGAGACAATCCGGAGCCTTTGCGGCAAAATGTTGAGTTTTATCTATTGAAACTCAAATTTGGTATTTCGAAACATTGCATAGTACGCTTGCGAAAGGTCGAATGGAAGCTGCATTTCTGGCGATTATTGATCGAATTTTTCGATATAAAATTACCCTGTGAAAACAAGCCTCGATGGATGGGAAGTCCTGCAAATGGTGGTTCAGCTTGGCGGATTCGCGCCCGCAGCCAAACGGTTGAACCGCTCCCAGTCCACAATCAGCTACGCGATTTCCCGCCTCGAGGAGCAGCTCGGTATCAAACTTTTCGAGCTGAAGGGAAGAAAAGCCGAGCTGACCGAAACCGGGCGGGCGCTGCTGGCCGACGCCGAACCGCTTCTCACCGGATTCAACCATCTCGAACAGCGCGCGCATTCTCTGGTCTCTGGAGGAGAATCCGAAATCCGGCTCTCAGTAGACAGCATTTATCCTAACGAGAAACTTTTTGCCGCGCTCTCCGAGTTCACCCGCAAGTTTCCCTATGCGCGTCCCAAACTCCGCCAGGGCACATTCCTTTCATCGGCAGTGGAGTTCGTCACCTACGGCGCGCATCTCTGCATTACCGGCATCACGGCCAGCGAATATTTTGTAAAACCTGTTCTTGAGATCAGGATGCAGGCCGCAGCGCGCTTCGATCACCCGCTCCATCTGGAGAAGCGCGAGCTTTCGCGTGTAGATCTCATTCAGCACATGGCCGTGATCATCGAAGGCATTGCTTCGGGCGAACAGAAGGGCCAGCCCCGCGCTCCCTCGCAGCGGTTTCTTCCCGTCAACACGATCGAAGCGGCCATTGATGCGGTACGCAGCGGCCTCTGCTTTGGCTGGCTGCCCATCTACCGGATTCGCCATTGCCTCGAAAGCACTGAACTGGTTCCGCTCAATCTTCCCGTTGGAGGAATAAGAAAAGCCCGCTTTAATCTTGTATGCCGCGATCTCGACTCCGGCAGCCGCGAACAAAAAGCCCTGGCTGGCCTGCTCGGTCTGAATGGCGGCCCCGAGGTAATCTAGTTGTCTTCGTGCAGTGAACTGTATCCTCTTGGGATTTGTGCCGTGTAAGCGCCATCGATACGCTCCCAGATAACTTTGCCGCCTGATCTCACATCGTAAGGTATCGAATGCGAGCGGAATGGGCTCTTACAGCGGCAATCGTTCTCCTGGTCCCGATCTTAACTCTCGCCCGGGAAGATGCCACAAGCATTGTTCAAAAATCAGTTGCCGCCAATAAGCGCGATTGGGCTGCCGCTCCTCAATTCGACTACACAGAGCTTGATCGCGATAAGAACGGCAGCAAGACATACGCAGTCACCACGATATTGGGTTCGCCGTACAAACGGCTGATCGCAGACAACGGGCACCCTTTAGGCGCATCCAGGGCGGCGCAGGAACAAAACAAATTTGAGCAGGAAGTGGCCAAACGCCGCCATGAATCGCCCAGCGAACGGTCGGCCCGCATCGCCAAATATGAAGCGGAGCGTAGGCGCGACCACACTATGATGGAGCAACTCACTTCCGCTTTCGACTTTCAATTAACCGGCGAGCAGAAGATGAAAGGCCACACAGTCTACGTCCTCATCGCGACTCCCCGCAAAGGCTACAAACCGCCTGACCGCGATAGCGAGGTATTGACTGGCATGCAGGGAATGTTATGGATAGATAAAGACACCTTTCAATGGGTCAAGGTCGAAGCGCACGTGATCCACCCCGTGACGATTGAGGGATTTCTGGCGACAGTTGAACGTGGCACAAAGTTTGAACTTGAAAAAATTCCGGTCACGCCGGATGTCTGGCTGCCTTCCCATTTTTCAATGAAGTCCAATGCCAAGGTGTTTTTCGTATTTTCAAAACACTCGCAGGAAGATGACACCTTTTCCAACTACCATAAAAGACAGCCCGAGGCGGCAGACTAACCCAGCCGCGCACACCGCAAACCCCAGCACGTGGAAGAATGAAGCCATTGCGCGTTATCGATGATCACTGCGTAGCTACCGTAGCGCCGGCGTCCCGCCCGGCTTCTTTGTTTCGAGTCTCCTTTGAACAAACAATTCCATCGGTTTATATTTAGTACCCGGCGCGAATTCGTTTTCATCTCGAACTTTTTACGTGCGCAGAAAGGCCTCCGATGACATCCGGCAAGCGATCACTTCTTAGAATGCAACTCGTTTTCGCGGCAGTCGCAGCGGTATTGGCAATCGCCATGGCAGCGCACGGACAAACGTCAGCGCCGGCCAAACCTGCCGAACCGGCGGCAACCGAATTCCACTTTCCGACGCCGCAAGAACGTGCCGCGATTCGAGCCGCCTCTGAAAAGGAGCGCGCCCGGGAACTAAAGTTGCTGGGGATCACGTCCATGCAGCCTCCCGCCACCGCCTACGACATCGGCAAGCCGGGCAACGCGAATTACGATGAGTCGAAAGCGAATCCTTATCCGAAGCTGCCCGCCCTTTTGGTGATGCAAGACGGCACAAAAGTGAAGACGCCGGCGCAGTGGGCAAAGCGGCGAAAAGAAATCCAGGCGCTGTTTGCCGAAGATGTTTATGGCAAGTACCCCGAACACATTCCATCAGTCACGTGGAAAGTGGACAGCGTCGAGCAGATGACGGTTGCGGGCGTGCCGGTGATCCTAAAACATCTTACCGGCCATGTAGACAACTCCGCCTACCCGGCGATCACTGTAGACATCAATGCGGACTTGGTCACACCCGCCAGCACGAAAGGAAAGAAAGTTCCGGTCATCATCGGTGGCGGAACGTTGCATCCCTTCAGATTTACTCCTCGTCCGGCCGCGCCGGGGCAGATTGTGCACCGCATTGCCATGCCGGAAAATCCTCCCGATTCATCCGAGCTGCTGTTAAAAGCCGGCTGGGGATTCGTAGCGCGCAACTCAAGTTCGGTGCAGGCGGATAACGGAGCTGGACTCGACAAGGGAATCATCGGGCTGGTGAATCACGGTCAGCCCCGCAGCCTGGACGACTGGGGCGTGTTGCGGGCCTGGGCGTGGGCCGACAGCCGCATCCTCGATTACCTGCAAACTGATCCCGATGTTGACGGTGCCAAAGTTGGCGTGATGGGGCACTCGCGCGGAGGCAAGGCAGCGCTGGTCGCGTTGGCTGACGATCCCCGCTTCGCCATCGGTTACATCTCATCGTCAGGAGCGGGAGGAGCCGATCTCTTCCGTCGCAACTACGGCGAGACTCTGGGCAATCTTTGCAGCGGCGAAGAGTTTCACTGGTTTGCGGGAAACTTTTTGCGTTACGGCGCAGTCGGTCATTCAGCCAACGATATGCCAGTAGACAGCCATGAATTCATTGCGCTGGTGGCACCGAGGCCGGTATTCATCGGCGGCGGGGCCTTGATCACCACTCCCGAATATGCGCCCGGGGACGCCTGGCAGGATGCGCAGGGGATGTTCATGGCCGCCGTTGCAGCCAGCCCCGCATGGAAGCTGCTCGGATTCAAAGGGCTGGGAACGACAAAGTTCCCGCCGATGAATACATTCCTCGACTCGGGACGGATCGCCTTCCGCCAGCACCAGTACGGCCACACCCCGGCGCCGAACTGGCCCTACTTTATTGAATTCGCCAAAAAGCAGTTTGGAGAGAAATAGAAATTAATAGCTCAGATTAAGAACCACGACTGAGGACCACGATTTTTTCGTACTCGCACTCTTTCCCACCGGAAGCCTCGCTGCGCGCCATCTTCCCGCCATACTCCAGGCGGTAGCGTTCGGTGCGCCAGACAATTTCACGCCCAAAAAAGCTCGATGCCCAGAACAAAAATCCCATAAAGTCGCGTACCGGATACAGCCAGCTATATATAAGAGAACTCCGATCCCCTAAACAGCCCCATCCTGTAACCACCGCCAATAACACCCGATTGAGCAGCGCCCACGCGATGAGCGCAATGGCAAGCTGCGGCCTGCCCGCAAAAAATGCCGCCGCCATACCCAGCAGACCGAAGGGCATGGCAAAAGTTAGCACGGTGGCTGGATGTCCCCAGGGCCGCGAGAACCGCGTACTCTTCGCCCAACGAATCTGGTGCAGAATCGAATCTTTCCAACCTCGGTTATTCGCAAAATGGTCAATCACATAGTGCGACAGCACAACCTTCATGCCCGATTTATAAACGGCATCCCCTAAAACGTAATCATCCGCGCAGTAATCTGCCAAATCCGGCCAGTGCGCCACCGATTCCAACACCTCCCGCCGGACCGCCATCGTCGGCCCCAGCGCAAACTTCATTCCTTCCAGAAGGTCTGCGACCAGAACTCCCGAGGTCATCTCTACGGACATGCCCAAAGCCTCAAGCCGCGACCAAATCGTTCCCGTCGAAACCCCACGGTAAACACAGGTCACCAGTCCAACCGCCGGATCAAGCAGCGGCCTGACCACCTCACGCAAATAGTCCGGACCAACGCGCACATCGCTGTCGCTGATCACCAGATAATCGTTTGCCGCCGCGCCCATCATCTTCGAGAGCAAATAAACTTTGGCGTTCGGCTTCGCTGGCCGGCCGGAATATTCAACCTTCACCCGCGTCTGCGGATAGCGTATTTGCAACTCGCGGACCACCGCCAACGCAGGATCGTCTGCATCGCGCGCACCAAACACAATTTCAAATTCGGGGTAATCCTGCCGGAAGAAGCTCTCCAGCTTCGCCTCCATCTCCGGCTCCATGCCGTGCAGCGGCTTTAATAAAGTCACAGCCGGAAATTTGACGCGATCGGCTTCTAGCTTCTCAGTGCCACCGGCTTTTTGCTTCCCGCTGTTATCGGCCTTTAGCTTCCCAGCGTCGGCGGCCTTCGGTCTCGCGGCCGGAGCCTCAAGGGCCTTGCTTTGCTCGCGCCGGAAGCGCACCGCTCCGGCCATGACCAGCAATAAAAAGGCCGTGCAACTGATGAGTCCACCCTCCGCGATCAGCAGAAGTAGAGTTGTCGTCACTCATTTCCTCCCAGGAAGCAAAAAATTAAGGCGTAAATTCATCATATCTTAGTAGCTGACGACCCCGTTTTAGGTCTGATGCAAGCCAAAGAGTCAGCAGCCGTATATTCCAGCACGCATCGCTTAAAATTGCGATGTAGGCCAGTGGTGACGTGAGCAGGCGCGGAACACAGCCTGCCCTGAGGTAAGATCAGCAGCGGTAGGTTTTGGCAAGGATCATCATCTAAATCTCGGGGATAGAACGGTCATCACCGCCTGTGGCATCTCGGCCCTGCTGCGGGCCGGCTATCAATATCTCGCGCTCGTCTACACAGGCGCTACGCCCGGCCTGCGCCTCGCCCGGCTCCAACTCGTCCGCTTTAATGCCTGAGGAATCTGCTTTTGCCCTCGCCAATGAAACACTAGCGCATAACTAACTTCGAGATTCCGACCAACGGCCTGCCCCTTTGCAACCATCCAACTCTCGTGAATTGAAAATCATCTCTACCTCGACCTATGGACAAAAAAGAAATCAACTCTCCCAAACTTACCGCTAACTTTCTATTCTGGATTTGTGGCGTAGGCGGGCTCTTGGTGTTCGCTACTTTGGGTCACTACGTGTGGAGAATTTTTTAGGGGCTAACATCAAAGGCGTCATATCAGAGATGCCCTGAGCCCGTGTTTTGAAACTTGGGATTTTCGGTAGTGCCCTAAACTTGCAACATTAGACAAACGCCGAATTTTCCGCGGATTTCCCGGGGGATTTTATTGAATTTCGTCAATTTCCCTCGCCATCATCGACCATACCATCGAGCACACGCCCAAAATTCATGTCATCCCGACGCGCGAGCGCCAGCGAGCCAGGAGGGACCTTACGACTATTAACGCTCTCGACGCACCCAACGGGATCGCGCGCATCTTACACGCTACGAACCAACAAAGTTACCGTGGTCCAGATCTCGAGAATTCCCCGTAGATTTGAATCAAATCCTTATAAAAAATCGCAGAAGTTCCCATTAAGTGGACCTTTTTTGATTTGTCATCCTGAGCGAAACAAGATCATTCGTTTGCGAATGATCTTGTAAAGTCGAAGGATCCCTATCGCGTCGTAACATCCCCCCAGAGAAGACGATTATAGATCAATCCAGCATGAAATCCAGCTTCACTGCGACCATACAAATTCGAGGAGTCAATCCCTTCATCCTAGTCAGCGCCTCCCGCGTAAACCGAATTAAGCCGGGCTGGCGCAAGCCGCTTCCCGTACTTCTACGCATCAATGGCGAGCCAATGGAGGGATCGCGCATAAACATGATGCCCGCCGGTGATGGGAGCTTTTATCTATATCTGAATGGAGAGGTCCGAAAGGCATCCGGCACCGCCGTAGGAGACCGCGTCCGGGTTGAGATCGAATTCGACGCGGCCTATAAAAACGGCCCGCAACATCCCATGCCGCGATGGTTCAAGCAGGCCCTCGCCGAGAATCCGCTGGCCTCAAAGAATTGGACTGCACTACCCCCGAGCCGCAAAAAAGAAATCCTCCGCTACTTCGCCCGGCTCAAATCGCCAGAGGCGCGAAATCGAAATCTTTCCAGAGCAACGATTGCCCTCTCCGGCAAAGCCTGCCGCTTCATGGGCCGCGAATGGAACGGATTGTAAGCGGTTGCGGATCATGCTCGCAGAGGTATCAATATTGGTACCCAGCTACAATTGACTTCTAAAACTTTTGCTTGAATTGGTTAGCGCCCATGGGGCCAATAGCTCTATTTGACAAATCGTTCCTTCAGTCGCTCTCGTTAGACGAAGCTGTCTTCTTCGATCACTTCTTTTTACCCGTAATCTGCCCGTTATTTTACGTCGAAACTCTCTCAGATCTTGAGAAGCATGTAAGGGAAGGCCGAACGCCCGAGCAAGAAGTTGGCATCATCGCAGACAAAGCTCCGGAAATGAGTGGCTACCCTTGCGCTTACCATGTGGATCTCGGCACTAATGCTCTATTTGGGGCAAACATCCCGCTCGACGCAAGGATTCCTACCGTAGGAGGCAGGCCCGTCAAACTAGACGGCAAATCCGGTTTCGTTCATGAGGAGTCTCCAGTCGCGCAGGCGTTTAGGCGCTGGCAGGAACGCGAGTTTCTCGCCGTTGAACGTCAGTTTGCCCACATGTGGCGAACAACCCTGAACAACCTTGACCTTGTGAGAATCGCGGCAGGAATTCGGGCGATGGGAGTCACACCAGCGACTTGTAGGTCGCTCGAAGATGCGAAGGGCATTGTGGACGTGTTTCTTGAGCGGGATGGCGCGACAGCAGTACACCAGCTTAATTTGGCATTAGGGCTGTTCGAAGTCTCACCCGAGTATGATTTTCACCTCTTCGGGCGATGGGCAACACAGGGAAGAACGTCGCTTAAGGGCTTTGCGCCATATGCTGCCCACGTAGTTGCCGTGGAACTTTTCTTCCAGATTGCGCTTGGTGCAGGCTTCATTGGCACCGCAGACGCGAATAACCGCACTGACGTTGGATATCTGTTTTACTCACCGTTCTGTCACCTGTTCGTTTCGTCGGATAATCTGCACCGGCGGTGTGCGCCACATTTCTTGCGCGATGATCAGAGCTTCGTTTGGGGACCCGATTTGAAGGCGGACCTCAATCGCCTAATGAGCCTTTACTCCGCCCGATCAGAGGAAGAGAAAGAGCAAGGACTAATGCGATTAGCACCGACTCCGCTTGCGGATGATCATGGACTGATTGCTCAATTATGGGATCGTCATCTGCTTCCCGCATGGAGACAGCGCGCAGCCGCATCGCCGCAACCTCGTGACCCCGAGCAAGACGCACAGCTTGTTGCTCATATTAATCGTCTTGCTGAGGCCCCAGGAATATCAAGAGATGAAATAGACTTTGACCCTACCGACGCTAACTTCGTACAGATTCAACGCCGCGTCACACGACGCCGAGGCAGTTGGTGGCAATTACCGAAGGATATGAAAGGCTGAAGATACTCTTAACAACGACTTCCCAAGTGCCGCCGGGTACCCATTCAAGCCTGTTTTTAGCTTGATGGATTTTTTTGTATTCACTACTGACAACAGGCTAGCTTTTTCACTAACGACCAACGCCGTCCGACCAACGGTTCTTACTTCCCCTTCAACATCTCCACCACGCGGTCGAAGTCCTCGAGCGTGGCGTACTCAATCACAATCTTTCCTTTGCCTTTGCGGTCCTGAATCTTCACTCTCAGCCCCAGCGTCTCCTGAATCTCCCGCTGCGCCGCGCGCACATTCGGATCTACCCAGCGCGCATTGCCCATCTTCGGTTCCCTGTCCGGATCAGGATCGCGCACCCACGCCTGTATGCATAGCTGCTCGACTCCATCCACCGACAAATGCCGCTTCACCGCCTCATCCGCAATTCGCTTGA
>Ga0134128_10010578_pt1 | contig 11051 bp, 10 predicted proteins | sample KB31754_FD_96462 | JGI IMG/M metagenome (GOLD analysis project Ga0134128, IMG submission 96462) | Terrestrial soil microbial communities with excess Nitrogen fertilizer from Kellogg Biological Station, Michigan, USA - KB3-175-4 | ecosystem: Environmental > Terrestrial > Soil > Unclassified ...
GGGGACCGACGCGTGCAGCTGGGGGAGCGCCTGGACCAGCGCCGCCAGTTCGGGGAGTTGGCCCGCCTCGGCCAGCGCCGCCTCAAGGGCGGCGTCGTGGACGGGCCGGGCGCGCACCAGCAGTTCCGAGCCGGACGCCGTGAGCTCCGTGTAGATGCCGCGGCGGTCGTCCTGGCAGAGAATGCGCGTAAGGAGCCCGCGGTCCTCGAGCCGGTTGACCAGCCGCGTGGTGGCGCTGGGGCTCAGGGCCGTGGCGCGGCCCAGCTGCTGCATCCGCATGTGCCAGCCGTCCTGCCGGCTCAGCGCGTCCAGCACCGTGAATTCCACCACGGAAAGCTGCGCGTCCGCCTGCAGCGCCTTCTCCAAGCCCGCCTCGATCAGCCCGTGCAATGCCGCGAGGGTGCGCCAGCCCTGCGCCCTGACCTCCACGGCGTCGTCCCTGATGCCCATCCGGAATCCTCCTGTTCATGCCGCCGTCCAGCCCACGCCAAAGTAGTTGTTTGCGCGCTATAGTAGCTTGTGCAACAATATATACAGCGCCTGCAACTAATAGCTTACGCCGCATAAATCCCGCCCCCAAATTTTCTAAGGAGAATCATGCCCCTTGGCCTGATAGCCCTCGCCGTCGGAGGTTTCGGCATTGGCCTCACCGAGTTCGTGATCATGGGCCTGCTGCCCGAGGTGGCCGCCGACTTCCAGGTCGGTGAAGCCGCCGCCGGCTGGTTCATTTCCGGCTACGCCCTCAGTGTGGTGGTGGGCGCCCTGCTGGTGACGGCCGCCGTGAGCCGCCTTCCCCGCAAGCCCGTGCTGGCGGGCCTGCTGGTCCTGTTCATTGCCGGCAACCTGCTCTGCGCCCTGTCCCCGGACTACGCCTTAATGATGGCCGGGCGCATCATAGCCGCCCTGTGCCATGGCGCCTTCTTTGGCATCGGCGCCGTGGTGGCATCTGACATGGTGGCCCCGGACAGGAAGGCCGGCGCCATTGCCGTCATGTTCACCGGGCTGACCGTCGCGAATGTCCTGGGAGTCCCGTTGGGCACGCTGCTTGGGCAGCAGGCCGGCTGGCGGTCCACCTTCTGGGCCATCACTGCCATTGGCGTCATTGCCCTCATCGGGATCATGGTCCTTGTCCCGGCCATCGCGCCGGCCGAATCCCGGCACGGCCTCCGGGCGGAGCTGCGCGCGTTCAGGTCCCGTCAGGTCTGGTTGTCGATCGCGGTCACCATCCTCGCCTATGGCGGAATGTTCGGGGCGTTCACCTACATCGCCTTCACGCTGACCGACGTCGGCGGGTTCGCCGCCAGCACGGTCCCCTGGCTGCTCATCCTGTTCGGCGTGGGCCTGTTCATCGGCAACACCCTTGGCGGCAAGGCTGCGGACCGCAATGTCGACAGCACGCTGCTGGTGGTGATCGCGGCGCTGGCGCTCACCCTGGCCGCATTTGCGCTGACCGCCACGAGCAAACCCATGACCATTGCGGCCCTCCTCCTCATGGGCGGCTTCGGCTTTGCCACGGTCCCGGGCCTGCAGATGCGCGTCATGAAGTTCGCCTGGGCTGCCCCGACACTGGCCTCGGGGGCCAACATTGGCGCCTTCAACGTGGGCAACGCCCTTGGCGCCTGGCTCGGCGGGGTGGTCATCACGGCCGGACTTGGCTACACCTCGCCCATCTGGGCTGGCGCCGGGATGACCGTGCTGGGCCTGGCGGTCATGGTGTTTGCCGCAACCGACAGCCGACGGCAGACGCGCAGCACCCTTTCGGCGGCGGACGGGCAGGACCGTGCGGCTGCGCCGCAACCGTCCAAGGCCTGAGGGGTCCGTGACGAACAAACCCCGCGCGACCTCACCCCCAACGTCAGCCACCACGATGCCGTACGACGCCGGTTGTGGACCGTAACAATCGCACATCGGATGCGGATCCACGTAAAAACATCCTAATGTCAGGACAAACTATTGACTTTAGTGATTGGCGTCACGATGATCTATGTAGCGGAACATAGTGGCTGGGCGACGATGCCCCGGCATGAGTCCCAATGTGAAGGAGACCGCAAGTGAAAAAGATTTCTTGGCAGAGGCTGGCCGTCGTTGCCGCCATCGTGCCAATGCTCGCATTGAGTGCTTGTTCAAGTTCCGGCGGCCGGCCCACGGACACCGGGGGCAGCAATGGGGGCAAGGTGGCCACCACGCCGAGCATCAAGATCGCCCTCATCACCCACGCCGCCCCGGGCGACACCTTTTGGGACATTGTCCGCAAGGGTGCCCAGGAGGCGGCCACCAAGGACAATGTCGACCTGCTCTACACTTCGGATCCCGACGGCGGCCGGCAGGCCCAGCTGGTCCAGCAGGCCATCGACCAGAAGGTGGCCGGCATCGCCGTCACGCTGGCCAAGCCTGACGCCCTCAAGGCCGTGCTGAAGAAGGCGGAGGATGCCGGCATTCCGGTGGTCAGCCTGAATTCCGGCGAAGACGTCTTCAAGAGCGTTGGCGCGTTCACCCATTTCGGATCGGATGAGAACGTGGCCGGCGCCGCGGTCGGCACGCGGCTGGCCGAGGAGGGCGTGACGCATCCACTGTGCGTGATCCAGGAGCAGGGGAACGTGGCGCTTGAAGCCCGGTGCGCCGGCGTCAAGACCAAGGTGCCCGGAACCGAGATCCTCTATGTCCAGGGCACCGACATGACCCAGGTTGCCTCCACCGTCACCGCGAAGCTGCAGTCCACCCCGGGTGCCGATGCCATCATCGGCCTGGGCGCCCCGTTCACGGCAACCATCGTGAAGGCCGTTGGCGCCCTGAACCTGGCCGCCAAGGTCAAGGTGGCCTCGTTTGACCTCAGCGGCGAGCTGATCCAGTCGATCATCGACGGCAAGGTGCAGTTCACCGTTGACCAGCAGCCGTGGCTGCAGGGGTATGACTCCATTGACGCGCTGTGGCAGTACTATCGCGGCGGGTTCATGGTGGGCGGCGGGCTGCCCGTGCTGACCGGCCCGGCCATCATTGACAAGACCAACGCCCCCGCCGTCCTCAAGTTCGCCAAGGAAGGCATCCGCTAGGGATGGCTTGCTTCCGGGCCCGCGGGGTGTGTCCCCGCGGGCCCGGGCAAGATTAGGAGAAACCCATGACAACACTTCTCAAGCCCCCGCCGGCCCTGGATGAACGCGTCGGCAAGCGCGGCATGGTCTCAAACCTTTTGGGACGGCCGGAGATCGGCGCGCTGGTCGGTGCGATCGTCCTGTTCATCTTCTTCTCGATCGTGGCCCCGGTGTTCCTGCAGGCGAACTCCTTCGCCACGGTGCTGTACGGGTCCTCGACCATCGGGATCATGGCCGTGGGCGTGGCCCTGTTGATGATTGGCGGGGAGTTCGACCTTTCCGCCGGCGTCGCGGTGATCAGCTCGGCGCTGACGGCGTCCCTGTTCAGCTGGTACTTCTCCGTGAACGTGTGGGTCGGGGTGGGCCTGGCCCTGGTGGTCTCCCTGGCGATCGGGTTCGTGAACGGCTGGATCCTGATGAAGACGAAGCTGCCCAGCTTCATCGTCACCCTGGCCACCTTCCTGATGCTGACCGGGCTGAACCTGGCCCTGACCCGCCTGATTGGCGGCAGCGTCGCAACCCCGTCCATTGCCACGATGGATGGCTTCGCCTCCGCCCAGGCGGTGTTCGCCAACGACTTCACCATTGCCGGGGTGGACCTGAAGTCCCCGGTGTTCATCTGGATCATCCTGGTCGCGATCACCTCCTGGCTGCTGTTGCGGACCCGGGTGGGCAACTGGATCTTCGCCGTGGGCGGGGACGAGAACGCGGCCCGCGCCGTGGGCGTGCCGGTGAAGTGGACCAAGATCGGCCTGTTCATGGGCGTGGGGTTCTGCGGCTGGGTTTTGGGCATGCACAACCTCTTCGCCTTTGACGCCGTGCAGTCCGGGGAGGGGATCGGCAACGAGTTCCTGTACATCATCGCGGCCGTGATCGGCGGCTGCCTGCTCACCGGCGGCTACGGCTCCGCCATCGGCGGCGCGATCGGCGCGTTCATCTTCGGCATGGCGAACAAGGGCATCGTGTACGCGCAGTGGAACCCGGACTGGTTCAAGTTCTTCCTGGGCCTGATGCTGCTGCTGGCCACCATTGTCAACCTGATCGTCAAGCGCCGCGCGGACAGCAAGTAAAGGACGGGACACCATGACTGCCAATGACATGACTTCCAACGAAACCGCCAAGCACGCCGCCGGGCCCACCGGGACCGGGCCCACCATTGACCAGGAAACCTTGCTGCAAAACGAGACGGACCCCCTGACCCACACGCCCGTGCACCTGATGGAGCTGGAGGGGGTGGGCAAGCACTACGGGAACATCATCGCCCTGACGGAGGTGACCATGGCCGTGGACATGGGCCGGGTCACCTGCGTGCTGGGCGACAACGGTGCGGGGAAGTCGACACTGATCAAGATCATCGCCGGCCTGCACCAGCACGACGAGGGCACGTTCAAGATCATGGGCCAGGAGCGGAAGCTGACCAGCCCCCGGGAGGCCCTGGACTCGGGCATCGCGGCCGTGTACCAGGACCTGGCCGTGGTGGGGCTGATGCCGATCTGGCGAAACTTCTTCCTCGGCTCGGAAATCACCACCGGGCGGGGCCCGTTCAGGCGCCTGGACGTGAAGGCCATGAAGGAGATCACCAAGAACGAGTTGGCCGACATGGGGATCGACCTTCGTGACGTGGAGCAGCCCATCGGCCAGCTCTCCGGCGGCGAGCGCCAGTGCGTGGCCATCGCCCGGGCCGTGCACTTCGGGGCGAAGGCCCTGATCCTGGACGAGCCCACCGCGGCGCTGGGCGTGAAGCAGTCCGGCGTGGTGCTGCGCTACATCCTCCAGGCCCGCGACCGCGGCCTGGGCGTCATCTTCATCACCCACAACCCCCACCACGCCTTCCCCGTGGGGGACAGGTTCCTGCTGCTCAAGCGCGGGAAGTCGATCGGCTACTACGACAAGAAGGACATCACCCTGGACGAACTCACCGCGCAAATGGCCGGCGGCGCGGAACTGGCCGAACTCGCCCACGAACTCGAAGCCCTCGGCAGCCACGGGGACCTCGCGCAGGAACTCGAGGCCGAGGTGGCCGAAACCGCCGGGCAGCTGCCCCACTAGCAACCGCACCAGCATCGAGGGGAACCCACGCCGCATGGCCGGGGGCGTCAGCGGCACCGGATCTTTGGCCCGGCCCTGGGCTGCGGCCCGCTCGGGATCACGTTCCCGGGGGAGCAGGGGCCGCCGTGGTCCCGCCGCGCACCAGGGAAGGCGCGACCACCACGTCCTGTCCCGGCCCGCCGCCAATCCGCGCCGCGGCGCTCCGGACGGCGGCCGCCGCCAGTTCCGCCCCGTCCTGCCCGATGGTGGTGAGGTTGATGTGTTCCAGCCGCGCCATGCGGGAGTTGTCGTACCCCACCACGGACAGCCCGCCGGGGACCCGGAGCCCCGCCGCGCGGAAGGTGTCCAGCGCGCCCAAGGCGCTGCGGTCATTGAAAATCACGACGGCGGTCGGCGCGCCGGATGCCCGTCCGCCGGTGGCGGGGCGGGCCGGGGAGGCGGCGGTCCCGCGGGCGGCGGGGCCGGCGTCGTGCGGGGGGAGCGGCCAGCCCATCGAGGTGAGCAGCGCGGCCGCGGCCCGCGAGCCGTCGGACTCCAGCGGTCCGCCGGGCAGCACCACCGCGGCCTCGCCGCTGCCGTCCATGCATGCCTCGTAGGCGCCGCGGCGGGCGGCGGACCCCACGGCGGAACCGCCGTCGATGTGGGCGATCCGCCGGTGCCCGAGCCCCCGCAGGTGGCCCATGGCCAGGCGGATTCCGGCACCTTCATCGCTGGAGACGCTGCTGAAGGTGCCTGGCTCCGCGCCCCCGACCGTCCCCAGCAGGGAGACCACCGGGACCGGGAACCCCGCCAGCTGCCCCGCCGTCCCGGACGGGGCAATGATGATGACGGCCTCCGCGCCGAGGTCCAGCAGCGATTCAACGGCCTCCCGCTCCCCGCGCCTGGGGCCCGTGGCACTGAGCGTGACGGCATAGCCTTCGGCATCCGCGGCCTCATACAGCAGCTCGACAAGTTCGGCGTGGTAGGGCTCGGTGACGTTGAAGACCACGCCAATCAGCCGCGTCCGGCTGCTGCGCAGGAGACGCGCCCGCGTGTCCGGCCGATATCCAAGATCCGCAGCGACCTGCAGCACGTGCCGGCGGGTGGCGTCGCTGGCCCCCGCCGCCCCGCGGATCACGATCGAGACGAGCGCCCTGGACACGCCCGCGGCGGCCGCGACGTCGGCCATGGTGGTGCGTGGGGCGGCGGCCACGGGCACTCCTGCTCCTCGATGGGGTTGATGAACAAAGTTTACTGGATCGATCTAGTTTTTTTGGGCGCCACGTGAAAAACTGGTTCCAACGCCGGACTAGATCGATCTAGTTTTGTTCTCGGCGGCCAACCCCCTGAAGGGAAGACCCATGGCCTATTTGTTGGAAACGTTCACCGCCAGCGCCCCGGCGGTCCGCCTGGGCCTCATCGGCGCCGGCTGGATCGGCGCCTTTCACGCCGAGAGCATCGCAAGGCGCCTGCCCGGCGTCGAACTCGCCGCTGTCGCGGACCCGGCGCTCGACGCCGCACGGGCACTCGCGGCCCGCCTGGGCGACGCCAGGGTGAGCGCCGACGCGGCCGACCTCTTCGCGGACCCGGACATCGACGGCGTCGTCATCGCCAGCCCGGCCCGGTTCCATGCCGGCCTGATTTCGCAGGCGGCCGCGGCCGGCAAGCAGGTGTTTTGCGAGAAGCCGGCCGCGCAGTCGCTGGGGGAGCTTGACGCCGCACTGGCCGACGTCGCCGCCGCGGGAGTGCACTTCCAGGTTGGCTTCAACCGCCGCTATGCCGAAGACTTCCTGGCGGCCAAGGCGGACATTGCCGCGGGCGTGGTGGGGCGCCCGCAGCTGCTGCGCTCGCTCACCCGCGACCCCGGCACGGGCAGCATTCCCGGCGCGGCGAGGACCCCGCCGTGGACCATCTTCCTGGAGACCCTGATCCATGACTTCGACACCCTCAACTGGTTCAACGCCGGCGCGGAACCGGTGGAGGTCCACGCCGTCGCCGACGCCCTGGTGGAACCCGGCTTCAAGGACCAGGGCTTCCTGGACACCGCGGTGGTGACCATCCGGTACGGCAACGGCGCCATCGCGGTGGCCGAGGCCAGCTTCAGCGCACTTTACGGCTATGACATCCGCGGCGAGGTGTTTGGCTCGAAGGGCATGGTCCAGGCCGGCAGGCGCACCGAAACTGCGGCCCGCCGGTACACCGCCGGCGGCATGTCCGCGGACACCCCACGGCTGAACGTGGAACTGTTCCGGCAGGCGTACACGGACGAGCTGGCCGACTTCGCGGCCACCGTCGCCGGGCGCACCGGGGCGGGCGGGCCAGTCGAAAGCGCTGCAACCACGCCGACCGGCGCGGACGCCCGACGGGCCCTGGCCGTGGCGCTGGCCTGCATTGAATCGGTCAAGACCGGGCTGCCCGCCGCCGTCGCTCCGGCCGATGCAGGGGCAGGCGCCTGATGCGCCTGGCCGTCTGCGCGGAAATGGTTTACACGGAGCTTCCCTTCGCCGACCGCGTGCGCGCCATCCACGCCGCGGGGTTCGACGTCGAACTGTGGGACACCCGCACCAAGGACATCAAGGAGCTCAAGGCGACGGGGGCGGTGTTCTCCTCGATGACCGGGTACAGTGCGGGCAGCGTGGTGGACCCGGACAGCTGCGACGAGGTGGTCCGGACGGCCGCCGACCTCATCCCGGCGGCGCTGGAACTCGGGATTCCGCGGATGGTGGTCCACCCGGCCGAGCTCGTCGACGGCCAGGCCGCCCGCCCCCGGCACCGATCCACGGGGACCATGTGGCTCACGGGCGCCCGGACGCTGCACAGGCTGGGCAGCCTCGGCGAGAAGCACGGCATCACGTTTTGCCTGGAAAACCTGAACACGATCCTTGACCACCCCGGCATCCCGCTGGCCCGCGCCAAGGACACCCGGGCCCTCGTGGAAGGCGCCGGACACCCGTACGTGAGGATGATGCTGGACCTCTACCACGCCCAAATGGGGGAGGGAAACCTCATCGGGCTGGTGCGCCAATCCCTGCCGCACATCGGCGAAATCCAGGTGGCGGACGTCCCCGGCCGCTGCGAACCGGGCACCGGGGAGGTCAATTACGCCGCCGTCCACCGGGCCCTGCTCGACGCCGGCTACCATGGCACCGTGGGCCTGGAGGCCTGGGCGAAGGGCGACAGCGACGCAGCCCTCGACGCGTTCCGGACAGCGTTCACCGCGGAGTAGGGCCCCGGGGTCAAACTTGTCCCTCGCGGCCGGCCGTTGGACTGTTCTGCGCCGCGCGGCGAACGACGGATGCGCACCACACTGCCCCGCCCTTGCCCGCATCGGCGGGTGTGCACAACAGCTCCCGGGCCGCGGCAGCCTCGACCACCGGCGGACGCTTACGCCGGCGTGACCATCGGCAGGCCCTCGGCCTCCCAGTTGCTCATGCCGCCCACCAGGGTGTCGGCGTCGAAGCCCAGCCCGGTGAGGGCCGCGGCGACATGACCGCTGCGGCCGCCTCCGTGGCAGACGGCGATGACCCGGCGCGACCTGTCCAGTTCGCCGGCGCGTTCCAGCACGGAGCCGGAGGGCAGGTGCACGGCGCCGGCGATCATGCCGGCGGCGGTCTCGTCGGCCTCGCGGACGTCGATGATCTGGACGCCGGGGCCGGCTGCCAGGACGTCGGCGGTTGTGATTTCCTTCATGGGTGCTCCTCTGTGGGGACGTCGGCGTGGCGGGCGGGTGCCCCCGGCCGGCCGGCCGGCGTCGTGCTGGGGAAAAGTGCTGGGGAAAAGTGTGCGGAAACTGGCGGGAGGACCGCCACCTCCACCGTACCGGCTGCCGGGCCCCCCGGCGGCATGGCTAAGCTGGGGACGTGAAGTCAACCCGCGCCCCGCGCAACAAGGCAGTCGACGTCGAAGACCTGGCCGGCTTCGATTCGCTGGTCGCCGCGGGTGCCACGTCCATGCACGGATGGCACTTCCAGTCCGTGGACCTGCGGCAGAGATCGGACGAGCTGACGGGATTGCGGGCGTCGGGCGCCATTTTCATGGGCTGCCGCTTTGCGGGAGGGATCGAGGCGTTGCTGCGGGCGCGCGGGGCGTTGATCTTCCCGACGCTGCCAAACATCCCGTTCAATGCCTACCGCGGGCACCTGTACACGGGCCAGGAGCTGTACGCGGGCGTTGCGGGGGGCGAATATGAGGCCGTCCCCGACGCGCAGATTTACCAGTGGACGCTGCAGGAAGGCCGCGGGCGGGCCTTGAACGCCACGCTCGCCACCGCGATGCACGACCACGCCATTTCCGACGCCCTCGACGAGTTCCTCGACGCCTGCGCCATGGACGGCATGCCGGTGGTGGGCGTCATGGGCGGCCACGCCTCGGGCCGGGACAGTGCGGAGTATGCCCAGGCGGCCCAGCTGGGGCGGACCCTGGCCGGGCGCGGCTTCATGGTGGCCACCGGCGGGGGCCCGGGAACCATGGAGGCAGCCAACCTGGGCGCCTACCTTTCCGCGTACGACGCCGGTGCCCTGGACAGCGCCCTGCGCACCTTGGCTGCCGTCCCCGGCTTCCGGCCCTCCATCACGGCGTGGGTCCGCGCCGCGGGCCGGGTGCTCGCGGACTTCCCCGGCGGGGCGGACAGCCTGGGCATCCCCACCTGGTTCTACGGCCACGAACCGCCCAACCCGTTCGCCACCCGGATCGCCAAGTACTTCACGAACTCCATCCGGGAGGCCGTGCTGCTCTCCCGCGCCGGCGGTGGCTCCATTTTCCTGCCCGGGGCGGCCGGCACGGTGCAGGAAATCTTCCAGGACGCGTGCGAGAACTACTACGCGGCCGCGGAGGCGGTGGCGCCAATGATCCTGGTGGGCCGGAGGCATTGGGAGGAGGAACTGCCCGTACGGGGCCTGCTCTCGGCGCTGGCGAATGGCCGGGCCATGGCGGAGCAGGTCCACGTGGTGGATTCCGTCGAGGAGGCCTGCGGGCTGCTGGCCTAGCCGCCGAGGCGGCTCGTGACCAGCCGCGCGGTGGCGAGACACGCCTCGCCCAGGAACTGCAGCCGTTCCTGTGACACCCTGAACTTCGGCGCCGGAATGAGGACGGCCGCCACGGGATTGCCGCGGTGGTCGTACACCGGTGCGGCGACCCCCACCTCGTCCAGTGCCGACTCCCCGTAGTTGGTGGCGTAGCCCCGCCGGGCGACGTCGCCGAGCCGGAGGAGGTAGGCGTCCAGCCCGGCGTCGTCCAGTCCCGGGTAGGAGATGGTGCCGTTGCGCAGCAGGATGCGCACCTTCTCTTCCGGTTCCAGTGACAGGAACACCTGCACGGAGGAGCTGAGGGCGTCGTGGTAACGGGCGCCGAGCGGGGCTGTGTGCTTGACCTGCTGGGGGCTGGCGATCTGCTCCACGCACATGGATTCGCGCCCGTTCCACACCATGAGGGCGCTGGTCTCGCCCGTTTGTTCGGTCAGCCGGCGCAGCAGGGGATAGGCGGCGCGCCGTTCCTCCAGCTCGGCCAGCAGCGGCCCGGCCACGGCGATCATCCCGAGTCCCAGCTTGAAGCGGCGGGAATCGGTGTCCCGCTCCACCAGTTCCTCCTGCTCCAGGGTGGCCAGGATCCGGGACACGCTGCTCTTGTGCATGCCCACGCGCTGGGCGATTTCCGTCACGCCCAGCAGGGGCTCCTCCGCCGAGAAGCACCGCAGTACCGCGATGGCGTTGACAATCACGGACGTCCCGCGCGAATCGGAGGTGCCGTTGCCGGCGTCGGCCTTTGCTGCGGGAGGAGTCATGGTAACCATCTTTCCCTACCGATCCGTGTGTTAAGTGCAGCTGCGGCGGCCGGGTGGCCGCCGCTGCTGGGTGGGGTGTTAGGGGTTGATGATGTTGTTGTTGGGTCCGTAGCCGAATTTGGTGATGTTTTCGGCGCCGTTTTCGCTGATGACGA
>Ga0134128_10010579_pt1 | contig 11051 bp, 10 predicted proteins | sample KB31754_FD_96462 | JGI IMG/M metagenome (GOLD analysis project Ga0134128, IMG submission 96462) | Terrestrial soil microbial communities with excess Nitrogen fertilizer from Kellogg Biological Station, Michigan, USA - KB3-175-4 | ecosystem: Environmental > Terrestrial > Soil > Unclassified ...
CATCGTCGGCGTAGTCGAAATTGAAGCCCTGCGCGTCGCCCGCGGGTTGTGCTCCGTCGTCGGCCGGCTGCGCGCCCGACACACTCGCGAGCAGAATCGATAGCGCGAGCGCGCGGAGCAGCGTGCCGCCGATGCTAGAGATCCGTGCCGCGAAGGTCATCGCGACGGCGGCGACGCGGGCGTCAGGTACGCGCGCGCGATCCGCCGCGACGCGTTGCGAATCGCCCGGCTCGAGCTCGTGATCGTGATCGTCGCGCGCGCGACCGCGTCCACGTCCGCGCCGACCTTGAACGGGTCGCGAATGTTCTTGCCTTTGAACTGGGCCGCAAACTCGGGCGGCTCGACCGAGAAATAGCCGTACGGCTCGTGATGCTCGGTGACGATCACGCCTGTGAGGAGCCCATCGGTGTTCATGCCGACGAGCATCTTGATCGGCCCGTCGAAGCCGCGCTCGAGCGGCTCGAGCTCGGTGGTCCAGTACGCGTAGCCGATCACCTTCGGCTCCTGGCCCGAGGCTGCAGCACCGAACGCCTTGTAGGCCGGCGGGCTTCCGCTCTTCGCCGAGAACTTGGTCGCGTCCGGAAACAGCTGCTCGAGCTGCGCGAGCAGTCCCGGCTCATCGACGATCTGGCCGTCGGCGAATGGGAACGTGAGCAGGGCCAGCACGATGGCCGGCAGTACGAGAAGGGCCGCGACTCGCGACACGAACGACTCCCGTCGAGAATGATGAATTATCCCGGGGGGCGCGCGAGACGGTCAAATGAACTCGGCGTCGCGACGCGAGCCGGAGTTGTCACTGCGACTACTACGTCCGCGCCCTTGGGCCGCGTCGCAAGCCGACCTCCTCGCAAGCCGGGCCTGTTCGCAAGGGCCGGAGGCCGTGTCAAACTCTCGCGCCATGCGCCATTTTGCTCTGCTAGTCCTCGCCGCGGCGTCGCTTGTCTTAATTGCGTCCGTGCCGCCCGCGCACGCACAGACGCGGGCCCAGAAGATGGCGCTCGAGAAGAAGCTGCTCGGCGCCAAGGTGCTCAAGTGTCACTTCTCGACGCTGTCGACCGGCGACTGGGAAGGGGACAAGACGAAGTCGACCGTCTCGACAGCCAAGCTCGAGATCGCGTTCATGTCGATCGACATCGACGAGGGCACGGCCGAGGCGGATGGCGGCTACGGCAATGCGTTCATCGTCGTGAAGTACGCGCAAGGCTATCTGCACTTCGTGCAGATCAGCGACGCGGGTCCGCTGTACGTGACGACAGTGCTCGCGATCGAGACGACACCCGGGCATTTCAAGGCGATGCACACGCGGCACGAGTTCTCGCCGACGAAGGTGCCGGGGTTCACCTCGCGGCCTGAAACCTACCTCGGAGAATGCACGCCGAGCAGCTGACGCTGCCGCGCCGCCCGCGCTTCAGGGCGCGAGCGATCGGTAGAGCGCTTCGTACGGCTCGGCCTGTTTGCGCCACGAGAAGTCCGCGGCCATCGCGTTCGCGATCAGGCGTGCCCACGCAGGCGGATCGTCGAACCACGCGAGCGCGCTGCGGATGCCCCAGAGCAGGCCGCCGATGTCCGCGTCGCGGAACACGCTGCCGTTGCCGACGCCGGTCGCGGGATCGAAATGCTGGATCGTGTCGGCGAGCCCACCGGTCGCGCGTACGACCGGGATCGTGCCGTAGCGCAGGGCGTACATCTGCGTGAGCCCGCACGGCTCGTAGCGCGACGGCACGAGCGCGATGTCCGCGCCCGCGAAGATCGAGTGCGCGAGCCCCTCGTCGTAGCCTTCGACGAACGCGACGCGCTGCGGGTTCGCGTCGGCGAGCGCGCGCAAGCCCGTCGCTAGAATTGCGTCGCCGCTGCCGAGGCAGACGAACCTCCCGCGAGTCGTCGCGAGGATCTCCGGCAGCGCGGCCGCGATCAGGTCGATGCCCTTTTGGGAGGTGAGGCGACTCACGACGCCGAGCAGCGGCGAGGTCGGGTCCGGCGGTAGCCCGACGCGCTCGGCGAGCGCTGCCTTGAGCGAAGATTTCGGCGTGACGTTCGTCGCGTCGTAGTGGAAATCGAGGAAGGGGTCCTTCTGCGGCCCCCAAACGTCGTAGTCCACGCCGTTCAAGATGCCGACGACGTCGTCGGGCCTCGCGTTGAGCACGTCTTCGAGGCCCATGCCGAACGCGGGCGTGCGAATCTCGTGCGCATACGTCGGGCTCACGGTCGTTACCGCGTCGGCCGCGCGTAAGCCCGCGCGCAGGAAGTTGATCGTGCCGCCGGCGAGTGCGTCGGGCGCGACAAACGCGCGGATCGCATCGGCTCCGTAGAGCGTGAGCACCGCGTCGCCGAACAGGCCCTGATAACCGATGTTGTGCAGCGTGAGCACCGTCGGCACGGGGTCCGCTCGCGCTCGGGTCCGCTGCGTCAGCGGCACGAGCGCCGAGTGCCAGTCGTGGCAATGCAGCACGTCGGGACGCCAGTCGAGCGTCGCGGGCAGGTCGACGGCGGCTGCCGCGAGCCGAATGAAGCGGCCCGCGTCGCGGTCGTCGCCGTAGTAGATCGGTCCCGGCGTCAGCTCCTCGAGATCCAGCAGGTAGACGGTCGGCGTTCCGGCTTTGCGCTCGCCGCCGCCGCGCGCACGCCGGCCCCTTGGCGCGCCGAGCTCGAGCACGAGGCCACCTGCCGTCGTCGCGAGCGGCTTCGCGTCGAGATCCGTCGGTGGCAAGTGCTCGTACTTCGGCAACAGCACGCGGACGTCGTGACCGCGCGCGGCGAGCGCGTCGCTCAGGCCGGTAACAGCGTCCGCGAGCCCGCCCGTCTTCGCAAACGGCGCGAGCTCGGCGCTGATCATCAGAACGTTCATCGGGGCCGAAGGCTAATCGACGTCTTCGGCTATTTGCGCAGCTCCATGGGCACGAACGAGCGCTTCGCAGCGCCGTTATAGATCTGCCGCGGGCGGTCGATTCGGCCCGAGCCGCCGATTCGTACCTCGCGCCAGTGTGCGATCCAGCCGGGCAGGCGGCCGATCGCGAACATCACGGTGAACATGTTCGTCGGGATGCCGAGCGCGCGCATGATGATGCCGCTGTAGTAGTCGACGTTCGGATAGAGCTTGCGTTGGACGAAGTAGTCGTCGCGCAGCGCGACCTCCTCGAGCCGCATCGCGAGGTCGAGCAGCGGATCCTTTACACCGAGCTTCTTGAGGAGCGCGTGGCACGCCTCCTTGATGATTCGCGCGCGCGGATCGAAGTTCTTGTAGACGCGGTGGCCGAAGCCCATGAGCCGAGTGTGCGCGTCCTTGTCCTTGACCTTCGTAATGAACGTCTCGAGCTTCTCGCCGCTGTCCTTGAGCTCCTGGAGCATGTCCATGACGGCGACGTTGGCGCCGCCGTGCAACGGACCCCAGAGCGCGCAGACGCCGGCCGCCACCGAGGCGTAGAGGTTCGCCTGCGACGAGCCCACCATCCGGACCGTCGACGTCGAGCAGTTCTGCTCGTGATCTGCGTGTAACAGAAGCAGCTGGTCGAGCGCGCGCACGACGACCTCGTCCGGCTGATAGAGCCGGTGCGGATTCGAGAACATCATGTGCAGCAGGTTCGCGGTGTAGCGGAGCTCCGTGCGCGGATAGTTCACGGGCTTGCCAATCGATTTGCGGTAGCTCGCGGCCGCAATCGTGCGGACTTTGCTCATGAGCCGGGCCGCGGGATCCATGAAGTGATCGTTGTCCTCGGCTTGCAGGAACACGGGCTGGAAGCACCCGACCGCATTGATCATCGCGGACAAGATCGCCATCGGCGGCGCATCGCCCGGAAACCCGCTGAAAGCCTGCAGCATGTCCTCGTGGATGTACTCGTGCTCGCCGAGCAGACGGCGAAAGTCCGCGAGCTGCGTCGCGGTCGGCAGCTCGCCGAAGATCAGGAGGTAGGCCGTCTCGACGAAGCTCGAGCGCTCCGCGAGCTCCTCGACCGGGTAGCCGCGGTAACGGAGGATCCCTTTTTCGCCGTCGATGAACGTGATCTTGCTCGTGCACGCGCCGGTGTTCGCATAGCCGCTATCGAGCGTGATCAACCCGGATTTCGCCCGCAGAGACGAGATGTCGACTGCCGTTTCGTCTTCCGTGCCGAACACGACGGGGAGCTCGTAGCCCTTGCCGTCGTAGGTCAAAGTAGCGTTCTTGCCCATGAGGAGCCTCCGACTTTCGCGGCGCCATTCTACGCTGCGCTCGCTAGCGAAGTGTGATCGTTCCTCACGTTTACGCCGCCACACGAGCCGATCGCAGCAAGTCGCCGCGGCCAAAAAAACGCTTGCAATCTATCGAGGGCGTTTTATATTTACGCCGGTTTTCGTCGTGGGCAGAAGGTCTGTCCAGTCCGGTAACAACGGAATTGCCGGGCAAGAATAATTAAGGGCCCCGTGCCCGTGGACCCCAACGTCAGGTGAAGAAACTGATGTCTCTGGAGGAAGAACCTCCGAGTTCGGCCTCAGCCGATCCGTCCCCGATACTAAAGCCCTCGTCCGCACTCTCCAATCTCAACGGTCACGGTTTCTCTCCGCCGGTTCAGCTCGCACGAGCGGCCGGTGCGCGGTTCGTCATCAGCTCCACGAGCAACGAATTCCGGAAGCGTCACTTCCCCGGAGTCAAAGCCGCCGAATGGAACGACTGGCGGTGGCAAAACCGTAACCGCGTCCGCAGCCTCGAGCAGCTCGAGCGAATGATCGACGTGACGCCCGACGAGCGCGCCGCCATCGCGCGCCACCAGGGTCCGTTGCCGGTCGGCGTGACGCCGTATTACATGAGCCTGATCGATCCGCGCACGCCCGAGCAGGGGCTGCGCCGCACCACGATCCCGACGCTCGCGGAGTTCGACAAGACTCCGGGCGAGGAAGACGATCCGCTCGGCGAGGACGGCCACAGCCCGACTCCGGGTCTCGTGCACCGCTACCCGGACCGCGTGCTACTGCTCGTCACCAATTTCTGCTCGGTCTATTGCCGCTATTGCACGCGGGCCCGGCTCGTCGGCGCGAGCGGCGAGCGTGCGCTGCGCAAGGGCGACATCGACGCCGCGATCGATTACATCGCGCGCACGCCCGCGATCCGCGATTGCCTGATCTCCGGCGGCGACCCGCTGTCGCTCGACGAGGACCGGCTCGAGTACGTGCTCTCGCGCCTGCGCGCGATCAAGCACCTCGAGTTCATCCGGATCGGATCGAAGCAGCCCGTCGTGCAGCCGATGCGCGTCACGCCGTCGCTCACGAAGATGCTGCGGCGCTATCACCCGCTCTGGATGAGCCTGCACTTCACGCATCCGGACGAGGTCACGCCAGAGGTCGCGGAGGCCTGCGGCCGCCTTGCCGACGCCGGCATTCCGCTCGGCAGCCAGACGGTGCTGCTCAAGGGCGTCAACGACGATGTCGCGACGCTGAAGAAACTGTTCCACGAGCTGCTGAAGATTCGAGTGCGGCCGTACTACCTCTATCAGTGCGATCCGATCAGCGGCTCGGCGCATTTCCGGACTCCCGTCGAGAAGGGCCTCGAGCTGATCGCGCAGCTCCGTGGGTATACGACGGGCTACGCGGTGCCGAACTACGTTGTCGACGCGCCGGGCGGCGGCGGCAAGATCGCGATGCTGCCCGATCCCGTGCTCGGTCGCGACGGCGACGACCTCAAGCTCCGAAATTTCCGCGGCCAAGAGTGCCGCTATCCGGATCCCGGCGGAAAGCTCGGCTCGAGCTGACGCCGCGCCGCGCGCGGCGAAGGGGCACGCACTTTGCGGATCGGCTTCACCTACGATCTGAAGGCCGACTATGTCGCGCTCGGTTTCAGCGAGCACGCCGTCGCGGAGTTCGACACCGAGGTCACGATCGATGCCATCTCGGGCGCTCTTCATGCGCTCGGGCACGATGTCGTCCGGATCGGGCACGTGAAGGCGCTCGCGGCCCGGCTCGTGGCAGGCGAGCGTTGGGACCTCGTGTTCAACATCGCGGAGGGCGTAGCGGGCTTCGGCCGCGAATCGCAGGTCCCGGCGCTGCTCGAGGCTTACTCGATTCCGTATACGTTCTCCGATCCGCTCGTGTGCGCGCTCACGCTGCACAAGGGCATGGCGAAGCAGGTCGCGCGCGGTTACGGTGTGCCGACGCCCGACTTTGCGCTCGTGACGACGCCCGCCGACGCCGCGGCCGTCGCGCTGCCGTTCCCGCTGTTCGTGAAACCGGTCGCCGAGGGCACGAGCAAAGGCGTGACCGCTCGCTCGCTCGTGACGTCGCGCGCCGCGCTGCTCGACGTGTGTGCCGAGCTGCTCGCGGAGTATCGCGAGCCCGTGCTCGTCGAGGAATTTCTGAGCGGCCGCGAGTTCACGGTCGGAATTCTGGGCACCGGCTCGCACGCACGGGCCCTCGCCACGCTCGAAGTCGTGCTGAAGGCCGGCGCCGATGCGGCGGTGTACTCGTACCGCAACAAAGCGCAGTGGCGCGACCTCGTGGAATACAAGCTGCTCGACGCCGGCGCGCTACGCCGCGACGTCGAGGAGGTCGCGCTCGCGACCTGGAAATGCTTGGGTTGCCGCGATGCGGGGCGCGTCGACGTACGTCTCGACGCGGCAGGCAAGCCGCAGATGCTCGAGGTGAATCCGCTCGCGGGGCTGACCCCGGAGCACTCCGATCTGCCGATCATGGCCGCGCTCGTGGGTCTAGGCTTCGAGGCGCTCATCGGCGAGATCTTGCGCTGCACGCAGACGCGGCTCGCGGCGGAGGCCGAGAGCGCGGCCGCGGCCTAGCCGGCGCTCCGCGAGAGCCCATGGCGAAGCGAGCCGTGATCCTGCACGACGTGCACGCGGCGCTCGGGCCTCCGGATCAGAGCGATACGCTCGTCGAGGCGCAGGCGATCGCGTCGGTGCTGCGCGAGCTCGACTTCGAGCCCGAGACGCTCGCGACCGGCCTCGACCTCGCGCCTCTCGAGCGCACGCTCGACGAGCTCGCCCCCGCGGTCGTGGTGAACCTCGTCGAGTCGCTCGAGGGTCGCGGCAGGCTCGTGCACTTGGTGCCCGCGCTGCTCGAATCGCTCGGGCTGCCGTTCACGGGCTGCTCGGCGAGCGCTCTGACGCTCTCCTCGGACAAGCCGCTCGCGAAGCGCTTGCTCGCCGCGGCGGGGGTGCGGACGCCGGCGACGTTCGCGCCCGGGGCACGGTCCGGGCGGTGGATCGTGAAATCCGTCTGGGAGCATGCGTCGCTCGGCCTCGACGACGGCGCGATCGTCGCGGCCGCGAGCGCGGCGCAGACGATCGAACGCCGTCGCGCCGAGCACGGCGGCGACTGGTTCGCCGAGGAGTTCGTGCCGGGGCGCGAGCTCAACGTCGCGCTGCTCGCCGAGCGCTCGGGCCCGCGCGCACTCCCGGTGGCCGAGATCCGTTTCGACACGTTTCCGGCCGACAAGCCGCGCATCGTCGGCTACGCCGCGAAGTGGGACACGGACAGCTTCGAGTACCGGAACACGCCGCGCTCTTTCGCCGTCGAGCCCGAGCTCGCGGCCTCGTTGCGCCGGGTCGCGCTCGATTGCTGGGCGCTGTTCCGGCTCGACGGCTACGCACGCGTCGATTTTCGCGTCGACGAGCGCGGAACCCCCTGGGTGCTCGAGGTGAACGCGAATCCGTGCTTGTCGCCGGATGCCGGGTTTGTCGCCGCTCTCGCGGAGGCCGGCATCGGCTACGAGGCGGCAATCGCGAGGCTGATCGACGACGCGCTCGAGCGCGCTCCGCGAACGCTGCGAGCCGAGCGATGAGAGCGCGTTCGGCCAAAATCTCGGCGCTGCGCATGCGCACCCGTCCGCGCCAATCGGATCTGCGCGCGCTGCGGCATCTCGTCGAGTCCACAGGTGTCTTCTATCCCGAGGAGATCGAGATCGCGATGGAGCTGCTCGAGGAACGGCTCCGGCGCGGGTCGAAGAGCGGCTACGAGTTCATCTTCGTCGAGAGCGCGGGCGAGCTCGTCGGCTATTGCGCCTGGGGTGCCGTGCCGCTGACGAAGGGCAGCTACGACCTCTACTGGATCGCCGTGGCGCCCAACGCCCAGGGGCTCGGAATCGGGCGTCGGCTCATGCAGCTCGCGGAGCTCGCGATCGCGAGGCTCGGCGGCGGTCGGCTCTACATCGAGACCTCGTCGCGCGCCGCTTATGTCCGCACGCGCCGCTTCTACCGTTCGGCCGGCTATCGGCTCGCCGCCCGGCTGCGCGACTTCTACGCGCGCGGCGATCACAAGGTCGTCTTCTGCAAGACGATCGCGCCCGGCCGGCGGCGGGCGAATACCTAGAGCCGACGCGCATACGCATCGAGAGAATCGCGCTAACTTGTGGATTCTAAAGATTATTCTCTATCTTGACAGCGGACCGGAACAGCCTATAGTTGCGCAGCTCGGGGCTTCTGGTTTGAAGTCGCGGCTGGCGCGGGAAGCGCCGGCGGCGGCCGTGAACGGGCGGAGATCCGGGCATGAGTATGACTGTCATGGAGGGTTACGATGCGTAAGCCCAAAGAGAACGAAGAAGAAAGCAACGACGCCCAGTTCTTCGAGGACTTCGAGTCGGAAGGTTCGGTAGACGACGAAGACGGTGACGACGAGGATTCACGCAAGCAGAAAAAGCCGGCAAGGCAGCGTGTCGAGCTCCGCAACGAGCAGCAATCGTTACGGCGCCAATTGTCCGACTGGGACGACTACGGACAAGACGATTTCGACGTCAAGCTGTAGTCGAGCAGCGTGTCGGCCCCAGAGCTGACACGTCGCTGACACACCTTATCAAACGAGATTCAGGACGGAGCGACCCGAGCACCTCGGGCCGTCACGGCGCATTCGTGCGACCCGCCACCGTGTAGCTGTCCGGCGCTGGTCTAGAATGGCGCGCTCCTCATCAACGGACCTTCGCCTCGCAGTGAGCGCTCGCCGCAAGCACAGCGATACTCCCGCCCGGCCCGTCGACCCCGGCCTGGGTTTCGTGGTCGACCCTCAGCCCGACGACGAGACGTGCGGACCCGCGTGCCTGCACGGGATCTATCGGCACTATGGCGATGACGTCCCGCTCGCGAAGGTCGCGGCTGAGCTGCATCGGCTCGACAGCGGCGGCACGCTCGACGTGTTTCTCGCGAACCACGCGCTCAAGCGCGGCTACAAGGTCACGCTGCTCACGTACAACCTCGAGCTCTTCGACCCCACGTGGTTCGCGCTGCCCGCAGAGGAGATCCGGGCGAAGCTCAAGGCGCAAGCCGCGGTGAAGAAGTGGAAGCGTTTGCAGGCGGCCACTCGAGGCTACGACGAGTTCCTGCGGCTCGGCGGCACGCTGGAGCTTCGCGACCTCGACCCGTCGCTACTGCGTAAGTACTTGAAGCGCGGGATCCCCGTGATTACGGGGTTGAGCGCCACGTATCTCTATCGCGCGATGCGCGACATTCGCGAGACCAATGTGGACGACGACGTCCGCGGCGAGCCGGTCGGCCATTTCGTCGTGCTCACCGGTTACCGGAAGCATCCTCGCGAGGTGCTGATCGCCGACCCGCTGCAGACTAATCCGCTCGTCGGGTCGCCCTATTACGCAGTGGGCGCGCATCGTCTGATCGGGGCGATCTTGCTCGGCACGGTGACGTACGACGCGAACCTCGTCGTGATCGAGCCGCAGAGCGCCGATCAATGAGTGCACTGCTCGTTGTCGATCACCCCGAGCAGTGGCCGCTCAGGATTCAGGGCGCCGAGGTCATCAGCGCAGACGACTATTTGCGCGCCACGCGCTTCAGCGAGCTGCGCCAGGCGCGGGTCTACAACCTCTGCGACTCGTACGCGTATCAGACCGCCGGGTACTACGTCTCGCTGCTCGCGGCCGCACGCGGCCACCGGACGATGCCGTCGGTCGCGACGATCCAGGACATGAAGACGCGCTCCCTGCTGCGCGCCGACGACGAGCTCGAGGAGCTGATCGAGCGCTCGCTGCATACGATTCGCTCGAAGCGCTTCGAGCTCAGCATCTACTTCGGCTGCAACCTCGCGGAGCGGCACGCGGACCTGAGCCGCGCGATCTTCAATCTGTTCCCGGTGCCGCTGATGCGCGCGTCGTTCTCGAAATCCTCGACGACTGGCAAGTGGCGGCCCTCGAGCATCACGCCGATTCCGGTCGGCGACCTACCCGCGAGCCACGGGGGCTTCGTCCGCCAGGTGATCGAGAACCACTTCGCGCGCCGCGGGCCCGCCGGCCGCTCGGGCCGCAGCGTGAAGTACGAGCACGACCTCGCGATCCTCGCGAACGAGGAAGAACGTTCGCCGCCGTCGAATCGCGAGGCCTTGAAACGTTTCGAGCGTGCGGCGCGAGGCCAAGGGTTCGACGTCGACTTCTTGGGACCCGACGACTACGGCCGGATCGCGGAGTTCGACGCGCTGTTCATCCGCGAGACGACCAAGTTGAACCATCACACTTACCGGTTCGCGAGCCGGGCGCGCGCCGAGGGGCTCGTCGTGATCGACGACCCCGAGTCGATCATCCGCTGCGGCAACAAGGTGTATCTCTTCGAGCTTGCGAAGCGCCTCGACCTCGCCGTGCCGCCGACGATGGTCGTTAGCAGTGCGCGCACCGACGAGATCATCCGCGACTTAGGGCTCCCCTGCGTGTTGAAGCAGCCCGACAGCGCGTTCTCAGAGGGTGTGTTCCGCGCCGATACGCGCGAGGATTTGGCGGCGGGGCTCCAGCGCCTGCTGTCGCGCAGCGACCTCGTGATCGTGCAGTCGTTCATGCCGACCGAGTTCGACTGGCGCGTCGGCGTGCTCGACCGTCAGCCGCTCTTCGTCTGTCGCTATTACATGGCCGACGGCCACTGGCAGATCTATCACCACGACGAGCGCCGCACGAAGGAGGGCGAGCACGAGACGATCGCCGTGCAGCACGCCCCGCGCGAGGTGCTCCAGCTTGCGCTGCGCACGGCGAACGCGGTCGGCGACGGCTTCTACGGCGTCGACATCAAGACGGTGAACGGCCGGCACGTGCTCATGGAGATCAACGACAACCCGAACGTGGATCGCGGCATCGAGGACGCGGTGCTCGGGGA
>Ga0134128_10010580_pt1 | contig 11050 bp, 12 predicted proteins | sample KB31754_FD_96462 | JGI IMG/M metagenome (GOLD analysis project Ga0134128, IMG submission 96462) | Terrestrial soil microbial communities with excess Nitrogen fertilizer from Kellogg Biological Station, Michigan, USA - KB3-175-4 | ecosystem: Environmental > Terrestrial > Soil > Unclassified ...
AACCGACCAGACTTCCCTCGGATGATAAAAGGCAATCACCGCTTCGGTTGCGTGGCGCGCACTCTGCGCGCCGATCCCGCCGCAAATTACCACTCCCTGACCGCTTTCAAAAAAGCAGAACCGCCGGCTCTGATGTTCCCGCCACGTTTGCTTCCAATTCTTCACCAGAGGCCGGACTTCCTGCTCCAGGGCAGCAATAATCGCAACTCGGGGATCTGCCGCCGGTGAACTCGGACTCATAACGATTATGCAGCCGTCCTCGCGCCATCGCCCAGATAGCCATTCGCCTGAAACCACTGCGCTGCCCGTTGCAGAGCGGCGTCTACTGACGTGGATTTCCAACCCAACTCCCGCTCGGCCTTGACCGAGGAAACAAACATCTTTTTCCGGCCCATCCGCACCGCGTCAATCGTCGCCCGCGGCTCTCGTCCTAAAAGACGTCCGGTAAAGAGCTCATCCACTACGCCGGTTGCCAGCGCCATCATGTACGGCAGCTTGATCCGGGGCGAGGGCAGTCCCGTAATTGCAGCCAGCTTGTCTAAAATCTGCTTCAACGTGAGGTTCTCGCCGCCCAATATGTAACGCTCGCCGCTGCGCCCTTTTTCGAGAGCGGCAATATGTCCGCGCGCGCATTCGGTGGCATCCACCAGGTTCAATCCTGTTTCCACGTACGCCGGGAACTTCTTTTTCAAAAAATCCAGGATAATTCGCCCCGTGGGCGTAGGTTTCACGTCCCGCTCTCCCACCGGAGTGCTGGGATTCACGATCACAACGTCCAGCGAATCCCTCCCCGCGCGCACCGCAATCTCTTCCGCCATGAACTTCGATCTTTTATACGGCCCAATCATGTCCTGCAAAACCACTGGCGAGTTCTCATCTGCCAGCCGTCCGTCAGAACTGAATCCCATGGTGGCTACGCTTGACGTGTAAACCACACGACGCACATTATTTTTTCGCGCCGCATTCAAAATCGCGCGCGTTCCATCTACATTCGCCGCGTACATCTGCTGCGGATCGCGCACCCACAACCGGTAATCCGCGGCTACGTGAAAAACCGTATCGCAGCCGGACATGGCCGTTTCCAGCGATTGTGGCTGGCGCAAGTCCCCCACCACCTGCTCGGCGTTCAGGCCTTCAAGGTTCCTGCGGTCACTGTTCTGGCGGACGAGCAAGCGAAGCTCAGCCCCTTGCTCCTGTAATACTCGCGCGACATGGCTGCCCAGAAATCCCGTCGCGCCCGTAACAAAAACTTTCATGGATAGCACTTGACCATTGATTTAAGTTCAGACGGGCGTTTCAAGTCCCTATCCAAGTCTTCGGGATGACGCCCACATGTGCCGCTTTCTCAGTTCCCCTTTTCCGCCAATACTTTTTTGTATGTCGTCAATGCAATGAGAGGAAAATACTGGCGGTAAAGGTGATAGGAAAGATAAAACACCCGCGGGAAACCCGTTCCCGTGTAGTAAGGCTCATCCCAGGACCCGTCTTTTTTCTGCGTATGCAATAAGTAAGCTATGCCACGAGCCACGCAATCGCTGCGCGTATCATTTGCGGCCATCAGTCCCATCACCGCCCATGCCGTCTGGGATGGCGTACTGGCGCCTACGCCCTTCATGGTGGGATCATCATAGGAACCGACCGTCTCGCCCCAGCCGCCATCAGGATTCTGGACCATGCGTAGCCATTCCGCCGCTTGCTGGATGCTGGGCTCGTGGCAATCAATTCCGATTGCCTCCAGGCCGCGTAGCACCAGCGTGGTCCCATAGATATAATTCACGCCCCAACGGCCAAACCACGATCCGTCCGGCTCCTGTTCACCGCGGATAAATTTGAGCGCGTTTTTCACCGCAGGGTGGTCCTTGCCGTAGCCGTAAGCCGCCAGCATTTCCAGGATTCTGCCCGTAATATCCACCGTGGCAGGGTCGAGCATGGCATTGTGGTCAGCAAACGGAATGTGCTCAAAGACCATGCGGTCGTTATTTTTGTCGAACGACGCCCAGCCTCCGTTGCGGCACTGCATGGAAAGGATCCAGTCAATCGCGCGCTGCACGGATTCGCGCTGATACCGCCCGTTGGGATGGTCCACATGCGCCAATGACAGGCACACCATCGCGCTATCATCCACATCGGGATAGAACTCATTGTTGAATTCGAAATACCATCCCCCGGGCTGGCCATGTTTATTTTTGACCTTCCAATCTCCCACGTTGCGCACCTGTTTTTGCAGCATCCAGTCCGCACACTTGACCATCCGCGGGTCGTCCGCAGGGACTCCCGATTCGCCTAGGGCATATAAAGCGTAAGCCGTGTCCCATACCGGAGACTTACATGGCTGCATGCGGAACGTCTCTTCTTCTTCGATACCGAGTTTTTCAAATTCGTCCAGCGCGCGGATCACCTGCGGATCGTCAAGCGAATAGCCCAGGCAGCGCAGGGCAATAATGGAATTCAGAATAGAAGGATAAATTGCCCCCAGGCCATCGCTCATATCGAAGCGCTGCAGCATCCATTTTTTCGCCACGTTGAGCGCAACCGAACGCAGCGGGCGGATGTGGACTGCTTCGAACCAGTGCACCATCCGGTCGAGGCACAGGAAAAAATTCCGCCAGGAAATCAATTTCTTCGACCATGCCAGGCGCATGCGCGCTTTTTCGCGCCCACCCAGGAAGAGTTCCTCCACTCCCATTTCGTCTGGAATCTTCCGCAGCGGTTTTTTGGCATAACAAATGGAAAGCGGCACCAGGATGGCCCGCGACCAGGAAGATATTTCGTAGATGTTGAACCAGAACCACTTGGGGAATAGCACGATTTCCGGAGGAATCGCGGGCACCGCGTCGTAGTCATACTGCCCAAGAAAGCATAAATAGATTTTGGTAAAGGTGTTGACCTCGGTCACGCCTCCCATTTCCATAATTTTTTTTCTGGCCTTCGCGAGCGCCGCATGCTCCGGTTTGTACCCGGCGAGCTTCAACCCAAAATAAGCTTTTACCGTGGCGCTTATATTGGAGGGTCCGTGGGCATAAATGGGCCACCCTCCGTCCTCATTCTGGTGGCGCAAAATATAATTCGCGCACTTCTGGAACCGCTCGGCATTGCCGGTGCCTAGCAAAGTGTGCAGTAGGATGTAATCGGATTCCAGGGTAGTGTCAGCTTCGAGTTCGCCGCACCAATAGCCTTCCTCATGCTGTTGGGAGAAGAGAAAACGGCGTGAGCCGTCAATCGCGGCGGCGACACGGCTGGCGATGTCGTCTATTTTGCCGAAGCGCAACTGCGGCGCAGCGGAAGACGGGCTTGGGGAGGAGAGGTCTTCCATACGGCCTGATTAGTCAGCGCTAACGCTGGGTGCGCTGGCTATTGCCTCCACTATTTCCGGAGGCAGCCCGAAGCGCACGTTCTCGGGCATCACTTCCACTTCCTGCACGTTTTCAAAACCTTTCCCGGCCAGGTACTTAACTACCTCTTCTACCAGACGTTCCGGCGCCGAGGCGCCCGCAGTCAGCGCAATTGTTTTTACGCCTTCCAGCCACTCCGGTTCGATGTCCTTATAACTGTCAATCAGGTGTGACGCCGCGCTCAAATTTCTCGCCACTTCAACCAGACGGTTGGAGTTGGAACTGTTTTCCGAGCCCACCACCAGCAGTAAATCTGCCTCGGAAGAGACGTGCTTGACTGCGGTCTGCCGGTTCTCAGTGGCGTAGCAAATGTCCTGTGCCGCGGGGCCTTTAATATTCGGGAACTTCTTCTTCAATGCGGCAATGATGTCAGTGGTTTCATCCAGACTCAACGTGGTTTGCGTAAGGTAAGCGACCCGGTCTGGGTCGGGAAGGTTTAACGATTCCACTTCTTCCGGAGAGCCTACAACCTGCGTCACCGCGGGAGCTTCTCCCAAAGTTCCGATCACTTCATCATGATCGCGATGCCCAATCAAAATCAGCGAATAACCTTCTCTCGCGAACTTCACGGCTTCCACATGGACCTTCGTCACCAGCGGGCACGTGGCATCAATCACACGCAGATCACGGAGCTTGCTCGAATCCCGCACCTCGGGGGAAACGCCATGCGCGCTGTAAATAACTCGTTCGCCGGAAGGGACTTCGTCCACGCTGTCCACGAAAATCGCACCCTTCGCCTGCAGGTCTTCCACGACAAAACGGTTGTGCACAATCTCTTTGCGCACATAGATGGGAGGGCCAAAAGCTTCCAGTGCGATCCGCACAATATCAATTGCGCGTACGACCCCGGCGCAAAAACCGCGGGGTTTTAATAGCAGCAGCGTTTTGGCATCAGTTTTGGACACAATAGCTTCCTTCTTGTCTCCCTCTTTAGATACACTTTCCCACTATGGAGTTTTGCACTTACAAAGTACGCGAAAAACAGCCCGTGGTCAATATAAGCCTATCCAATTCATAGGATTAGCAGTAATCGGCGGGTTCCGCGCAGCGAATGGGAAGTGCCTTCACCAGAGTCTGTTTATTCCGTATCCGTCAAAAACTTGGTCATTACTGACCAGAGGAATGTCCTCGGCTTGCGCTTGCGCAGCCAGCATGCGGTCAAATGGGTCTTTGTGTGGCCCGGGCAGCAGTCCGGCGCGAATGCCATGTTCCGGCGAAATCCCGAGAATCTCGAATCTTTCTTGCTCCAAATATCCTGAGAAATCACGCACCAACTCAACAGCCGTGGGCAACCTTCCCAAGCGGACCTTGGTTGCGATCTCCCAGGCCGAAGCGGCGCTTACAACCAAAGTATTGCTTTCTTTCGCAATGATCTTTCGCGCCGTGACGGATAAAGAGTCGCTCCCATTCAACCACCAGAGCAGTGCGTGTGTGTCCAGCAGCGCCCGCATGGTTTTATTCCCACCCTGCCACTTCTTCTTCCGGCAAGGGACGGAAGAATTCGGAGCCCACCTCCAGTTTTCCTTTGAGCCGGCCCGGTTTACGATTGCCTGCCCTTTCCGCAAGCGGCACTAGGCGCACCACGGGATGACTTCCCCGCGAGATGACGATCTCTTCCCCGCTGCAAGCCCTTTCGATCAGCTTGGAAAGATTGGTCTTCGCTTGGTGAATGGTCACATTTTCCATGGGAAATCTCTCCGGGGCATCATTAACTTAGCTAATAAAACTTAGCTAATTAATGTTAAACAAGAGATTGGATAATTTCAAGGGTCTGAAATTTTACACGGAAGTTGTTTATTGATTGATCAGTCGCTTTTCCGGCGGCTGCTGGAGGTAGAGACGCCCAGCTTCTGCAACCGTTCTTTCGCCAACAGGGCCTCATTCGCCCTGGGATAGCGCTGGATGACATGCCGCAGCGTCGCAACCCCATCATCCTTCTGCCCTAACTCGATCTGGGCAAAGCCTTTTTTCAATTCGGCGGAAGGCGCTTTGTTTCCCGTGGGAAAATTTTGCAGGACCTGGTCATAATTTTGTATGGCCTGCTGATAATTTCCCTGCCGGTATTCCATATCTGCGAGATAAAAATACGCATTTCCCGCAAGGTCGGTTGTCGCGTAAAACTTCACATAATCTGAGAATTCCTGGGTGGCCAGGTCGTATTTCGCCGCATTGTAGTCGCGCAGCCCATTGTTGTAGAGCACATCCGGCGGAGGCGCTTGCGCCTGTTGCTGCTGCTGGGTCTGTTGCGCGGTAATGTTCTGCTGCGCCGACTGCAAATCATCCAGCTGTTTGCTGACCTTCGCCATGCGGGCCTTCAGCTCATCTAGCGAATCGTTCAACGCCTGAATCTGCCCCGAAATCTGGTCCACGTGGGTCCCGGAAGCATTCTGCTGGTTTTGTAGAGCGGTTTGCAGGTTCGCAATGGCCGTGCTCACCTTGTTGATGCTGTCGGTGTTGTGGTTCATCAGGCTTTTGATCACGCCCAGACTCTCATCCACCGATTGTTGAAGGTGGGTCATCTGGTCTTGCAAGGCCTGGACCTGCGTCTGCAACTGGATAATTTCCTTGCTCACCCCCCATGCGGGGATGGTTGCCGCGAACAGCGTGGCAAAGGCGAGCATGCTGACAATCCGCTTTATTTTCATAGTCGCTACCTACGATGCCGGATTCTGCCGGCGCGTAAATTTGAGGCTTTCCTGCAATCAGGATAGCGCGTCAGGGCAGAGTTGTCTTGCATTGTGGATGGTTGAGAACCCCGGGCCCACGCCTGCCGGACAACTGGAAAAGAAAGGCGGGTGGAATCTCCACCCGCCCAAGCAACACTTATTGTTGATAAACGAAGTGCCCGCGGCGGTTCTGCTGCCAGCACTGTTCATTGCTTTCCGTGCAGAAGGGCTTTTCCTTGCCGTAACTGATCGTCTTGATGCTATCGGCCGGAACGCCCGCCTGTACCAGAGCGCTCTTCACCGCATTGGCGCGATTGTCGCCCAATGCCAGGTTGTACTCCGTGGAGCCACGCTCGTCGCAGTGCCCTTCAATCGTAAATTTGATGTCTGGGTGCTGCTTGAGAAACTCAGCATCGCTCTGTATGGCCGCCTGCTGATTCTCACGGATTGTGGAGTTGTCGTAATCGAAGTAGACGTCCTTTATATTCTGCGAGAACAATTCCTGTTCGGTGGGCGATGGCGCGGTTGCCTGCGAAGGTGGTGGCGGCGAGGTCACAGTTACCCGTGCCGTTGCCTGTTGTGTTCCGCCGTCCCCTTTGGCCGTCAGAGTATACGTTGTGGAGTCGCTGGGCGTGGCCTGCTGCGATCCATTGGGCTGCACAGCGCCAATCCCTTCAATGCTGACGTCGGTGGCATTGGTGGTTTGCCAGGTAAGCGTTACGGACTGGCCTTTTTGTACCGTGTCCGGACTTGCGCTTAATGAGGCTGTAGGCGCGGCCGGTGGCGGTGGTGGCGGCGGTGGCGGCGGGGCTGCTTTTTTGTGACACGCACCCAAAAACAGCATGGCGCACAACGCGAATATGAGCATGGACCACTTTACTGTTAGCTGCTTCACTCTTTCCTCCCAAACGAATGACGTGTGTAGATCCCCAGTGGTTTTATTTTAGGCTTGCGATCTGCCGCAAAAGCCCCGTTTGCTTCCTGCGTTTGTATTACGAAAGTACAACATGCCATGAAAACTTCACTTCGAACTCCAGTTCGGCTCAAAGTTTTTGCCGGCCGTGGTCAGCTGTTTCTGGTTCGAGCCGTCCGCCAGCATCGTCCAAATTTGCTCGCTTCCTGACCGGCTGGACTGGAAAACAATATGTCGGCCATCCGGCGCCCACCACGGAAAATCGTTCCGCCCGGCATCATGGGTCAACTGCACCCACTGCTTGCTGGCCACATCCATCATGTAGATATCTGCTCCACCCGGAGCCCCCGGCCCATAATGCCGCACCCAGGAAAAGACCAAATATTGCCCATTGGGTGACCAAGATGGAGAGACCGCATATCCCTGGTCGGTCATGCGCTGCACATTCACGCCGTCGGTATCCATGGTGAAAATCTGCGGCAGACCGGTGCGTCCGCTCACCCATGCCAATTGCGCTCCAGTCTTCTGGTTCCACACCGGGGAAACATCCGGCCCCTTAAAGTTGGTGAGGCGCTTCAGGCCGGCGCCGGAAGCATCCACCACATAAATTTCAGGATCGCCGGTGCGCGATGAGGAGAATGCCAGCTTCGCTCCGTCCGGTGACCATGCCGGCGATAAATTCGTGCCGCTGTGCCGGGGAAACGCGACATTCCGCCCCAAATCCAGCGAGTACATCATGATTTCCCATCCGGACTTGGTAAGCGAACTGTAGGCAATCCGCGATCCATCGGGGGAAACACGCGGCGAGAGGGAAATGCTTCCCGAATGCGTGATCTGGTGCTGGTTGGCGCCGTCGTAATCCATGGCCCAGATTTCTTTGTGGCCAGTGCGGCTGCTGACGAAATAAATCTTTGTTTCCGCAATTCCGGGAACGCCGCCACCCAGGCGGAAAATGATATCGTCCGCGAATTTGTGCGCAATCACGCGCACGGCGTCGCTGGTTGCCGCATCCTGATACTGCTTGCCTAAAACCTGGGGCTGCACCGGGTTCTTCACGTCATAAAGCCAGCCCTGTACGGTAACGTTGTTTCCAGAAACGCCCAAGTTCCCGAATGCCAGCATAGAGGCAGTCACCGGGGGATTGCTCCAGGCTTCAAACTTTACGTCGGCAGGAGCGCCGACCTGGCCCAGCGGATAAAAACTCTTCGAGACCAGATCAAAGATTCCCGCATTGTCCAGATCGTTCCACAGGGTGTCATTAAAAACCTTGAGCAGGTCGGCATTTTTCGCATCTGCCGTGGAGGGCTTAAAATCTGCCGTCGCAATGCGGACTTTCTCGACGCCCAGGCCGGTTCCGGTGCGGATCCAGTCTTGCGCTGCAAGGGGAGAGGCCAGCAAAAACACCGCAGAGGCGAGCAGGGCAACCGCTGTTGCCCACAAGAAACCGGGTTGGCCAAAACGCGGGACGGTCATCCGCTTAGGTTTTTCGGAGTTCTTATATATCGTATAGCGACATGGGTTACGATACAAGTGTTTCGCGGACAAAACCTTGACTGCCTTGAATTCAGCGCTGCGGCCCATATTATTCCTTAATGCGTACTATTTTTTGTAATCGAACCAGAACTCCACCGAAACCTTATTCCCCGGATAATCCGAGGGTAGCGGACCAAATGTGTCAATACGCTGTAACGCCCGGATTGCCGACTCATCGAGAGAGGGCACTCCGCTCGACTGCTCCACCTGAATATGCGATGGATGGCCATCCCGTCCGATATCAAAGGTCACGTACACGCGGTTGGCTTCCGTAATGCGGGGATCCACTTCGTACTTCAGCCAATTTTCGGAGACCTTCTGCTGCACCACGCGCACATACCAGGCAAACCGGGTGCCGAAATCCCCTCCGCCGCCCGTAAACCCAAAACCTCCCTTCGCCCCATTCGCGCTAAACACGCCATAAGGACCGCTGACCGGGCCGCCTTGGCCAAAGGGAACCACATTATTGGCCTCCTGCTGCGGCTGAGGCTCGGGCTTGCGCTTGGTCTCGCTGAGTTCCTTTTTCGGTTTTATCTTCGCGTGCCTGTCTGGGATCGGAATCGCTTCCGGTTCTTCTTCCTTTGGTTTGGGCTTCGATTCCGAAATACCTTTGGACTAGTTGGCGAGCACATTCTTGGTCTGAGTTGGGATCGCGGGAAGCGGGACCGTCGTCACCAGACTTACGCCCATGGCATCGCCGCCACCGCCCATGCCCCAGCTTCCGCCGCCGCCCGGCGAGATGACGGTGTATAAAAGGATCGCCCCAGCGACAGCCACGTGCAACGCCAGGGACCAGCCCAGGTTATGGCCCCAGCGGTCATGTTCAAAAAAAATATCAGCGTTGGCCGCCATGTCCCTCGTACGGCTGCGTAACGATGCTGACATTGGTAAGGCCGGATTGCTTCACCGCGTCCATTACTGTGGCGAAAACGCCAAACGGCAAGTCTTCATCGGCGCGCAAAAAAATGGATTGGTGTTGCGGATCGCGAATCTTCTGCCGCAGCTTGGCGCCAATCTCATTAATGTTGATGGGTTCATTTCCCAGGTAGACCCGCTGTTGCTTATCAATGCTGATCACCAGACGCTCCTGCGTGATCTCTTTGACCGTCCGCGTTTTAGGCACATTCACTTCAATACCGGATTGCAGAACCGGCGCTGTCACCATGAAAATGATGAGCAGCACGAGCACCACATCCACGAGCGGGGTGATGTTGATATCGGCCAGCGCAAGCTGCGTGCGGCCATTGGCGGCAGTGAAGGCCATTAGCGGCGCACCTCGGACGGCTCAATCTCCCGCCGCACCGCTTGCGGGTGCAGAGACTCAACTGCATTCAGCATCTCCAACGCGAAATCGTCTCCGCGCGATGCAAAGTCACGGATAGAGCCGCCAATAAGGTTATAAGCAATGACGGCGGGAATCGCAGCCACCAGGCCGGCCGCCGTGGTTATGAGCGCCTCTGAGATGCCGGGAGCCACGGCCCGCAGCGTTGCTGCGCCCGCTGTGCCGAGACCATGGAAGGCGTCAATGATTCCCCAGACTGTTCCAAATAGCCCAATAAACGGCGTGACCGCTCCGGTGATGGCCAGCCAGGGAAGATTCCGCTCAAGGCGCGTGATCTCCTCCGAAACGGAAATTTGCATAGCGCGCTGAATGGCGACTAAATTCCGCAGCACTCCGCCATTGCCCACCTGCCGGCGGTATTCATCAAAGCCGCTCTCAAAGACCCCAACCAAAGGGCTGGGGCGGAACTGCTCTGCCACCGCGCTCACATCCTGCAACTGCCGCGCCTTGCGGAAGGCCCGGACAAAACGCCCGCTCTGGATGCGCGCCCGGCGCAGCACTCCCCATTTGGAGAGAATGATGGCCCAGGAGAGCAGGCTGAACACCAGCAGAATGAGGAGAACAACCTTGGCGACTGGACCGGTTTCACCTACCAAATCGGTAATTTCGCCGCCGACAAGAAAGGACAGCAATAAGGACAAATACATTGGATTGTCTAGAGAATGCCTTTCAAAATTATAACCAAAGAAACTGGCTGTCCAACCACGCGCACCTTGGACATCAACAAGTCAGAAGTACAATCCGGAAGGAACGTTGTACTAAAACCAGCAATTCAGCTTAGTTTTTCTTCATGAAACGGCTTCCTGAATGAGGGCATCTTAAGGTTCCGCAAGAGGAATTCAAAGGGTGATTCTGGAGGTAATATGGCGCATTTCGGGACCTTAGGGGACTTTCAGTTTTCCGGTAAAGACACAGACGAAATCCGTGGCGCAAAAGTCTACGGGCGCAATGATGAAAAACTAGGCAAGATTGATGACGTAATCTTCGACCATTCTGACGGCTCCATTCACTACGCAGTGGTGGATACCGGCGGCTGGCTTTCCAGTAAAAAATTCCTGGTTCCCGCTAACCGGCTGGAGGCCTCCGCCAGACATGGGGATGACTACAGTGTCGGCCTAAGTAAGCAGCAGATTGAGGCCTTCCCGCAATACGACGAAAAAGCCATGGAGTCGGAGGAAAGCTGGAAAGAATACGAAGACAAATA
>Ga0134128_10010581_pt1 | contig 11050 bp, 6 predicted proteins | sample KB31754_FD_96462 | JGI IMG/M metagenome (GOLD analysis project Ga0134128, IMG submission 96462) | Terrestrial soil microbial communities with excess Nitrogen fertilizer from Kellogg Biological Station, Michigan, USA - KB3-175-4 | ecosystem: Environmental > Terrestrial > Soil > Unclassified ...
CCAATTTCCGTCCCCCCGGGGTTCGAACGATTCGAAGCCTGCACAAAAGTTTACGCGGCGGTCCCGAGCCCGTCGGTCGCATCGGGCAGCGGCCTAGGCGGCCTCAGGACCGAAAACGAACATTATGATCAGGGGCAAAGGGGGGTACGAGCGACCGCTTCATTGGACCTGCCATCTTCAGAAGCCCTGTTGGCCTCCGCGTTCTGGTTTCCGGGACAGGAGGGCGTCGGTGCGTTCGTTCCGTTCGTGCCGTCCCTGCCGCGCTGGCGCCTCGAAGCAGGCAAAGGCGCCGCGACCTACGTCCTGATGATCGAAGACGACCCCTCGATCGCGGACATGTACCGGGTCCAGCTCGAGCACGACGGATACCGGGTGGGTGTCGCGGCGACGGCAGAGGTCGCGCTGACGACGCTGGCAGAGGAATCGCCCGACATCGTGCTCCTCGACCTGTTGCTTCCCGACCGCAGCGGATTCGAGATGCTGGCCGCCCTCAACGAGCGATTCCCCAACCATCCGCCGGTGGTCATCCTCTCGAACTACGGCGAACCCTCGATGATCGATCGCGGCCGCTCGCTCGGCGCGGTCGAGTACCTGGTCAAGTCGAGGGTCACGCCATCTGAGATCTCTGCCCAGATCCCAGCCTGGATCGCTTACGGTCGGAGGGGCAGGCAGGGGGAGTCTTGACCCAGGCCGCGGTCGTTGCCCAGTACATAACGACGGCCGCCTTTGTCGCTCTCGGCGTGGCAATCGCGTACAGGTGGTACCGGCAGCCGGGCCGCGCCCAGGGAATGCTGGCGGTCGCGATCATTCTCCTCGGCCTGGTGGCCGCGGCAGGACGCCTTCAGGACCCGAACAACCCCAACGACCTCATCGCTCTTTTCTCGACCATCGGGTTTCTTGCCTCGGGCTACTTCGTCCTTCGCTTCCGCCACGAGCTGATCCCCCTCAGCCGCCGGGCGTTGTGGGCGGCCGACGGCCTTCTCGCTGTGTCGGTCGCGGTCTCAATCGCCGAGGTGGTCTGGCTGCGGGGCGGCGCCGGCGCCGGCGGATGGACGGAGATCGCGCTGCTCGAGCTCATCGGAGCATGGGCGATCTTCACCGGAGAGCCGATAGTCCGCTTCTGGCTGGCTTCCAACCGGCTGCCGGCGGTGCAGCGGGCCCGCATGCGGTTCCTGGGTGGCGGATTTGCGGTTCTGATCGGCATCCTGTTCATCGCCGTCCTGGGCGGGAGCGCCTTTCAGAGCCCGACCGCGGTCCTGGTGACGCAGCTGGTCGCGCTCACCGTGGTGCCGGCGATCTACGTGAGCTTCGCGCCGCCAGCGATCCTTCGCCGGATCTGGCGCATGAGCGAGGAGAACGAGGTCAGGGCCGCCTTGCAGGACCTCCTGATCTTCAGCCCGAGCCGCCAGGTGCTCGCCGAGCGCGCGGTGTACTGGGCGGTGCGGTTGATGGGCGCCACTGCAGGCTTCGTCACCTCGGCAGACGGCAAGCTGCTGGCGGCTACGGGCATGGATGAAGCTTCCGCTGAGGCGCTCATGGCGCAGCACAGTGACACGCCCGACGGTCGCGTCATCTCGGCGCCGCTTCACCTCAGCGATGGCCAGGGCACCCTGGCCATCGTCGCGGGCCGCTTCACCCCTGTCTTCGGGACTGACGAGATCGCGCAGCTGAAGGCCTACGCCAATTCCGTCTCGGCAGGGCTTGCACGCGCTGCCGTCACTGAGCGCATGGCAGAGCTCGAGAGCGGCAAGACGCAATTCCTGAACCTGGCATCCCATGAGCTGCGCGGGCCGGTGACGGTGATCCGCGGCTACCTGTCCATGCTGGAGAGCGGGATGCTGGGTCAGCTCAATGAACGGGGTCGGAAGGCGGCCGCCGTCATGTCATCCAAGGTGACCGAGATGAACGAGCTGATCGAGGAGATGATGGAGGCCGCCCGGCTGGAGGACGGCGCCCTCTCGCTGCGCCTGTCCGAGTGCGACCTTCGCGATGTGGCGCGCTCCGCCGCCGACGGGGCCGCGACCCTTCTCGACGGAAGCCACGGGATCGAGCTCGATCTACCGGATCGCCGGGTGCGTGTGAACGTGGACGAGGACCGGACCCGGACGATCATCGCCAACCTGCTGAGCAACGCCATCAAGTACTCGCCCGCCGGTGGCACGGTGACGTGCCAGGTCAGGTCCAGCGCGGGCGCGGCCAGGGTGGCGATCATCGACGAGGGTCTGGGAATCGCGCCCGAGCACATGTCGGTCCTCTTCACCCGATTCGGCCGCGTCATCACCCCCGAGACCGAGCATCTCAAGGGAACCGGGCTGGGCCTGTTCCTCGGCCGCCAGCTCGCGCGCCTGCAGGGCGGCGACATCACGGTCCTCTCCACGCCCGGCAGGGGCAGCACGTTCACGCTCCATTTGCCCACGGTCGCCGTTGCGGCGGTCTCGGCCAACGGTGCCGCGTCCGAGACCGCGGCTTCCGAGCGAGCCGGCGCCACGACCGATTAGTTTTAGGCTCAGACGCAGTCATTGATTCCTGAGCCGTAGCCGTCCATCTATTCCAAGCGAGGTTGCACAAATGAGCGGAGTTCGTGTACTCGTGGGCACCCGCAAGGGGGCCTTCATCCTGTCCTCCGACGCAAGCCGCAAGAGCTGGAAGGTCGAGGGACCCCATTTCGCTGGTTGGGAGATCTACCACGTGAAGGGATCGCCGGCGAACCCGGATCGTCTTTACGCGTCTCAGTCGAGCGGCTGGTTCGGCCAGGTCCTGCAGCGATCGGACGACGGTGGCAAGACGTGGCAGGCGGCCGGCAACGACTTCCAGTACGCGGGACCAACGAGCACGCATCAGTGGTACGACGGCTCGCCGCACCCCTGGGAGTTCAAGCGCGTCTGGCACATCGAGCCGTCGCTGACCGACCCCGACAAGATCTACGCCGGGGTCGAGGACGCCGCGCTGTTCGAGTCGGACGACGCGGGCCAGACATGGAAGGAGCTGCCAGGCCTCCGTACGCACGAAACCGCGCACGAGTGGGCGCCGGGAGCAGGTGGGCTGTGTCTGCATACGATCGTTCTGGATCCGAAGAACCGCGATCGGATGTACATCGCGATCTCGGCGGCGGGCGTGTTCCGTTCCGACGACGCCGGCAAGACCTGGCGTCCCGCCAACAAGGGCCTGCGCTCGAACACGATGCCTGACGAGGACAAAGAGGTCGGCCACTGCGTGCACCGGATCGCGATGCACCCCTCGCGACCGAACACTCTGTTCATGCAGAAGCATTGGGACGTGATGCGCACCGACGACGCGGGCGACAGCTGGCGTGAGATCAGCGGCAACCTGCCGACCGACTTCGGCTTCGTGATCGACGTCAACTCGAACGACCCCGAGACCGTATACGTGGTGCCGATCACGAGCGACTCCCACCACTTCGTGCCGGATGGCAAGCTGCGCGTCTTCCGCAGCAAGACCGGCGGCGATGACTGGGAAGCTCTTGGCAAGGGCCTGCCGCAGAAGGACTGCTATGTCAACGTGCTGCGCGACGCCATGACGGTCGACGAGCTCGATCCGTGCGGCGTCTACTTCGGGACGAGCGGCGGACAGGTGTACGCGTCGGCCGATGACGGCGACTCGTGGAACGCCATCGTGCGTGACCTTCCGGCGGTCCTCTCCGTGGAAGTGCAAACGCTGAGGTGATCCAGGTCGTGTTGCCCCGGAACCTGCAGATCCTTGCCGGGGTGGGTCGGACGATCGAGCTGGAGGTCGATCAGCCGGTGACTCAGCGCACCATCCTGGACGCGCTCGAGGGAAAGCACCCCGCCTTGATGGGCACGATCAGGGACCGCATCACCAAGAAGCGGCGGCCGATGATCCGCTTCTTCGCGTGTGAGGAGGACCACTCCGACGACGCGCCCGACGACGCCGTGCCGGAGCCGGTCGCGTCGGGCAAGGAGCCCTTCCTCATCCTTGGGGCGATCGCCGGGGGCTGATTAGCATCCTCAGCGGGTGCCGGTGCGGGGAAGCGGTGGCGAGAACTGAGCGGCGTGGATGACGTATCGCTGAGTCGCGAACGCACCGGCCCATAGAGGCCAGCATGTCGTCAGCGCCAGGTTGTAGCCGGCGGCATCCGCCACGAGCGCCGTCCGGTTGTCGGGGTTGACGATCTCGCTGCTGACGACCCTGTAGCGATAGGTGCCGTAGCGCGTCTCGAGGTCGATCTCGTCGCCGCGCTTGAGTTCGGGAAAGTTGATCCAGTAAACGTTGTGCGCGGCCACGCCGACCGTCCCGGGATCTCCCGGCCACCGGGTCGTCGGGTAGTGCCCAGGGCCGGCATACAGCACGCCGCTCCCGACCCCCTCCTTGATGGCGGCGAAGTAGTGCAGCTTGGGCACCCGGATCGCGAAGTCGATCCCATCGACCGGCCTCTTCAAGCTCGGGTCCACAGTCGGACGAGCGGTTGGGCTCTGCACCTGCTGCTGCCACACCTGGTTGAGATGGTCCTGGTCGGAGACGCCTTTCCACATGCCGAAGCCGAAGCTCGCCAGCAGGGTCAGGCCCGCGGCCAGGCAAGCGACCCAGATCGTGGTGAAGGCGTGCGGAGCCAGCGCACGGCGGGCGTGCATCTCGCAGTTAGAACGCCCAGCGGGGCGCTACAGGACGAAGAAGAAGGTCGCTCCCTCGCCGACGGCGCCCTCGGCCCAGATCTTGCCGCCATGTCGATTGACGATCCGGCGTGCGGTGGCAAGTCCGAGCCCGGCGCCTGGGAAGTCGCTCTGGCTGTGCAAGCGCTGAAACGCTCCGAAGAGCCGGTGGGTGTCGATCATATCGAAGCCAACCCCGTTGTCCTTGACGAACACGCGCGGTTCACCGTCGACGCTCTCGTGACCCACGACGATGCGAGGAGCTGGGCGAAGCGCGGAGAACTTCCAAGCGTTGTCCATCAGGTTGCCGACGAGAACTCGAACCAGCCGCCGATCTCCGTTGACGGCGATGCCGGGGGCGACGTCAACCTCGACCTTGCGGTCCGGATGCGCTGCGCGCTGCTCCTCCGCGGCTTGCTCGGCGATGGCGCTCACGTCCACCTGTTCGCGTTTGATCTCGCCGCCGGTCAGCCGGAAGAGCATCTGCAGGCCGTCGAACACCGAGGTCATGCGCTTGCCCGCCTCGCGCATCCGGTCGAGATTGCGGGCTGTCTCATCGTCCAGCCGCGATCGGTTCTGCTCCAGCAGCTTTTCGCTCATGGCGTCGAAAGCGATCAGCGGACCTCGCAGGTCGTTGGAGACCGCGTAGCTGAATGCCTCGAGCTCTCGGTTGATCGCGGTGAGCGCGATCGTCCGCTCCTCGACCAGCGTTTCCAGCTGCGTCCGGTAGCGGCGCAGCTCCTGCTGAGCGCGGTAGAGCTCCATGAACACGGAGACCTTGGCGCGCATGATCGCGGGAACGACAGGCGCGAACACGAAGTCGACGGCGCCTAGGTTGTACCCACGGCCCATGTCTGTCTCCGCCTGGTCGAGAGCGGTGACGAAGATGATCGGGGTCAGCTCCGATCGCGGGCGCTGCCTGATCAGCTGCGCGGTCTCGAAGCCGTCCATGATCGGCATCCGGACGTCCAGGAGAACCACCGCGAACTCGTTGCGCAGAAGCTGGCGCAATGCGTCTGCTCCGGATGAGGCTTCGACGATGTTCTCGTCGAGCGGCGCCAGGATCGTGCGGAGGGCGAAGCGCTTGGTGGCGTCATCGTCGACCACGAGCACGTTGACCTTGTCTTTCGTGTTGGGGGCGGGCTCGACCTCTTTGGCGGGGCGCGCGCGGGTCACCATCGCGTCTTCCGGAACACGCTCACGCGGTCTCGGACCTGCTCGTAATGATCCCGCTCCGGGCACGAGACAAGCGACTCTCGCTTGCCGAGGGCGAGAAAGCCCCCGCGCACCAGGCTGTCGTACATGAGTCTGTGCGCGCGGGCCTGGAGCGATTCCCGGAAGTAGATGAGCACGTTGGCACACGAGATCAGGTGGAAGTCGTTGAACGACCCGTCGGTGACCAGGTTGTGCCTGGCCCACGTGACGCTCCTCTGCAGCTTGGGGTTGAAGCGCGCTGTGCGCCCGGCGACTGCGTAATGATCAGAAAGGCTTCCGCGGCCGCCTGCCGCGAGATATCCGTCCTCGCAGCGGCGCACACGGTCGAGTGCATAGACACCGGTGCGGGCGATCGCGAGCATGTCCTCGTTCAGGTCGGTGGCGTAGATGCTGCACCGGCCGAGCAACCCCTCTTCGTCGAGCACGACAGCCAGTGCGAACACCTCTTCGCCGGTGGCGCAGCCGGCGATCCAGACGCGGCACGAGGGATAGGTCTTGAGCAGAGGGACCACCTCTTCCCGCACGCAGAGCGCGATCTCGGGGTCCCGATACATGGTTGTGACCGTGACGCCGATCGTGCTCAGCAAGCGCTGCATGACCGCAGCGTCGTGAAGCACGCGGTCCTGTAGGGCCGAGACGGTCGGCGCCCCCTCGCGCGCCATCGCCGATACCAATCCCCTGCGCAAGGGCCCTGGTGCGTACTCCCGAAAGTCATAGCCATAGGACAGACGGATGCCTTCGAGCAGGAGGCGGATTTCGATCTCCTCCAGATCCGAGCCTACGTTTTCGAAACGATGCGCAGCCCCCTGGGCCCAGCTCAATGGGTAAGCCAGGACTTGAGCATGGACAGCAGGTGCGCGTTGTCGATCGGCTTGGCGATGTAATCCGACGCCCCCGCTTCGATGCATTTCTCGCGATCTCCTTTCATTGCCTTGGCGGTGAGGGCGATGATCGGCCGATCCGCAAAGGCATTGAGCTCGCGCATCTTGGACATGGTCGCGAAGCCGTCCATCCCCGGCATCATCACGTCGACGAGCGCGATGTCGAAATCGCTGCTTTCCTGCAGCAGGCCGAGGGCCTCCTGGCCCGAGTCAACCGAGAACACCTCCATCTTCTGACGCTCGAGCAGAGCGGTCACCGCGAAGATGTTCCTGATGTCGTCGTCGACGACCAGCACCCTCTTGCCGGCCAGGGAGCTGCTCAACACGTCGGAGCCGTTGCTGTATGCGTCGATGACAGCCTCGAGATCTTCGTCCTTCTCGCTGAGAACCGAGATGATCTCCTGCTTCAGCCGCTCCGGAGATCGCGCATCCTTGATCACGATGCTCTTGGCCGCCCTACCGAGCTTGATCTCCTCTTTGCGGGTCAGGTCCTTCGCCGTGTAGACGAGCAGTGGCGTATCGCCGAGCGTCTTCGTTGCCCGCAGCTCGTCGATCAAGTGCCAGCCGGACATCCCGGGAAGGCCGAGGTCGAGGACGACGCAGTCGAACCTCTCCGTCTGCAGCAGCGCCAGCGCTTCGTCTCCACTGGAGACCGCGGTGGTGGCCGTGTTGATAGGCGCCATGAGGTCGGTGACGTACTGACGCTGCACGGGGTCGTCCTCGACGACCAGGAGCCTCTTGGCCGGCTCCACAGGAGACGCCCCGTTGGTCGCCGAGGCGACCGTCTGCAGCTCCAGATCGTCGCCCTTGCCCACCGCCACGAGCATGGGCCGCGGCGAGGAGGCCTCTGCGCCGTCGCCATTCAGCGCTCGCCGCGACGGTGCCGGTGTGATCAGCGGCAGGTAGACGGAGAAGATGCTGCCGACGCCGTGCTCGCTCTGGAGACGGATCTCGCCGCCCAGCAGCCGGGTCAGCTCCCGGCAGATCGAAAGCCCAAGCCCGGTGCCGCCGTACTTGCGGCTTGTCGATCCGTCGGCCTGAGCGAAGGACTCGAAGATAGACTGCTGCTTCTCGATCGGAATTCCGATGCCTGTGTCGATGACCCGGAAGGCGATCACTTCCGAGGCGCGGTTGAGCGTCTCATTCGACGGGCTCCAGCCCGTGGTGGCCATCTCGGCGATGAACTCGACCTTGCCTTTTTCGGTGAACTTGAAGGCGTTGCTGAGCAGGTTGTTGAGGATCTGCTGGAGCCGCTGTGCGTCGGTCGGGATCGACTCCGGCAAGCCCGGCCGAAGCTCGATCGCAAACGCGAGCTTGGTCGCCTCAGCAACGTGCCGGAACGTGCGCTCGAGCATCGGCTTGAGCTCTGCCAGGGGCCACGAGGTGATGTCAAGCGCCACCGTCCCCGACTCGATCTTCGAGAGGTCGAGGATGTCGTTGATCAGCTTCAGTAGGTCGGTTCCGGAAGAGCGGATGATCGTGGCGTACTCGATCTGCTTGGCGAGCAGGTTGCCATCCGGGTTGGCGGCCAGCTCCTGGGCCAGGATCAGGAGGCTGTTCAGCGGCGTCCGCAGCTCGTGCGACATGTTGGCCAGGAACTCCGACTTGTAGCGCGAGGTCAGGGCAAGCTGCTCGGCCTTCTCCTCGACGAGGGCCTTCGCCGATTCGACCTCGCGGCGTCGCTGCTCGATCTCCGCGTTCTGCTCGGAGAGTTGCCTCGCCTTGCCCGCGAGCTCCTCGTTGGTGTGCTGGAGTTGATCCTGCTGGCTCTGCAGCTCGCTGGCCAGGGACTGCGATTGCTTGAGGAGATCCTCGGTGCGGCTGTTCGCCTCGATGGTGTTGAGCACGATGCCGATGCTCTCGGCAAGCTGGTCGAGGAAGTCGATGTGCGTGAGGCTGAACGGCTGGAACGAGGCGAGCTCGATGACGGCGCGAACCTCACCCTCGAAGAGGACCGGGAGCACGATGAGGTTGGCCGGGGTCGCCTCGCCGAGCGCCGAGCTGATCTTGATGTAATCGCGAGGCACATCGGTGATGACGATTCGCTTCTTCTCGAGAGCGCACTGACCGATCAGGCCCTCCCCCAGGCCGAACTCCATGGGCAGGTTCTTGCGGGTCTTGTACGCGTAGCCGGCTTGCAGCGAGAGGTGCACCGGCCTGCCGTTGGCGGGCACCACCCCGTAGAAGACGGCGTGCTCCGCGTGGACGAGCGGGGCGAGTTCGGACAGGATCATCTTGGACACCGTCATCGGGTCGCGCTGGCCCTGCAGCATCCGCGTGAACCTGGTCAGGTTGGTCTTGAGCCAGTCCTGCTCGTTGTTCTTCTCCGTCGTGTCGCGGAGGTTGCGGATCATCTCGTTGATGTTGTCCTTGAGGTTGGCGACCTCTCCGCTGGCGTCGACCCGGATGGAGCGGGTGAGGTCGCCCTTGGTCACGGCCGTCGCCACCTCTGCGATCGCGCGCACCTGTGTCGTCAGGGTCGCGGACAGCTGGTTCACGTTGTCGGTCAGATCGCGCCACGTGCCGGCCGCGCCTGGCACATGCGCCTGGCCGCCCAGGCGCCCCTCGGCGCCCACCTCGCGCGCCACCGTCGTGACCTGCTCGGCGAAGACGGCGAGGGTGTCGGTCATGCCGTTGATGGTGTCCGCGAGCTCGGCGATCTCGCCCTTGGCCTCGAGAGTCAGCTTGCCCCGCAGGTTGCCGTTGGCGACCGCGGTGACCACGCGAGCAATGCCTCGCACCTGGTCGGTGAGGTTGCTCGCCATGGTGTTGACGTTGTCGGTGAGGTCCTTCCACGTCCCCGCGACGCCCTCGACGTTCGCCTGGCCGCCTAGCTTGCCGTCGGTGCCCACCTCGCGGGCCACACGCGTGACCTCCTTGGCGAATGCATTGAGCTGGTCCACCATCGTGTTGATGGTCTGCTTGAGCTCGAGGATCTCGCCTCGGACGTCGACTGTGATCTTCTTCGAGAGGTCGCCCTGCTGGACCGCGGTGGTGACCTCGGCGATGTTGCGGACCTGGCTGGTCAGGTTGCCGGCCATGATGTTGACGTTGTCGGTGAGGTCCTTCCAGACCCCGCCCACGCCCTGCACCTCGGCCTGACCGCCCAGCCGGCCTTCGGTGCCGACCTCACGGGCCACGCGAGTCACCTCGTTGGCGAACGCGTTGAGCTGGTCGACCATCGTGTTGATGGTCTGCTTGAGCTCGAGGATCTCACCGCGGACGTCGACCGTGATCTTCTTTGAGAGGTCGCCCTGCTGGACGGCGGTGGTGACCTCGGCGATGTTGCGGACCTGGCTCGTCAGGTTGCCGGCCATGAAGTTGACGTTGTCCGTGAGGTCCTTCCAGATGCCGGCGACGCCCTTGACGTCGGCCTGACCGCCGAGCTTGCCCTCGGTGCCGACCTCGCGCGCCACGCGCGTGACCTCGCCCGCGAACGCGTTGAGCTGGTCGACCATCGTGTTGATGGTTTCCTTGAGCTCGAGCATCTCGCCGCGGACGTCGACGGTGATCTTTCTCGAAAGGTCGCCCTGCTGCACGGCGGTCGTGACCTCGGCCACGTTGCGAACCTGGCTCGTCAGGTTGCCGGCCATGAAGTTGACGTTCTCCGTCAGGTCCTTCCAGACCCCGCCCACGCCGCGCACCTCTGCCTGTCCGCCCAGCTTGCCTTCGGTGCCCACCTCCCGCGCCACGCGGGTCACCTCGTTGGCGAAGGCGTTGAGCTGGTCGACCATCGTGTTGATCGTGTTCTTGAGCTCGAGGATCTCCCCGCGGACGTCGACGGTGATCTTCTTCGAGAGGTCGCCGTTGGCGATTCCTGTGGTGACGGCGGCGATGTTGCGGACCTGGCTGGTCAGGTTGCCGGCCATCAAGTTCACGTGGTCGGTGAGGTCTTTCCAGACGCCACCCACGCCCTTGACGTCGGCCTGGCCACCGAGTTTGCCGTCGGTGCCCACCTCGCGGGCCACGCGCGTGACCTCGCCCGCGAACGCGTTGAGCTGGTCGACCATCGTGTTGATCGTGTTCTTGAGCTCGAGGATCTCCCCGCGGACGTCGACGGTGATCTTCTTCGAGAGATCACCTTGCTGAACGGCCGTGGTCACCTCGGCGATGTTGCGGACCTGGCTCGTCAGGTTGCCGGCCATCAGGTTCACGTTGTCGGTCAGGTCCTTCCAGACACCGGCGACACCGCGCACGTGCGCTTGACCGCCGAGTTTGCCTTCGGTGCCGACCTCGCGCGCGACGCGCGTCACCTCGCTCGCAAAGGCGTTGAGCTGGCCGACCATCGTGTTCACGGTCTTGGCCGTGGTCAGGAACTGCCCCTGC
>Ga0134128_10010585_pt1 | contig 11048 bp, 11 predicted proteins | sample KB31754_FD_96462 | JGI IMG/M metagenome (GOLD analysis project Ga0134128, IMG submission 96462) | Terrestrial soil microbial communities with excess Nitrogen fertilizer from Kellogg Biological Station, Michigan, USA - KB3-175-4 | ecosystem: Environmental > Terrestrial > Soil > Unclassified ...
ATGAACGGACGCCTTTATCAGTCGAGCGGGAGTTATTTCTACTCTCCTGATCCAAATATTCCTGATCCTGAGAATACTCTGGATTATGACCGCTACGCATATGTAGACGACAATCCGCTCACCTATGCTGATCCGAGTGGATTTGGCCCCTGTGATCCGGGTAATTCGAGTTTCGACAACGGCCTTGATGATGGTGGTGGCGGCAACGATAAGATTCCAGATACGGAAGACGCGAGTCAGATCCGTCCGCACCGCCGCGGTCAATGCGATGACACGCCGCTCGTCGATCCTTTTAATCCACAGAATCCGTTCGATCCAACGCATGATCCCGGATGGGCGCCGCAGCTACAAACTGTAAACGTGACGGGCCAAAAAACTCCCTTGAGTCAGCCCGTACTTCCGCCGCTCACTTTGCAAGACATCGTATTCAACTCGGCCGCATGGAGTAACCCCGAAGCGCAGCAAAGTAATCCGCAAAGTGGACATCACTATTCCATAAAGACGTCGACGTTCTGCAGCGCTTCTGACACCTTCAACTCACTGAAAGCACCGGACGTTTCCGCGCCAGGAGCACCTGCGGCTCAGGAAGGTACGCACGAACTCAACCTCACTGGGGGCAATCCTATTTTGCAAACGGTGAACACGCCGGCAATGACGATTGTCAATACGACATTGCCAGGCCACGTGTTCTATCCTGGAACCGTTACGATAAGTGTCACACCGGCGCCGGATGGATCTGTTATCCAGATAACTGGTACGGGTACCGGTGCCGATCCACTTTTTAACGACATTGTTGGAAATCTGTTCTTCGGCGGGACTGCGGCCCTCATTCAGAACGGTTGCGCGTTGGAGGCAGGGGCTCCATATTTTGGGGGCGACTAGGCTAACTGGAATGAAACGGTAAGTCCGGCAGCGGAAAGTAATCGGAGGAAATGATCAGTGGCTAAGCGTATCGTCGCTGTGGTGTTCGCGCTGTTTTGGGCAATCTGTGGTTCCGTTGGCTTTCAGTTGCTCTCTCATCTTGCGCAGCGGGGAGTCCCCGGTTTTCCGAAGGCAGGGCAATGGGATCTATACGTAATCGTGCCGACCGCAATGATGTTGTTCGGCATTGTGCTGGCCATCGTGGCTAAAAGAGTGTCGACGGTGCTGTACGTGGCGCTGCTGATCGTTGAGGCTGTTCCGATCTTGCCCCTTTTGGTGATTTATGGCGGCGGAGTGTAGGCCCCAAGCCGTTACTAGGTTTCGCCGCTCACGGTCTGACGGCGGCGGCCGAGATCCGAAAGCCACCGATTGCACGCAGGATAGCTGCGCGTGGAGTTTTGGGGCCCAATGGGGCCACAAAGGGCCAGCTTTTCGGCGTTGGCGATCGGTTTATCCGAAGAGCGACTCGATGCTTTCTCGTAAGCGCTGTTGATCGCGAGTGGAGAGCCGCCCGAGGGTTTTGCGCACGAGAGCGCGCTCGAAGGTGGCGAGCACGGGCTTGACGGCCGAGGGCTTCAGCAGTCCTGCGCTCTGCCAGTCCTCGAGGATGACCTCGCCGAACTCACCGCTCCCGCGTACCTGGCTCGTGATCGGCATGAGGATCAGATCGCGCCGGGTGCGGTGGTAGGTGAGGCTGGAGACGATGACGCCGGGGCGCTGCTTGGTGGCGGACTGGTCGGTGAATGGAAATGGGACCAGCACGACATCCCCGAACTGATAGGCCATGCGCGAGCCCCCGAGCGTAGTCGACGGTAATTACAGCCGGTCGTAGGCGGCATCGTCCGGGTTATCCCAGACGGCCGTGAAGGCGGGCTCGGAAACCCGTGCGGCACCACGGACGAGGTGCTGGTCAGCCTCCCGGTTTTGCAGGAAATCGATGAAGTCCTCGACCTCGGCGCGCCGCTCCGGGGGGAGGGCTCGCAGCTTCTCGAGCAGGAGCTGTTCAGCCTGTGCGCTCATGGGAAATCTCCGCCGGCCGGGTTCAGGTCGTCGGCCGAGTCTGCATTTTACGCTTCAGCCGCTCGCGCTCGAGGAAAGCATCGAGCAGCTGTAGTACCTGGCGCTTATCCCTCGGGTCGAGCTTCTCGAGCTCTTGCAGCCGCCGTGCGAGGCGCGTGCTGCCGACCGCGGCGGTCTTCTTGACGGGAGCGACCCCGAGGAGCTGATCGAGGCCGACGTTGAGCACCTGGGCGATCGTGGGCAGCAGGTTCGCCGGCGGGTGGGCGTCGGGTCCCTCGTAATAGGCGACCATGCGCTGGCTGATGCCGAGCTCGGCGGCGAGCTCCTGTTGGGTGAAGCCGGCGGTCTTGCGCAGGCTGGCGAGCCGGGTGCCGAAGGCCTCGGCGGCGGTGGTGCGGTGCTTGGGCATCCTCGAGACTCCGTGCAATCCGATTGGCACGGAGCGGAGTGTAAGAGCAGGTTCTGACATGGCCGGGGCTCGAGGCTTGCGCGTCAATACAAAGAGTGTATAGTCTCGCGTCAAGAAAATCGATGCACAAAAACTGTATCGACCCTCTTGACAGGTTTTTGCAAGGGAGCCGCTTCTATGAAGCCTCGTCACTGCACCGTGGGCTATCGGCCGGTTGACTCGCGCTCGCGAGCGCCGTGGCGACCGCCCGCTCCCTCGCGCATGCCGTTCGTGCGCCTCTCGGGCCGCTGGCTCGCTCGGGCGGGCTTTGGGATCGGCACGGCGGTACGGGTGCAGGTGAGCCGCGGACGGCTCGTGCTCGAGGCGATCGAGCCTGCTCGCCCGAGCAGGCGGCGCGCTCAGCAAATGGCTGGCGACTGACCGCTCGCATGGCGCGCATCACGGATGCCGAGCTCGAGCGCTTGAAGCGCGAGGTCTCCCTCGTGCGCCTCATCGAGGGCCAGGGAATAAGGCTCCTGAGTCAGGGCAAAGACCTGGCGTGCCGCTGTCCCTGGCACGAGGGGGATGAGACCCCGAGCTGCATCGTGACGCCGAAGAGCAATCTCTGGCACTGCTTTGGGTGCGATGCCGGCGGGACGGTGATCGACTGGGTGATGCGCTCGCACCGGGTCTCCTTCCGCCATGCGTGCGAGCTGCTCTTGAAGGAGCACCCTGCCTTGGTCGCGGCCGCCGGCAACTCTGCGGTCGGTTCGGCGCCGAAGCTCTCGCAGGGCAAGCTCCGCCAGGTGCAGTCCTTTGCGTTGGAAACCGATGCCGACCAGGCCGCGAGCGATCAGCGGTTGCTCGATCAGGTGATCGAGTTTTATCACACAACGCTGCTCGCGAGCCCGGAGGCGCTGAAGTATCTCGAGGGCCGAGGCCTTGGTAACCGGGAGCTCATCGAGCGCTTCAGGCTCGGCTTTGCGAACCGCACGCTCGCGTATCGCCTGGCGCCCAAGCAGTACAAGGCGGGTGCGCAGATGCGCACGGCGCTGCAACGCATCGGGATCCTGCGCGAGTCCGGCCACGAGCACTTCAACGGCTCGATCGTCGTGCCGCTCTGGTGTCCTGCGGACGGCAATCTGGCGGACAGCGTTCCATCAGACAGCTCTCGTCATGTTGTTGGCGCCTATGCCCGCAAGATCAACGACAACTTGCGTGCCGGCACGCCGATGCATCTGTACCTGCCGGGTCCCCACCGTGGCGTGCTGAATGGCGAAGGCCTCCAAGGGCAGCGGGAGGTGATCCTCTGCGAGGCGATCCTCGATGCGCTCACCTTCTGGGCGGCCGGCTACCGCAATGTCACGAGCTGCTACGGGGTCAATGGCCTGACCGACGAGCTCGTCGAGAGCCTCAAGGCCTGCGGCGCTGAGCGCGTGCTGATCGCCTTCGACCGTGATGATGCCGGCGATCGCGGCGCCGAGGCGGTGGCGAAACGTCTGATGGCAGACGGCCTGGAGTGCTATCAGCTGCTCTTCCCGAAAGGCATGGACGCGAACGCGTACGCCTGTGCGGTCAAGCCCGCCGAGAAGTCCCTCGGGGTGGTGATCCGCTCGGGGCAGTGGATGGGGCGCGGCGCGAAGCCGTCGAAGGCCTCGCCGACTCTCGTCACGCCGGTGCCGAGCGCCGCGCCGCAATCCCCGCCTCCTTCGCGAGCGCAAACCCCCGAGCCGGCGGTAGAGTCTTCCCCTTTAGCCGCTGAACCCAACACGCCGGCCGCTCTGGCCGATGACAGGATCAGCACGGCCCCGCAGAGCGCGGCTAAAAAGGATGCCTCGCCGGCGCCGATCATGTCGCCGGAGCCGCAGCCTATGTTGCCGGAGCCCGAGGCGGCAGCCCACCCCGCAGGACCGGTGCCCGAGCCGAAAGACGATGCCGGCTACCAGGTCGGTGCCGGCTGCACAGCCGATGAGCAACAGCTCATCATCGCCTTTGGCGAGCGGCGCTACCGGGTCCGCGGGATGCCGAAGCAGCTCACCGAAGCGCTGAAGGTGAACGTGCTGGTCACGTGCTCGGGCGCAGAGGAGCTGACCCCGGTGGCTGCCACCGAGGCGGGCCTGCACGTCGATACTCTCGACCTCTACCAGGCGAAGGCGCGAGCGGCGTTCGCCAAGCTGGCTTCTCTCGAGCTCTCCGTTGAGGAGAGTGTGATCCAACACGATCTCGGGCGCCTGCTCCTGAAGCTCGAGCAGGTGATCGACGAGCGCGCCCGGGCAACGCAGGCGCCGAGCGTCGCGCCAATGCCGGCGATGTCCACCGATGAGGCGGCGGCGGCGCTCGCGTTCCTGCGCGATGAAAAGCTCATCGAGCGCATCGCGGGGGACTTTGAGCGGGTGGGCCTCGTGGGGGAGCCGTCCAATGCGTTGGTCGCCTACCTCGCCTGCATCAGCCGCAAGCTTGCCTCACCGCTCGCGGTGCTGATCCAGAGCACCTCGGCGGCGGGAAAGAGCACGCTGATGGATGCGGTGCTCGCGCTCATGCCGGAAGAAGATCGCGTGCACTACTCGGCGATGACCGGGCAGTCGCTCTTCTATCTCGGCGAGCAGGAAATAAAACACAAGATCCTCGCCATTGCCGAGGAGGAAGGGGTGCGCCAGGCGGCCTATGCGCTCAAAGTCCTGCAATCGCAGGGCGAGCTCACGATCGCCTCCACGGGCAAAGATCCTGCGACCGGGATGCTCATCACCCAGCAGTACCGGGTGGAGGGGCCGGTGATGCTGTTCTTGACGACGACGGCGATCGATGTGGACGAGGAGCTGACCAACCGCTGTCTCGTGCTCACGATCAACGAGAGCCGGGAGCAGACTCGCGCGATCCAGGCACGGCAGCGCTCGCGTCGCACGCTCGCGGGCCTGATGGCGAAAGATGAAGCGGAGGCGATCCAGCGGCTGCACCGCAATGCGCAGCGGCTCCTGCGGCCGCTCGCCGTGGTCAACCCTTACGCCGAGCGGCTGACCTTCCTCGATGACCGCACTCGTACGCGACGCGACCATGCGAAATACCTGACGCTGATCGAGGCGGTGACGCTCCTGCAGCAGCACCAGCGTGAGGTCAAGGCGGTGATGCGGGGCGGCCGGACGATCGAGTACATCGAGGCGACGCTCGAGGACATCGCGCTCGCCAATGAGCTCGCGCATGAAGTCCTCGGCCGCTCACTCGATGAGCTGCCACCGCAGACGCGCCGGGTGCTCGGGGTGATCGAGTCGATGGTCGAGGAAGAGTGCCGGACGCGCTCGCTCGCCCGCACCGATGCGCGATTTACCCGAAGGGAGCTGAGAGCCCGCTGCGGGATGAGCGACACCGCCGTCAGGATCCATCTCGAGCGGCTGGTGGCGATGGAATACGTTCGGCCGGTTGCTGGCCGCAGCGGCCAGCGCTTCGAGTATGAGCTTCTGTTCGATGGCGATCTCGAACGCTCCGCTCCGCAGATGATCGGGCTGATCGATGTCTCTGCCCTTGGCAGGGTGCGCACCCTTGGCAGTACGATCGGCACCTCGCAGGGTCAGACCCCCGACCTCGCACCCCGCTCGCAGGCCGCTTGCACCCCGGTTGCACCCGCCTCGCAGGCGGTGGTGTTGGCTGAAAAGTCCAAGGATCAGAGCCATTTTCCCGATCCACTGGGTGTTGGGTCGGAAAGGGCGCATCCGGGGCAGGTCTCGCTCGATGGTCATAGTCGTAGTGGCGATCTCGCGTCCGCGCCGTTATCTTCTTCCTTAGCCGCTGTCTTCTCTGGGAGATGAGCCGTGCCGGTCGCCCCGTCTCGCGCCAAGCGCGCGCTCGCCGACCGGCACGATCCCGAAGGCCTCCCCGCCTATGTTGCTCGCTACCTCGAGTGGCTGCGGGTACACAACTACTCGAGCTGCACGGTCGAGAACCGCGAGGCCTGCCTCGGGTACTTCGTCGCCTGGTGCACCGAGCGGGGGCTCGCGAGGCCTAAGGAACTCACGAAGCCGATCCTCGAGCGCTACCAGCGATCGCTCTATCACTGGCGCAAGAGAAACGGCCAGCCGCTCACCTTCCGCGCGCAGCATGCGCGCCTGGTGCCGGTGAGGGCGCTCTTCCGGTGGCTCACGCGGCAGAACTATCTCCTCTACAACCCGGCCTCCGAGCTCGAGCTGCCACGGCTCGAGCGCCGGCTCCCAAAGCACGTGCTTACGATCGCCGAGGTCGAGCAGGTGATGCGAATCCCTAAGCCCGATGAGCCGCGCGGCATCCGCGACCGCGCGATCCTGGAAACCCTCTACTCGACCGGCATGCGCCGGCGGGAGTTGATCGGCCTTGCGCTCTTTGACATCGATCGCGAGCGCGGCACGGTGATGATCCGCTTAGGCAAAGGCAAGAAGGACCGAATGATCCCGGTCGGCGAGCGTGCCGTCGCGTGGATCGATCGCTACCAGGAGGAGGTACGTCCCGACCTGGTCGTCGGCCGCGACCCGGCGCATCTCGCCACGCTCTTCCTCACCCAGACCGGGGAGCCCTTTACGCCAAACCGGCTCACCCAGCTCGTGCGCGGGTACGTCGAAGCGGCGCGCCTGGGTAAAAGCGGCTCCTGCCATCTCTTCCGCCACACGATGGCGACTCTCATGCTCGAGAACGGCGCCGATATCCGCTACATCCAGGCGATGCTCGGGCACGCGGAGCTCTCGACCACGCAGATCTACACCCAGGTCTCGATCCGCCGCTTGAAGGAGATCCACACTGCCACGCATCCTGGCAAACCGCGGCCGGTGCGCGCCATCGCTCGCGATGCCACGGAGGAGCAACCTGAGACCTCGAGCGCCGAGGCGCTGCTCGCCGCCTTGGATGCCGAGGCGCAGGAAGAGGAGCAGGACGAGGTCATGGAATGATGTTGGTTCCTGATAAACGGAACGCCGTCGCCCTCGGTGCTGAAGACCCCCCATCCCCCTGGAAGGGGGCTTTGGGCAGGCACTTAAACATAACGCCGAGAAATTATGCGCAGCGCCGCAGACGGCGCTGTCCGGGCTTCGCCCCGCATAATCTGCGCTATGTTCAAGTGCCCGCCGCAGCGTGCGACACCTGTTCGCCGTGCGCTGACTGTTGACTTGAAGTTGACTGAGTCGAGCCGCTCGACAGCCGGCCCGGCACGCTGAAAGGTGCGGCTGACGCCGCATCGTCTGACCGCTCGTCTCCCGATCCTCTCGCGCCACCTCTTGGGCTTGCGCTGCGTGAGCGTGCTGCCCGAAAGAGCAACGCCCGCGCCCGTCGCCGAAGACGGCGCCGGTCACGCGCGCTGCAATCCCGAGCACTCATCCTCGGACGCCTCTCGTGTCGGCGTTCTCCGGCGGATGGGGGGCCGGAGCGGGCGAGCCCCCCATCCACCGGAGAACGAAGATGCAAACCGTCGAGATCCAAGTCACTCTCACCGACGCGCAGGCGTGGGAATTTGCCCAGTTCCTGAAACGTGTCTGCTACAGCGATTATCGCGAGCACGCCACCTCGGAGGCCGAGGCCTACCGCATGGTCGAGGCCGGCGAGCGCATCCGCGAGGCGCTGGCCGAGGCCGGCTATGCGCCCCGGTAACGGAGAGCCGAAGATGACCGCCTCCCCGATCCGGTTCGCCCTGACCGAGGCCGCCGTGGCGCAGATCATGGAACACATCACCGCGAGGAGCGCACTGATCGCCAGCATGCCCGATAGTCCCTACGCAGCCCTCGAGCGCCGCTGGCGCGAGATCGGCGGCATGCTCGAGCTCGCCCGCCGGCTCGATGCTTGGCGCCTGGTACGTGCCCTGGAGGCCCACAAAGACGCCCTGCGCCGGCAGATGGAAATCCTCTCCGGCGGCTTCGCCCCTTAGCCGCCCTGGGCCGGCGTCCGCCGGCCCTCCTTCTCCTGTGTAAAACCTGTGCTGCCCGGGAGCGCCATGCAGGATAGGGTGACGGCGGCTCTTGTTAAACACCGGCCGGGCAGAGCGGCCCGGCGGCTAAAGAATGAACCCTTGCCGCTGCCGCTGCTCCGCCGCAGACTCTCGCCCCATGTCCCACGCCGCCGCACCCTCCGGCCTGGATGGACGCCCGCTGGCGCCGATCGCGCTCCGGCAGTCGCCGCCGTCGGGGCGAAAAAACGCACATCGGGGTCTTGCGGCCTGCCGGAGAACCGCATCGGGGCAACCCTGCTCGCAAGTCCTGACCGCTTCAGGGAAAAACCGCCGCTCGCCTACGACGGCACGTCGGAGTCACTTGTTGCAGCAAACGAATCAGTGTGGTGTGCCCAGTGCGCTGCCGCACGGTGTTGGGATATCTGCTGGAGGTGGGGCGGAGGCTGGACTTCCGAAGGCGCTTGGTGCGGGCGCCAATGGAGCTGTAGGTGCTGGGGAGTTCTACAGCTCCACGACGGGGTTTTCGCATGGCGGGTTTGCCGAGGGCGGGGCGACGGCGTATGCAGGTAATTTGGCTGTTGGAGCACCAGCGCAAACCTCAGCTCCGGGCGTGGCGCTAGCTTCGGTGGGTGCTGGAGCTTCGATCTTCGTCACCAATGCACAATCCGTTCAGCAACTCTCGGGGCCATTTACAACCTATTCATTGAATGTCGGCGTTGGGCCGTTTCAATTCTCTGCCCAGTTGGCTCTCGGCGGCAACATATGGGATTTCAGTCTTAGTCCGCCACTCGGTGGGGTGACCTTTGGAGTGTCAGGATCGAAAATTACAACCAATACGGTTACGACCAGTGGTGGTTGCCATTGACTGCCAAGGCGTGTAGGTGAGTGGAGGCCGTTATGACGAGCGATCCTGCAGATAGAGTGTTCTTGCTGATTGCCATTGCAGTGTTTTTATTGGTCGCCCTGCGACCAGACTGGTTTATCAAGATTGCATCCTATGGCAGACGTGGCATCGGTGATCTCAGTGGCTTTCAGATACGCCTTCTTCGAATCATGCGGGTGATGGGTGTGGTTGGGGCGGTATGGTGCGCTGGCTGTCTGCTTTGGTGGTTAGTTAGAAGATAAGGCAAGCGGAATACGACCGCGGGCGTTTGCGCGGTGCCGGCCGGTGTCATTTCAGAAACGAGTCGTCGTGAGAAAGCGGATTACAGCAATACCTGGGGCCGTTGGGGTGCTCTTCGGCCTTTGCGGGGCAGTTTGTGCGTCTGATCGGCAGGTCGTTGCCGATGTGAGGTGCGTAGTTGTCGGTTTGCGCATGGTGCAAATGGCCGCGCCGCAGCAGCGGACCGCAGCGCTGATGCTCACGGCCTATTATCTGGGGCGGCTGGATAGTAGAGCGCCAGATGCCGAAGTCGAGCGGCTAATAGAAAGGGAGGCAGAGAAGATGACCGAGGCAGAGTACCGAGCCGGCACGACCCGGTGTGGGAAGGCGCTCACGCTGAAAGGACAGGAGATCCAGAAGATTGGTGCCGATCTTACGCATAAGGCGCAAGGCGGGGCAGCTCCGTAGCCGCCCGCGTACTCGGCGTCGGCATGTACAAGTCTCGTAATTGCCCGACACCCGGTGTCTCCGGGATCGCGACTTAGGCGGCCGTTGGCAGCGGCTCGGTGACCTCCTCGGGTGGGACGATGTCGGGTAGCTCGGTGATGCCGAGCGCTTCCATCAGAGCCTGAGCGGGCGTGCGGCCTCTGAGGCGGTAGCCTTGATGAGAGCGCTCGAGATTGTAATACCGCAGGAAGCGATCGAGGTCACGCTGGATCTCCTCGGGGCCGATGTACCAGGTCTGTCGGCCTTTGACCCGGAAGCATTCATCGAGCAGCGTGCGGTTCATCCGCTCGACGAAGCCGTTGGTCCGCGGGCAGCGCACTTTGGTCGTCCGATGCTGGATGTCCTCCATAGCCAGGAGCAACTCGTACGGATGGCGCTCCTGGATGCCGCAGAATTCGCGCCCATTGTCCGTCAGGATTGCGCCGACCTTCACGCCCAGGGCCTCGTAGAAGGGCAGCACGCGGTCGTAGAGCAGGTCTGCGGCGGTGACGGGCATCTTTGCCGTGTACACCTTGGCGAAGGCCAGAGAGCAGAAGACCTCGACGATCACCTGCACGTAGACCTTGCGAACACCTTTGAGCGTGCCCCAGTAGAAGGTGTCTTGATTCAGCAATTCCCCGGGTCTGGACGCTTCCACGTGTCGGCATCGGAACTCCACGGAGTGGCGCTCGAGGAGGCGGATCTGGTTCTCGGTGAGGATGATGGTATCGCCCTGAGCGTGCTGCTCGAGACGCATCAGGCGCTTGTAGCGGGTCTCAATGCCGTTGCGCAGCCAGACGCCGCGCACGCCACTAGGACTGACGTCTGTTCCGCTGAGGCGCAGCTCGTTCGAGACGCGCTGCGGGCCATGTGTGGGAAATTCGAGCGCGTAATCGAGGATCTTCTGCTCGATCTCGGGAGCGACGCGATTCGGGTGCGGATTCCTCGGTCCGCGGCGTTCCTCAACCAGGGCGGACACTCCGCCGACCTGGAACGCGCGGCGCACTTCGTAGAAGGTGTCGCGGTGATAGCCCATGAGCTTGCAGGCCTTGGAGACGTTCCCGAGCTCTTCGGCCAATTGCAGCAAGGACAGCGTCCTCTTGGTACTCTGCGAGAGCGTAGTCATCTGGGTACTCCGGATAGTTGGTGGTTTGGCGATTACCAATCTATCCCGGAGACCCGGGTGGCTGCGCTACCAGCCCCTGCGCTACGCTACGGGGCTGCCAGCGCGGCAA
>Ga0134128_10010586_pt1 | contig 11048 bp, 10 predicted proteins | sample KB31754_FD_96462 | JGI IMG/M metagenome (GOLD analysis project Ga0134128, IMG submission 96462) | Terrestrial soil microbial communities with excess Nitrogen fertilizer from Kellogg Biological Station, Michigan, USA - KB3-175-4 | ecosystem: Environmental > Terrestrial > Soil > Unclassified ...
CACCACCGCGCACTGGTTCGACATCACCGCCGCCAAGAGCGATCTCGGCTGGCACCCCCGCGTGCGCATCGAGACCGGCATGGAGCGCCTGGCCCAATGGGTCCGGGCGACCCGGCCTTTCGACCCATAAAAAATAACCGTCGGTTTCGTCATCTGACCGTCCCATCGCGGGGGCGGCCTCGTGATAGAATGACCGGGCATGGGCCGAGCCGCGTTCGCCGTCTGCCTCCTGCTGGCCGCCGCCGCGCCTTCCTGGGGCGCGCCGGGCAAGGACCTGCATCGGCGCGCCCGGCTTCTCCTGCGCGACATCCGCGTCGAGTCGTCGGCGCCCCAGAAGGATGTCGAGCGCCTGCGCGCCCAGCTCAGCGAGCTCCAGGCCGAGAACCACGCCGCGCCGGACGACCAGGTGACCGCGGAGCTGCAGGCGGCCGAGGCGAACCTGAAGCTCGTCGAGGCCGGCTCGCCGCTGCCGCCGCCGCTGCCGGAGGAAGCCGTCTCCGACGACGACCTGCGGGACTCGGTGGCGCAGCCGCTGCCGGCGGCGCGTCGGCCCGTCTTCCCGCCGGCGGCGCCCGCGGCGGCCGCGGACGCCGCGGCGCCTCTCTTCGACGGCTCGGTCCGGCGCGCCGGGCTGACGTCGCCGGCGGTCGAGGCCCCGCCGGACGAGCCCGACGCCGACCTCGGACGCTATCTCGAGCTCAACGAGACCGTCCCCCAGCAGTCTTTCCTCATTAAGGCTTCGGCGTCGCTGCTCGCCAAGCTGCACGAGAAGGATGACGGCGGCCAGCGGGCGCAATACATGGGCGTGATCCTGCATGAGCGGATCAGCAAGCACCCCAAGCGAGGCAGCTTCATCGCGCTGCGCGTCGTGGCGCGGAAGGACAAAAAGCTCCATCTGATCTACCGCGCCCGCGACGGCGGCGCCGTCGACGAGGATCTGGGGTGGCTCGACCAGTGGACGAGGATTCCGAAAGCCCCCAGGACCGGCAAGATCCGGCCGAGACCGAAAAGGGGCGCCAAGGGCGGCGGCGGCGGCGACGACGGCGATGGAGATGGCGACGGCGGCGGCTCGGGCAAGAAAGGCCACGGCGGACACAAGAAAGGCCGCGGCGGCGGAGGCGGGGGCGCGGGAGGCGGAGGAGACGGAGACGGCGGAGGAGGCACCGGCGCGGGCCCCGGCGGCAGCGGACCTTCCCATCACGCGAAGGCTCCGAAGATCAACGGCGGCGGGAGCATGTTCGACGGCGGGGGAGGCGACGGCGGCGACGGGAACTTCGCGGGCGGCGCTTCCGGCGGCTTGTTCTCGGGCAAGGGCCCGCGCGGTCATGGCCGCAAGAGCCGGCACGGCGGCGCGGCGGCCGGGGATTCGAGCGAGACGGCGAGCGCCTCCGGCGACTCCGATCCCGCCGGCGCGTTCGGCGCCGGCCGGGCGCACGCCGGCGCGGGCGGCTCGCTGTCGGCCGACGAGCCGGGCTCCGGCTCGCGCAAAAGAAAAAACGCCCGCGTCCCGCTTCCCAAGGACTTCACCACGCGCGGGGGCGGCTCGCGCCTGCCCGGCGGCGGCGCCGAAGGGGGAAGCGGACCCGGCGGCGCCGGCCTCGGCGGCTTCCAGATGAGCCCGCTGGGGATGAAGGACTTCCATAAGAATGACCTTCCCGCGCCGACCGGAGCGCCGCGCGCGTCCGCGGCGCCTGGCGAGCTCGCGCAGGCCAAGCCGTCCCCGGCGGCGTCGGCCTCCGCCGCGCCCGCCGCCGCGCCCCTGACCTCGCCGGTCGGCGCCGACGAGCAGCTTCGCGACGCGGTCGCCGCTCATTCGGCCCCGTCCCCGCTCCCGGCGGCCTCGGTCGTCCCCCGGGCGAGCCTCTCTCCCATCGCTCCCGCGGCGCCCGAGCCCGAGGGATCGAGCCCTCTGCTGGCCGCGTGCGCGTGCGCGGCGGCGATCGGTCTCGGCGCCTATGCGTTCCGGCGCTTGCGCCGGCCTCGCTCCTTAAACTCTTAAAGCCTGGCACCGCCGCGATCTCCTCCGCAAACGCCCTCAACAGGGCAAAAGTCTAAACGTCTTAAACCTGACACCGATAGGACCTTTGCCGCGCGCGCGGTAGGTCCTCGGACTGAGAGCCGCGGCGGAAAAAGGCGATAGACTGCCGGCATGAAACGCTGGCTCTGGCTTCCGACTCTCGCTTTGCTGGGCTTCTCCGCCTGCGGCGGCCTGCTCGACGGCGGCAAAGAGACTCCGTCTCGCGCGGCTCCCCCGGCCGCGTCCCTGCTCGCGCAGCGTCCGGCCGGCCTCGGCGGCTTGAGCCGCGAGTCCGACGCGCTGCTGGATCAGCGCGCCCAGGTCGCGGCCGCCGCCTACGCGCCCACCGACGAGGCCGCGACGGGAGCTTTCGACCGGCTCTTCGACGGACGCGCCCAGGAGCGGGCCGGCTGCGCTCCGGCTCCCGGCGCGGTGTACGCGGGAGGCGGAGGGACGCGCCGCCCGCGGCTCGACTACGCGAACCCCGACCTCGTTCGGCGCCCGAGCGATCTCGCCGAGGCCGAGCCGCCGCCGCCCGACGCGGCCCAGTTCCCGCCGAGCTCCGCGGCTCTGGCGAGCGGGGCCGGCAAGGTCCTCGCCGCTTTCGACGGCTTCGAGCGCCGCATGTACGCCGCGGCCGCGCCGGTCATGAGCCGCGCGGGCTGGCGCGCCGCCAGGCGCAAGGGCTCGCCGGTCCCGATGACGCCGACGCACGTGACCGTGCACCACACCGAGGGCGCGCAGACCATGACCGAGGCCGCCACCGCCGCGGAGGTGCGCGGCATCCAGCGCTACCACATGGCGGGCCGCGCGCGCGAAGGCAAGGACGTCTGGGACGACATCGGCTATCACTTCCTGATCGACGGCGCCGGACGCGTCGTCGAGGGGCGCCCCGCAGAGACGCTCGGAGCGCACGCCGGCGGCGCCAACGAGAACAACATCGGCATCGCGATGATGGGCAACTTCATGAAGCAGAAGCCGACGGCCGAGCAGGTCGAGAGCCTGACGCGGCTCGTCTCCTTCCTGGCCGTCAAGTACCGGCAGGACCCGTCGCGCCCGGGCTTCCTCGAGGGCCACCGGCACTACAACAACACCGACTGCCCCGGCACGAACATGATGGCCATCCTCGCCGCGCTGCGCCTGCGCATCGACGAGCAGACCCTGCAGCTGCAGGCGAGGATACTGGCGTCCCCGAAGGGGGCGTTCGTCCCCGTCTTGACGAGTGCGTAAGGCCGCGCTGGCGGCGGTCCTTCTCTCCCTCGCCTGCGCGCGCGGGGCGGGCGTGCGTCCCGGCGACGCGGTCGTCGTGCGCTACGAGCTGTCGGCCGGCGGCGCGGTGTTGGAGACCGAGACGGTGCGGGTCGTCCAGGGAGAGGGCCAGCTCCCGCCCGGGGCCGACGCCGCCCTGCTCGGCATGCGCCCCGGCGAGGAGAAGACCGTCGAGCTGGCGCCGGAAAAGGCCTTCGGCCCGCGCGACGAGGCGCGCGTCGAGTCGATGCCGCTCGACAAGCTCGGCGCGCTCGGGCGCGGGCTCAAGCCGGGCGCGAAGGTCATGGGCTTCCGCGACGGCAAGCCGGAGACCGCGCGCGTGCTCTCGATCGGCGGCGGGCAGGCGCGCCTCGACTTCAACCCTCCGCTGGCGGGCAAGACCGTCGTCTACCGCCTGCGCGTCCTCTCGGCCGCTCCGAGCCGCTAGCGCCTATCTTTGGTAGGATGGCCGCGATGATCGCGATCTTCACCGACGGCGCCTGCTCCGGCAACCCGGGACCCGGCGGCTGGGGCTGCGTGGTCGCGGCCGCCGACGGCTCCGTCATCGAGCTCGGCGGCGCCGACCGCGAGACGACGAACAATCGCATGGAGCTCACCGCCGTGATCGAGGGCCTGCGCGCCGTCCGGGGCCGCCCCGGCCCCGCCGTCGTGCACAGCGACTCGACCTACGTCCTCGGCGGCATCACGAGCTGGATCGCCGGCTGGAAGCGCCGCGGCTGGACCACCGCGGCCGGCGAGCCGGTCAAGAACGAGGACCTGTGGCGCGCGCTCGACGCGGCCGTGGCGGAGCGCGGAAAGGACGGCGTGGAGTGGCGCTGGGTGCGCGGCCACGACGGCCACGACGCCAACGAGCGCTGCGACGAGATCGCGGTCTCCTTCTCGAAGCGCCGCCACGTCGAGCTGTACGCGGGACCCCTGCTCTCCTATCCGCACGGCTCGCTGGCGCCGTCGGACGTCCCTTACGCCGCGCCGAAGAAGCCGCGCCGGGCGTCCGCCGCTCCGCCCGCGGCCGAGGGCCCGGCGACCTACTTGAGCGTCCTCGACGGCAAGCTCGAGCGGCACGCGACCTGGAAGGAGTGCGAGGCGCGCGTGAAGGGGAGGCCGGCGAAGTTCAAGAAGGTCCGCTCCGCGGACGAGGAGCGCGCGGCGCTCAAGGGCTGGGGCCTAGCCTAGACGAGCCTAGACGGGCTCGACGGCGGCGGGAACGCGCCGCGACGACCACCACAGCCACAGCCAGAAGACGTGCGAGCCGTAGGCGGCGGTCCACACGAACCAATTCAGCCGGCCGATGGCGGTCAGCGCGACGATCAGGTACACGTAGTCTCGGCTCGCGACGCGCTCCACGACGAGGGCCGACGGTCCGCGCTTCTCCTCGGGCACGCTCAGCACGAGCTTCCACACCGACCAGCCGGCCGCGAGGAAGCCCGTCACCAGCAGGACGCCCGGGACGCGCCAATCCTGGTCGGGGTGGAGGCGGGCGACGCCGACGGGAAGGCGATGAACGTGGCCAGGTGCGCGAGGTGGTCGGCGAGCAGGTCGAAGTCCCCGCCCCACGGTGTGATGTGGTGCTTGAGGCGGGCGATCTCGCCGTCGCAGCCGTCGAGGATGGCGCAGAACCACAGCATGAGCGCGCCCGCGAACTGCTCGCGCGCCGACGCGGAGGCGAGCCACCAGGCGCCGAGGAACCCCAGCAGGAGGCTGACGGCCGTCACGAGGTTGGGGCTGACCGGGAACGGCAGCAGCAGGCGCGTGAGCGAGACGGAGACCTTCCGGTCGAGCTTCGCGAGGTAGCCGTCGTTGGGCTTGGACATGCGCGAGTACAGCGTCGCGGCGGCGGCCGCGGCCGCGTCGGGGCGGCCGGCGTCGAAGAACGCGGCGCCGGGGGCCTCGGGCAGGACCGCCGACAGGACGCGCGCGTGCACGTCGGCGGGCGCGTCCTTGCCCGCGCCGAACTCCGCGGGCTCGCGCACGAAGGCGGCGAGCGCCCGGCCGTTCATGGAGAGGCGCGCGCGGCCGCGCTCCGCCGCGTCGCGCAGGAAATCGGCGAGGCCGTCGACGTCCGGGAAGGCGTCCTCGTCGACGGCCAGGACCGGCAGGCGGGGATCGAGCGCCGCGGCGCCGGACTTGCCGCCCAGGACCGGGGTCTTGGCGGCGCGGAGCTGGAACGACCAGCGGTCGAGGAAGGCCTGGTCGGCTTCGGCGATGACGATCCGCTCGGGCGCGAGCGCTCCGGCGCGAAAGGCGCTGCGCACGGCGCACGGCAGGCCGGCCACGAGCGGCGCGCCGGCGCGGACGCGAAGTAGGACCTGCAGGCGTCCCGGGGAGGCGCTCGTCATGCGCGGCGGGTCATCTCGAAGAGGTTCGTCGCCTGCCCGCCGAGGAAGCCCTCGAAGCGGCGGCCGTCGACGAGCGGCCGCTCGGCGAGCTCGAAGTAGGCGTAAGTCCACGGGACCCGGGCGACGCGCGCGCCCACGCGCATGGGCGTGGGGAGCACGACGGCCCGCGTCGAGGACTGGCGCAGCCTCGAGCCGCGCGCGCCCTCGATCTCGGGCTTCATCGGCACGCCCGCGGCCTTGAGCGCCGCGACGGTCTTCTCGATGTCGCCGAGGCTGTCGACGCCGTGCGCGTCGATGGAGGCCGTGAAGTGATTGACCGCGTGCCCGTGGAGCAGGACCCACGCGCCGAACTGCGACTCGCGCTCCAGGGTCGCGACGTCGGCCTTCGCCGGCACCGGCCAAGGCCGGTCGAAATGCGCGAGCAGGCGCGCCAGGAGCGCTTCGCGCTTCGTCTTCGAGAGCGCGCCGCAGGCGTGCAGCGCGGCCAGGTCGTCGTCGGAAAGCGACGGCTTGGCCTTCGCGGCCGCGGCCAGCGCGACGCGGCGCGCGCGCGCCGGCAGCTCCCACGCGCGCAGCTCGGAGACGAAAACCTTGGGCAGATCCGGCGCCGGCGGGGCGAGATGGATCGACGAGAGGTTTTTGTCCGGGAAGCGGTAGGTCGCGGCGGCCGTGTAGCCGAGCGCCTCGAACGGGCGCGCCACGGCGGCCAGGCCGGACCAGGGCCGCTGGGAGGCGATCGTGCGGAAGGCGACGTGGTCGTTGCGGAACGCGCCGCCGTGGGACCTCAAGACGTCCTCGTAGACGCGGGCGTAGGAGACGCGGTCGCGGTAGCGGCGCCACAGGGCGTCGAACAGCTCCCGGAGGAAGGCCTCGCGCGCGCCGGCGCCGGAGCGCTTCAAGAGGCGCTCGCCGCCTTCATGCGGTGCAGGCGGAAGGCGACGAGGACCGCCGCGCCGAGCAGCAGCGCGCCGACGACGAGATGAGCCGTCGCGGCCGCGATCATGGCGGGGTTGGCCCGGGGCAGCGGCTCGGTGCGGAAGTCCGCGGTCGCCAGGCCCAGCGTCAGCTGGACGGCGAGCAGCGCGAGCAGCGCCCCGGCCGGGCGTGCGACGGCCGGCTCGCGCCGGGCGAGCCCGGCCGCGCCGAGCGCGCCGGCCGCGAGCGCGGCGACGGCGGCGCCGGCGAGATGCGGGGCGATGCCCGAGCCTCCGTGGCGCATGACGGCGCCCATGACGAGCTGGCACCACAGCGCGGCGACGGCCAGCAGCGACAGGGCGGGCAGGCGGCCGAGCGGGTCGAGAGCCGCCGGAGCCGGCTCTCCGCCGACGAGGTCGGCCATGACCACGAGCAGGCAGAACACGGTCTGGCCGAGGGTCGCGTGCGCGGCGGACACGGCGACGGGCAGGTTGAAGAGGACGGTGACGCCGCCGAGCACGCCCTGCAGGCTCACCCCGAACAGCGTCCACCACGCCAGGCGGCGGACGCCGGGACGGGACTCGTCGAACTGCGTGTAGAAGGCCATGATCAGGATCATCAGGCCGATGAAGGCGGCGATCATCCGGTGACCGTGCTCGAAGAAGACCCCGCCCGTCATCCTCGGCAGCCACTGTCCGTAGGACAAGGGCCAGTCGGGGACGGCCATGCCCGAGTTGGTGGAGGTGACCATGCCGCCGGCGACGAGCAGGAGGACCGCCGCCGCGGCGTTGAAGCGGCCGAGCGCCCGGCGCGGCGCGCTGACGTCGGACGGACCCGAGGACATGGCGGATATTATAGCGGTTAAACCGCGCCGAAGAGGTCGCCCTGCGAGGACGACTCCTCGTCGAGAAGGGACGGCTCGTCGACGTCCGTCCGTCCGATCCGGGAGCCGACGCGCCTCGCCACGAGAAGCTCGGCGGGATACGGCAGGAGCAGCTCGCGCAGGCGCTCGGGGCGCGTCTTCGCGTCGAGCCATTCCGTCTCGTCGCCGCGCGCGAGCACGGCGGGCATGCGGTCGTGGAAGCGGGCCACGAGAGGATTGGGCTCGACGGTGACGAGGGCGAAGCCGCCGGACTCCCAAAGTCCGGCGAAGGCGAACGGCTCGCCGCCCTTGAGGCGGAAAAAGCGGGGCGCCTTGTCGGCTCCCTTCTTGGGCCACTCGAACCAGCCGTCGGCGGGCACCAGCGCGCGGCGCCAGCGGAAGGACTCGCGGAAGAAGGGCTTGTCGGCGAGCGTCTCCGCCCGCGCGTTGATCTGGGGCTTGGCCTGCGGGCCCTTCGCCCAGGCGGGGAGCAGTCCCCAGCGCAAGAGCGACATGCGCGGCTCCGGAGCCGCGATCACGACGGCGGCCTCCTGGCTGGGAGCGACGTTGTAGCGCGGCTTGAGGCCCGGCGCGGGCGGGATTCCGAAGCGTTCTCCGAGCTTCTTGGGGTCGACCGTCGCCGTATACCTGGCGCACATGCGGCCATTGTATCGGAAACACATGGTTTGTGCTAGAATCGCGCCCTCATGCCGACCAAGCCGACGATCAAGCGCCGCGCCAGCGGGATTCTCCTGCATCCCACCTCGCTCCCCGGCCCGCGCGGCGGGGACCTGGGCCCCGTCGCGCGGGCCTTCGTCGACTTCCTCGCCGACTGCGGCCAGTCGTGGTGGCAGGTGCTGCCGGTGTGCCCGCCCGACGGCGGCGGCTCGCCGTACAACTCCATGTCGGCGTTCGCGGGCAGCCCGGGGATGATCAGCGTGGAGATCCTGGCCGCCGAAGGCTTGTTGAAGAAGGCCGAGCTCGGCCAGCCCAAGGCGAAGGCGCTGCGGGCCGCCCTCGCGAGCTTTTCCAGGAGGGCCGCGCGCGACGACCGGGAGGACTTCGACGCGTTCCGCGTCCGCGAGGCGTCGTGGCTCGCCGACCACTCGCTGTTCAGCGCCCTGCGCGAGGCGCACGGCGGGCGGCCGTGGGTGCAGTGGGACGAGGCGCTCGCGCGGCGGCGCGCTCCCGCGCTGGAGGCGGCGCGCGCGCGCCTGGCCGACGAGATCCGGCATCACGACTTCGCCCAATGGCTCTTCGCCCGCCAGTGGGAGTCGGTCCGCCGCCACGCGATCGCGCGCGGCGTCGGCCTCATCGGCGACAAGCCCATCTACGTCAGCCACGACAGCGCGGACTGCTGGGCGCACCAGGAGCTGTTCTGCCTGGACGAAGCCGGCCGCCAGACGGCCGTGGCGGGGGTGCCGCCCGACTACTTCTCGGAGACCGGCCAGCTGTGGGGCAACCCGCTGTACCGCTGGGACGAGCACGCGCGCACCGGCTTCGCCTGGTGGGTGTCGCGGCTCAAGGCGTACGCCGAGCGCTTCGACGCGGTGCGCCTCGACCACTTCATCGGCTTCCGCAACTACTGGGAGGTCCCGGCCGGCGACAAGACCGCGGTCAACGGCCGCTGGATCCAGGCGCCCGGCGACGAGCTCTTCGAGACGGTGCGCCGCGAGGTGCCCGGGCTCGAGATCATCGCCGAGGACCTGGGCTCGGTCACGCCGCCGGTGATCGCGCTGCGCGACAAGTTCGATTTCCCCGGCATGAAGCTCGCGCAGTTCTCCTTCGGCGGGAGCGAGGACGAGTGGCCCGACCGGTGGCCGCAGAACTGCGTCGGCTACACGGGCACGCACGACAACGACACGACGCGCGGCTGGTTCGAGGACGACGGCTCCTCCAACGCGGGCCGCCCTCCCGCGCAGGTCGAGAAGGAGCGCGCGAGCTTCCTGCGCGCGGCCGGCCCCGGGGGCGAAGCCCCCTCGTGGGCGATGACGCGCCTGACCTGGCGCTCGCCCGCGCGGCTGGTCCTCGCGCCGATGCAGGACCTGCTGAACCTCGGGACCGAGGCGCGCATGAACCGCCCGGGCACCGTCGAGGGGAATTGGCGCTGGCGCATGGAGCCGGGCGCGCTGTCGTGGCCGCTCGCCGGACGTCTGGGCACGATGACGGGCGCCTGCGGACGCGCCCCGGAGGCAGCATGAGCGAGATCGGAGCCGTCACCCACAAGCCGTCGCTGCTGACGGATCAGGACCTCTTCCTCTTCAACGAGGGCACGCACGTGCGCCTGTTCGACAAGCTGGGCGCGCATCCCGGCGTCGTGGACGGCAAGCCGGGCGTGTTCTTCGCGGTCTGGGCGCCGTCGGCCCGCCACGTGCACGTGACCGGCGACTTCAACGGCTGGTCGAAGACCAAGCACAACCTGACGCCGCGCTGGTCGTCGGGCATCTGGGAGGGCTTCATCCCGGGAGTCAAGCCCGGCGCGCTGTACAAGTACTGGATCCAGAACGCCTCCGGCCAGAAGACCGAGAAGGCGGACCCGGTGGGCTTCCGCCACGAGGTCCCGCCGCGCACGGCCTCCGTCGTCTGCGAGCTGACTCACGAGTGGAAGGACGCCGAGTGGATGAAGGGCCGCGGCGCGCGCCACGCGTACGGCGCGCCGCTGTCGATCTACGAGGTCCACCTCGGCTCGTGGCGGCACAAGCCCGAGGAGGGCGACCGCTCGCTGACCTACAAGGAGCTGGCGCCGCTGCTCGCCGAGCACGTGAAGAGGCACGGCTTCACGCACGTCGAGTTCATGCCCGTCATGGAGCACCCCTTCGGCGGCTCGTGGGGCTACCAGACCACCGGCTACTACGCGCCGACGTCGCGCTTCGGCACGCCGCAGGACTTCATGGCGCTCGTCGATCACCTGCACGAGCAGGGCATCGGGGTCCTCCTCGACTGGGTCCCGTCGCACTTCCCCGAGGACGCGCACGGGCTCGGCTGGTTCGACGGGACGCACCTGTTCGAGCACTCCGACCCGAAGCAGGGCTTCCACCCCGACTGGAAGAGCGCGATCTTCAACTACGGCCGCAACGAGGTCCGCGCGTTCCTGATCTCCAACGCGCTGTTCTGGATGGAGAAGTACCACGCCGACGGCCTGCGCGTGGACGCGGTGGCCTCGATGCTCTACCTCGACTACTCACGCAAGCAGGGGGAGTGGATCCCGAACCGCTACGGCGGGCGGGAGAACCTGGAGGCGATCTCCTTCCTCAAGAAGCTCAACGAAGAGGTGTACTCGCGCCATCCCGACGCGCTGACGATCGCCGAGGAGTCCACCGCCTGGGGCGGCGTCTCGCGGCCGACCTACACGGGCGGACTCGGCTTCGGGTACAAGTGGGACATGGGCTGGATGCACGACAGCCTCGAGTACTTCCGCAAGGACCCGATCCACCGCCGCTACCATCAGAACGAGATCACGTTCCGCGCGATCTATCAATTCACCGAGAACTTCGTCATGCCGCTCTCGCACGACGAGGTCGTGCACGGCAAGGGCTCGCTGATCAACCAGATGCCCGGCGACGACTGGCAGAAGTTCGCCAACCTGCGCCTGCTCCTCGCCTGGCAGTGGGCGATGCCGGGCAAGAAGCTGCTGTTCATGGGCGGCGAG
>Ga0134128_10010587_pt1 | contig 11047 bp, 10 predicted proteins | sample KB31754_FD_96462 | JGI IMG/M metagenome (GOLD analysis project Ga0134128, IMG submission 96462) | Terrestrial soil microbial communities with excess Nitrogen fertilizer from Kellogg Biological Station, Michigan, USA - KB3-175-4 | ecosystem: Environmental > Terrestrial > Soil > Unclassified ...
TATCGGCAATTTAAAGAGGAAACCCAGTATGAATGTTCCCTTACTCGATCTTAAGGCGCAATACGCAACCATTAAAAGCGAAATAGAAGCGGCTGTGGCGGAGGTGATGGAGTCGCAGCATTTCATTCTGGGGCCGAAGGTGGACCAGTGTGAAAAGGCCGTAGCGGCCTATTCCTCCTGCTCCCACGCGATTGGAGTTTCCTCTGGCAGCGATGCATTGCTGGCCTGCCTGATGGCCGAAAACATTGGATCTGGCGATGAGGTCATTACTACGCCGTATACATTTTTTGCCACTGCGGGCGCCATCGCGCGCCTGGGGGCAACGCCGGTGTTTGTAGATATTGATCCTTCCACCTACAACATCAATCCCGCGCAGATCGCCGCAAAAGTCAGCAAGAAAACAAAAGCAATTATTCCTGTACATCTTTATGGGCAAATGGCAGAGATGGATCCCATCATGCAGGTGGCGAATGAGCATAAGCTGGTTGTGATTGAAGATGCGGCCCAGGCAATTGGCGCTGAATACAAAGGGCACCGCGCTGGATCAATCGGCCACTACGGGTGTTTTTCCTTTTTCCCCTCGAAGAACCTGGGGGCGGCGGGAGATGGGGGCATGATCGTGACCAATGACGCGCAGCGGGCGGAAAAATTGCGCATCATCCGCGGCCATGGCTCGAAGCCGAAGTATTATCACAAAATTGTCGGCGGTAACTTCCGGCTCGATGCTTTGCAGGCCGCTATTGTTACCGCAAAACTGCGTCATTTGGATGACTGGACGGCAGGACGCCAGCGCAACGCCCGGAAGTACGATGATCTCTTCGCGCAAGCGAACTTGCCGGTTGTGACGCCATCGGTCGTTACCAACCGTCATATTTTCAACCAGTATGTAATTCGGGTGCAGAGCCGCAATGAGTTGCAGGCGCACCTGCAAAAGAAAGGGATTGGCACCGAAGTCTACTATCCGGTCCCCATGCACCTCCAGGAATGCTTTGCCTACCTGGGCACGAAAGCTGGGGCGTTTCCGGAAAGCGAGCGCGCGGCAAAAGAGACGGTTGCGCTGCCGGTCTATCCGGAAGTGTCCGAACCGCAATTGCAATATGTAGTCGAGAGCATCCGCGAATTTGTCGGGGAAGCAGCCCCGGCCATGGCTGGTTCGTTCTCGGCAGCAACGAAGTAAGCTTGCATCGCCCTCTCCCGATCTTTTATCTGTTTCGCATATGACGGAAAATCTTCCCAGCTACGTTGTGATCACGCCGGCGCGCAATGAAGCGCAATTCATCGAGCTGGAGATCAAATCCATGATCGCCCAGACCGCCCTTCCGCTGAAGTGGATCATTGTGAGCGATGGTTCTACGGATGGCACCGATGAAATCGTGCAGAAATATGCGAAGGAGCATCCCTGGATTGAACTGGTGACCATGCCTGCGCGCACCGAGCGCCATTTTGCAGGAAAAGTATACGCTTTCAACGCGGGTTATCAACAAGTAAAGCAGTTGCGGTACTACGCCATCTGCAGCCTGGATGCTGATCTGTCTTTCGATCCGGGATACTTTTCATTTCTGCTCGGCAAAATGGCGGAAGATCCTGGGCTGGGGCTGGTAGGGACTCCATTCAAGGACCAGGCCAGCCCGATCTATGATTACCGTTTTGTAAGCATCGAGCACGTTTCCGGGGCCTGCCAGCTTTTCCGCCGCGAATGCTTCGAAGAGATTGGGGGGTACGTCCCCATAAAACTGGGATGCATTGACCATATTGCTGTCGTTTCCGCCAGGATGAAGGGATGGAAGACGAGGACATTCCCCGAAAAAATCTGCCTGCATCATCGGGAAATGGGAACAGCGCAGCAGGGTTTACTGATGGCCCGCTTCAAAAATGGCCGTCAGGATTATCTGGTAGGGAACCATCCGGTCTGGCAGTTCTCGCGCATGTTGTATCAGATGACAAAAAGGCCTGTAGCCGCCGGTGGCATCATGTTGATGGCGGGGTATTTGTGGTCTATGGTGACGCGCGTCGAGAGGCCGGTCTCGCCTGAATTGATTCAATTCCAGAGACGCGAGCAGATGCAGCGCCTGAAAAGGTTTGTTACGGGAAAGCCCCGCTCTGCCCCGGGTGCTGCGCAGAGCGCCACAGAGTGCTCTTAGGTTTGTTGCCCCACGTGAATAGCGCAATGATTGTGTCGGAAATGCCAATCGCTGCACAACAGCCATCAGACCATCGGTCCGTGAACGCCGTGAATAAGGAACGGCCCGGCCGTCTCATCATCAACGCCGATGACTGGGGAAGAGACCAGAACACGACCGACCGCACGTTGGCATGCGTTGAGCGCGGCGCTCTGTCTTCTGTAAGTGCAATGGTGTTCATGGAAGATTCCGAGCGGGCGGCGTCGATCGCGCGCGAGCGCAAGATTGATTCCGGACTTCATCTGAACCTGACGCTGGCTTTTTCGCAAGCAGGGACATCGCGAGACCTTCTCAAACATCAGCAACGCGTGAGCCAATATTTGCGCCGGCACCGCCTGGGCCATGTTGTCTTCCATCCGGGATTGAAGAAATCGTTCGCATATGTGGTGGATGCGCAACTTGAAGAATTCGAGCGGCTCTACGGCAAAAAGCCGGGCAGAATTGACGGCCATCATCATGCGCACCTTTGCGCCAATGTAGTCTTCGGACGGTTGCTCCCGGAAGGGACGATTCTGCGCAGGAATTTTTCCTTTGAGCGCGGCGAGAAAAGTTTTCTCAACCGGCTTTACCGTAAAATCATTGACCGGACGATATCGCGCCGCCATCGCTTGGCGGACTTCTTTTATTCTCTTCCTCCGTTGGAGCCACAGGAGCGGCTGCAAAAAATCTTTCGTTTGGCCGAACAATCCTTTGTGGAAGTGGAAACCCATCCGGTTTGTCAGGATGAGTACCATTTTTTGGCAGAGGGCGAAATATTCCGCTGGACAGCGAACGTCACCATCGCCCATAGCTATGTGGTAGCCGAACGGGGCATTTGATCCGGACGGGACAGCTTTGATTCGCCGTTCAGAATGCGGGAGTAACTCAATGGTAGAGTGCAGCCTTACCCAGGTTGATATGCAGGTTCAAGTCCTGCCTCCCGCTCCATTTCATACGGCCGCGCGGCGGACCTATTCTCATGCAACTCGCCATCTGCTGTCTTACGTAAATAGTTAAAAATGGCCGCTAGCAATCTAAAGCACATTTGCGTTTGCATCTGCACCTACAAACGTCCGGAAATGCTCCGGCGGTTGTTGCAGGATTTGAGCGCGCAGGAAACGGAAGGGTTGTTCACTTATTCCGCAGTTGTGGTGGACAACGATTCCGGGCGATCGGCGGAGGCCATCGTCAGGGAATGCGCCGCAGCATCGCAACTTTCCATAAAGTATTGCATGGAACCGCAGCAGAATATCGCCCTGGCGCGAAACAAGGCAGTAGCAAACGCGGCCGGAGATTTCATCGCATTTATTGACGACGACGAATTTCCCATCCGCGGCTGGCTGCTTACGCTATTCGAAGCCTGTCATAAGTATGCCGTGGATGGAGTCCTCGGGCCGGTCAAACCGCACTTCGCCGACAATGCGCCTGGGTGGGTGATCAAGGGGAAGTTCTATGATCGCGCAACATACCCGACTGGGCTGGTAATTGACTGGAGAAAAGGCCGGACCGGCAACACATTTCTGAAGGCGGATATTTTTTTGGGTGAAGCGATGCCATTCCGCCCGGAATTCCGACAAGGAGAAGATCAGGACTTTTTCCAGCGCATGATTGAGAAAGGCCATCGTTTTATCTGGTGTGACGAAGCTGTGGCCTATGAAGTCGTCCCTCCCGTCCGTTGGAAACGCACATTTATGCTGAGAAGAGCATTGTTGCGGGGATCCATAGAACCTAAGACTTTGGGCTTCGGAGCACGCGATGTTCTCAAATCCGTTGTCGCAGTTTCTGTATATACTCTTGCGCTGCCGTTTACCTTGATCGCGGGACAACATAAATTTATGTCTCTTTTGGTGCGGTTGTGCGACCATCTCGGCAAGTTGCTCGCGGTGGCGGGAATCAATCCGATTACCGAGCAATACGTCACACAATAGTGTTTCCGCGTGGCTGAATCCAAAATGTCATCACATGAACAGAAATTAGCGGCCGGTTATAGCTGCCAGGTGGACGCGGTAGACGAAAAAAGCTGGGGAGAAATTCTCCAACTGTTCGAGGATGCCAATATCTACCAGGCGTGGCCCTATGCCGCTGTTATTGCGGGCAAGGGCAACGCGAGCCGCATCATACTGCGGCAGAACAATGATATTGCCGCCATTGCCCAGGCGAGGATCACCCGTCTGCCGCTGGTTCGCGCGGGAATCGCCTACGTGTTATGGGGACCGTTATGGAGGCGGAGTGGTCGGGGAAATTCCCTGGAAACGTTCCGGCAAATGGTCCGCGCGCTGCGCAACGAATTTGTTTGCCGGCGCGGTTTGGCCCTCCGGTTATCTCCGCTGCTTTTCGACAATGACTCCTCCGGACATGCAGCAATCTTGCAGGAAGAAGGATTTTCGGTTCCGGCGATGGAAGCCAGGAGCCGCACCATTTTAATGAATTTGACGCCTTCCCTCGAAGAGTTGTCCGCGGGGATGAATGCGCATTGGAAAAGAGAGCTGAAAGCCGCGGAAAAAAATAAGCTTGAAATCCTCGCGGGAACGGACGATGAGCTGTTTGCTGAGTTCATCAAGATTTACCAGGAGATGGTCTCGCGTAAACACTTTAAAGAGCCGAATGACATTCATCAGTTCCGCTCCATTCAGAGACAATTGCCAGAGCCGCTGAAAATGAAAATTATGCTCAGCAAGTACAACGGCGAGATCTCTTCAGGATTGATCAGCAGCGCGATGGGCGGTAGCGCGGTGTATTTATTTGGAGCGACCAGCAACAGCGGCATGAAGAGTCGGGGATCGTACTTTTTACAGTGGAAATTCATCGAGCAGCTCAAGCAGCGCGGCACAACAACGTATGATCTGAACGGAATCAATCCAGCCACTAATCCGGGCACCTACAAGTTCAAAAATGATCTGGCTGGGAAAAATGGCGTGGATGCCTACGCACTAGGGAAGTTCGATTCTTGCGCCAGTTTTATGAGCCGTTTGTGCCTACAATATTGGGACTACAAAAAATTGAATTTAAGCTGGACGGCGATGTTTACGAGGACCATCCGTTCCTTTGCACTGAGAGAACAACGTGCAAATGGCTGAACGCAGTTGACCGTTCCCGGCTCGAAGATCATTTTTATCTAGAGTAAGAACAAACCCATGAAAAGAATTATTGCAGGCGGTAAGGAAATCCGGATTAGCGGGCGCTGGTTGCGCATAGCTGAGTTGGAAGGCGACGGATATGAGTTTCTCGACAATCCCGAGCCTATGATCGAAGCGCTTCGTCGTTCCGGCTCGCGCATTGATCTTTTCACCTTCATGCAACGTTTGCCGGAGAGCGCTCCCAAATATTCCTATCCTATGGAAATGGACAACTTGGCTGCGGTCCCCATTTCGACCTTTGACCACTGGTGGACCAAACAGATACGCCCGGAAGCGCGCAACCGGGTCCGGCAGGCGGAAAAAAAGGGATTAACCGTGCGGGAAGTGCCGTTCGGCGATGATCTGGTCCAAGGAATCTGGGAGATTTATAACGAGTCTCCCACCCGCCAGGGACGCCGGTTCCCGCATTACGGAAAGGACTTTGCCACAGTTTACAAAGAAGAAGCGACATTTCTCGACAGCAGTATTTTTATCGGCGCTTTTTTTGAAGAGAAGCTGGTTGGATTTGTGAAGCTGACCGCGGATGAAACCCGGACGCAGACAAATCTCATGAATATTCTCTCCATGATCAAATGCCGCGATAAAGCCCCGACGAATGCGCTCATCGCCCAGTCGGTGCGGGCGTGCGCGGAGCGCGGTATCTCCTATCTCGTATATCAACGCTACACATACGGCAAAAAGCAGGCTGATGGCATCGTGAAATTTAAAGAGGTGAACGGATTCAAGCAGATGGACCTGCCGCGCTATTATGTGCCGCTCACGCTGCTCGGCCGCATTGCTTTTTCTTTTCGTTTGCATCACCGCCTTGTGGACCTTCTTCCTGAGTCGCTGGTCGGGAAGGTTCGCGACTTCCGCAATAACTGGTACAACCGAAAACTTCAGACCGCGAAGGAATCCGCCTAGCTCATGCCGGGAATTGTAGGCCTGATCACGCGCATGGCGCGCGAGCAGGCGGAAGCGCAATTAGGCGTGATGCTCAAGCGCATGCTTCATGAGCCGGATTATGCATCCGGCACATGGACGGATGAAGCGCAAGGCATTTATGTAGGATGGGCCGCGCGCAAAGGCTCATTTGCCGACCCCATGCCCCTGCGCAATGAAAAAGGAGATTGGGTTCTTGTGTTTTCCGGGGAAGAGTTCCCTGACCCTGACCTGATCCAGGAGTTCAAAAGACACGGCCATCAATTTGAGAATCATGGCGCTTCCTACCTCGTCCATTTCGCCGAGGAAGACAAGCAATTTCCGGCGAATTTGAATGGCCGCTTCCATGGGTTGCTCATAGACCGCGCGCGCGGAACGGCGAAATTATTCAACGACCGCTATGGAATGCACCGGATTTACTATCACGAAGCAAGAGATGCTTTTTATTTCGCAGCCGAGGCCAAGTCCATCCTCGCTGTTCGCCCTGAGCTTCGCAGTGTAGATGCGCATGGGCTCGGCGAATTTGTCAGTTGCGGATGTGTGCTGGAAAACCGGACATTGTTTCATGGCCTCCATGTCATGCCTCCGGCATCCTCGTGGACGTTTCAAAATGCTTCAATACAGAGCAAGGCAAACTATTTTCATCCGCAGGAGTGGGAAGAGCAAACGCAGCTGGAACCGGAAGCTTACTATCAGCAATTAAAAGCCACTTTTTCACGTGTCCTTCCCCGGTATTTTAACGGGCGGGAGCGCATTGGCATGTCGCTTACCGGCGGACTCGATACCCGCATGATTATGGCCTGGCGGAAATTTTCGCCGGGCTCGCTGCCTTGCTACTCGTTTGGAGGCATGTTTCGCGATTGCCAGGATGTTGTGATTGCCCGCCGCGTGGCGCAAGCGTGTGGACAAACGCACGAGGTTATCCCTGTAGGCCAGGAGTTTCTTGCCCAGTTCCCTCGTTATTCCGAGCGCTCGGTGTATTTGACCGATGGGGCCATTGACGTGAGCCATTCTGCCGACCTTTACATCAATGAGCGCGCGGCGAAAATCGCTCCCGTGCGGATGACGGGAAACTATGGGGGTGAAGTATTGCGACGGGTGCACGCCTTCAAACCGGTGGACTCGGCACCCGGGCTTTTCACTCCTGAATTACTAAAGCAAGTTGATGCCGCAAAGACGACCTATAGAGGATTGCTCCAGGGGCATCCGCTTTCTTTTACGGCATTCAAACAGGCGCCCTGGCACCACTACGGCCTTCTGTCGCTGGAGCAGACGCAAATTTCTTTGCGCTCTCCATTTCTAGACAATCAATTCGTTAAGGCCGTGTTCCAGGCCCCCGAATCCAGCCTGGACAATGCTGTTTCCCTTCGGCTGATAGGCGACGGAGATGGGAAGCTCGGAAGAATTCGCACCGATCGCGGTTTGAAAACAGGGAATAAGGGGCTTTGGACGGATGCGCTGCGAAACTTCATTGAGTTCACTGCCAAGGCGGAATATGCCTACGATTATGGAATGCCGCAAAGTGTAGCGCGCGCGGACCATGCGCTCTCTACATTGCATTTAGAGCGGCTTTTTCTGGGAAGACACAAGTTTTACCATTTTCGGATTTGGTATCGGGACGCGCTCGCTAAGCATGTTCAGGAGATGCTGCTTGATCCCCGGACGCTTTCCCGGCCTTACATACAAAAAAATACTCTGGACACCATGGTGCGCCGGCACATCAGCGGTACGCACAATTACACGACCGAAATTCATAAAGTCATGACTTTGGAGCTTGTGCACCGGCTCTTTGTAGACGCGAAGTGAGCATGAACGTTTTCCTCACAACTCAGGCAATCCCGGTAGCGCCGGTAACAGCGGAGCCGCGTCCGGCAATCACGTCCGTGAAACCTTCCGGGCGCATTGCGGCGCTTGATTTCACCAAGGGCGCCCTGATCCTGATAATGGTGCTGTACCATTGGCTGAACTATTTTGTGGGACCAACCGGGTACTATTACATCTATCTGCGGTTTCTCCCGCCTTCCTTTATCTTCATCTCTGGCTTTTTAGTTTCCCATGTGTACCTGGCGAAATACCAAATCACAGATTCCAAGCTCCCCAAGCGTCTATTAACACGGGGCGCGAAGCTTTTGGGCGTATTTGCCGCATTGAACGCGATTATTGATTTGCTTATAGACGGTCCCCATCGGGAACAAATTATGCTGGCGAAATTATCGCCACACATGCTGTGGGCGACGTATGTGATGGGAAGTTTTGCGGATGGAAGATCGGTCGCGTTTTTTATCCTGCTACCCATCAGTTATCTATTAATCCTTTCCGCGCTTCTTTGCGTTGCCTGCAGAATCTACCGGCATGCTTTTCATGCCGCATTCGCGGTTAGCCTGGTTCTATTGCTGGCAGCGAGTTTGAATGGAGTCGAGAGCGGCAATCTTGAATTTCTAACGACTGGGTTGTTCGGCATCAGCACCGGGTACCTCCCGATGCATCGCATCCAATATGTTCTAAAGCATCCCTACGGACTGATGCTGGCGTACGTCGGCTATATTGTCGCCATTAACATTTGGGGGGTGACCTACCCCTTTCAGGTTGTCAGCGTTTTTCTTACGCTGGGGTTGCTTTATTGGCTGGGCACGATTAGCGGCGAATTGCGCCGAATCCCGCGCATCATTATCCGTCTCGGGAAATATTCTCTTTACGGATATATCGTGCAGATTGCGATCTTGCAAGTAATGCGCCGCGGCTTACGCCTCTATGCCTCCAACCCTTGGGTGGCAGAGGCCTGTTTCATCGCGGCAGTCATGTTTACGATCATTGCAGTCGAGATGCTGGACGAAGGCAGAAGAAGGTTGCCCGCCCTGAACCGCTTATATGCAGCCGTATTTTTGTAAGGTCCCCGGCCATGCCGTCAATACGGGTTGGGGAAGGAATCTAAAGTGCAGCAATTAGTGACGCTTGTCTATGTGGTCGGGATTGCCGGCCTTTTCTGGCTCAACCGCGAACGCAAATCGCGTACTTCGATCGCATTGTTGCTTCCGTTCGTGTGGCTCTTTATTGCCGGATCAAGAAACGCGTCGCAATGGCTGGACATGGGGAATGTAACGACGGCCGGAGAAGAGTATCTCGAAGGTAATCCGCTGGACCGGAACCTGCTGGCTGCGTTGATTTTTATCGGCGTCCTGATACTCGTGCAAAGGCGGCAGAGGGTCGCGGCAATTCTCCGGGCCAACCTTCCCGTTGTCCTTTTTTTTTCCTACTGTCTCTTCAGCCTGCTTTGGTCGGATTTTCCTTATGTAGGTTTTAAGCGTTGGATTCGGGGCGTAGGCGATGTAGTTATGGTGCTGATCATATTGAGCGACCGCGATTGGCTCGCCGTGCGCCGGAAGGTATACGCCTGGGTGGGATTCTTGGTGATCCCGCTTTCCATTTTGCTGATCAGGGACTATTCCGAACTGGGCCGCGCTTATGGAGTGGATGGAAGCAGCTTTTGGACCGGAGTGACCACCAATAAAAATGAACTCGGAATGATTTGCATGATTTTTGGGCTGGCCGCCCTGGCGCGCGTGTTTGACATTTGGTATGGCCGGGAAGGGAAAAAGAGAATACGGTTGCTGGTCGCGCACGGCACAATTGTCATTATGGCAGCATGGCTCATCCACGTTGCTAATTCGGCCACTTCGCTGGCCTGCTTTGGGCTCGGCGCCACCATTCTGGTCGTGACTCATTTGCGCCTGGTGCTCAAGCGTCCTGTGCTTCTACATCTAATTGTCTGGTCCCTACTATTCGTTGGTGTCTCCGCGCTTTTTCTCGGGGTAGGCTCAGGGCTTGTTCATGACCTTGGCCGTAATTCCACCCTGACTGGAAGAACGGATGTTTGGAAGAAGGTCGTTACCTTTGTGGATGATCCAATTTTTGGGGAAGGATATGAGACTTTCTGGCTTGGGCCGCGTCTGGAAAAGATGCGTGATTTCGCGGCTGGCTTGAATCAGGCGCACAACGGGTACATTGAGATCTATTTGAACCTGGGAGCGGTAGGGATCGTGCTTTTAGGAGTGTTGATTTTCACCGGCTACCGCCGCATTGTAAAGTGGTTCCGCTACGATCCCGACGCGGCGCGATTGATGCTTGTCTATTTTGTAGTTGCTCTGCCCTACAACTTCACCGAGGCGGCATTCAAGATGAGGAGTCCGGTATGGATATCCTTCCTGATTGCGATCATGGCCATTCCCCAGCTTTCCGCTAAAAAACAGGAAAAAACACTAATAGCAGCTTCCCTGGGAGAAACGCTCCCCGCCGGAAGGCAGATGATGGCAGCCGGTGAACAGGGGAAATACAGTTGAGGCCTTTTACGAAGGATGGGGCCTTCCTGCCGGCCGCTCCCGAAGGAGGCAAAAATCTCCGCCAACTGGCCGTGCGCGGTGCTGGAGCCACTATTTTTTCCGGGGCCACCACGCTCGGGATACAAATTGTTGCCACCGTAGTCCTGGCCAGAATACTTACGCCAACAGATTTTGGTTTGGTGGCCATGGTCACAACGTTCAGTCTGCTCCTCACGAATTTCGGACTGAACGGTTTCACCGAAGCCATTGTTCAGCGTGCGGAACTCGACCACGCCCTGGCCAGCAATCTTTTCTGGATCAACTTGTCCGGTGGAATTCTGTTGACGGCTGGGTTTGCGGCGGCCGGGCATCTACTCGCCCGGTTTTATCACGATCCGCGAATCGTCATGGTGACGGTTGGTTTGTCCGCAACGATCTTTTTAACCAGCGTGTCGGTCATTCATCTTGCCTTGCTCAAACGCGCCATGCGGTTTCCAACAGTTTCCGCGAACGA
>Ga0134128_10010588_pt1 | contig 11046 bp, 7 predicted proteins | sample KB31754_FD_96462 | JGI IMG/M metagenome (GOLD analysis project Ga0134128, IMG submission 96462) | Terrestrial soil microbial communities with excess Nitrogen fertilizer from Kellogg Biological Station, Michigan, USA - KB3-175-4 | ecosystem: Environmental > Terrestrial > Soil > Unclassified ...
GTCCGGATCAGGGCGGGCGCGGTGGATACGTCCCAGTCATGCCAATCCTGAGGGACAAGCTTGAGATCGTTCTGGTAGGCCCCCGTCGTGGAGTCGAGCACGACAATCGCGCCGGAGTAGAGATTCCCGCCGTCGCGCGGCCCCGTCGCGAAGTCGGGCGCCGGATTGCCGGCGGGGACATACAATTTCCCCGCGGCTGGATCCAGGGTGTATGACGTCCAGGTGGCACCACCGGTGATGGGTGTCCCCGAACCGTTGTGCCATGTCGAGGCAGTAAGCGGCGTCGCGCCTTGCGGTCCGCGAATCGGATCACCGTCTGCTTTGGGCACCAGATAGAATTCCCAGACGACTTTGCCCGTTTTGGCATCAAGCGCATACATGCGCCCCTTCACGCCCTTGTTGTCTCCACCCGCATTACCGATGAAAACAAGGCCGTTCCACGCGATCGGGGCAGCCGGGGTCGACTCACCGATCTTCGGGTCGGCAACGGGCGTGGCCCAGAGGCGCTTGCCCGTTTTGAAATCGTAAGCCAGCACCCGACCGTCTTCGGTTCCGCGAAACAGCCGGCCGTCCATGTAGGCGGCGCCACGATTGACCGCCAGAAGGCTGGCGGGCGTGTAGTCCTCATGCGTGCGCCAATTCTCGTGGCAATTGGCGGGGTCGAGCGAGAAGATGTCGTGTTCGGTGGTGCCGATCAGGGCATCGTTCACCATGATCATGCCGGTCTCGAAGCTGGTGTACTGCCTCGTGTCGTAGGTGCACAGGACCTTCAGCTCGCCGACATTCCTCGTAGTGATCTGGTGCAGTGGCGAATAGCGCTCCGAAGTGAGTGTCCTGTTGTAGCTGGGCCATTCTCCCGCGCTCGCATCGAGCAGCGGCGCCGCAGAGACAGATGAGGGCGCAACAGCCCGGGCGTCGGCGTAGCCCGCTGCCATTTGCGTAGTTGTCGTGCCCGCTGGCGCCGACCAGGACCAGATATAGTTCATCGCCATGCCGCCCAGCGGAACCGCCCGATCCCAGTATGCGTAGAGTGTCCCGGCGGCGGCTGATACAACGAGAACGCCAGCGATGATCGACAGTGCGGCGACTTTGAATCGAGTTGCCATGATGACTTGACTCCCGTGGTTGAGCCTTCAAAGTGGCTCAGCTACCACGCAGCGCCGTAGACTGCCCTCCACGCGTGGTTGCACTCCGTGCGTCGATGGTCCGTTCGAATTCGACTTCCGCGCGCAGACCTTCCAGATCGCGGTGGATGACAGCCACGGCCAGCTTCCTGCCGTCGCGGCGATAGCTGATTCTGCAATCGGGCCCCTCCAGCGCTCCGTCGATCTCAACATGATCGAATCGTTCGGCGTGACCGACATACGCGAGGCCGAAATCGTATTGCTCGGTCCAGAAGAACGGGACGGCGTCAAAAGGCTCTTGCTGTCCAAGTATGTTCCGCGCCGCGGTCTGACCCTGACGCTCAGCCACTACCCAGTGCTCCACGCGGATTAGCTCGCCGGTGAGCCGATCAGGCCAGCGCGCGATGTCGCCCGCTGCGAAGATACCCGGGATGCTCGTCGCGAGGTACTGATCTACCAAGAGGCCGCGATCGATAGCGAGTCCCGCTCCTTCCGCCAACGAGATCGCCGGCTGTACGCCGACTCCGATGACAACGAAATCGGCTTCGAGCCTCTCTCCGTTGGTCAACACGACGCTTCGCTCGTCGATCGACGTTGCGCTCGCTCCGAGATGGAAAGTCACGCCGTGTCCCTCATGGAGCTTGCGGATGAAAACTCCTGCCTCCGTTCCGAGGATGCGTTCCATGGGGCAGGCCTCCCTCCCGACCACATGCACTTCGACGTTTCGTGCCCGCAGCGACGCAGCGACTTCAAGACCAATGAAGCTTGCGCCAATCACCACCGCTCGCGTAGCCGTCGTGGCTTCGGCAACGAGAGCGCGACTGTCCTTCTGCGTGCGCAGATAGTGGACGTGAGGGAGATTGGCGCCGGGCACCTGCAGCCGCACCGGCTCGGCCCCGGTGGCGAGCAGAAGCGCATCGTAGCTACGACGGCTACCATCCTGCAGCTGCACATTTCGGCTCGCCGGGTCGATCGCGACGACACGTGCGCTCAGTTGCACATCGATGCCGTGTTCCCGATAAAATGTCTGAGATCGTAGAGGATTCGATTCTTCAGCCGCACTGCCCGCGAGGTACCCCTTTGAAAGGTTGGGGCGATCGCAGGGCAGCGACTCGTCAGCGCTCAGCAGGGTGATGGTCCCGGAGTAGCACTCGCGCCTGAGCATCTCTGCAGCGGCGTTGCCCGCCGCGCCGCCGCCGACGATGACGACCGATCGCGGGATGCCGGGCGCTCCCAGTTGCGATCGCTGCGAAGCGCGCTCCAACTTTTCCCGAACATACACGGCGCCGATGCGCTGCTCGACAGGCGTGAATTGACGCGCCCGGTCGCGTACCTCTTCGACGCGCCAGACCGATACCGGGTCTAGCGCCGGTGGCCGCAGCGCCCCGCCCGTGCGAAGGCTGAAGCAGGCGTGATGCCAGGGGCAGCGAATGGTATCCCCCACGACGAGCCCGTCGCTAAGCGGGGCGCCGTAGTGGGTGCAGATGGCACCGATCGCGAATATCTCACCGCCGCGGTGAATCAGGAGCACGGGTTCGCCACGTGCGTGCCCGAGCAGCATGGTTCCGTCAGGGATGTTTGACAGCTCAATTCCCTGCGTAAGGTCGGGACCGCTGAGCCTCGTCTTTTCCTCGCTCATCGGCTATCTCTGACACTCATGCCGCTCGGCGCGCATGGTGTCGCAGGATCATGGACGTGATGGCGACGCAGCGCGGGCATTCGCGCACCTCGACGGCGGCGAGCGCGCCGATCAAGCCGCCGCCCATCGGATAAAGCGCCACCGTGAACCGGACGGCTGATGTGGCGACACTGAGGCCAACGAGGTCGCAGATGAGCGAAAAAATCCCCAGGCCGATCGGAAAGACCACCAACATCCGATGGATCGGATGCTTGGAGATGCTCGCAAGGGTACGCATTTGGCTGTGATCTCCAGGGTGCGACAGCATCGTGACGGAGGGTCTCGGGCTCGCGCCTCATCGCATCGCGAGCTGCTTTCGCAACGTCTCAACACGCACAATGCGAATCGATGCGCCCGACCGTCTGTGCGCTAACGCACCGTCAAAGATATCGCAGTACGATATAAAGGACCATGTAGCTGATTGTGCAGTTTACGGTGTGGGATGCGCGATCCGTTTCTCGCAGTGTCAACTCCATGCTTAAGCCAGCGGTCATCGGCCCGACGCAGACAGCAGAGGGCATGAGCCACGATGAATTACGTCGTTGCCCCATCGAGAACCACCCCTGCGCGACGGGGCCGGGGCCGGGGCCGGGGCCGGGGCCGGGGCCGGGGCGGGGGCGCGGAGGTCAGGATTGCGCCCACGGGTGAATCCAGGCGGCGCGCCAAGAGTTGGAGTGGTACTACCCTCTACACAATCGGGCACTCGACCCGAACGCTCGATGAGCTGGTCGCGTTGCTGCGAGCGGCCAATGTCTCAGTGCTGGTAGACATCCGCACGATGCCGCGCTCACGGCACAATCCGCAGTTCAACGCTGATTCACTGCCCGCGGCTTTGCGTCCGCGCGGTCTTGCTTATGTACATCTCTCTGACCTCGGAGGACTGCGCCGCGCGCGTAAAGACTCACACAACATGGGGTGGCGCAATGCGAGCTTCCGGGGATTCGCCGACTACATGCAGACTGAGGAGTTCGAGACCGGAGTGGGGGAGCTTCGCGCGTTGACGGGGAAGGGCGCGGTCGCGCTGATGTGCGCGGAGGCGGTTCCATGGCGGTGTCACCGCTCGCTCGTCGCCGATCTGCTCACTGCCCGCGGCGCCAAAGTCGAGCATCTCGTGGGATCCTCACTCCCAATTCCGCACCGCCTGGCACGCTTCGCGAAAGTGAAGAGCGAGCGAGTCACCTACCCAAGTGAGGATGTCGAGGGAGTGCGGCTCACCACCCGCGCACCGTTTCACCTCGAGGCGACGGTGCGTGTGTTGCAGCGTCGAGCAGGGAACCGGGTTGAGGTCTGGAGAGAGAACCACTACCTGCGGGTGCTCACGACGGCGGACGGCCTCCTGCTGGTTGACGTGGAGAACCGCGGGACCATCGACGACCCCGATATTCGACTCTCAATCCGATCAGGCAACCCATCCAACGCAATTCATTCCGAGCTTCATGGAACCGTACGCAAGGTACTCGGTCTGGATATGGACCTGGGACCCGTACAAGCCCTGGTGGAGGCCAAGCCCACGCTTCGCCCGACTGCTCTCGCACTGCGCGGCATGCGGCCTCCGCGATACGCCGAGTTGTTCGAAGCGTTCGCAAATGTGGTTCCTTTCCAGCAATTGAGCCTTGACGCCGGCGTGAACATAGTGGGCCGGCTCGTCGAGCGGTTCGGTCAGGATGTCGAGTACAACGGTCACCGTTACTATGCATTTCCTGCCGCGCGCACGGTGGCGAACGCTCGTCTTGAAGCCGTGCGCGAGTGTGGCCTGAGCCGTGGGAAGGCGGAGTGTCTACGCCATCTCGCCAAAGCGATTGAGTCCGGTGAGTTGACCGAGGCTGCGATCTCGAAGATGAGCACTGAAGATGCGCTCGAGAGGCTGGCCGAGTTGCCGGGCATCGGCCCCTGGAGCGCCGCCGTCGTGTTGTTGCGTGGCTTCGGGCGCATCGACGTGTTCCCGCCGGGCGATGTTGGCGCTACTCGCGGACTCACGAAGCTACTGCGCCTTCGGACGAGGAAGTCGCTCGACCGTCTGATCGCGCGCTTCGGCGAGCAACGAGGCTATCTCTATTTCTGCGCCCTCGGCAGTAGCCTCCTGGCAAAGGGACTCATCCACGCGGCCCCTCCACCGCCATTATGACGATCTTGTTGACGGGAAATCCGGCTACCGGCAGTCCCGGGATCGATCCGCGCTGGACACGCGGCGATAAGGACGGCGTCGGATGCGCTTACTCGGCGCTGAGCCGCGTCTGGTTTACGGTCTCCAAAGGCATTCTGAACGAGGTCTACTACCCGACCATCGATCGGCCGCAGATCCGCGACCTGCAATATCTCATCAGCGAAGGGGAAACCTTTTTCCGCGACGAGCGCCAACTGAATAACACCCACGAGTGCCTGGCCCCGGGCACGCTGGGTTTTCGAATCACCAATACCGACCCTCACGGCCGCTATCGCATCCTCAAGGAAGTCATCGCCGATGCTCATCAGGCCTGTGTGCTCGTGCAAACGCGGGTGGAAGCGCATGCTGACATGCTCGGCAGGCTGCGGCTGTTCGCGTTGCTCGCGCCTGACCTGGAAGTGGGCGGCCGGGGCAACACTGGAAATGTGGTGCAGACCAACTGGGGGAAGGTGCTGACGGCGCACAAGGGCGACACCTGGCTCGTGCTGGCCGCTTCGGTCCCTTTTCTGCGCTGCTCCTGCGGGTACGTGGGAACGACCGACGGCTGGCAAGATCTTTCCAACCACTTCCGGATGGACTGGGACTTCGACTGTGCGCCGGATGGCAACATCGCTCTGACCGGGGAACTCGATATCCGGCAGAGCAGGGAGTTCACGCTGGCGCTTGGCTTCGGCGAGACACTTCATCATGCGCTGGTCACGGTTTCACAGGCCCTGGGTACTGGCTACGACGATCACCGCGCTCGCTTCATAGAGCAGTGGCGGCGCACGGGCACTCATTTGCTGTCCGGGAAGGACAAGGCGGCGGGTGATGGCGGCCGCCTCTACCGCGCCAGTCACTCCACAGTCCTGGCGCATGAAGACAAAACGTACGACGGAGCCTTGATCGCATCGCTCAGCATACCTTGGGGCGAGGCGATGACCGACGATGACGTGGGCGGCTACCATCTGGTCTGGACACGGGACATGTGCCACAGCGCCATCGGCTTGCTCGCGGCCGGCAGTACGGAGGTGCCGCTTCGCGCCCTCATCTATTTGGCATGCGCGCAGAAGGAGGACGGGGGCTTCTATCAGAATTTCTGGATCGACGGGGAACCCCATTGGCGCGGCATCCAACTCGATGAGGTCGCATTGCCCATCGTGCTCGCCTGGCGCCTGCATCTGGCCAAGGGTCTCCAGGACTTTGACCCTTATCCGATGGTGCTGAGGGCGGCCGGCTATCTGATCCATCATGGACCGGTGACTCCTCAGGAGCGTTGGGAGGAGAACAGCGGCTACTCGCCCTCGACGTTGGCAGCGCACGTCGCTGCGCTGATCTGTGCAGCTGCCTTCGCTCGTCAGCGGGGCCAACACTCCACGGCGCAATACCTCGAAGAGTATGCCGAGTTCCTCGAGGCCCACCTCGAGCCGTGGACGGTGACGACGGAAGGATCACTGGTCACCGGAATTCCCCGCCATTTCATCCGCCTTCATCCCGCGGATGCCAATGATCCCCAGCCCGATGAAGACGCCAACCACGGTGTCCTTCAGCTGGGAAACCAACCACCCGGCGCGCCCACCGGGTTTCCGGGCAAGGACGTTGTGGATGCGGGTTTCCTGCAGCTGGTCCGTTACGGAATCCGCAAGCCGGGCGATTCCCTGATTGAGGATTCGCTGCGCGTGGTGGATGCGGTACTCAAAGTGGACATGCCCTGCGGTCCGTGCTGGCGACGATACAACCACGACGGTTATGGGCAGCGGGAAGACGGCTGGCCTTACCAGGGCTGGGGATACGGGCACGCCTGGCCGGTGCTCACAGGAGAGCGCGGCCACTACGAGTTGGCGGCGGGGCGTGACGTGCGGCCCTATATACGGGCCATGGAGGGGTTCGCCACGTCCACCCACTTGCTGCCGGAGCAAGTCTGGGCCTTCCCGGACCGAGCAGAGCGCCACATGGTGTTTGGACGTCCCACCGGAGGCGCCATGCCGCTCGTGTGGGCGCATGGCGAGTACCTGAAACTGGTGCGCTCAGCGACGGATGGCCACGTGTTTGATCTGATCTCAGAAGTCGCGGATCGCTACCGAAACCACCGCAAAGCCTCGCCTCTGGAGGTCTGGAAATTCAACCGACAGGTGCGTTCGCTACCGGCCGGGGGAATCTTGCGGATCCAGGCGGCTGCCGCGTTCCGGCTGCACTGGACGTGCGACGAGTGGCAGCAAGCTCGCGACACGGACTCCGTGTCCGTCGGGACGGGGCACGAATACGCGGATATCCGAGTGTCGCCAGGTCAACTTGCTCCGATCCGCTTTACCTTCTTTTGGACGACCGCTGGGCGCTGGGAAGGGCGTGACTTCCAGGTCGACATCGATACGGGAGCAAGGGGAGCCGGCGCAAGCCGGGGGCAGACGGGGCACACCGGCGCCGGTGTTGTTCGGGCGGTGAAAGAACCGAACTTCCGCACCCGCCACGAACAAACTCCCGTGAAGGAAACCTGATGGCGAATCTCGATCCGAACCGCTTGCAGAACCTGAACCGCTACTGGCAGGCAGCCAATTTCCTGACGATCGGCCAGATCTATTTGCAGGAGAATCCCCTGCTGCGCGAGCCGCTTCGGCCGGAACACATCAAGCCGCGGCTGTTGGGCCACTGGGGGACTTCGCCCGGCCTCAGCTTCATCTATGTGCATCTGAACCGCCTGATCCAGGACACCGACGCCAATGTGATTTACCTGACCGGTCCAGGACATGGCGGGCCGGCGATCGTCGCAAACGTTTACCTGGAGGGAACGTACTGCGAGGTCTACCCGGAGGTGTCTCAGGACACGGCCGGCCTGCGCCGCCTTTTCCGACAGTTCTCGACGCCCGGCGGCATCCCGAGCCACGACAGCGTCACCACCCCCGGCTCGATTCACGAGGGCGGAGAGCTCGGCTACGTTCTCGTGCATGCCTTTGGCGCCGTCTTCGACAATCCGGACCTCATCGCCGTCGCGGTCGTCGGGGACGGTGAGGCGGAGACGGGGCCACTCTCAGGCTCCTGGAAGAGCGTCAAGTTCCTGAACCCTGTCAGCGATGGCGCCGTGCTGCCTGTGCTTCACCTGAACGGCTACAAGATTTCCGGACCTACCGTGCTGGGGCGGGATCGAGATGAGGATATTCAAAAGCTCCTCGAAGCCTATGGTTACGAGGTCCACTGGGTCGAGGGAGTCGATCCCGTGCCCATGCACCAGGCGTTTGCCACGACCCTGGACACCTGTTACGCGAGAATCCGTTCCATTCAAGCCAAGGCGCGTGAGGAGGGTTTCTCAAAGCGGCCGACGTGGCCGGTGATTGTGCTGCGCAGCCTCAAAGGGTGGACCGGACCGAAGTTCGTCGACGGGTTGCCCGTGGAGGGCACGTTCCGGGCCCATCAGGTGCCGCTGCCCAACGTGCGGGAAGATCCTGACCACCTCAAGATGCTGGAACAGTGGATGCGCAGCTACCGGCCGCAGGAGCTCTTCGACCAGAACGGGCGCCTCGTTCCGGAGTTGGCCGAGCTCGCTCCGAAGGGCGATCGGCGAATGGGCGCCAACCCCCACGCCAACGGCGGCAGACTCATTGTGGACCTCGACCTGCCCGATTTCCGAGCCTATTCGCTCTCCGTTACGAAGCCTGCAACGCAGCGGCACGAATCGACACGCCAGCTCGGCAAGATGATGCGCGACATGTTCAAGGGGAGCGTGAGGCCGAGGAACTTCCGACTCTTCTGCCCCGACGAGACGAACTCGAACCGACTGGGCAATGTCTTTGAAATCGAGAACCGCTGCTCGGTGGGCAAGATCATTCCGATCGACGACCACGTGGCCCCGGACGGCAGAGTCATGGAGGTGCTCAGTGAGCACCTCTGTCAGGGCTGGCTGGAGGGCTACGTTCTGACGGGCCGCCACGGTCTCTTCGCGACCTACGAGGCGTTCGCGATGGTGTCGGCGTCGATGACGGTCCAGCACACCAAATGGTTGGAGAAGTCCCTCGCGCTCCCCTGGCGGATACCCGTCCCGTCGCTGAACATCCTGTTGACCTCAACCTGCTGGCGCAACGACCACAACGGCTTCAGCCACCAGGGTCCCGGGTTGATCGATACGGTGCTAGCGATGAAGGGAACGGTGGCTCGCATCTACCTGCCGCCAGATGCGAACTGCCTGCTGTCCGTAGCCGATCACTGCTTCCGTAGCCGGAACTACGTCAACCTGATCGTCATCGACAAGCAGCCGCAGCTGCAGTGGCTGGACGTGGACGCGGCCGCCAAGCACTGCGCCGCCGGCGCGACGATCTGGCCCTGGGCGAGCAACGAAGAGGCGCGCGGGCCAGATGTTGTGTTGGCGGCGGCCGGGGACATCCCGACCCTGGAGGTCGTGGCAGCGGCGTGGCTGCTGCGCAAGCACGCCCCAAGCCTGAAGGTCCGAGTGGTCAACATCGTGGACCTCATGTGTCTCCTGCCGGCGGTCATTCATCCGCACGGCCTGGATGAGACCAGGTTTGTCGAACTTTTCACCGCCGCCAAACCGGTCGTCTTTGCCTTCCACGGCTACCAGCGGGCGGTGCACGCAATCATCCACGGGCGCACGAACACGGAACGCTTCCATGTGCGCGGCTTCATCGATGAGGGGACGACGACGACACCCTTCGATATGGTCGTGCGCAACAAGATGAGCCGGTTTCATCTGTGCATGGAGGCCCTGAGGCGGTCCGATTACGCGCAAGCCGGTCCGCTGACGCAATGGTGTGAGACGATGCTCTCCAAGCATCAGTCTTACACGCGCGAGCACTTTGAGGACATGCCCGAGGTCCGCGACTGGGTCTGGACCGAGACGTAGCTACCAACCCGGCATCAAAAAGTCGGTGACTGCTGCACCGGTCACGAAGCTTCACGCCGAGCCGAGGACTGCGTGGCTTGCCGCGTGCTACTCGGCATGCCGCGGACGGCTCGACCTTGAGCTCGCGCAACCCGTCAAGGGCGATTCTTTTCGAGAAACTTCTGCCGGCGATCTACGGCTTTCTTTTGTGCGGCCGCCGTGCGCCGATACGAACTCAGCGCCGCACCCTTCCCCGGCCCGGGCGGTGCCGTCATCATGCGGTGGAAAGCGTCCCGTTCGGCGTCCATGAGCTGGCTGAGCACCTGTTCGATTCGCTCGATCTCGACGAAGAAATCGGTACGTTTGTGGCGTGTCATCATCTCGCTCCTGTTGGGCGGCCGCGCTGCACGATACCGGAAAGACCTGTTTCGGAGTGGATCGCGGGACAGAATTGCCGCGATGGCCTGGTCGTGCAACACGAGTTGCAGCAGGATCGCCGCTTCCCAGCATCCACGGAATGGGTGCCCAGAACTTCGCAACGCGCGGATCGAGGGACGCATCTGTGCGTCCCGCACACACCATTTTTGCAGGTCGCTGCGAGCAGACGGCAGGCTTCCTCAGGTGTCAGACCCGGAGGCGAAGCACGAGCCACCCGAAGACTGGGGGCAGGAGCGGCGCACCTCAGTGCAGCGATGGCAGCCGACGTGCCGCCGCCCTCGTGGAAGTGCCCTCGCCTCGGCGTTCACAACCACCCTCAGGCGGCTTTCGAAGAATCTGACGCGTTCAACACGGCATGGGCTCTCGCGTTGTCCTCGGCGCTCCCGTGCACCATCAGGACATACTTGTCCGCCTCGAGCGCCGTTTCATACCTGAGCACCTGATCCTTCGGAATGCCGATCTGCGTCAATGCCGCTCCCAAGGCCGACACACCGCCCACGATGACGGCTCCCTCGAGCGCTCACTTGCCGGGAGCTACAGGCGGCGCGTGTGACGCGGCGGCGGGAGGGGCCGGCACGTGGGCGGTGCCGGCGTGAGCTGGCGGGGGCCGGTGCATGAGAGCGAATTGAGTACCCAGCATCAGGATCATGTAGATCGCAAGGAGGATCACGTTCATCCGAGACGGGGGGTGAATCGCCGCTGCGATGCCACACTTTGTTGCAGGCGATCGGCTGTTGGTTTCCAGGCGTCGGGGCAGGAGTGCGATCAAACGCGCCGCCGTGATGCCCGGAGACGGTCCCGTCAAGATGGGGTCGGAGAGTGCAGCGAGCAACGA
>Ga0134128_10010591_pt1 | contig 11044 bp, 8 predicted proteins | sample KB31754_FD_96462 | JGI IMG/M metagenome (GOLD analysis project Ga0134128, IMG submission 96462) | Terrestrial soil microbial communities with excess Nitrogen fertilizer from Kellogg Biological Station, Michigan, USA - KB3-175-4 | ecosystem: Environmental > Terrestrial > Soil > Unclassified ...
CGGTTATGGCGCGTTCTGGGGCGAGGTGCAGAGCAATGTGCACAAGGCGCTCGGTTGCCTCGGCGTCATCACCGACGGCTCGATCCGCGATATTCCGCAATGGGCACCGGGCTTCCAGGCGCTGGCCGGCTCGATCGGCCCGTCGCATGCCTGGGTGCATGCGGAAACCTTCGGCGGCGAGGTCCGGGTTGCCGGCATGACCGTGAAATCCGACGACCTCATCCATGCCGATCGCCACGGCGCGATCGTGATCCCCTATGATCTCGCCGCCAAGCTGCCGGATGCCTGCGATCTCTGCGGCCGACGCGAGACGCCGATCCTGGAAATCGCGCGGAGCAAGGATTTTTCGCTGGAGAAGTTGAAGGACGCGCTGAAGCGCTCGGCGGAAATCCACTAAAGCGCGATCGCGCTTTAGCTTTTGTTCAAGTATGATCTTTTCGGAAAACCGCTGCACACTTTTCCGGATCATGCTCTAAGGGCTGTTGTTCATGAAGGGCAAGACGGTCTTCATCACGGGCTCGACAGACGGCGTCGGGCGCTATGTGGCGTCCGAACTGGCGAGGCAGGGCGCGAATGTCCTGATCCATGGCCGCGACGCGTCGCGGGCGAAGGCCTTGATCGACGAGATCAAGGCCAAGGGCCACGCGGCGCCGCAGTTCTATCAGGCCGATCTCGCTTCATTCGCGGACACGCGCCGGCTCGCCGAAGCAGTCAAGGCCGATCACAGGAAGATCGACGTGTTCGTCAGCAATGCCGGCATCGGTTCGCAGAACAATGGGCCACAACGACAGGAGAGCGCCGACGGCCACGAGCTTCGCTTTGCGGTAAATTATCTCTCTGGCTTCCTGCTGGCCTATCTGTTGCTGCCGATCATCAAGGCCGCCGCGCCCTCGCGCATCGTCAATGTTGCCTCGCTCGGGCAGCATCCGATCGACTTCGACGACGTGATGATCACCAAGAACTATTCGGGCTCGCGTGCCTATGCGCAGAGCAAGCTGTCGCAGATCATGTTCACCGTCGATCTCGCCAACGAGCTGAAGGGTACGGGTGTCACCGTCAACTCGCTGCATCCGGCGACCTACATGAACACCACCATGGTGCGCGCGGGTGGCGTCACGCCGATGTCGACGGTGGAGCAGGGTGGCGCCGCCATCCTGCATCTCGTCGAGGGTGAAGACGTCGCGAACAAGAGCGGGCTGTTCTTCAACGGCATGAACGAGATGAAGGCCAATGCTCAGGCTTACGATGAAGGCGCGCGCAAGCGGCTGCGCGAGCTTAGCCTGGGGCTGACGGGGCTGGCCTAACGCTTGAAGTTGTAGGGTGGGCAAAGGCGCATTTGCGCCGCGCCCTCCATCTCTCGGCAACATCGCCTGTGAACGGTGGGCACGCTTGCGCTTTGCCCACCTTACGCTTCTCAGATCTTATTCTTTTGCTGGAGCCTTGGTGGCGAACTGCGGAAAGAACTCGGCGACGACGGGGCCATCGGTGCGCCAGGAATAGCAGCCGCCGACAAAGAACGGCGGCTCTGTCGCATGGCGCTGGTCATCGATGGAGTCGCGGCCGTCCGGGTTCTTGCCGTTGGACATGGTCTGGAACAGCGTGGTCACAGCCGGTCCCAACAGCTCCGCCAAATGCGTGCAGGTCTCCAGCTTGCCGATCTTGCGGCGAACCACCTCGCGCCAGCCCTTGCCGATGCGTTCTCCGACCAAACGCTGCAGGATGCCCTCGACGTCCACGCAGGACGGATAGGGTATCGTCTGCATCGTGGTGCCGGTTTCGTGGATCAGGAGCGTGTCATCGACCGCAAGCCGCAGACGGATGTCATGCACGGGGTCGCCGGGCGGCCGCATGCCGCCACCGCGCTCAAGCCGGGCAAACGGCTTGGTGTCGACCAGTCGCGCCTCGACCTCCCAGAGGCCGTCGTCGCGAAGATAGCCCAGGCACTCGACCGAGCGGCGGTGCATGAGGCGGCGGGGTTTTCCGTCGGCATTGGTATCAGTCTGTGACATCTGGACTCGCGCAAGAAATTTGCGATCGATCCAAGCGGTCGTATAGGTTGGTGTCAACGTCTGCAAAACGCTGAGCGGGGAAAGAATGCAATACCGATCGTCCTGGATGACCGAGGAGCTGGATACCTTCCGCGACCAGTTCCGCAAATTCCTCGCCAAGGACCTGGCGCCCCACGCCGAGAAATGGCGCGAGCAGAAATTGGTCGACCGCTTCGCCTGGCGGGCGCTCGGCGAGATGGGCGCACTGCTGCCGAGTGTACCGGAGGCCTATGGCGGCTTAGGTGCGACCTTTGCCTATGACGCGGCGGTGCTCGAGGACATCGAGAGCACCGTGCCGGAGGTAACCACCGGTGTCTCCGTGCACAGCGCGATCGTGGCGCACTACATCCTCAACTACGGCTCAGAGGAGCAGAAGAAGCGCTGGCTGCCAAAGATGGCGAGCGGCGAGATGGTCGGCGCGATCGCGATGACCGAGCCCGGCACCGGCTCCGACCTGCAGGCCGTCAAGACCACGGCGAAGAAGCAGGGCAATTCCTATGTCATCAACGGCCAGAAGACCTTCATTACCAACGGCCAGGCGGCGGATCTTGTGATCGTGGTTGCGCGCACCGGCGGCGTGGGTGCCAAGGGCATCTCGTTGATCGCGGTGGAGACGGCGGGCGCGGAAGGCTACCGGCGCGGCCGCAACCTCGACAAGATCGGCCTGCATGCGTCCGATACGTCGGAGCTGTTCTTCGACAATGTGACGGTGCCGCCCGAGAACTTGCTCGGCGGCGAGGAGGGCAACGGCTTCGCCCAATTGATGCAGCAATTGCCGCAAGAGCGGCTCGCGTTGGCGATTGGCGCGGTCGCATCGATGGAGCGCGCGGTCAAGCTGACGGCGGACTATGCCAAGGAGCGCACCGCGTTCGGCAAGCCGCTCCTGGAATTCCAGAACACCGCGTTCAAGCTGGCCGAGCGCAAGACTGAAGCCATGATTGCGCGCGTGTTCGTCGACTGGTGCGTGGAGCAGCTCGTTGCCGGCAATCTCGATACCGTGACCGCTTCGATGGCGAAGTGGTGGTGCTCGCAGAAGCAGGTCGAGACCGCCGATGAATGCCTGCAACTTCACGGCGGCTACGGCTACATGCAGGAATACCCGATCTCACGGATGTTCATCGATGCGCGCATCCAGAAGATCTATGGCGGCACCAACGAGATCATGAAGGTGTTGATCGCGCGTTCGCTGTAATGACGCCGGTATCACGCGTAGCCCGCGTGAGCGTAGCGATACCCGGGACCCGCATGTCGCTGCGCTCATGCGGGCTACGAAGATGCGATTTGGTGAGCCGCACTGCTATTGACGCGACAGTGTGAGGTCCTGGCCGTCACTGTTTTGGCTGCGACGGCTTCGCCGGTGATCAGGTCCGCTTATGGTTAGCAAGAAGTTGACATCGTATGCGTGCGCTGATCCCGGCGCGTTTTCTGTTCAAATCGAAGGCCAAAACAAGGCCGAAGACGTGCAATGCAGAGGCTGCTTCCGCTTAACCTTTACGCGTCTTTAATGGCACCGCCGTAGGGTCTCGCAACGCGGTTCAGGATGAGCCGCTGCCGTCCAGAACGGCCGGCGTTCGCGTACGCGTGGAGTCTCCCATGGATATTATGACGAGCGTTGGCTTGGTCTGCGGTACGATTGTGATCGCGATCCTGATGCTTTTGGGCGGCGATCTGGAGATGTTCTTCTCCGAACACGCCGTGATCATCATTTTCGGCGGTTCGATTTCGGCGACCATGATCCGCTTCCCGCTCAAGGTCATATTGCATGGTCTTCCACTCGGCGCGAAGTTCGCGTTCACGATGAGCCGGCTCTCGGCCCACGACCTCGTTGACGAACTCGCCCGTATCGCGGAGATCGCACGCAAGCAGGGCCCGGTCGGGCTCGAAAAAGTTGAGGCCGAGGATCCGTTCCTGGCCAAGGGCATCCGCTACGTTGCCGACGGCTATGACCTCGAATTCATCCGCGACAATCTCGAGCGCGACCGCGACAATTTCCTGATGCATCTCGACGAAGGCAGCAAGATCTACCGCGCCATCGGCGACTGCGCGCCGGCCTTCGGCATGATCGGCACGCTGGTCGGCATGGTGCAGATGTTCGCCAACATGACCGACCCCTCCAAACTCGGCCCGTTCATGGCGACCGCGCTGCTGGCGACGCTGTACGGCGCACTTGTCGCCAACCTGTTCTGTCTGCCGATCGCCGACAAGCTGCACGGCAAGCTGCTCGACGAGGAAACCAACCGCACGCTGATCATCGACGGCATCCTGATGATCCGCGATTCCAAGAGCCCGGCGCTGGTCCGCGAGATGCTGCTCGCCTACCTGCCCGAGAAGCACCGCCACGAGGAGGGCGAGCCGGTCCCGGCCTAAGGGCCTTTAGGACGCGACGGGGTTTTTGCGATGGCCAAGAAGAAACGCGGCGATGCGCATGGAGGCGGTCACGGCTGGTTCGTGACCTTCGCCGATCTCATGGGACTGATGATGAGCTTCTTCGTGATGCTCGTCGCTTTCTCCACACAAGACCAGCAGAAGCTCAAGATCGTCGCAGGCTCCATGCGCGACGCCTTCGGCGTGCAGACGCAATCGCGCTTCTCCGGCATCATCGAGTCCGACGGCGTTCCGACCCGGCCCCGGCTGAAGAATACCGCCCATGTCAATCCGGAAGAAGCGTCCAACACGCCGACCCCGGACCAGCAGGATAACAAGAGGGTCGCCGGCGCGAGACTCAAGGTCGACCGCGAATTCGCACTTGCCTCAGCCTCGCTCCGGCAAGCCCTGCAGGACATGCCGGAACTCACCGAAATCTCCAAGCACATTATGTTCGAAGAGACCAACCAGGGGCTCAATCTCGAGATCGTCGACCAGGACGGCCGCTCGATGTTCCCCGACGGCTCCAGGGAGCCCTATGAGCGCACGCGCCGGCTGTTGGAACGACTGGCGATTCCACTGAAGCAAACGCCCCTGCGCGTTACGATCACCGGCCACACGGCGGCGGGCTTCGTGCCGGCGCGCAGCGACTATGGCGCCTTTGACCTCTCGGCGGACCGCGCCAATGCGGTGCGACAGATTCTGCAGCGTGAGGGCCTGCCGGCGGCCCACATCTATGCGGTTTCGGGTGAAGCGGATAACAAGCCGCTGTTTCCTGACGACCCCTCCCTCTCGGCAAACCGCCGTGTGACCATCACGCTCATGCGGGAAAACCCGGCGGTTCCGCCCGATCTCAAGCCTTGAGGCTACCATAATACCGTCGTACTAAAGATGCTGCTCTGCGGCGCTAATGACGTCGCGGGCAAGAGGTCGGCACTGCTATGGTTGGTCAATTGACAGGCGATCACGAAGCGCCGATAGGCGGCGGCTTGGATCAACCCAACCCCGAGCAGCGTTCTCCCACCGTCATGGAAGCCAGCGTTTCCTCTAGCGAAGTCAACGAAGGCAAGCTCAACTCGGGCTTTTGGGCCCTGGCGCTCGGCAGCATCGGCGTTGTCTTCGGCGACATCGGAACCTCGCCGCTCTACGCGTTCCGGCAAGCGGTGACGGATGCGGCCCACGGCGAACCGGTGACGCGCATCATGGTTCTCGGCGTGCTGTCGCTGATCCTGTGGGCGCTCTTGATCGTCGTGACCTCGAAATATGTGCTGCTGCTGCTCCGCGCCGACAATGCGGGCGAGGGCGGAACGCTGTCGCTGATGGCGCTCGGTCAGCGCGCGCTTGGCCGGCGAAGCTGGTTTTTGCTTGCGCTGGGGGTCGTCGGCGCCTCGATGTTCCTGGGCGATTCCATGATCACGCCGGCGATTTCCGTGCTGTCAGCCGTGGAAGGCCTCAAGCTCGCCGCACCCACGCTCGAGCACTACGTGGTGCCGCTGACGGTATTCATCCTGGTCGTCTTGTTCTCAGTGCAGTCGCGCGGCACCGCGCGCGTCGCCTCGGCCTTCGGCCCCGTGATGCTCGTCTGGTTTGCAACGCTTGGCGTGTTGGGTTTAATCCATATCGCCGATGATCCCAGCGTGCTCGCCGCGATCAATCCGCTTTATGGCATCGAATTTTTGGTGTCGCATGGCACGATCGGGCTGGTGACGCTGGGCGCGGTCTTCCTTGCCGTGACCGGTGGCGAGGCGCTCTATGCCGATCTCGGCCATTTTGGCCGCAAGCCGATCCAGGCCGCCTGGCTCTATCTCGTGCTGCCGTCGCTGCTGATAAACTATTTCGGGCAGGGCGCGCTGGTGCTGTCCAATCCGGCCGCGATCGAGAACTCCTTCTATCGCATGGTGCCCGAAGTCCTGCTGTTGCCGATGGTGGTGCTGTCAACGGCCGCGACCGTAATCGCGAGCCAGGCCGTGATCACCGGCGCCTATTCGCTGACCCGCCAGGCCATACAACTCGGCCTGTTGCCACGCTTCGAGGTGCGTTTCACCTCCGAGACGCATGCGGGCCAGATTTATCTGCCGCGCGTCAACACGCTGCTCCTGATCGGCGTCATGTTCCTGGTCTTGATGTTCCGTACCTCGAGCAACCTCGGTTCGGCCTATGGCATCGCCGTCTCCACCACCATGGTCGCCGACGGCATCATGGGCTTTGTCGTGGTTTGGAAATTGTGGAATTGGCGCGCCGCCACCGCGGCCGCCCTTATCATTCCGTTGGTGACGGTCGACCTGACGTTCTTTGCCGCCAATCTCCTGAAGCTGCTCGAAGGCGCATGGGTACCGCTGTTGTTCGGGCTTGCGATGGCCGTCACGATCTGGACCTGGCGCCGCGGCACGGCGATCCTCGCCGACAAGAACCGCCGCACCGAGGTGCCGCTCGACAGCCTGATCAAGAGCCTTGAAAAACACCCGCCGCATGTCGTGAAGGGCACCGCGGTTTTTCTCACCAGCGATCCCAGTTTCGCGCCAACGGCGCTGCTGCATAATCTGAAGCACAACAAGGTGCTTCACGAGCACAACGTGGTGTTGACGATCGAGACCGCGCACACACCGCGCGTAGCTCTCGCTGATCGCGTGCGCATGGAGAACGTCAGCGACAAATTCGCCAAGGTGCGCCTGCGGTTCGGCTTCATGGAATCACCAAACGTGCCAAAGGCGCTGGCGATCGCCAGAAAGCTCGGCTGGCAGTTCGACATCATGTCGACGTCGTTCTTCGTCTCCAGAAGGTCCCTGAAGCCCTCCGCGCAATCGGGCATGCCGAGATGGCAGGACCGTCTGTTTATCGGCCTGTCCCGGTCCGCCAACGATGCGATCGATTATTTCCAGATCCCGACGGGACGGGTGGTTGAGGTCGGCACACAGGTGACGATCTGAAAAAGGCAAGCCCTGAAAGTCCAGGGTTGAAATAAAAAGTATATGCGTTTTCGCATACCGCGCCCCTAAAATCAGGATAGGTTAGGCGCTCTGCGCGGGATTATAAGCCGCCTCGCTTTTGCGAAGGATGCCAGGAAGCCTCTTGAGGCTCTAACTCCATGACAACCGATGTTGTAGCTCCGCCTGCGGAAACGACGGCGGCCAATGGGCATGGAGAAGCCCACTCCACCGCGAGCTTTGCCGGGCTCACACTGGGCAGCATCGGTGTCGTCTATGGCGACATCGGCACCAGCCCCCTCTACGCGTTGCGTGAAGCCGTGGTCGCGGCGAGCGCCGGCGGGGAGGTGAAGGTCGCAGCCGTGCTCGGCGTTCTGTCGTTGATCCTGTGGTCGCTCGTCATCGTGGTGACGCTGAAATACGTGGTGTTCCTGATGCGGGCGGATAACCACGGGGAGGGCGGCACGCTGGCGCTGATGGCGCTCGCCCAACGCGGGGTCGCGAAGACAGCCGGCGCCATCGTGTTGCTTGGGATCGTCAGTGCGGCGCTGTTTTTCGGTGACGCCGTGATCACGCCGGCGCAGTCAGTGTTATCCGCGATTGAAGGCATCAAGCTCGTCACCGAGGGTTCCGAGCCTTACGTGGTGCCGCTGACGATGATCATCCTGCTGGCACTGTTTGCTGTGCAATCGCGCGGCACTGCGCGCGTCGCCTCGTTCTTCGGCCCGGTGATGCTGGTTTGGTTCATGATTATCGGATTTGCGGCGTTCCCGGCGATCGCGCGGCGGCCGGAGGTACTTTTCTCGCTCAATCCGCTCTACGCCATCTCCTTCATGCTTCATCATGGCATCGTCGGCTTTGTCACGCTTGGTGCCGTGTTTCTCGCCGTGACGGGCGCCGAAGCGCTTTACGCCGACCTCGGGCATTTCGGCAAAAAGCCGATCCAGACGGCCTGGCTCTTCATCGTGCTGCCGGCATTGGCGCTGAATTATCTGGGGCAGGGGGCACTCGTCATCGCCAATCCCAAGACCGTCGAAAATCCGTTCTTCCTGATGTTCCCGGACTGGGCGCTGATCCCGATGGTGGCGCTTGCGACGATTGCGGCCGTGATCGCAAGCCAGGCCGTGATCACCGGCGCCTATTCGCTGACGCGCCAGGCGATCCAACTCGGGCTGATGCCGCGCTTCGAGATCCGCCATACTTCGGAATCGCAATCGGGCCAGATCTTCATTCCCCGCATCAATCGGATGCTCCTGATTGCGGTGTTGCTGCTGGTCCTGATGTTCAAGTCCTCCAGCGCGCTCGCTTCCGCTTACGGCATTGCTGTGACCGGAACCATGGTGGTCACGGCGACAATGGCCTTTGTCGTGGTCTGGAAGGTCTGGAGATGGTCGCCATTTGCGGCCGCTGCTCTCGTTGCGCCGTTCCTCTGTCTTGATCTCACCTTCCTGACGGCGAACCTTTTGAAGGTCGTTGAAGGCGGCTGGGTGCCGCTGGCGCTCGGCGCCTGGGCAATGCTGTTGATGTACACTTGGCGGCGCGGCTCGCGGCTTCTGTCCGATAAGTCGCGCAAGCTCGAATTTCCGCTCGCCGATCTGATATCGATGCTGGAGAAGCGTCCGCCGCAACGCGTTCCCGGCACCGCGGTCTTCCTTACCAGTGATCCCACAAGCGCGCCGACCGCGTTGATGCACAGTCTGAAGCACTACAAGGTGCTGCATGAGAAGAACGTCATCCTCACCATCGAAACCGCGTCGAGGCCGCGCGTCGATCCGGCCGAGCGGGTCAGGTTGGAGCAGATGAGCCCGACCTTCACCAAGGTGACGCTGAAATTCGGCTTTATGGAATCGCCAAACGTCCCGAAGGCGCTCGCGATCGCGCGGAAGCTCGGCTGGCAGTTCGACATCATGTCGACGTCGTTCTTCCTGTCGCGGCGGGCGTTGAAGCCGGCCGCCCATTCGGGCATGCCGCGCTGGCAGGATCATTTGTTCATTGCGCTGTCCCGCACCGCCAATGACGCGACCGACTACTTCCAGATCCCGAGCGGGCGAGTGGTCGAGGTCGGAACGCAGATCACAGTCTAATCCAACCTCACACGGCGCATCTCAACTGCCGGGATCGCATCCAGCATGGGTTACGTCTATCGTCCAGCCAGGCCTGAAGACGCGATCATTCTGTTCGAGATTCGGCGGTGTTCGATCCTTGAACTTGCGCCCCAGGGAATGTCTGCGGCAGAGGCCACGGCGTGGGCGATGCACCTGACGCTGGCGGGAATGGAGCGAAAGCTTCGCGAGTTCGATGTCTGGGTCGTCGACCTCGATGGCGTCGCGGCCGGGTGGGGGGCGATTTGTGGTGAACGTCTGGAGGGGTTGTATGTGGCTCCTCAGTTTGCCCGTCGGGGCGTTGGCGCCGGCCTTCTGCTCAGGCTCGAGCGGCTGATGCGCGAGCGGGGCGTGGGGGTTGTGCTGGCCGATGCCAGTTCCAACGCACGGGATTTCTATCTCAGGCGAGGTTACCGGTGCGTGGGTGCTCAGGGAGGCGACGGCGCCTGGCCGATTGCAAAGGAGCTCCGGCCCCATTGCGCCTTCAGCTGAAGCTTTTGTGAAGCTTTCGAACCGCGCATTAAGCCGTTCGCAGCGCTTGATTTTCTCACCGCCAGAGGCGACTTTGCGTTCCGGCTGGCGGGGGCTTAAGCAAGTCAATCTGATGTCGGGAGGATTTTCCGTGGCGGACCACAAGGTGCATGATTTGACCCCGGAGGACGTGTCGAAGGGGATCGCGGAAGGCCGCTATCTCCTGGTCGACGTGCGCGAGCCCAACGAGGTTGCCGTCGAGGCCTATCCGGCTGGCGTGGTCGTGCCGTTGTCGGCCTTCGACCCCAAGGTCATCCTGGATCCCCAGGGCAAGCAAGTGGTGTTTGCCTGCCGCTCCGGAAAGCGTTCGGTGACGGCCTCGCTGGCCGCCCAGGCCGCAGGCCTGCCATATGACAAGCATCTCGCCGGCGGCATTATCGGCTGGAAGGCGGCCGGCCAGCCAGTCAAGGCGGGCGGCTGACATCTCCCATGCCCACCAGTAACAAGGTTTTCGCGGACCTGCCCGTCACCATCTTCGAGGCGATGTCGCAGGCTGCGCGCGACAACAACGCGATCAATCTCGGCCAGGGTTTTCCCGATGACCCGGGGCCGGAGGACATCCGCCGGGCGGCGGCGGATGCGTCGCTGAACGGCTACAATCAATACCCGTCGATGATGGGTATTCCCGAGCTGCGGCAGGCCATCGCAAGCCATTATGGCCATTGGCACGGCCTCAAGCTCGATCCGATGACCGAAGTGATGGTGACGTCGGGCGGCACCGAGGCGCTGACGAGCGCGATCCTTTCGGTGGTCGAGCCCGGCGACGAAGTGATCGTGTTTCAGCCGGTCTATGATTCCTATCTGCCGATCATTCGCCAGGCCGGCGGCATCCCGCGGCTGTTGCGGCTGGAGCCGCCGCATTGGCGGCTCTCGGAGGAGATGCTGAGAAGCGCCTTCAATCCCAAGACCAAGGCGGTCTTGTTCAACAATCCGCTTAATCCGGCGGCAGTTGTCTATCCCCGCGAGGATCTCGAGCTGTTGGCGCGGTTCTGCCAGGAGTTCGATGCGGTTGCTATCTGCGACGAGGTCTGGGAGCGTGTGGTGTTCGATGGCCGCGAGCATATCCCGTTGATCA
>Ga0134128_10010592_pt1 | contig 11044 bp, 7 predicted proteins | sample KB31754_FD_96462 | JGI IMG/M metagenome (GOLD analysis project Ga0134128, IMG submission 96462) | Terrestrial soil microbial communities with excess Nitrogen fertilizer from Kellogg Biological Station, Michigan, USA - KB3-175-4 | ecosystem: Environmental > Terrestrial > Soil > Unclassified ...
ATCGCGGTCGTGACCAAGCCCTTCAAGTTCGAGGGCCGCAAGCGCCAGACGCAGTCCGAGCGCGGGCTCCAGGAGCTGGCCGACAGCGTAGACACGATGATCACGATCCCGAACGAGCGCCTGCTCGCGACGGTCGACAAATCCACCAGCATGTCCAAGGCCTTCGAGACGGCCGACGACGTGCTGCGGCAGGCGATTCAGGGCATCTCCGATCTGATCCTCGTGCCCGGCATGATCAACCTCGACTTCGCCGACGTGAAGACGATCATGTCGCGCATGGGCATCGCGATCATGGGCACCGGCATCGCTTCGGGCGAGAACCGCGCGCGCGCGGCGGCGACGGCCGCCATCTCGAGCCCGCTTCTCGAGGACGGCTCGGTCGAAGGCGCGCGCGGCGTGATCATCAACGTGACCGGCGGCCCGGACCTCACCCTCGCCGAAGTCAGCGAGGCATCCGACATCGTCGCCACCGCGGCGCACGAGGACGCCAACATCATCTTCGGCGCGGTCGTCGATCCGAAGATGGAAGGCAAGTGCAAGATCACGGTCATCGCGACCGGCTTCGACCGTCAGCGCATGGCGGCGTCGCCGGCCGCGCAGGCGACGATTCAGACCCCTGTCGACATGAGCGCGTACGTCGGCGTGAAGGCCCAGGCGCAGGCCGAGGAGCGTCTGGTCGCCAACGGCGGCCGGGTCATGGTCACCCGCCGGCCGGCGCTCGATCTGCACGCGCTCGGCAGCACGGGCGCCGCCGCCTCGGCCGCGCCTTCCGCCGCCGAGGACCCCGACGACGGCGACGCTCCGTCGCCGCTCGACGTGCCGGCCTTTCTCCGGCGGCAGGAGCGCTGAGGGCCTAGCGCAGGTACAATCGCCAGTACCACCTGTCGCGGCCGCGCCTCCGCTCGAGGCGCGGCTCGCAGACAGGCGTCTGATCGTGTCCCGAACCCCGAACCGCTCGCCTTTGGCCGCCGTGGATGATCCGCGCGCCGGCGCCCGCGCCACGCTCGCGCGCGAGGTCGGCGCCATCCGCAAGTCGCACGAAGGCCGGCTCCGCATCGCGCTGGCCTTCCCGAACTCGTACTACGTCGGGATGTCCAACCTCGGCCTGCAGACCGTCTACCGGCTGTTCAACGCCGACGAGCGCGTCGTGTGCGAGCGCGTCTTCCTGCCGGGCCGGCAGGAGCTGGCGGCCTGGGCGAGCCGGCGCGCGCCGCTCGTCACCATCGAGTCGCAGACACCCGTCCGTGAGTTCGACGTCTTCGCGTTCTCCGTGTCGTTCGAGTGGGACTACACCAACGTCGTGACGCTCCTGAAGCTGGCGGGCCTCGAGCCCCGCGCCGCGCGCCGCGACCCTCGAGACCCGCTCGTCGTGATTGGCGGGGCCGTCACGTTCGTGAATCCCGAGCCGCTCGCGCCGTTTGCCGACGTCATCGCCGCCGGCGAGGCCGAGCCCCTCGTGTCGGAATTCGTCGACGCCTGCCTCGAGGAGCCCGGCCGCGACACGCTGCTCGCCCGGCTGTCGACTCAGCGGGGTCTGTACGTGCCGTCGTTCTATGACGTCACCTACGACGGCCCTGGCCGCGTCGCCGCCATCGTCCCCCGGCCCGGCGTTTCGGCGCCGCCCGTCGTTCGGAAGGCGGCGGTGAAGGGCACCGAAGCGCTCGAGCCGCCGAGCACGACCATCTTCACGCCCGACACGGAGTTCGGGTCGCGGCTGCTCATCGAGGTCGTGCGCGGGTGCGCGAACCTCTGCCGGTTCTGCTGGGCCGGCTACAACTACCTGCCGGTCCGGCCGTTTCCGGCGTCGAGAATCCTCGAGATCGCGGCCGCGGCGCGCCCGCACGCCAATCGTGTCGGCCTCGTCTCCATCGCGCTCTGCGATCATCCCGAGATCGAGCGGATCCTGCGCGGCCTCGTCGACATGGGCTACGGCGTCAGTCCCGCCTCGCTGCGCCTGGACGACCTCACCGAGACGATCGTGGCGCTGCTGCGCGAGAGCGGCGAACGGTCGATCACCATCGCGCCCGAGACGGGCTCCGACCGTCTGCGCCGCGTCATCAACAAGACCGTCTCGAACGAGCAGATCCTCGACCGTTCCGACCTGGTCTTCCGCTCCGGACTCGAGAACCTCAAGCTCTACTACATGATCGGGCTCCCCTCGGAGACCGACGAGGACCTCGTGGCCATCCGCGACCTCACGGTCCAGATCCGCGATCGGATGCTCACCCACGCCCGCCCCCGCGGGACGATCGGACGGATCGTCGCGTCCGTGAATCCCCTCGTGCCGAAGCCGGGGACGACGTTCCAGTGGCTGCCGATGACGAAGTCCAAGGTCATCGACGAGAAGATCGGACGCCTGCGCGAGCTGGTCGCCGACCTCGACAACGTGTTCTTCAACATCAAGTCGGAGCGCCATTCGTACTACCAGGGCCTGCTCTCGCTCGGCGACCGTCGCGTCGCCGACGTCGTCGAAATCGCCGAGCGGAACGGGGGGCAGTGGCGCGCGGCGGTCGCCGAGGCGGGACTCGACGCCGACGCGTACCTCTACCGCGATCGCGCCGCCGATCCGTTCCTGCCGTGGCAGATCATCGACGGCGGTCTCAAGACGAGCTTCTTCAGGGCCGAACTCGAGAAGAGCCGCGCCGCCGAGATGACGTTCGCATCGCCCGCGCCGATTGGCGCGTGACGTCCGCGGCCGGTGGTCGAATGGGCGCGCCCCTGGCGCCGCATTGACGCGGGATCGCCCCGGAGGGGCGGGTGCGCATCGACGCGCCCATTCAAGGTCGATTGGTGTCCCGAGAGCCGCGTTGCGCCGCTCGCGACGCTAGCTCGCTTCGGCCAGCGCGGCCTCGTGTTCCTTGTAGGCCTCGAGAATCACGTCGCGCAGGCGGTCCTGGCCGGCGGTGTCGACCGTCGGCCTGAGCAGCGCGAAGCTGCGACGTTCGCCGTTCACCGAGTACGTGCGCGCGGGAAACGTGACGTTGCGTCCGCCGTTCTTGCGCTCCCAGACGGAGAACCCGACCAGCTTGAGCCCGTCCAGCGGACCGCCGGTGAAGTGCAACTCCGCGTCCGCGAGCTTGCCCGCCGGACTGCCTTTGTCGTTCAGAAAGAATTTCACGTTCATGAGCTGACTCCTCGCTGCCTCGATGCAGCCCGCCATGACCGTGAGCAAGAGAGCGGCCAGCCTGCACGATCGAGCGAGCGCCCGACGAACTCGCTGTAGGATTGAGACTTGCGCGGCCGCCCGCGCGCGCGTCGGTCGCGAGGTCGATCGAAATGACGCCTTCAGTTTCCGGTTCGTCCGATCCCGCCTCGCCGGCGACAACTCCAGTTTCCGCCGACGTCACGTGGGCTGCCGCGACCGCCGAAGGCCTCGTCACCGCCTCATCCCTCGAAGGCGTGGCCACGCACGCGTTTACGACGCGCGCGCTGTCGTTCCGCGGCGAGCGCGCCGATGACGACCGCAGGCGTCTCGCGGCCGCGATGGGCGTGGCCGGCGCGGACCTCGTCGCGGTGAAGCAGGTCCACGGCCGGACCGTCTACGTCGTGTCGCCCCAGGCGGAGCGACCGGCTGCCAATGAGCAGGGAGTCAATCCGGTCGAGGCCGACGCGATCATCTCCACCGATCCCGCGCGAGCGGTCGCGGTCTTCGTCGCCGACTGCGTCCCCATCCTCCTCGCCGACCGGCGCCATCGCCTCGTCGCCGCCATCCACGCCGGCTGGCGCGGCACGTGTGCCGGAGTGGTGACCTCGACCCTCGAGACCATTCGCGATCTGGGCGTCGAGACCTCGGACCTGGTCGCCGCCATCGGGCCGAGCATCGGGCCCTGCTGCTACCAGGTCGACGGCAGGGTTCGCACCGCCTTCCTCGGCATGACCCCGGACGCCGTCGCCTGGTTTTCAGAGGACGGAGTGGAACGGTGGAAGTTGGATCTCTGGCAGGCGAACGTCGATCAATTGGAGAGCGGAGGCGTGGCTCCGAACGCCATTCAGGTCAGCCGCATATGTACGGCCGACCACCTCGACACGTGTTTTTCGTATCGGCGCGAGGGCGCCGGGGCCGGCCGGATGGCCGCCGCGATCAGGCTGACGCGCGAACTCGAGTGAGCGGCGAAGCGGAGCGGGGCGAAGGGGCCCCGCGAGCGACGCCGTTGGGGAGTCCGCCCTTCGTCAAGCTCAGGGCGACCTGAGCAAGGTCGAAGGTCGCAGGGGCTGAGCCCCCCTCGGATCAAAACTTGAACAGGTCGTCGAAGGCCTTCTTCGCGCCCGACGGACCGCCGGCAGGCGTCGACCCCGTCTCGCGCTCGACCTGAACGCGCGGAGAGAACAGCGTGCAGGCATTCGCGGCGTCCTTCGGACTCACGCGCGCGGGGATCTTCTGTCGGCATTCGAACACCGCGCCGGGATCGAACGACTCGCACTGGATGCACGCGTGAAGATCGACGCCGCATTTGCCGCACTTGCTCAGCGATCCGACGTCGAGGCCCTCGATGTTGCCGCAGCGCGCGCAGCGGAACACCTGGCGGAAGCCCGGCATGTTGGGCACGCGCGGGTCGCGCGGCATCCGCGGATCGATCGGGGCTCGCGGCGGCCTCGGTCCGCTCGGCTTCGACGAGCCGCGCCGGTCGTCGTCCTGGTAGCCATGCTGGCGGTACTTGCGATCGGACATCGCGAAGGTCGTCCCAATCTTCGGCCGAAAGGCGACGGTCGTCAACCGGCGAGGGGGCGCTACGAGGCGGCGTCGCGGGCCTGGTCCATCGCCAGGTTCGCGAGGCGATCCGCCTCGGCGTTGGCCTCGCGCCGCACGTGTTCGAAGGTCACCCGCCCGATCTTGTGCGCGAGCAGTCGCGCGCGCCCGTGGAGCGGAATAAGCCCCTCGTTCTTGACCTTGTAAACGCCCTTCATCTGCTGCACGAGCAGCAGCGAGTCGGACCGCACGTTGAGCGTCGACGCGCCGCGCTCGACGCACCACTCGAGCGCCGCCAGCAGGCCGCTGTACTCCGCGACGTTATTCGTGGCGTGCGGCAGGGCGCCCATCAACTCTTGGATCACGGCGCCGGCTTCGTCCTGGACGACGACACCCCAGCCGGCGGGCCCCGGATTCCCCCGGGCGCCGCCATCGATGTTGACCACGAACGCGCTCATTGCACTCCGGACGCGACGAACAGCCGCGTGAGCTCGCGGAAGTACGAATAGACGTATCCACGGCCGTCGTCGATCCATTGACTGGCCACCACGACGTTGACGCCCGCGCGATCGGGCGGCGCCATGTCCATGACGTGCGTCCGCGTGCCCGTCCAGGGATCGACGCGATCGATCGGCGTGGGAATGGCGCTGCCCGACTGCACGAAAATGGATTTCCCGTCCCGGGCCCAGGCAAACGCGAAATCGTTGGCCAGGATGCCTTTGGCTGGCGCCGGGTCGCCGCCGCCGGCCGGCGCGATGACGTACGCGCCCGTCGTGAGACGGCAGAGCATCCGCCCGTCGCCCGAGACGCGGACGCTCGTCGTGTTCGGCGGGCCAATCGGCGTGGGCGGGCCGCCGCCGCTCGGGTCCTGCATGTAGCAGCGGCGCATGCCGCCGCTCTCCGTCCCGCAGAGAATCACGTGGCGCCCGTCGGGCAGCCACTGCAGGACGTTGCTGCCGTAGTTGCGAATCGGCCCCTTCGGCAGCTTGATCGGATCCCCCGGGCCGATGGGGTAGAGCACCATTTCATCGGTGGACGGCACGAGCGCGCCGGCCCATTTGTCGTCGGGCGACAGGCCCAGCAACTGGCCCTCGCCGAGCCGGACGACGCGCCCGCTCGCGACGTCGCGCAGACCGACCGCGTAGTTCGCTCCGGCGTTCTGGCTCTCATCGCCGAAGACGAGGAACTTGTGGTCGCCCGACAGGTAGGCCTGATAGGCGAAATCGAGCCACGGGAACTCGCGTTCGGCGGCGTCTCCGGGAATGAGCGCGCGGATGCTGCCGCGCAGGTCGTCGCGCATGACGAGCAGCCGGCCATCCTTCGCGACATCCTGGACGAGCATGGCGCCGGCGCTGGCAAAGGCCTGGCGCACGTTCGGCGTGCCCGACACGTTCACCGCCAGCGGCTCGAAGGCCTCGCCGCCCCTGGCCGATCCGGAGAAATACACCGTTCGCGAATCGCGTGACCAGGCCAGGCCTTCGAGGCCCCAATACTCTCCGGCGAGCGTCTTCACCGTGCCCGAGGCGTCCACCGTCTTCACCCAGCCGCGGTCGTCGCCAGAGAACTGGTGGTCGAAGAACGCGACGCGCGCGCCATCCGGCGAGACGCGGAGGTCGCTCGCGTAGCCCGTGGGCGCTTCGTACAGGACCTTGCCGATCGGGTACTCGATCCGGTACCGCCCCTCGGTGACGCGCGTCAGCGCGAGCGTCGAGCCGTCGGGCGACCAGTCCGCTTCGCTCACGTGCTCCATCCACGGCCGCGGCGCGCTGTCCATCGTCATGCGCGCGAGCGTGCCGATGAAGAGGCGATGGCCGACGGACTGCGCGCCGGTCAGCACGGCGAGTTCGCCCGTCGAGGACACCGACAGCAGATGCACGCCGGCGTCGCCGATCGGCTGTGACGTGACCGTCCCGCTCCGAATCGCGAAGAGGCGCGGGACCGAGCCGTCCGGCGCCGCGCTGAAGACGATCGTCTGGCCGTCGGGGGCGAACCGGGCATTCGTGATCCACTCCGAGTCCCACGTCTTGGTGTCGAAGGTCACCGGCGACGGCCGCGCGCGCGTGGCGCGATCCGCCAGGACTCCGGCGGCGAGCGCGGCCGCCACGGCGACGGGCCATGCGGCGGCGCGCAGCCACGAGCGCCGCGGCGGGTCGATGCGCGGCACGACACCCGAAATCCCGCTGGCGTTCGTGCCGGAAAACGCCTCGAGCGCGAAGGCGACGTCGCGCGCGCTCTGGAAGCGTTCGGCGGGACTCTTCTCGAGGCAGTGGCGGACGATCCGATCCAGGGCCGGCGGGAGGTCGGTCCGGCCGAGCGAGAGGTCCGGCGGATCCTCGCGGAGGATCGCCGTCATCGTCTCGGCCGCCGTGTCGCGCTGGAACGCGCGCCGGCCGCTCAGCATCTCGTAGAGGACGGCGCCGAACGCGAAAAGATCCGTGCGGGCATCGACGGCCTGGGCGCGGATCTGCTCCGGCGCCATGTAGCCGACGGTGCCCATCACCGAGCCGGGATCGGTCAGCGCGCCGCCGGTGACCGTCGGGCTCGACTCGCTGCCGGCCTCGATCTGCCGCGCGAGGCCGAAGTCCAGAATCTTGACCTGGCCGTCGTGAAGCAGGAAGACGTTTTCCGGTTTGAGATCTCGATGGACGAGGCCCTTGTCGTGGGCGGCCGCGAGACCGCGCGCGATCTGCGCGCCGACCTCGATCGCCTTGCGGGTCGCGAGCGGCCCTTGCGCGAGCCGGGCGCGCAGCGTCTCGCCCTCGAGGAGCTCGGTGACCGCGTAAAGCTGGCCATCGTGGACGCCGGTGTCGAAGATCGCGAGGATGTTCGGATGCGACAGCGTGGCGACGGACCGGGCCTCGCGTTCGAACCGCGCGCGGCGGTCGGCGTCCCCGGCGACCGACGCCGGCATCACCTTGACGGCGACGTCGCGGTCGAGCCGGGTGTCGCGGGCGCGATAGACCTCGCCCATGCCGCCCGCGCCGATCGAACCGAGGATTTCGTACGGTCCGAGGCGCGTCCCCGTTGCGAGGCTCATGACATCGCGGCCGGCGCGTCGGCCGGCGGCTCGTAATAGAGGATGCGCTGGCAGTTCTCGCACTGCACGATCGTGTCGTTTCTGCGGATCTGCTGCTCGAAGTGCGGGCGCAGCCGCACATGGCACGCGGTGCAGTGGCCGCCGACCATGGCCGTGACGGCGACGCCTTTCCGGTTCTTGAGCAGCTGCTCGTAGATCGTGAGTGCCAGCGCGTCGACTCCGGCCACGTCGCCCTTCCGCTCGCCGGCCAGGCGCTGAAGCTCGGCGTCGATCGTGCCACGCTCCTTCGCGAGCCGCTCGCGCTCCCGCGCGCCGTCCTGTTTCGTCTTCTGGAGGCCGGCCTCGGCACTCTTCAGCGCCACCGTGAGCGTGTCGGCCTCTTCCATGAGCACCAGGATCTTCTCCTCGATCGCGTCCTTCTCGGCCTTTGCCGTCGCGATCTCGTGGAGGAGCGCCGTGTATTCGTGGTTGGTCTTGACCGCCGCCTTGTGGTCGTCGAACCGCCCGAGGCGGGTGTCGACCGCGGCGACCTCCTTGTCGAGCTCGCGGCGCGAGGTCTGGTTCTCCAGGACCCGGGCTTTCGCGGCGTTGACGACCTCGGCGGCCGCTCCGATGGCCGCGTCGATCGCGGCCTCGGCCGCCGGCAGGTCCGCGAGCCGTTTGCGGGCCGTGTCGGCCGCGGTGTCAAGTTTTTGGAGCAGGGTCAGAGCGTGAAGCGCCGGAAGCACCGCGCTAAGTTTTTCACGTACGCCCCCGCGGTTCAAATGCCGCCCGGGCGAGGCCCGTCAGCGCGGCAGCTTCGAAAGCCAGTTCACGATGACGCGCAGCCCCGGCCGCTGCGGGCCGTCGGGCTGGCGGACGAGCAGCCGCTGGCCGTCACGGCTGACATCGTAGTGCGATCGGGCGTCGATCAGACTGAGGACCGGCTGGTCGACGAGCGTCCGCGTCTGGCCGATCTCTACGCCGTGGTCGCTGAGCGAGACCGCGGTCGACACGATGCCGCCCGGCGGAACCCAGTACACCACCTCCAACCCTCGGTTCGTCGTTGTCCATCGCGGATGGACCCCGCCGGCGCCCGCTGAGATCTGCCGCCGCAGCGATCCGTCGGGAAAGTGCTTCACGTAGACGTCGAAGTGATTTTCCGTCGGCGCAGCCTCCGCGTAGACGAGCCACTTGCCGTCCGGAGAGAGCCGTCCGCCATTCGCGTGCGAGCTCTCGTCGCTCACACGAACCGGGTCGCGCTGGTCGCCGAGTGTGATGGTCCAGACCGACTGCTGAAGAAGTGAATAGACAATGCGGCCGTCGGGCGACCAGTCAGTGGCGATCGGCTGATCGGGTCCGACCGTGCGGACGAGCACGGGCGCACCTCCGGCGACGCGCTGGCGATACAGCGCGAATCGGCCGCCGCGATTCGACGTGTACAGCACCTCCGACCCGTCGGACGACCACACGGGGTCGTAGTCCGACGCGACGTCGGTCGTCAGGCGCGACGCAGCGTTGCGGCGTGACGGGTCGATCAACCAGACATGCCACGCACCCGTCCGCGGATCGATGAAATTGGCCGCGACGAATCGGCTATCGGGCGAAATCTCGGGATTGAGGTACTCCGCTTCATCATTGGGCGGATCGATGGACCCCAGCGGCCGGCCATCGCGGGTAAACCACGCCAGATGACCGAAGCTGCCGCCTCGCGACGCCGGGAAGGCGAGCACGCCGGTGTCCGAGGCGGTCGCCGTGAGGACCGGCCACGGGCCGAGGGCGCCACGCGTGACGCCGGACGCCACGATGGCCGGCTCGCCAGTCAGCGTCAGCCGCTGGAGGTCGAGCCGCTGCGCCACCAGCGACCCGCTTCGGAGGAAGAAGACGTGGTCAGGCGGCGCGAATCCTCCGGGGCATTCCGAGGGTCCGAGCACCTCCACCGCTCCGCCGGCGAGCGACGCCAGGTCGATCGACCCGGTCTCTCCGTGTTGGTCGCAGAACACGAAGTGGCGGCCGTCGGGAAGAAAATGCGGCTCAACCGGCAGTCCCGCGAGTCCGGTCAGCGAGACCTCAACGGGAGCGCCGCCTCCCGCGGCCGCGACTTGGTACAGCTTGTTCTTCACGGCGTAGAGAATGACCCCGCTGCGGTTCCACGCGTCGCTGCGGTTCCAGGCGCCGCCGCCCACTTCGTCCCAGGTGCCAGCGTCATACGCGGCAATCCGCGCGGGCGGTCCGCCTGTCGCCTTGACGGTCACGAGTTGCGCCAATTGAAAGAACCCGATGGTCGAGCCGTCCGGCGACCAGAACGGCTTGAACCCGCCCTCGCCGCCGGGAAGTGGGTGCGGCGGAGACCCGTCGAGCGTCTGCACCCAGATGTCGCCAGTGTTCGAAAACAGATTGGCCGCGATTTGTCGTCCATCTGGAGAGACCGCTAGACCGCCCGCGGGCAGGAAGTTGTTCGGGAAAGTGATGCCGAATTCCGTCGCGGATGCGGACGAGGTCTGCAGCGGCTGCGGGCCTGTCCCACGCCATTCCAGGACACCGACGACGATCGCGAGCGCGGCGGCGATCGGCCAGATCCATGCCCGAACCCACGAGCGCGCTGACGTGTGCGCGGCCGGCGTCGCGACCGACAACGGCTCGGCGATCGCGTCGGCAATCTCGATCCGCGCGTCGGCGATGTGATGGAGACGCTCGTCCGGATCCTTCCGGAGACAACGCCGGAGGAGGCGAGCGATCGCGGGCGGCGTGTCCGCCGGCAGCCCCGACCAGTCGGGCTCGCGTTCGATCACGCGCGCCAGGCTGTCGGACGCCGTGTCGCCGGCAAAGGCGCCGCGGCCCGTCAGCATCTCGAAGAGTACGCAGCCGAAGGCCCAGATATCGGTGCGCGCGTCGACCGGCAATCCGCGGGCCTGCTCGGGACTCATGTAGGCCGGCGTGCCGATCACGAGCCCGGGACGCGTGCCCGGCCCCGCTGACTGGGTGGCCATCGTCGCTCGCGCATCGCTCGTCGCGTGCGCGATGCCGAAATCCAGCACTTTCACCCGATTGCCGGCGCCGATCTTGATGTTGCCCGGCTTCAGGTCTCGATGGACGATGCCGCGCGCGTGCGCGGCTTCGAGGGCGGCCGCGATCTGCAGCGCGACCGCGAGCGCCTCGGCCACCGGCATGGGACAGCGAGCGGCGAGCGACGGCCCTTCGACGAACTCGAGCACCAGCGCCTGGATGCCGTCGACGGATTCGACTTCGTAGATAGCCGCAATGTTCGGATGGTTGAGCGCGGCCAGCAGCTTGGCCTCGCGTTCGAAGCGCGACGTGATGTCGGGATCGAGCGCGAGGTC
>Ga0134128_10010593_pt1 | contig 11043 bp, 8 predicted proteins | sample KB31754_FD_96462 | JGI IMG/M metagenome (GOLD analysis project Ga0134128, IMG submission 96462) | Terrestrial soil microbial communities with excess Nitrogen fertilizer from Kellogg Biological Station, Michigan, USA - KB3-175-4 | ecosystem: Environmental > Terrestrial > Soil > Unclassified ...
GGCGTCTTCGGCACGATGCAGGACGAGATCCGCTGGTACAAGGGGCCGCCCTCGCTGACCCTCAGCGAGCACTGGAACTACACCGATACGGACAAGGATTTCTTCGGCGGCTATTGCTTCATGGCGCAGGGGCCGCTGCCGATCAGCTGGGCGCAAACGCAAGTGGCGCGCGGACTGTGGGGCAGCGCCTTGCTGCGCGAGATGGAACGCTACAACCATCAGGCCGGTTTCAAGATCGTGGGCGAAACGCTGCCGCAGGAGCGCAATCGCGTCACGCTGGCCGAGGAGAAGGACGCCTACGGCTTGCCGGTCGCGCGGGTGACCTTCTCGTTGTGCGACAACGACAAGGCGCTGGTGAAGCATGCGGTGAGGTTCATGTCCGAGGGTCTCGCGGCGGCCGGCGCGCGCGACGTGTGGGCCGAAGCGGACGACACCTGCCATCTCAACGGCACCGCCCGCATGGGCGACGATCCGCGCAACAGCGTGGTGAACGCCGATTGCCGCAGCTGGGACATCCCGAATCTATGGATCTGCGATGGCTCGGTGTTTCCCACCGTTGGCGGCGCCAATCCTTCCTTGACGATCCAGGCCATCGCCTGCCGCACCGCGGATCGCATCCGGGCGATGGCATCGAGAGGTGAATTGTGAGTCAAAGTGAATACCGCAAAACGAAGGCGTCACCGCAGTTTCGCGCGCCCGTGACGTTGCACGGCGCAGACTCGTCGATTCCGAACGACAACGTACGCAGCGCCGCCTGCTGCGACAAGGAGGTCCGATGACCGCCAACGTCAGCGATTTCCTGCTGCATCGCTTGAGCGAATGGGGCGTTGCGCGCATCTACGGCTACCCCGGCGATGGCGTCAACGGCTTGATGGGCGCACTGGATCGCGCCGGCGACAAGTTCAAGCTGGTACGGCCGCGGCACGAGGAAATGTGCGCGTTCATGGCCTGCGCGCACGCCAAGTTCACCGGCCAGGTCGGCGTGTGCATGGCGACTTCCGGCCCCGGCGCGATCCATCTGTTGAATGGTTTGTACGACGCGTTGCTGGATCACCAGCCGGTGGTCGCGATCGTCGGCCAGTCGCCGCGCACCGCCATGGGCGGCCAGTATCAGCAGGAAGTCGATCTCACGTCCTTGTTCAAGGATGTCGCGGGCGCCTACGTGGAGATGATCATGGTGCCGGCGCAGGTGCGCCACGTGGTAGACCGCGCGTTGCGCATCGCGATTTCCCGGCGCACTGTCACCTGCATCGTCGTGCCTGGCGATGTGCAGGAGTTGCCCGCGGTACCTGTGCCGCCGCGCGCGCACGGCACCATCCATTCGGGCTACGGTTATCGCGCGCCACGCGTGGTGCCGGAACCGGACGATCTGCGCCGGGCCGCCGACCTGCTCAATGCCGGCGAGAAGGTCGCGATCCTCGTCGGCGCGGGCGCGCTCGCCGCCACCGACGAAGTGATCGAGGTCGCGGACCTGCTGGGCGCGGGCGTGGCGAAAGCGTTGCTTGGCAAGGCCGCGCTGCCGGACGATCTGCCGTTCGTCACCGGCTCGATCGGCCTGCTCGGCACCAAGCCGAGCTGGGACATGATGACAGGCTGCGACACGCTGCTGATGATCGGCTCGCGTTTTCCGTATTCGGAATTCCTGCCCAAGGAGGGCCAGGCGCGCGGCGTGCAGATCGACCTCGATCCGACGATGCTTTCGATCCGCTATCCGATGGACATCAATCTGGTTGGCGACGCCGCGCTCACCCTGCGCGCGCTGATCCCGCTGCTGCAACGGAAAACCGGGCACGGCTGGCGCGAAACCATCGAGCGCAACGTCGCGGAATGGTGGCGCGTGCTGGAAGCGCGCGCAATGGAACCGGCCAATCCGATCAATCCCGAACGCGTGTTCTGGGAGCTGTCGCCGAAGCTGCCGGACAACTGCATCATCGCTTCGGACTCCGGTTCCTCGGCCAACTGGTACGCGCGCGACCTGAAAATCCGCCGCGGCATGATGGCCTCGCTGTCGGGATGCCTGGCCACGATGGGTCCGGGCGTGCCCTACGTGATCGCGGCCAAGTTCGCGTTTCCCGATCGCGTCGCTATCGCTCTGGTCGGCGACGGCGCGATGCAGATGAACGGCAGCGCCGAGTTGATCACCATCGGCGATTACTGGAAGGAATGGACCGACCCGCGCCTGGTCGTGATGGTGCTCAACAACCGGGATTTGAACCAGGTGACGTGGGAAGAGCGGGTGATGATGGGCGATCCGCGCTATGACGCTGCCCAGCACGTGCCGGATTTTCCGTATGCGCGTTATGCGGAAATGGTCGGGTTGAAAGGCATCATGGTCAATCGGCCGGAAGATCTCGCGTCGGCGTGGGACGAAGCGTTGCACGCAGACCGCCCGTGCGTGCTGGAAGCCATCACCGACCCCGACGTGCCGCCGCTGCCGCCGCACATCACCTTCAAGCAAGCGGTCGCGTTTTCCGAGTCGATGCTGAAGGGCGACAGCGACACCGCCGGCATGATCCGCTCGTCCACGCGCGAGGTGCTGGCCACGCTGTTTCCCGGACACAAGGACAAGTGAGACGGACACGCTGAACGCGCGAAATGCCGAAGGTGAACGGCCAGAATCCGCAAGGAGGCCACCATGCAAATCGATCATCGGCAGGACACCTGCCAGCACAAGGGCTGCACCTGCACGGTGCCGGAAGGCGAGGAGTATTGCAGCGACCATTGCCGAGCTGCCGCGGCAGGGGCGCTGACACGCGAGGAGGATCGCGCCATCTGCGCCTGCGGTCACGAGCAATGCAAGGCCGACGAAATGCCCCGGGCGCATTGAGCGGCTTGCGCCTGCCGGCCTCGACGCGAGCACAGGATCAAACCCGTCGGCTGCAATCCGATTACGCCGGAACCCTCTCCGAGAAAACACGCAGGACCGCAACCATGAACAAAAAATTCCTCCATCGCACGCCGCGCTTCAAGGACAAGGTGGTCGTCGTCACCGGCGCCTCCGCCGGCGTCGGCCGCGCCACCGCGCTGGCTTTCGCAAAACAGGGCGCGAAGCTCGGCCTGATCGCGCGCGGCGCGGAAGGGCTCGCATCCGCGCGTCGCGACATCGAACTGGCCGGCGGCAGCGCACTGACGATCCAGGCCGACGTCGCCGACGCCGCAGCCGTGGAAGACGCCGCACAACAGGTCGAGGACCAACTCGGCCCAATCGACATCTGGGTCAACAACGCGATGGTGACGATCTTCGCACCGGTCAGCGAAATCGATCCGGAAGAATTCAAGCGCGTCACCGAAGTCACGTATCTCGGCGGCGTGTACGGCACCATGGCCGCGTTGAAACGCATGCGCCCGCGCAACCGCGGCACTATCGTGCAGGTGAGTTCCGCGCTGGCCTATCGCAGCATCCCGTTGCAGTCGGCGTATTGCGGTGCCAAGCACGCGCTGGCGGGTTTCATCGACGCGCTGCGCAGCGAGCTGATCCACGACCACAGCAGGATCCACGTCACCGCGGTGCAGATGCCGGCGTTGAATACCCCGCAATTCGGCTGGGCGCGCAACAAGCTGCCAAACCGCCCGCAGCCGGTGCCTCCGATCTTCGAACCGGAAGTCGCGGCCACTGCAATCCTGTTCGCGGCCAGTCATCACCGCCGCACCGTGCCCGTCGGCGGTCCGACGTACTTGGCCGAATGGGGCCAGAAATTCGTGCCGGGTTTTCTCGACCGTTATCTCGGGCGCACCGCGTACCGGGGCCAGCAGACCCATCAGCCGGACGATCACGCCCGCCCCGACAACCTGTTCGAGCCGGTGGCCGGCGATCCGGGTGCGCGCGGCACTTTCAGCGAACGCTCGCGAAACCACAGCATCGCGTTGTGGGCGGAAGAAATGCGCGCGCCGTTGCTTGGAGCCGCCGTCGCACTCGCCGCGATCGCTGCGCTGAGCTGGTACGCCGGTCAGCGCGGGAGTTCGGGCAATGCCTTGCAGCGCGGCGTACACAAACTACAGCGGAGGTGGTCATGAGCATCGGCAAGCGAATGGTGCCCGCAACCTTGAAAAATCGGGCATGCACGCGGCTCCCATGACGCAGCCGCGAATATTCCGCTCTGTGTGCGGGAGCGGACAGACCCGCTGCGCCGCGTGATTTAGTGTTCATGTCGAGGGAAGCACCATGGCAGATACGCCCATCCCCCTTGGCCGCGCTCTCATGACCTTCCACCGCATTTCAGTTCCAGGGAGTACCCCATGGCCCAATCCGTCAAATTTCTTTCCCCCAGTTTCTTTCCGCTTCCACGCTGATCGGCGCGGTCGTCAAGAATCTTCAGGATGAATCGCTTGGGGAACTCAAGGACGTCATGATCAGCACCACCAGCGGCAAGATTGCCTTTGGCGTGTTGTCGTCCGGCGGCATGCTCGGCATGGGCGGCAAGCTGCACGCCATCCCGTGGGAAGCGTTTCGCGTCGATGCCGGAAACGAACGCGTGGTCCTTGATGTGCCCAGGGAACGCCTCAAGGACGCGCCCGGATTCGACAAGGATCACTGGCCGAACTTCGCGGATCCCACCGTCGCCACGCAAGTGCAGACCTACTATCAGCATTGACGCGAATGATGACGGGAGTTCGCGAGAATCCAACCGCATGTAGCCGGTACCGATACGACGCGAGCGTTGCAGCGACGCCCGTTGGGATGATGGCGCCCCGCAATCACGGCGCGTCGCTCTTGTCTTCCATAGCCTTGCGCCGCGCCTGACAGACTTCGGCGGTTTGCGGCTTGACGAACAGCGCGACGATCGCGGGGTTCGCCTGCCTTGCGCGCGCCTCCATGCGGTTGACGCAGGCTTCGACCTCGGGGGTCGTCAGGGCGTCCTCGAATTCCGCACTCAACATCGCAACGATCTGATTCGGACCCATCTGCATGGTCTGCACCCCGTTGGCGCTGCGCACCTCAGGATCCTCTTTCGCGATGGCCAGTATGGCTTCGCCCACCTGCGGGTGCGCGGGCTCACCCAGTAGCAGCCCCTTGCTTTCCCGCGCCAGCAGCAGCGCCGAGGCAGCCAGCACCGCCGCGATGCCGATCGACGCCGCGCCATCCAGCCACGGCGCATCCAGCAACTGTGCGCCGAGGATGCCGAGAAAAGCGATTGCCAGACCGAGCAGAGCGGCACTGTCCTCTAGCAGTACCGTGAACGTGGTCGGATCCTTGCTTTGCCGGAAGGCCTGGAAATATCCTAGGCTCCCCTTGCGCGCACGGAACTCTCGCAGCGCGATCGACCATGAAATACCTTCGAACACCGCGGCCACGCCGAGTACGACGTAATTGAGCCACAGGTCGGTGTCGGGAACCGGATTGCGCAGACGCAACACCCCTTCGATGAGGGCGACACCCGCGCCCACCGCCAGCACCAGCAGCGCGACGATGAAGCTCCAGAAATAAAGCTCGCGGCCATGACCGAAAGGATGGGTCCGGTCCGGTGGCGCGCTGGCACGATGCAGGCCGTACAGCAACAGCAATTCGTTGACGCTGTCGACCGTGGAATGCACGCCCTCGCTCCACATCGCCGAACTGCCCGAGAACGCCGCCGCAACGAACTTGCTCAAGGCAATGATCAGGTTTCCGGCGAGCGCGGCATGAACGACGAAACGCGAATTGGATTGGTCGGACATCTTCGTGTCGCGTCAAACATCCGATCCAGTTTGCATCGTTGCCGCCGTGAAGATGCTGCCGGTAAGGCCCAAAGCCGAAACCATGGACGTCTTCACTACTTGCCCCAGGTCGCGAACATCACGACGGCCGCTGCGGTCATGACCAAGGTTGCGATCCAGCCCAGGATCTGCAGCCACAATGGAAGAACGAACTTGCCCATGTCGCGCAAGCTCATGCTGAACACCATGATCGCGGCCATGATCGGAACCGCGGCGACCCCATTGATCACCGCACTCCAGTAGAGCGCCTTGACCGGATCGATGGGAAGCACGTTGAGCGCCAGCCCCAGGGCACCTGAAACGACGAGCACCACATAGAAGAGCTTGGCCCGGGGCAGTTTGTGCTGGAGCCCGCTCGGCTTGCCGAAGGCTTCCGCGCCGCCGTACGCCGCAGATCCCGCGAGGACAGGGACGGCCAGCAGACCGGTCCCGATGATTCCGGCAGCGAACAGCACGGATGCAAACCGCCCTGCCAGCGGACGCAGCGCCGCCGCGGCCTCCGCGGAAGAGGTGATGTCGGTCTTGCCGTGGGCGTGCAGGACCACCGCCGCGGTGAGGATGATGAAGAACGCTACGATCTCGGACACGAACATCCCAGCCACCGTGTCGATACCGATGCGCCTGAGCGCGGACGGCCCTTGCAGCGGCATGCGCATCAGCGGTCTGCGCGGGTTGCGGACATCCCGTACTTCCTCGACTTCCTGCGCGGCCTGCCAGAAAAAAAGATAAGGGCTGATGGTGGTGCCCAGCACCGCCACGATAGCCATCGCGTACTTGGCATCGAGCGTGATGTGCGGGAGAAAAACGCCTTTCGCCACTTCGCTCCATGGAACCTTGATCGCGAACACGGTGGCGACATAGGCAAACAGGCTGAGCGTCAACAACTTGAGGATTGGCGAGTAGTACGAGAACGGCACGAATACCTGCAGCGCAATCGAGAGCACCACGAACACCGCGGTGTAGGCGAGCGCGGGACCGCCGACCAGCAGCTTGAGCGCGGCGCCCATCGCGCCGATGTCCGCGCCGAGGTTGATGATGTTGGCAACCAGCAACGCGGACACCAGGCAATACACCAGCCAGTGTCCGTAACGCTTGCGCAATCCAGCGGCGACACCGGCGCCGGTCACGCGACCGATGCGCGCGCTGATCATTTGAATCGCGATCATCAGCGGCAGCGCCACGAGGACGCTCCACATGGTGTTGTAGCCGTAGGCCGCGCCGACCTGCGAATAGGTCGCGATGCCGCTGGGATCGTCGTCGGCCGCACCGGTGATCAGCCCAGCACTGAGCGTCCGCCAGTATGGAGTCTTCGCTTCGCTGCGCCCGGGCTTGTTCAAGTGCTGCGATCCTTGCGTCTGATGGCATCTCCAACCGTTTCATTAAACTCCAACCGATGCAGACGCGCGTGAAAGCCGGATGAAGCGGACAAGCATCATGGTGCAATCGCGAACATCGCGCTTTATGTGCGCTAGCCAACGGAGCCATCGCGTCGCGTGATCTAGTCTGCTTCTCTCAAGTCGGACACGGACGCCATCCCGGGCGGCACATTTCGTTCTCGCTGCTGGCAGTTCGGGTGCGAGGCCGCCGTGCGGAGGTTCCCATGAGCGAAGATCAGACCAAACTCAGCGGTCCCGATCTCGAACAGGGCGTCGAGCTGTCTGTGATTCCGGACAACGGCACGTTGCTCGGGCACGCCCGCGGCGAGCCGGTGATGCTGGTCCGGCGCGGCACTGAACTGTTCGCGATCGGCGCCATCTGCACGCATTACGGCGCGCCGCTGGAACAGGGACTCATCGTCGGCGATACCGTGCGCTGTCCGTGGCACCACGCCTGTTTCAGCCTGCGCACCGGCGAGGCCTTGCGCGCGCCGGCGCGCGATCCGGTTTCACGCTGGGATGTCGAAATCGTGCACGATCTGGCGCACCAGTTCACACCGACCCAGCCCACGGTCGAAACCGTTTATGTGCGTGAAAAGCTGGAGCGAGCCGCGCCGCATGCTTGGCCGGTCACGGCGGCCACGCCGCAATCGGTGGTCATCATCGGCGGCGGCGCGGCGGGCAATGCCGCGGCGGAAACTCTGTGCCGCGAAGGTTACGCCGGCCGCATCACGCTGCTCAGCGCCGATGCGGTGTTGCCGTGCGACCGGCCCAACCTGTCGAAGGGCTATCTCGCGGGCACCGCGACGGGGTTGTCGAATCTGCTGCGACCGGCGAAGTTCTATCGGGACAACCAGATCGACGTGCGCTTGAACGCACGCGTCGCCGCGATCGACACGGTTGCGCGACAGGTGCAGCTCGCCGATGGCAACCGCCATGCCTACGATGCGTTGCTACTCGCCACTGGTGCTGAGCCGATCCATCTCGATGTGCCGGGCGCAAAGCTTCCGCACGTGCATTACCTGCGCACCGTCGCCGACAGTCAGGCGCTCGTCGCCGCGTCACTGCTCGCGAAGCGCGTGGTGGTGATCGGCGCGAGTTTCATCGGCCTCGAAGTCGCCTCATCGCTGCGCGCGCGCGGTCTCGACTTGCACGTGGTCGCGCCGGAATCGATTCCGATGCAGAAGATCCTCGGCCCGCAAGTCGGGGCATTCATCCGCCGGCTGCACGAACAACACGGCGTGACGTTCCATCTTGGCACCACGGCAACCGCCATCGACGCGCATGGCGTCACGCTGAAGAACGGCGAAGTCCTCACCGCCGATCTGGTCGTGGTCGGAATCGGCGTGAAGCCCGCAATCACCTTGGCCCAACAGGCCGGTCTGAACATCGATCGTGGTGTTGCCGTCAATGAATACCTGGAAACGAGCGCGCCCAGTGTTTATGCCGCAGGCGATATCGCGCGCTGGCCCGACCGGCTGACCGGCGAGTCCATCCGCGTCGAGCATTTCGTGGTGGCCGAGCGTCAGGGACAGACTGCGGCGCGCAACATCCTCGGGCGCCGCGAGCCCTTCGCGGCCATCCCGTTCTTCTGGACCGAACAATACGACCTCGGCATCGCCTACGTCGGTCACGCGGAACATTGGGATGAGGCCGCGATCGACGGTGACCTCGAAGCGAGAAACTGCTCGGTCACCTATCGGCACGACGGCAAGAAACTGGCGGAAGCGATGATCCACCGTGATCTGGAAGGTTTGCGCGCCGAGGTCGAATTCGAGCGCGCGATCGGCGTCGAAACCGGGTTCTCGATGATGGGCGGTGAGTCAAGCAAGACGGCATCCCGTGCAGCTTGATGCATTCGTGTGCGGAGAGTGCTGATCATCGACGATGCATGCCGAGAGGTTCGAAGATGCAAGCGCGCCAGACCGATCCCCTCGAAGCCCGCGTCAGCAAGGCGCGCGGCGGCATCCACCCGGGCTCTTGGCTGCCGCCCCAGTGGGGCGAAGTGCCGCGGATTCGGATCGGCAAGCGTTGGGTCAACGTCTTGTGGGCGTTTCCGATCGCCTTCGTCGTGCTGGTTCTCGGAATCGCGGTCTGCCAAGGGCTGTACGAGACACTTTGGTTCCAGCAATTCCTCGCGCGCTATCCGGGCATTCCCAAGTCGGCGCCTGCGGTCGACAGCGGCTTCCCGCTGTGGCTGCGGGTCGAGCACTTCCTCAACATGTTCTTCATGTTCTTCATCATCCGGTCGGGCATCCAGATCCTCGCGGATCATCCGCGGCTTTACTGGAACCGGGATTGCACGCCCGATACCGACTGGTTTCGCTTCCTGCATTCGGTCCCGAAGGACCGGGTGTGGAAGGCCACCGTCGATGGGCATGGTCGCAAGGTCAGGACCCTGGACGTGCTGGTTCCGCCGGAACAGGTATGGACGTCCAAAAGCGATTCGGTGACGATTCCGGCGTGGTTGGGCATTCCGGGCATCCGCCACACGGTCGGGCCGGCACGCTGGTGGCACTTCTCCATCAACCTGTTGTGGGTGCTCAACGGCGCCGCGTTTTACGGAATGCTGTTTGCCACCGACCAGTGGCTGCGGCTGGTGCCAACAACATGGACGGTTTTCCCCAACGCGCTCGCGATGCTGATCCAATACTGGTCGCTGCATTTTCCCGTGGACCACAGTTGGACCAATTACAACTCCCTGCAGCAACTCACCTATTTTTTCACCGTATTCATCGCCGCGCCGCTGCAGATCGGCACCGGCCTGATGCAGAGTCCGGCGATCGCCAACAAGCTCGGCTGGCTCGGCAGGCCGTTCAACCGCCAGCGGGCCAGAACGGTCCATTTCTTCGGGCTGCTGTGGTTCGTGTATTTCATCCTGCTCCACGGGGTGTTCGTGTTCATCGTCGCCGCGCGGCCGAGCCTGAACGAGATGTGGGCCGGCGTGCACAACAATTCTTGGGAAGGCGTGTGGATCTTCGCCATCGCGGCGGCGGTGCTGGTCGCGGCGTGGCTGCTCGCCTCACCCTTCACGATCAGACGCGCCCGCCTGGTCCAGAACATCGGCAAGCTCATGGTCGGCTCGCTCAAGGGGGCGGCCGAAAAATGGAACCCGGCGATCCAGTACACCGAGCAGGACATCTCGCCGCACTTTTGGGCCAACGGCACGCTGCCCGAGTCGGACGAATTCAAGACGCTCGAGCGGGATGGATTCGCAAATTACAAACTGCGCGTCGATGGCCTGGTCGAGAATCCGCGGGCATTCTCCTATGCCGAGATCAAGGCAATGCCGAAACAGGAGCAGATCACCGAACATTTCTGCATCCAAGGATGGTCCGGCGTCGCCAAATGGGGCGGCGTACCGATGCGCCACATCCTCGACATCGTGAAGCCGACGCCCGAGGCCCGCTACGCCGTCTTCTATTCATTCGCCGAGGGCGCCGACCGCGGCATCTACTACGACGTCCACAACCTGCGCAACATGCGGCACGAGCTGACCATCCTCGCCTACGAAATGAATGGATCGGCACTGCCGCTGATCCATGGCGCACCGCTACGGTTGCGCTGCGAGAACGAGCTGGGCTTCAAGATGGTCAAGTGGATACAGGCCATCGAGTTCGTTCATGGCTACGCACATCTCGGCTCCGGCCAGGGCGGATACAACGAGGACCATGAGTTCTACGGGAACCGCATGTCGATCTGACCGTTTACGTCACACGAGATTGAAGCTTTCTTCGATCCAGGAAGGGTAACCCGATGCGCACACCAGCCAGCATCTTCCATCATCTGATCCACCCGACGCTAATTGTGTTTCCGATCGGCCACTTTCGACCTACGCTCGATTCTTTGCGCCTTGTCGCATAGGCTGCGATTCAGTCGGCCCTGTGCGCAGCGGAATGACATTCCGATCCTCGCGCAGGTTGTCCAGGTAGTCCGCCCACGCCTGCATCACTTCCTTGCGTTCCGCAACAAA
>Ga0134128_10010594_pt1 | contig 11043 bp, 8 predicted proteins | sample KB31754_FD_96462 | JGI IMG/M metagenome (GOLD analysis project Ga0134128, IMG submission 96462) | Terrestrial soil microbial communities with excess Nitrogen fertilizer from Kellogg Biological Station, Michigan, USA - KB3-175-4 | ecosystem: Environmental > Terrestrial > Soil > Unclassified ...
CCGGCATCCGGCATCCGGCTCAGGCATCCATACTATGCGAGGCGTGCAGGCTGTCAACCTTGCCGCGGTTCGCGCGCCGATCCGCGCGCGGCGGGTCCGCTCACGCCGCCGCCGGCGCCCGTTGCATCGGGCGCGGGTACCGGCGTGCCGAGATACGCCTCGGCGACGGTCGCGCTGGCGCGGATCGCCGACGGCGGACCGTCGGCGATGACGATTCCCCGATCGAGCACGACGACGCGATCGGCGAAACCGAACACCACGTCCATGTCGTGCTCACTGAATAGAACCGCGACGCCCTCGCTCCGCGCGAGGGCGCTCGCCTCGCGCATCAGTATCCGGCGCGCATCCGGCTCGAGGCCCGCCGCGGGCTCGTCGAGCAGCATGAGCCGTGGCGAGCCGGCGCGCACCAGCGCGAGCTCGACGCGCTTCGCATCGCCCCAGGCGAGGGTCGAGCATTGCTGATCGGCGAGCGCCTCGACGCCGGCCGCCGCAACGAGCCCATCGATAGCGGCCGAGTGCGTCGCGAGCGGGCCGGAGGCGAAGCGTCCGTCGCGCCGCTCGCGTGCGGCGACGGCAATTGCAATGCCCTCGCGCACCGTCATCGAACCGAACGTTGACGCGACCTGGAACGTACGGCCGATGCCGCGGCGGGCAATCGTCTCGGGTGCAAGGCCGTCGATGCGCGCGCCTGCGAAGCGCACGGCACCCGCATCCGGGCGCAGCGTGCCGTCGATCACATTGAAGCACGTCGTCTTGCCGGCGCCGTTCGGTCCGATCAGCGCGACGAGCTCGCCTTCGCCGACGGCGAAGCTCACCCCGCGCAGCGCGGTCACGCCGCCGAAGCGGCGCGTGAGCCCCGAAAGCTCGAGGATCGCCGTCATCGGACGGCACGGCGCCGTACCGCAGCGGCGCTCCGGCGCAGCGTGCGTGCGACGCCGCCGAGCGTGGCGATGCCGTCAGGGAAGGCGAGCACGAGCACGAGGATCGCGACCCCGGTCGCGGCGTGCCAGTACTCGGTCGAGCGCGCGAGCGTGTCCTGCAGCCACGTCAGCGCCGCAGCGCCGGCCAGCGGGCCGAACACCGCCGAGAGTCCGCCGAGCAGCAACATGACGAGCGCGTCGACCGAACGCGGGATCGCGAGCGAGTCGGGTCCGACGCCACCCTTCGAGAACGCGTAGAGCGCACCGGCGAGCCCGGCGAACGCCGCCGACAGCCAGATCGCCTCTCGGCGACGCTTGCCGACCGCGATGCCGCTGGCGCGCGCACGCAGCGGCGCGTCACGCGACGCGCGCAGCGCATAGCCGAACGGCGTGAACGCGATCGCGACCAGTGCGAGAAGTGCGGTCGCACAGAGCGCAAGCGTCAGCATGTAGTAGTGGCTCGGGTCGGCGAACGCGGTCGGCGGCCAGATGCCGATCAGCCCGTTGGATCCGCCGGTCACCGGCGTCCAATCGAGCGCTGCTGACCACAGGATCTGCGCGAGGGCGAGGGTCAGCATCGCGAAATGGATGCCCGAGACGCGCGACGAGACGCCCGCGAACGCCGCCGCGACGATCGCCGCGACGATCGGCGCGGCGACGAGCGCGACGGCGAAAGGATAGCCGGCAAGGACCACCCGTGCCGCGGCGTAGGCTCCGATCCCGAACCACGCCGCATGCCCGAACGATGCCATCCCGCCGCTGCCGGTCAGGAGCTGCAGGCTCGCCGTGAAAAGCGCGGCGATCAGGATGTCGGTCGCGAGGACCGCTGCGTACGTGCCGAATAGCGCGGGGAGGAGCAGCGCGACCAAGGCGATCGCGATCGCAGCCCAGGCGGCGACGCGGCCCGGCGGGACGAGCCGCGTGGGCTCGTGCGCTGCCGTCGGCGTCGACGCGACCGGCGCGCCGAACAGTCCCGCCGGGCGTACCAGCAGCACGAGCGCCATCACGATGAACTCGATCACGCGCGTGAGCCGCGGAAGTGCGAGCGTCATGCCGCCGATGTCGATGCTCCCGGCGGCGATGCACAGCGCCTTGGTGACGCCGATCGCGAGAGCAGCGACGAACGCCCCGGGGATCGATCCGAGTCCGCCCAGTACGGTGACGACGAATGCGTCGGCGATCACCGCGAGATCCATGGCGAGGTTCGCCGGCTCGCGCGGCAGCGCGAGCGCGCCTGCAGCACCGGCGAGAAACGAGCCCAGCGCGAAGACCGCCGTGTAGAGCTTCGCCTGGTCGATGCCGAGCGCTCCGGCGAGCTCGCGATTCTCCGCGGCGGCACGCACGAGCACGCCGAAGCGCGTCCGGCGCAGCAGCACCGTCAGCACGACGAAGACGGCGACCGCAATCGCGATCAGCACGAGCTCGTAGACCGGCACCCGGTAACCCATCACGGGAACGACTCCGCTCAAGCCCGGTACGCGCGGGCCCAGCCGGTCCTCGGGACCCCACAGCGCGAGCGCCGCGTCGCCGGCGATCAGCAGCACGCCGAAGGTCGCCGTGAGCTGCAGGAGCTCGGGAGCTGCGTAGATGCGCTTCAGGATCAGCGCCTCGATCGCCGCACCGATTGCCGCGACGACGGCGCCGGCGGTCAGCACCGCGAGCCAGAATGCCAGCTGCGATGCCGGAAACGCCGCGGCGAGCGCGTGGCCCGCCGACCATCCGACATAGGCGCCGAGCATGAAGAACGACCCGTGCGCGAAGTTCACGATTCTCGTCACGCCGAAGATCAGCGTGAGACCCGCGGCGACGAGAAACAGCGACGACGCCGACGCCAGCCCGTTCAGGAGCTGGATGGCGAATGACGCGAGCGACACCGCTTTGACCGGATGGGCGCTGCGAACGCGTCGATCGGGAACGGGCGGCCGGTTCGCCGTCCCGGCGCGGTCAGTGCGCCGCCGGGCGCAGTCGGCGCACGACGTCGTCGGGCGGCAGGTAGTCCTTCCCGTCGGCGTAATGGAAGTCGACCATGACGCCCTTGCCGTCGCGGACCGCGAGGCGCCCGACGAAGGCGCCCATCGTCGATTGGTGGTCGATCGCGCGGAAGGTGACCTCGCCGAACGGCGTCGCGACCTTCAGGTTCGCCATCGCGGCGAGGAGCTTCGCCGTGTCGGTCGAATGTGCGCGCGCGATCGCGGCGGCGGCGGTTTTCACCGCGCTGTAGCCGACGACCGAGCCGAGGCGCGGATAGTCGTCGAACTTCGCCTGGTATGCGGCGAGAAACGCTCGGTGTTCCGGCGTGTCGATCGCGTACCACGGATAACCGGTCACGTACCAGCCGGCCGGCGCCTCGTCCTTCAGCGGATCGAGATACTCGGGCTCGCCGCCGAGGAGATCGAACACCGGGCGGTTCTTGAAGAGGCCGCGCAGCTCGCCCTCGCGCACGAAGCGCGCGAGGTCGGGGCCGAACAGCGACGAGAAGATGGCGTCGGGATGATCGTCGATCAGCGCCTGCACGACCGCGCCCGGATCGATCTTCCCGAGCGGCACCGGCTGCTCGATGAACTCGAGCCCGGAACCGGCGCGCGCGATCATCTGCTGCTTGAAGGTCTCGGTGGCCGCCTGGCCGTATTCGTAATTCGGGTAGACGATCGCCCAGCGCTTCTTGCCGGTCTTCACGGCGTCGGGGACGAGCATCGCCGTCTGCATGTAGGTCGACGCGCGCAATCGCCACGTGTACGCGTTGCCGTCCTGCCACACCAGCTTGTCGGTGAGTGGCTCGGCTGCGATGAACAGCACCTTGCGCTGCCGCGCGAAATCCGACACGGCAAGCCCGATGTTCGACGCGAACGTCCCCATCAGGAGCGCGACGTGCTCGCGCGTGGTGAGTTCCTCGGCGGCGCGCACGGCGTCGCCGGGAACGCCGTTGTCATCGCGCGAGACGATCTCGAGCGGACGCCCGAGCACGCCCCCCTTCGCGTTGATTTCGTCGACGGCAAGCTGCATTCCCTTGCGGTACGGGGCAAGAAACGCCGGGAACTGCTTGTACTCGTTGATCTCGCCGAGGCGGATCGGCTGCGCGAGCGCGGCATGCGGCGCGACAGCGCCCGAGCCGACGAGCGCGACCGCTGCGGCGAAGAGGAAGGGTCGGAACATGCGGTCTCCAGCGTGGCAGGTGGGAGGCGAGACGGGGCGGATCCGGGGCAGGGAATGGGCAACACGCTTTGTGCGCGCGATGGTAGCAAATCTGTGTGCAACAGCCCGTAACGACATTGCGCCGCGAGCTTGCGTCGTGACCGTGCGTCGCGCGAGTGTGACCGCGATCGACGCGCGTCGGCCGGCCATCCGGTTGGCACGCCGGTTGCTCGAATCGCCGCATGGCAAATGATGCGATGCCCGACCGGTCCGCAGACAGAGAGCCTGCGGTGACACAGACGTCGACCGGCGACGGCGATGCTGCAGTACGAGTGGTCAGGAGCGACGGCTACGAGCGGCTCGCCCGTGCGTGGGCCGATTGCGACCTCGCCGACGAGATGCTGGACAGCTAGCGACGACCCCACCAGGAACGCACGCCGCGCGCCGGCGCTACCGACGCGGGATGGTCGCCGGCACCCAGCCGGCGCGCGGCGATGCGACCGTAGCGCAAGTTGATCGTGCGGTGGCAGCGGCCCACACCAACACACTCATCCAATCACCCATCCATCGATTTCTTTCCGATCGGTAATCATCGCTCATGGACAACCGGCACACCGCCTTCAACTGGATCGTCGAGCTTTTCGAACTCGGGCTGCGCACGACCTCCGGCGCGCATCCGCAGCGCGCGCTGCAGGACATCCTCGAGCACATTGTGCGGGGGTTCGACGCCCAGGGTGGATCGATTGCACTGACCGGCGATGCGAACGGTGAGCAGCTCGAACTTGCCGCGGGCACCGATCTTCCTCCGGGCTGGGTTGGCACTCCGCTTTCGCGCGGCATGGGCCTCTACGGCCACGTCGTCGCGACCGGGCAACCGCTGCTCGTCAACGGCGACGCCGCCGAAACCGGCCTGCCTCCGCGCTCCGGAGAGGACGGCGCATCGCCGCAGCACTCGGCGATGTGCTGGCCGCTTGTCGCGGCGGGCCGGATCATCGGCGCGCTCGCGGTCAGCCGGACCGCCGAGCGTCCCAGGTTCACCGTGCAGGAGCTCGATCGCGGTCAGCCGCTGACCCGGCTCGTCGCGCTGGTCGTCGCCCACCACCGGATGCACGTCGAGAGCGAGAGCCGCATCGTCGAGCTTTCGACGCTCAATGCCACGATGAGGCGGCTGAACGAGCTTCTCGAAGACGCGCAGACTCAGGGGATGCATTCGCTGCACCTCGCGTCGATCGGCCAGCTCTCCGAGAGTGTCGCGCATGAGATCAACCGGCCGCTCGACCTCGTGCAGTCGAACCTCACGTCGCTCGACGCCTATCTCGCGCGGATCCTCTCGATCGTCGCCGCGTACACGGAAATCGACGATGCGGCCGAGGGGCCAGGGGTCGTTCCGTTCGAGCGGGTCCGATCGCTGCGTGAGGGCGCCGATATCGCGTTCCTGTCGGACGACATCGATTGCCTGCTCGACGAATCGCGCGAAGGGCTGCTGCGCGTCAAGCGCATCGTGCAGGACCTGCGCCAGGTGTCACCGAACGCACCCGACGACGAATGGGAGGCGATCGATCTGCACCGAGCGCTCGACCACGTGCTCGACGCTGTCCGCGGCGACATCAAGTACAAGGCGACCGTCGTGCGCGAGTACGGCGCGGTGCCGGAGATCGAGTGCCTGCCCGCGCGGCTGTCGCAGGTGTTCCACAATCTGATCGTCAACGCGGCGCAGGCGATCGAGGGTCACGGGACGATCCGGGTCGCGACCGGCGCGACCGAAGCCGAGGCGTGGGTGAAGATCGAGGACACTGGAGGCGGGATCCGTCCGGGGAACCTGACGCGAATCTTCGAGCCGTTCTTCACCACGCGGCTGGCGGGGCAGGGGACCGGGCTTGGCCTCTCGATCGCGAACTCGATCGTGCGCAAGCACGCCGGTCGCATCGACGTCGAAAGCGACGTCGGGCGCGGCAGCCGATTCACCGTGTGGCTTCCGCTGCGGCGCGCGGAGCCTGCCGCCGTACCGGCGGCGCTCGCCCCGGCGATGATCGAGTAGGCACGCGCGGGAAGTCGGTCCCGGGTCGCGGGTTGCGACCGATCCATCGGCGGGTTTAGCATCCGGTACGACGCACGGCCAACGCGGCTCGGCCGCGTTCGGTGCGCCGACTGCGACCCTGCGCATCGACCGACATGCCTGCAATCACGATCATTCGCTCCGTCGTGCGGTGCGCCACCGTGCGACGCTCGATCCAAGCCGCGTCGGCCGTCGTCGCGCTCGCCGCGCTCGCGCCGACCGCGCAAGTCGCGCGCGCCGACGACACCGGTGCGACGGTCGACCTCGGGACGATCACCGTCACTGCGCGGCGCCGCGACGAGACGATCATGAACGCTCCGGTCGCCGTCACCGTGCAGACCGGCGAGCAGCTGCAGGACCAGAATGCCGTCCTCTTCGACGACGTTGGGCGCGAGGTCCCAAACGTCCGGATGACGCAATCGCCGACTTCGGTCTCCGCGCTCGACGTGACGATCCGCGGGCAGAGCGCGATCCGCTCGGCGATCGCCTACGACCCGGCAGTCGGCATCTACGTCGACGGCGTCTATGTCGCCAACGGCCAGGCTGCGATGAACACGCTGCTCGACATCGACAAGGTCGAGATCATTCGCGGCGCGCAAGGCACGCTGTTCGGGCGCGACAACACCGGCGGCTCGATCCTGTTCACCACGCGCCGGCCCGAGCTCGGCCGGTGGAGCTCGGAGGTCGCCGTCGACGGCGGCAGCGGCAATCTGTTCACGGGGCGGGCGATCGCGAACGTTCCGCTCGGCGACACCGCGGCGCTGCGCTTCGCGTACCAGGACAACGAGCGAGACGGCTACGGATCGAGCCTCGCGAGCGGTCAGGATGATTTTGGCAACCAGCATCGCTACCAGGGGCGCATCTCGGCGCTCTGGCGCCCGCGTGTCGGCTCCGAGGTGTTCTGGACCTACGAGCACTTCGAGGCCGACGAGGTGGGCGCACTTCTGCATCCGCTGCATGGCCCCGGCGCCGGGACCATCGTCGCGCAATTCGGCGACGCGATTCCGCTCTTCCCGGGCCTGCCGCCGGTGGTGTTTCCGTCGAACTTCCGCCAGACCGACGCCGACTTTCCGGCGTACGACCGCACGCGCCTCGACGCGACACAGCTGACGCTGACGCAGGACGTCGGCAGCGCGACGCACGCGAAGCTGATCCTCGGATATCGGCACCTTAACAACGAAACCGCGATCGACGTCGATGCGACGTCGCTGCCGTTCGCCAACACGCTGTTGGCGAACTCGTCGAGTCAGAAGAGCGCCGAGCTGCAGTTGAACGGTACGGCACTTGGCCGCAAGCTCGACTGGGTCGGCGGTCTCTACTGGTTCCGCGACGACGGCAGCGCGCCGTCGGAGATTCCCGCACAGTCGCCTCCCTACCAGGCGTTCTTCGCGGCGACAGGCGGGCCGGTCGTCCCCTATCCGGTGATCGAGAGCAACGCGCTCCAGAACCGTTCGACGGCTGGCTATCTGCACGGCGAGTACCACCTCACCGATCGCTGGGCGGTGGCGGCGGGCGTGCGGCGCACCGAGGACACGAGGAAGCTCAGCGAGAACTCGTACGCGGCGACGCCTTTCGGCCAGTCCTGCACGATCATCGACGCGACGACGGGCTACCCGGCGAACAACGGTGGTCCGTGCCCGCCGATCGACAAGAGCGTGAGCTTCTCGTACTGGTCGTGGGAATTCTCGACGCGCTACCGGCTGTCCAATCAGGTCAGCACCTATTTCCGGTCGGGGCGAGCCCAGCGCTCGGGTGGTTGGAACGTCCCGTTGAGCACGCTGCAGGACCAGCCATTCAGGCCCGAGCAGCTCACCGATTACGAGCTGGGCGTGAAGACCGATCTTCTCGGTGGTGCGCTCGCGATCAACGCCGACGTGTTCTACGGCAATTACGACGACATGCAGCGGCTGCTGCCGCAGCTCGTCGGGGGCACGCCGACCACCTTCGTGGTAAACGCCGGCAAGGCGCGGGTCGGCGGCGCGGAGGTGGAGGCCGACATGGACCTCGCGCACGGCTGGTCGATGCGCGCGGCGCTGGGCTGGACCGATGCACGCTACCGCCAGTTCGAGTACACGCCGGGTCCGGGCCTGCCGCCTGTCGATCTCGCCGGCAACGCGTTCGATCAGACTCCGCGCTTCAATGCCGCGCTTGGCGTCGGCTACGCTCGGTCGCTGCCGCATGGATCTCTGCGCCTGCATGCCGACTACGCGTGGCAGGACACCGCGCAGTTCAACGTGATCAACGATTTCAACAGGCAGGGCGCCTACGGGACCCTCAACGCACGGGCGACTTACGCGGCGCCCGGTGACGCGTGGGAGCTCGCGCTCTTCGGCACCAATCTCACCGACCGCCAGTACGCGGTGACGGGCGGCACGGTCGCGCCGAACGCGATGGCCTGGCAGATCCCCGGACCGCCCCGCGAGTACGGAGTCGAGTTCACCTACCGCTTCGGCCGCGCGGGCTGAGTTCGCTTTCGTGCGTCGCCGCAGCGCCCGCGGGTTCGTCGGCCGGGCCCTGTGCTTCGCGCTCGGCTGCGCGGTGCTGCCGGCGCTCGCCGCGGCCCAGCCCGAGGCGGCAGCTTCGGGCGCCCACGCGGATGGAGGTCGGGACGCGTCGCCGCTTCGGGATCTGCAATTCATTCCGATTCCCGAGATCGATACGGCGCCCGACAGCGGCGTGACGCTGGGGCTCATCCCGGTCGTTCTGTCGAACAACGACCGCGGCGAGATCGACCGCATCCTCGCCCCCGACGTGATCCACAGCCAGTATTTCGGCTGGGGCGCCAGCTGGCGCAGCTTTCGCTATCCGTCGGCAGACCGGAAGTGGTCGTTCGTCGCCGGCGTCAAGGAGCGCGTCGAGAGCGGGGTCGATGCCGAGTACGACGCCGGGTTGCTCCGCGCGAGCGACTGGTCGTGGAGCGCGCACGCGCTTTACGACCGCAGCGGCACCGGCCGCTTCTACGGTCTCGGCAACCACTCGCGTCTCGACGGCGAGACGACGTTCATCGATCGCCAGTTCGGCCTCGAACTCACCGCAGCGCGCAACTTCACCCACGAACTGCAGCTCGCCTGGATCGGGCAAGCGGTCGATGCCGAGGTCGGCGGGCGCGCGCTCGACTTTCTGCCCGCGATCGACAGCGTCTACCCGGCACAGCCCGGCGTGGGCCACGTGCGCGAACTGCAGCAACGTGTCGTGCTGACCTGGGATACGCGCGATTCCGACGTGGTACCGCACCGCGGCGAGCGCTGGGCCGCCTTCGCAGGGTTCTCCCCGGCGGGGATCGGCAGTGGCAACGGCTATTCGTTCGTCGGTCTCGAACTTACGACGTTGCGGCCCATCGGATCAAACGCGACCCTCGTCGGCCACGCGGCCTTCCGCTACATGCCGTCGTACTCGAAGGCGCCGTTCTGGGACCTGTCGAACCTCGGCGGCGATCGCAGCGTTACCGGCGGCGCGCAACCACTGCGCGCGTTCGGCGATGGGCGCTTCGTCGACCGCAACAGCTTCGAGGCGAGCGCCGAGGCGCGTTTCGCCGTCGACACCTTCCATCTCTTCGGCACCGACCTCACGCTCGAGCTCGCGCCGTTCGTCGATTCCGGGAGGGTGTTCGCGACGATGACTGCCGACCCGTTCACCCATCTGCACGTCGCCGGCGGCATGGGTTTTCGCCTCGTCGCCAGCCCATTCGTCGTCGGCTACGTCGACGTCGGATTCGGCGGCGAGAAGGCGGCGGTATTCAGCGGGATCGACTATCCGTTCTGAGGCGGGTGGTGCCGGTGGAAGGAGTCGAACCCTCGACCTTCGCATTACGAATGCGCTGCTCTACCAACTGAGCTACACCGGCGTGCCGGCGCGCATTATAGCCTCTGCGTCGGCAGCCTTTACCCGGCGTGGAGGCTGCGCAGCAGTGCCGAGGCTCCGTTCCAGACGATCTGGACGCCGATGCAGAGAAGGATGAACGCGGACATGCGAACGAGCACCGCGGTTCCGGTCGGTCCGAAGCGGCGCAGGATCGCCTGTGCGTATCGGTAGCAGACGAACACCGCAATCGACACCAGAACGATGCCCAGCGTATGGGCGAGTGAATAGAAGATGAGCGAGCGCACCCCTTCGGTGTGGTTCGCGCCGAGCGTGATCGCGACCGAGATGGAGCCCGGACCGACGGTGAGCGGCATCGTCAGCGGATAGAACGCGCGCGTGCCGAGATCGGTGCGCGAAAGCGCGTGCTGCGCGTCACGGACCGACGCAGGCGGCTGCGCGGGCTGATTGAGGAGCGTCCACGCCATCGAGCACACGATGATCCCGCCGGCAACCTGCACGACCGGAACCGACAGCCCGAAGAAATCGAGCACGTAGGCGCCGATCAGTAGCGACGCAAGCAGCAGCAGGAACGAATTGATCGCGACGCGGCGTGCGAGGTCGGCGTGCTGGCCGGCATCGAGGTCGTTCGTCTTCGCGAGATAGACGGGAGCGCTTCCGAGCGGATTGACGATCGGCAACAGCGCTGCGATGGCGAGCAGCAGCGCTTCGATGAATTGGCGCAGATCGGCGGTCACGGCGTCGTCGCGGAGCCAAGGGTCGCGCATTCTGGCACAGGAGGGCCCTTGCCGGACCGGTCGTCGCCGCGCGACTCGTGCGGACTACAATGCCGCGCTTGGCTTCGACGCGACCCCTGTGCGGCTTCCACGCGGTGACGGCGCGCCTGCGCCGGCGCGCCACCGGCGTCGAGGCGCTCTACGTCGATGCATCGCGCCACGATCCACGGATGCGCGAGCTCGTTTCGCGCGCTGCGGGGGCCGGCGTGCCGGTGCAGCGCGTCGATGCAGTGCGGATCGACGCGCTCGCGGGTGGCGTTGCGCATCAGGGGGTCGTCGCGCTGATTGGCGCGGGCGAGGAGCCGGCGACCCTCGACGAGGTTCTCGCTGCTCTTGCCGA
>Ga0134128_10010595_pt1 | contig 11042 bp, 9 predicted proteins | sample KB31754_FD_96462 | JGI IMG/M metagenome (GOLD analysis project Ga0134128, IMG submission 96462) | Terrestrial soil microbial communities with excess Nitrogen fertilizer from Kellogg Biological Station, Michigan, USA - KB3-175-4 | ecosystem: Environmental > Terrestrial > Soil > Unclassified ...
CGCGAAATCAACACCAACGAAGTGAGCCTGGCCAAGGACCGGGACATTGATTTCAACAATTACGTGATTGGGACCTACAGCGTGGCGGTGATTTTGAATGGAAACAGCGCGCTGACCAACCTGACACTGCAGCAAGTGCATGATCTTTTCACGGGCAAAGTGCAGAATTGGAAGGACGTGGGCGGGCCGGATGCGCCGGTGCATCTTTACATTCGCGATCTGATTTCCGGAACGCACCTCGGTTTCAAGCAGCTCGCCATGGGAAATGACAATTACGCGCAGCATCCGAAGACGTTCACGAATTATGAGGGCATTGTGCAAGCCGTGGCGCAGGACCCGTCGGGGATTGGCTATGCGAGTGTGGAAGACACGAAAAAGCCGGGGATCAAGGCCGCGGCGATTGGCGGTTTGGCGCCGACTCCGGAGGCGGTGCAAAAGGGCAAATATCCCTACGCGCGCCCGCTGCGTCTCTACACCAACAAAGGCAGTGAGAATCCGCTGGCAAAGGAATTCATCCAGTTTATCCAATCCGACCGCGGCCAGAAGGTGATGGCGGAGATGGGTTTTGTGCCACATTCGTGAAGGAGCGCGGAATTCATTCCGCGAGTTGTTCCGAAGCAAAACCTGGGAGCGCCGGCGTCTCGCCGGCGAGTTTTCAGTTTTATTCCTCTGCCCTTGCGGTTCAGCGAGAGGGGTGTAATCCGATTTACATTCGAGCTCGCTTTGGGGAGAATCAGCAAGTGCTGGAGTTATATTGGTTTCAGCAAAATCGGGATGTGTTTGCCGTAAATTCTATTTGCCGGACTAGACTTCTGATCATGCCATTTCTCCGGATTTTTTCGTTAATGTGCATTGCGCTGTGTACCGCTTGCGGCGTTGTTTTGGTCGGAGGTTCCGCCTCGGCGCAAATCATGATGGATACCGGAAGCTATTCGCAGAATTTTGATTCATTGGGCAGCGCAGGTGCGACCTCGTGGGCGAATAACGTGACATTGCCGGGGTGGTATGCGTCGAAGAGTGGTGCTGACGTGACGACTTATACCGCCGGAGCGGGCACAGGAACCGCGGGCGGGCTCTATAGCTTCGGAACGAATGGCGTTCAAAGCATGTCGGATCGCGCATTGGGTTCAGTTGCCTCCGCTTCGGTTTCTCCAATGGCATACGGCGTGCGCTTTTACAATAATACCGTCGGAGCCATTACAAATATCACAGTTTCATACACAGGCGAACAATGGCGCAGTGGCGGTGGTTCGACTCCAATCGCGAATACTCTCTCATTTTCCTATGCCGTGAGTGACACACCGATAACGAATACCTATTCTGCGGCAACCTGGACCGCATTTGCGGCTTTGAATTTCGTTTCTCCCATTGTTTCGAGTACTGCCAGCGCTCTGGATGGGAACCAAACTGCAAACCGGCTGGTGTTCACAAATTTCGTGCTGACGGGCGTCACGGTGCAGCCTGGCCAGGAGTTGTCACTCCGTTGGGTGGACCCGGACGACAGCGGAAGTGATGACGGAATGGCCATCGATGATCTCACCGTCACGTTTGGCACGACTGCCGCCGCCGGCCCAGCGGCTCCCTCGATCACCACTCCGCCGCAGGACCAGACGGTGATTGCCGGGAGTTCTGCTGTTTTTTCAGTCGTTGCGAGCGGCACAAGGCCATTCAGCTATCAATGGTTTTCAAACAATGTTAGTGTCCTCAACGCGACGAACGATACGTTTACGCTCTCGGGCGTCTCGACGAATTTGAGCGGCAGCACGTATTTCGTGACTGTGACCAATGCGGCGGGAGGGACGAACAGCACGTCCGCGACGCTTACCGTCAGCTCAACGGCGAATCTTCTCACTTATCTCACTTACAATGTCGATGGCAACAGCGTCACCGGCACAGACCCGACGAACTGGGCGATTACCGCCCCGCAGGTGCAGGCCATCGGTCGTGAAATCACCTATTTGAATCCCGACATCATCGGCTTCAATGAAATTCCTACCGCTTACAAATGGCAAATGACCAATTGGGTGAACGCTTTCATGCCCGGTTTTTATCTGGCGACGAATTCCATCGGCGACGGTTTTATTCAGAATTATATCGCGAGCCGCTGGCCGATCATGCGTTCGCAAAGCTGGTTGAGCGCTTCGAATCTGGCGAATTTCGGCTACACCAACGGCAACGCTTCGTTCGCGCGGGACCTTTTCGAAGCGCAAATCGCCGTGCCCGGTTATTCACAGCCGCTGCATGTGTTTGTGGCCCATTTGAAAGCCACCACGAGCGGAGGGCAGGACGATGCGGACCGCCGCGCAGCAGAGGCATCGTGCGTCTCCAATTTTTTCGTGAATGTATTTCTGACGAGCACCAACAAATTGCATCCCTACATCCTGTCGGGCGATTTGAACGAGGATATTTTGCGGCCGGAGACGAACACTTACGTGACGGGGCACCCGATTCAACGATTGCTCAGTGCGGCGACGGGCTTGCAATTCACGAGCCCCACGAACCCATTTACAGGCGCGCCAACGAATGATATGACGGAATCCATCCGCGCATCGAAACTGACGGTGCGGTTCGATTACATCCTGCCGAACGCCCTGATGTATTCAAACATCGTCAGCAGCCAGATTTTTCGGACGGACAAGTTGTTCCCGGTGCCGCTCAATTTGAACAGCAATGACGACCGCGTGGCGTCGGACCATTTGCCGGTCCTAATGGTGTTCAAAAATCCTTATCAGAATCCGTTCCAATTGCTCTCGGTAGCGCGCAACGAGCCGGCGGTGACGTTGAATTGGGAATCGGTGCCCGGTCAGCAATATACGATCGAAACCTCGGCGGATCTGGTGATGTGGATTCCGTTCGCCACGAATTTAATGGCCACAAATTTCACGCAGACGTTCACTACGAATGCCGCGGGGAGCGCGCAATTCTTCCGGGTCCGAAAAGCGCCGTAGTTTGGTTCAGCAATTCGTGGGCAAAGCCGGCTTTTCGCACATGTTCCAATAATCGAAGAGCAGTCTGAGCATTTCCGTCAATTGCTCATACCCGCCGGGTTTGACGAGGTACGAGTTGGCGCCGAATTTGTAGGCTTCCTGGATGTCGTTCGCTTGCCGGGACGCAGTGAACACAATTTTTGGAATCACATTGCACTCGTTGTGATGATACAACCATTTGAGGACTTCGAGGCCGCCCATTTTGGGCATTTTCAAATCGGTGATCAGGACCCGCGGGAAGGGGAATTTTCGGCGATCCGCGTAGGGTCCCTCGCCGCGCAAATATTCGAGCACTTCGATGCCATCGCGGCAGAAATGAAACGGATTCTCAAATCCTACTTTGCGCAACGCGCGTTCGAGGATGATCGCGTCGTTTTCATCATCCTCCCCTATCAAAATCGGAAACTCCTCGTACATGCCGGTAATCTCACTTAGAAGCCGCCTCAAGGAAGGCGTAATTTACCTACGTTGCCCGAGTGAAAATGCTGATGGACATTTGAGCGTGGAGGAAAGGAGATACCCATGATCGCAATGATACCTATGTTTGGAGCGGCCGGATATGCCCTGTTGTATTTGCTGTTCGGAGGGGGACTTGGGGGAGCGATTTTAATCTTCATCGTCGCCAAAATGCTGGGACGCTGATGCGCAAGATAACGGCGATGAGAGCAAGCTGCCAGAAGTGTGGTTATTTCCAGCAGCTAATTCGGTGCGCACGCCTGTAATGGCGGAACCATGGCGCATTCCGCCAGGCGCGAAAAAAAAGCCGGTGTAGGATTTGTTACTAGGGTCATTTTCCGGGGGCCTTTCCCCCAGCGGGTTTTCGGAGTTCTCCCCATTATCAGGGCCCAAAATTTTTCTAAAATGGTGCTCATGAAAAAACAAATATTGGCCAGCATGTTTGTGGGCGCCTGCGTCTGGGTTGGCGGCCTGAGCGCCCGCGCGCAAGTTAGAATTTTGCCATATGGGGATTCTGTGACCACGTTTGGAAGCGCTCCGGAATCCAGCTATCGATACTGGCTGTTCACGGATTTGAGCAATGCCGGGTTCACCTTTCAACAAGACTTTGTTTTTGTGGGCACCGAATCCGGAGTACAGGATGGCTCCCCGCAAAATGACTGGCCCGCCGAGGAATTCTCCGGCAACGAAGGCGAGAGTTCCGGCGAAGCAGCGGGTGAGGCGGCGGGCATCGCCGGCGCCACGCAACCGGATATCGTGCTGCTCGATTTTGGCTCGAATGACTATGATGGAAGCCAGAGCGTGAAGGATACCCTGGCGCAAACGCGGGCCAATCTGGACGCGATCATTCAAGCTTTCGCCGCGCAGAACGGAAACGTCACCATTCTTTTGGCGAATCCCACCCCGTGGGTCGTGGCTCCGGGTTCGCCGCCGGGAACGAGAAAATTTATGAGCGGCCTCAGCGGTGCGGTTGCGAAAGCGGCGCGCGATGGAAGAAGAGCCGGGGTTAAGGTGGTCGTGGTCAATTTGCATAACGGCTTCAATGCGCGGAAAGACACCAAGGATGGTGAGCATCCGAATGTTCGCGGCGAGCAAATCATTGCCAACAAATATTTCCAGGCCCTAAGAAGGCGGATCTGAGTGCGGCAATCCTGGCGGCAAGCGAAATTTTAAACCATCTGACAGGTTGCACTCATGAAAAGTTTTAACGGAATATTTACGGGGTTTTGTGTTTGTTGCGCGCTGACGTTGACGGCCCGCGCCCAGGTCAACACGGTGAAAATCATGCCGATGGGGGATTCGGTCACCGCGCGCGGATCGAGTCCGGAATCGAGCTATCGGTACTGGCTGTGGCAGGACTTGCAGAACGCAGGATTTCACAACTTTGTTTTCATCGGCAATCAAAACGGAGTTTCCGACGGCACGCCGGCCAATTCTGATTTTGATCAACATTACGAAGGCGGCGGGCCCGGCGCCGACGCGTGGACCAGCGCCGATGGAGTCAATGCCGCACCTTCAGCAGCGCAATCGGCGCCCGATTTTGTGATATTGGACCTGGGTTCGAATGACATTCTCGATGGCATCGATCCGGCCACGACCCAGGCCAATCTTCAAACGATCATTGAGGATTTCGCCGCGGTGAACCCCAACGTGGTCATCCTCCTGGCGCAACCCACGCCGTTTGCAGTGGATCCAACCGCGACGGCACAGGAAAAAAAGTTGGAACGCCGGCAACAATCGCGACTTACCGGCATTGCCGCCAAAGTGAACAAAGCGGAGAGGAAAGCCGGCCGACGTGTTGTCCTGGTGAACCAATTCGCTGGTTACAATGTCAGAACGGACACCAAGGACGGCACCCATCCCAATGTGCGCGGTGAGCAGAAGATCGCGCGGAAATATTTTACCATATTGAAAAAGCACATGAGGAAAATGTAACGGCGGTGTCCAGCGCGGGTTGAAACTAATCCGCGTCATAAAACGTCTGAGATGCGAGTGAGAACTCCTACTCTCAGACGTTTTTCGTTTTTATCCGACGGTTCCTGCGTGGTTTTTGTTGTCGCAAGCTTCCTCACAGTTTCCAGTTTGGCTCAGACGAACGCGCTGCTACCGCATCCGCGACTTTTGCTCAGCAAGGAGGGAATCGCCGAGTTGAAAGAGCGCATCGCTGCGGCGCCGTGGGCCGCGGCTTCCTGGAACGCGCTGAAGGCCCGCGTGGATCGCGAGTTGACGAAACCGATTGAACTTCCACCGCGCGGCGGCAATTGGAGCCACAATTACGTTTGCCCGGAGCACGGCGCGCGGTTGAAGCAAGGCAAACAAATCGGTCCGTGGCAATGGGAACACATTTGCCCGGTCGGCAACCACGTGTTGCGCGGCGATCCCAGCAAGGCCACGTTGGATTTTGATGGCAACGTGATTTCGAGCATTCACGAAAATTACGCGCGCGAAATTGCCGATGACGGTTTGGTGTATCAGGTCACCGGCGATGCGCGTTATGCGGCGCACGCGCGGGAAATCCTGCTGGCTTACGCGGCGCGTTACCTGACGTATCCGATTCATGACAACCAGGGCAGACCGGGCGGCCGCGGCGGCCATGTGGCGTCGCAATCGTTGACCGAAGCGACCTGGCTGATCGATGTGGTGCAAGGGGCGGATTTGGTCTGGGACACTTTGAGCGAGGCGGATCGCAGCGCAATCACGGACAAAATGCTGCGTCCGGCGCTCGATGAAATCATCATCCCGCAAAAATACGGGATTCATAACATCCAATGCCGCGAGAACAGCGCGATTGGGCTGGTGGGCTTTTTGTTGAATGATCCGAAACTGATTTCGCTCGCGATTGATAATCCGCAGACGGGTTTTCACGCGCAGATGGAACGCGGCGTCGAGCCGGGCGGTTTCTGGCTGGAGGGCAGCACGGGCTATCATTTCTTTGCGATGGACGGCATGTGGCAGTTGATGGAAGCGGCGCGGAATTGCGGCATCAACCTTTATGGGCCGCGATTTAAAAGCCTGTTCGACGGACCGTTGTCGCTGGCCATGCCGAACCTCTCGCTGCCGAATTTCAACGACAGCGGCAACTCTCCGCTCAAGGAGCATTCGGAAATTTATGAGCTGGCCGTGGCGCGCTACCACGATCCGGCCTATGCGGCATTGATTCCGAAGAATCGTTCCAGCCGCATGGCATTGTTGTTTGGCGCGACGAATGTGCAGGGCGGAGATGTTCATATTCCGGTCGCCAGCAGGAATTTGACGGGGCCCGGCTATGCGATTCTTGAGCGAGGGGAGGGCGCCGACGCGACGTGGCTGGGCTTGAAATATGGCCCGCACGGTGGCGGACATGGGCATCCGGATAAAAACAGTTTCATTCTCTACGCGCGCGGCGAGGTTGTGGCGCCAGATGTGGGCACGCATGCGTACGGTTCGCCGTTGCATACGGGCTGGGATAAAACCACGCTGGCGCACAACACGCTGGTGATGGACGAAAAATCGCAGGCGCCGGCGCAGGGGAAATGCCTGGCGTTCGGCAGCGAGAAGGGCGTGGATTATTCGGTCACGGACGCAGGGCCGATTTATCCGGGTGTGCGCTTCATTCGCACGGTGGCGATGCTCACGACGAACGTAATTGTCTTCATCGACCAAATTGAAGCGAACGCACCGCATACGTTTGATCTCGCGTATCATCAGGTGGGGACGTGGGAAGATTTGCCAAAATGGCAGGCGTGGTCTTCGAAAAAAGGAGACGGATACAAATATTTCACGGATGCAAATGCGCGCAATGTAGACGGAGGCCAGCTCTCGTTGACCACAAAGGTCGGAGAGAATTGGAATCCGCGGATTACGCTCACGGAAACGAGCCCGACAGAAGTCGTGACCGGTTACGGGATTTGGAAGACGACGGAGGACAAGGTGCCGATGTTGGTGCAACGGCGGCAGGCGCAGCGGACGACTTATGTCTGGGCGGTGTCGCTCGACGGTGCGGCAGTGAATTTGCAGGCGCGGGGCGTGGAAGCGGACGGGAAGACTCTGGATCAATCGGAATCTGTGATGGTCACGGCGGGCAGGGATTCCAAGAAGTGGTCGATTTTGGTGAATCCGCAACGGAAGAAAATCAGCACTGGCAGAATCAATGACTCGGCTTGGGAAACCGACGCAGTGTTTTCGGTTCGCGCGGATTAGAAGTGCGGCCGAACACGCGGGCCGTGGAGTTAGCAACACTCTCTTCCCCTCACCCCGGCCCTCTCCCTTGGGGCGAGGGTGAATTTTTGTCGCGCCTTAGTAAGCTCGCAAGTTTTTAGGTTTAATTCAGCGCTTCGAAAATCTTGTGTCGATGCGCGTTAGACCTTCGCCAATTCCTGCCAGAGATGCGCGGCCATCAATTGGCCTTTGGCGAAACAATCGAGATCAAATTTTTCGTTGGGCGAATGCGCGTTGTCGTCGGGCAAGGCGAGGCCAAGCAACAGCGTGTCTGCGCCGAGGATTTTTTTGAAATCGTTGACGATCGGGATCGAGCCGCCTTCGCGCATCAATATTGGCTCGTTGCCGAACGCCGCTTTCAAGGCGCGCAAGGCGGCTTGCGCTTGCGGGCCGGTGGGTGAAACAAGATACGGCTCGGCGCCGTGGCCGGATTGAATTTCCATCTTTACCGTCGGCGGACAGATTTTCTTCAGGTAACTCGCAACTGCCTCGATTATTTTTGTCGGATGTTGGTTGGGCACGAGGCGGGTGGTGATTTTGACGCGCGCCCAGGCGGGTACGATGGTTTTGCTGCCTTCACCCTGGTAACCGCTGGTGAGGCCGTTGATTTCAAGCGTCGGACGCGCGGAGCGTTGTTCGAAGGGCGTGTAGCCTTTTTCACCGAACAATTTGGGCACGCCAAGCATGTGTTGATATTGCTCGTCCGTGAACGGCAAGCGCTTGAACTGCTCGCGCTCGTAATCGGAAAGCTCCTGCACGTCGTTGTAAAAACCGGGGATCGCCACGCGGCCGTTTTCATCGCGCAGTTTCGCGATGAGCTGGCAGAGGGCCATCGCGGGATTATCGACCGTGCCGCCGAAAATGCCCGAGTGCAAATCCCGCGCGGGGCCGTGCAGCGTGATTTCGAACGCCGCGATTCCGCGCAAGCCGTAGGTGAGCGCGGGAACGCGTTTGTCAGGCATCCCGGTGTCGGAGATGACGATGTCATCGCACTTCAACTCGGCCTGGCGCTCTTTTAGAAAGGTTGCGAGGCTCGCGCTGCCGACCTCTTCTTCGCCTTCGATGACGAAGGTGAGGTCGACCGGCAATTCGGTGGCGGTTTTGAAATAGGCTTCAACGGCGGCGATGTGCGCGAGGTTTTGGCCTTTGTTATCACTGGCGCCGCGCGCGAAGAGTGAGCGGCCTTCGATGCGCGGTTCGAACGGCGGCGTTTTCCAGAGCTCGAATGGCTCAGGCGGTTGCACATCGTAATGGCCGTAGACGAGGAAGTGTTTTTTGGCGGGGCGACGCGGAGTTTTGGCGAGAACAATCGGGTGACCCTTGGTTGCGCAAAGTTCGGCCTGCAAACCGGCTTGCTGGCAGCGTTTCACGACCCAATCCGCGCACGTCTTCATGTCGTCGCGGTGTTTCGGTTGGGCGGAGACGCTGGGGAAGCGGACGTAATCGCAGAGTTCGTTGAGGTAGCGCGATTCGTTCTGTTTGAGAAAATCAATGACGGCTTGCATGGCTTTTATCTAGCAGGGAAAAGGGAGAATGCAAAGGAGGCGATGAACGTAGGAGATGTGATGAGCACTGGGGATTTCGTTTCGGGCCGGGCCGGAGGCCGGCGCTCCGGGGCAGTGCCGGGATGCGTCCCGCGTCGGGTTGAATGGGTTAAATGGGTTCGTTTTTGTGGCTTTTGGGCTGGGCAGGATGATAAAACGCAGTATCCACGGGCAAATTGAAAAATGACAAATGGGTTCGTTTGGTAATTTTTTAATTTCGCACCGAGTTGAACCACGGACCCGCCTTCGTCAGACTTCGGCCCGGCGAGTGGAAACGAATAAACACGGATTATTTTAACATCCGCCTTCGCCAAGGCTACGACGGACAGGGGAGGAAGCGGAGACGGGGCAGGTCCGATAAAAACTGTTTGTTTTAAGGTTGGAATTAGTTGGATTTGGTTGGAATTGGCTGGATAATCCTGCGGTTCACTTGTGTGATGGCTGCTGCGAAGTGGTTTGGCTTCCTTTTTCATTCCCTTTTGCCCTTCCTTTTGTCGGTTTTGGTTATACCATGGCTGTCAAATGAAAAAAGTGATTTTCATTTCTTTTTCATCAGACGGGATTATGACAATACTTTGGACCGACACCTTTTCCTTTTTTTTCAGCCTCACCGTTCGCAACGGGTGATTGGCAGAACCCCCGCTATGCGTCCACGGAACACTCCAACGAGACGGATGCCCACGAACCAAAAGGCTACTCAAGTCATGCCTCTTAAATTGCTAAAGGCAGAACGAAAATATGACAATACTATTGACCGACACCTTTTTGAATCCACCTCCGGTAATGACCCGGCAGAATGTGATTAAAAGACCGACAAATCCAAAACGTTCTATAGGAAAGCCTTTTTGGATTGGTTGGCTATTTACCTCAATTTTGTCTTTCGTTTGGGTGGGATCGGGCTATGATGTTCCGTTTTGGTATTCTGCCCCGATGGCTGTTGTCATTTTGGGGCCTCTTGGGGGAGCGGTGTCTCAGGTCACTTGCGACCTTATTGTTGCCCGTCGTTTGCGATTACTCCACCTTTGGGAATATTCGATACTGCTCTCGATTGGAGTTGCACTGGTTGTGGCGAGCTTCGGTTTGTTTCATAGCTCGGATAAAGCACTTGATCCGTTTAAGAACAAAACTTTTGCATGGGCTACTTCGGTCGTGATTGCGCTGGTGGTTGTCTATGCAATGCGGAAGAAAGTGCTCGACTATCTATCGCAGCACACGTTCCGCGCCGAGGTTTTGGACAATGAGTCAACATCACGCATTCGAATATTTGCTGCTGGGGCTTTCTCCTTCATGTTTTTTCGGGAACTATTGAACGGATTTTGCGAGATTAGAAATGGCATTGTTGCCGGCAAACCGATGTGGTTTGCGTTCGTTTGTGATCTAATCCTGAGCGGGATTGGCATTGCACTCGGCTTGGCCTTATTGAAAGGGAATCGACGAGCGATCACCGGTGCGCGATTTTTGCTTTCGTTGATTGTTGCAGGAGGTTGCGTAGCTGTTGTAATGTCGATATTGGGAGCGTGGCCACGCTTAGGTGATCAAGACATCATCGATGTGATTATGAGCGCCGCGATTTTGGCATTGCTCACCACTAAAAGCTTTGGAGGGACAGCGGGCGACAATCATTAAGAGCCTGTCTGAAAAATGAAGAACGTCCCTGATGCTTCTTGTGAGTGGCGACTGAAGTACGCCAGTGAAAGATCGAGCTGAACAATGACACCGGACACCCAACTGCTGCACGATTACGCCGAAAAGGTGTCGCCAATTAGGGCGCGTAAAAGGGTCGGTTCTCACTATTTACACGTGATGCTGAACAGTGTTGTTTGCGCGTAAAACCAAATGTGGAGAAAGTTATGGCGAA
>Ga0134128_10010596_pt1 | contig 11042 bp, 10 predicted proteins | sample KB31754_FD_96462 | JGI IMG/M metagenome (GOLD analysis project Ga0134128, IMG submission 96462) | Terrestrial soil microbial communities with excess Nitrogen fertilizer from Kellogg Biological Station, Michigan, USA - KB3-175-4 | ecosystem: Environmental > Terrestrial > Soil > Unclassified ...
GAGCGAGCGCCGGATGACTTCGGCGTCGACGCCGATCCATTCCGGTTGCGCGAGGACGCGCGCGGTCTCGGCGCGGTTCTGCTCGACGAAATCGGCGCCACGTTGCGTCGCCCGCACCAGCGCAGCGACGGTTTCCGGATGACGCTCCGCCCAGCTCTGCCTGACCGCCAGCACCTTCTCCGCCGCCCGCACCAGGATGTCCGCGACAAAATGCAGGATATGGCCGACACCGCGGTCGACCGCGATCGCGTTCCAGGGCGCGCCAACGCAGAACGCGTCGATCTGCCCGCTGGCCAGCGTTTCCGCCATGAAAGGCGGCGGCAACACGACAAGCCGCACGTCTTCGTCCGGATCGACGCCGCCGGCGGCCATCCAGAAACGGAGCTGGTAATTGTGGGTCGAGAACGGAAAGGTCATCGCGAACGTCAGCGGGTCTGCGCCGCTCTTGCGCCGCGAGGCCACGACCCGCGCCAGCGCCCTTGCGGTTGCCATCGGGTCGAACCGATCGCCGTCGATCTCGGCCATGATCGCGGCATGCAGCGCCGGCGACACCGTGATCGCATTTCCGTTGATACCGAGATTGATGGGGGCTGCGATCGGCACTTTCACATGGCCGATGCCAAGGCTCGAGGCGATCGCGACCGGCGCCAGCAGATGGGCGGCATCGAACAGACCGATATTGAGCTTGTCGCGAATATTCGACCACGAGACTTCCCGAACCAGCGTGACGTCAAGGCCTTCTGCGGCGGTAAATCCCTTGTCGACGGCGACAATCAGCGCGGCGGCATCGACCAACGGAATGAAGCCAACGTGAAGCTGGCTGGTCATTTCAGGAGTTCCGACGCGGTCAGGATGGATTGCGCGATTTCGCCGATCTTCTTCTTCTCGCGCATTGCGGTCGAGCGCATCAGGACATAGGCCTCCTCCTCGGTCAGGCCCTTGAGTTTCATCAGGATCCCCTTGGCGCGGTCGATCACCTTGCGCTCTTCCAGCGCGTTCTTGGTGCGATCGAGCTCGTCCTGGAGCTTGGCGAAGGCATTGAAGCGCGAAACGCAGAGATCGAGGATCGGCTTGATCCGTTCCTTCTTGAGGCCATCGACGATATAGGCCGAGACGCCGGCATCGACGGCAGCCTGGGTCGAGGCCGCATCGCTCTGGTCGACGAACATCGCGATCGGCCGGCGCACCGCGCGGCTGACCTGGAACATCTGTTCCAGGCTGTCGCGGCTCGGGTTCTCCAGATCGATCACGACGATATCGGGGTCGAGCGCGTAGATGCGGGCGAGCAGGCTCTGCATCTCGCTGATATGGACGACGTCGGTATAGCCGGCCTCCCGCAAGCCCTCCTGCAGAATCGCAGCACGGATCGGGCTTTCGTCGACGATGACGATCTTGGGAGAGGTGTCGGCGCCCATCGCTCACTCAGTATCCGGCACGCATATCCATAGCACGTGAGCGGAAAGCTCAAAGTCTTGTATTTCTGAGCAAATAGGACTAGCTGACGGCCATCAATCACACAGTTTAAGAACCATGTCAGAGGCGGCCGCGCCGAAAATCAGCTTTGTTTCGCTCGGATGCCCCAAGGCTTTGGTGGATTCCGAGCGCATCATCACGCGCCTGCGTGCCGAAGGCTATGAGCTCGCGCGCAAGCATGACGGCGCCGATATCGTCGTCGTCAACACCTGCGGCTTCCTCGACAGTGCCAAGCAGGAATCGCTGTCGGCGATCGGCGATGCGATGGCCGAAAACGGCAAGGTCATCGTCACCGGCTGCATGGGCGCGGAGCCCGAGCAGATTTCGTCCGTCCATCCCGGCGTGCTCTCGATCACGGGCCCGCAGCAATATGAAAGCGTGCTGGACGCCGTGCATCGCGCGCTGCCGCCGGCGCATAATCCGCATCTCGACCTGGTGCCGCCGCAGGGCATCAAGCTGACGCCTCGGCACTACGCTTACTTGAAGATTTCCGAGGGCTGCAACAATCGCTGCAGCTTCTGCATCATCCCGAAGCTGCGCGGCGATCTGGTGTCGCGGCCGGCGAGCGATGTGCTACGCGAGGCGGAGCGGCTGGTGAAGGCGGGCGTCAAGGAGTTGCTCGTCATTTCGCAGGATACCTCGGCCTATGGTGTCGATCTGAAATATACCGAAAGCCAATGGCAGGACCGCAGCGTTCGCGCCAAGTTCTTCGATCTCGCCAGGGAGCTGGGCGAATTGGGCGCGTGGGTCCGCCTGCAATATGTCTACCCTTACCCGCATGTCGACGAGGTCATCGGCCTGATGACCGAAGGCAAGATCCTGCCCTATCTCGACATCCCGTTTCAGCACGCGAGTCCCGAGGTGTTGAAGGCGATGAAACGGCCGGCCGCGCAGGACAAGACGCTCGCTCGGATCGGAAAATGGCGCGAGCAATGCCCTGACCTCGCCATCCGCTCGACCTTCATCGTCGGCTTCCCCGGCGAGACCGATGCCGATTTTGCTTATCTCCTGGACTGGCTGGACGAAGCCGAGATCGATCGCCTCGGTTGCTTCAAATATGAACCGGTCGCGGGCGCTGCCTCCAACGCGCTTGAAGGCGCCGTGCCCGACGAGATCAAGCAGCAGCGCTACAACGCGCTGATGGCGCGGCAGCAGAAGATTTCGGCGCGCCGGCTGAAGCGCAAGGTCGGCACACGTCAACAGGTCATCATCGACGAAGTCGGTCCGACGGTCGCGAGAGGTCGGTCAAAGGCCGACGCGCCCGACATCGATGGCTCGGTCTATCTTTCGAGCCGCCGGCCGCTAAAAGTCGGTGAGATCGTCACCGCCAAGATCGAGCGCGCCGACGAATACGACCTGCACGGCAGCGTAGCCGGATTCTAACGTGCTTTCGGCGCGGGGGCGACCGAACGGACCTTCCAAAGGTTGAGCGTCCGAAGCGCATTCTCCTTCGTCAGTGCCACATACTGGCGCCTGAGATGAGCCGCTTCGATCTCCGCAGTGACACCGGTCGAGAAGCGACAATCCAGCACCGCGCGCACGGTCTCCCAATCGAGGCCCGCGACCTTGCAGGGGACGAGAATCCCGTCGCTGCGAAGGCTTTGCATCAGGGGCCGCACGATCTCGATGCTCGACTTCGACATTTCGGCCAGTGCGGCAACGGTTTCTTCGTACCTCTTCTGCGCCGCAAAGCTGGACAGGGTCGCCGCGTTGAGCTTCCCCTCGCTCTTCAGATGCGCGATCAGCGCCTTCGCCATCGTGAAATCGCGCTCGCGCGACAGCTCGCGCTCGACCCCGCTCGACGCCGTCGAGATCGCCGAGCGTATTTCCTCGAACAGATAGGACGGCGCGCGGGACAATAGCCGCTCCCTGACGGCTTCCGTCGCGCTGCGAAGAAGCTGCGCACGAAGCTCGGCCGGCATGTCGGCCCGGATGCCGGTCGCCACGGCAAGCTCGGGATCGGATGCGGACTGAGCGATGAGCAAGGTAAAGCCAGCAGGCGAAACGCGCGCGCCTGGATTGCTGACGAGCCTTCGGTTGACGCTCGGGAAGCGGCGCGCCAGCAGGCTGTCGGTGACGACTTCCTTCAGCCACCAGCGCCCGGCGATCGCAAGCAGGTGCTTCTCACCCTTTGCCCTCGCGATTTCGATCAGATCGTCCTCGGTCAGCCGTGGCGATTCCGTCAGTACCGGCCCGGCGATGGAAATTTCCTCATGTCTTGCCAACCGGCGCATGAGCTTCGCGGGTGCCTGCGGCACAGGTGCGAGCTGGGTACTCAATTCGGCGAGCGCGACGCGGGCGCTGACGTCGGCGATGGCGCACAGCTCGATGGTGTTGACCAGGCGCTCGAAAACGTCGCCGAACAGTTCGATCTGCTCGTGATTATAGCTGCCGGCAGACAGCAGGAAGAGCGCCGTTACGCGCTCCACGGTCTCGGTACATTTTCCGGCGGAGCCTGCGGCGACCGCCGCTTCGACTTCATCGGCGATCGAAAAGCTTGCGTCTGACATCGCTCGTCCTGAGCGCCTCATCGGCTGTTCTGAGCCAGTTCGTTGACGCTACGGATCATGCCTAAAATTTTCGTAAAATCGGCCCGGTCGCATTCATCTTGGAACGGAATACCTTGACATCGCCCGCCCCCAGGCCGTATGAGCCGCCCCATGATTTCGAACCGGACCAACCGCCGCGCCGCTTTCCGCCGTCGCTCCTGCGACGACGATGGGCTGCGCCATGTCCGACGACGACGCTGATTAACTAGATCAGCTTTGGTTTTCGAGAAGGCCGCGCCCGAAAAGCGCGGCCTTCTTGCGTTTCGGCCCCCTCAACCCAACCCGACAGGAGTTTACCATGCTCAAGGCACCCCATCCGTTCGACGCGCTCATGGACATCACGGCGCGCCCGCAATCCGTGTTCGTCCGGGGCGAAGGCTCCTGGCTGTGGGACGACACGGGCAAGCGCTACCTCGACTTCATCCAGGGCTGGGCGGTGAATTGCCTCGGCCACGCGCCGTCATGTGTGGCGCAAGCGATCTCCGAGCAGGCAAAACTCCTGATCACGCCGAGCCCTGCTTACTACAATGCGGCGAGCCTCAATCTCGCGAAGGCACTGGTCGACAGTAGTTGCTTTGACCAGGTGTTCTTTGCCAATTCGGGCGCGGAAGCCAATGAAGGCGCGATCAAGCTTGCGCGCAGATATGGCGCGCGGCACAAGGGCGGCGCGTTCGAGATCATCACCTTCGAAGGCGGCTTTCATGGCCGCACGCTCGCAACCATGTCAGCCTCGGGCAAGAAGGCCTTCGAGCCGCTGTTCGAGCCGAAGGTCTCCGGCTTCAAGAAGGCGCGCCTGAACGACCTGGCCTCAGTGGAGGCGCTCATCAGCGACAACACGGTTGCCGTGATGCTGGAGCCGATCCAGGGCGAATCCGGCGTGTGGCCGGCTACTGATCAATTCCTGCAGGAATTGCGCGCGCTGACGCACGAGCACGGGCTGCTGCTCATCTTCGACGAAATCCAGACCGGCATGGGCCGCACCGGAAAGCTCTTCCACTATGAGCATGCCGGCATCGCGCCCGACATCATGACACTCGGCAAAGGTATCGGCGGCGGCGTACCGCTGGCGGCCCTGCTCGCGACCGAGCATGCCTCGTGCTTCGAGCACGGCGATCAGGGCGGCACGTTCAACGGCAATCCGCTGATGTGTGCCGCAGGGCTTGCAGTGCTGGAGGAGATCGGAAAGCCCGCATTCCTGAAATCGGCGACCGAAACCGGGCTCTATCTCGAAAGCCAATTGCAAAAGCTTTCCGCGCGGCATGGGCTCGGCGAGGTCCGTGGCCGCGGCCTGTTGCTAGCGCTCGATCTGAAACTGCCGATGGGTGCCGCAATCGTCGCACAGGCGCTCGAATCCGGATTGCTCCTGAACTCGCCGCAGCCGGACGCGTTGCGCTTCATGCCGGCGCTCAACGTGACGCGTGAGGAGATCGCCGAGATGATCGAGGGGCTTGATGTGATCCTGACCAAGGTGGGCGCTGCACGGCGCGTCGCTTAGCAGGCTCGTCATTGCGAGCGAAGCAATCCAGTATTTCTCCGCAGAAAGAACCTGGATTGCTTCGTCGCGTTGCTCCTCGCAATGACGGCGGCCGTCACGGCTTCAAAATCGACGCGCCTGTCGTGGTGCGGCTTTCCAGATCGATATGGGCCTTGCACGCGTCCTTCAGCGCATAGGCGTGATTGATCGGCACATGCAGCTTGCCGGAAATGACGGCGGCGAACAGCGTGTCGGCGCCTTCCAATAGCTCCTTGCGCGTGCCGATATAGTCGTTGAGCTTGGGGCGGGTCGCAAACAGCGAGCCGTGATTGTTGAGCTCGGCGATGGCGAAGGGCGGCACCGGGCCCGAGGCATTGCCGAAACTGACGAACAGCCCGCGCGGCTTGAGGCAGGAGAGCGAGCCCGGGAATGTCGACTTACCGACGCCATCATAGACGACGTCGCAAAGCTCGCCCCGGCTGATCTGCTTCACGCGCGCGACGAAATCTTCCTCGCTGTAATCGATGACGTGGTCGCAGCCATTGGCGAGCGCGAGCTCGGCCTTTGCCTTGGAGCCGACGGTGCCGATCACGTGGGCGCCGAGCGCGCTCGCCCATTGGCAGGCGAGCAGGCCGACGCCGCCGGCCGCGGCGTGGATCAGCACGCGATGGTGTGGCTCGATCTTGAAGGTCTTGTGCAGGAGGTACCAGACCGTCAGGCCCTTGAGCATCAGCACGGCGCCCTGCTCGTAGGTGATGTGGTCGGGCAGCTTGACGAGCTTCTCCCAGGGAATGTTGCGTTCGGTCGCGTAGGCGCCGAGGTTGTGGTAGTAGGCGATGCGGTCGCCGGGATGGAAATTGGTCACGCCCGGCCCGACCGAGACCACCTCGCCCGCCGCCTCATTGCCGGCGATGAACGGCAGCCCCGGCGCCTTATAGAGGCCGGTGCGATAATAGACATCGATGAAATTCAGGCCGACGGCGTGCTGGCGGATGCGGACTTCGCCATGCCCTGGCGCGGCGAGGTCGATGGGCTCGTACACCAGGGCTTCCGGCCCTCCCACCTTGTGGACGCGTACGGCCTTGGTCATCGTCGCCTCTCCCTGGGCAAATCATTGCATAACATGCGAAACCAAGGCCATTGAGGCCTTGTTGTCAACTCAACGCCCGCCTGCCGGTTAATGAGACGGCTTCTGCCGGTTGCGTTTCGCGACCACGTTGAAGAACTCCACCGCGGCCGAGAACGCGATGGCGAAATAGATGTAGCCGCGCGGAATGTGGAACGCGAATCCGTCGGCGACCAGTGCCACGCCGATCAAGACCAGGAAGGCCAGCGCCAGCATCTTGGTGGTCGGATGCTCCGCGACAAAACGCGCGATCGGGCCCGACGAGACATACATGATCAGGCACGCGATCATGACGGCGGCGATCATGATGGCGAGCTCCTGCGCCATGCCGATCGCGGTGATGATGGAATCGAGCGAGAACACGACATCGATGACGATGATCTGCGCGATCACCCAGAGAAAGGCGCTGGTGGCAGCGGCCTTTTGCTCGCCAGCTTCTTCGCCACCCTCGACTTCGCCGTGAATTTCGTGCGTCGCCTTGGCGATCAGGAACAGCCCGCCGACGATCAGGATGATGTCGCGCCACGAGAAGGACTTATCGTGCAGCGTGAAAACGGCCGCCGTCAATCCGATCAGCCAGACAAGCAGGCTGAGCAGCACGATGCGGAATATCAGCGCCAGCGCCAGACCAATTCGGCGGGCGCGCGTCGCCAGCGGCTCGGGGATGCGAGAGACGATCACCGACAGAAAGATGACGTTGTCGATGCCGAGCACGATCTCGAGCGCGGTCAGTGTCAACAGCGCTGCCCAGGCTTCGGGGCTGGTCAGAAGCGCGATCATGATTTGAACGACCGGAGCAGTCGGAAGGCGCCATCACTCGCCACGACGTAGATCGCGATCAGGCAAAGCGCGACGGTGACCGGCCATTCGACCTCGAAGTCACGGATCAGGACATAAAGTCCGAGCACGGCCCACACGGCTATCAGCGCCAGGGTCAGCCGACGCAGGCGCACCACGCGGACCGGATGCAGAACGTAGAACGGCAAAAACGTCGCCACGATCAGGAGGGCAATCGCAAGGCTGGACAAGAGTGGCGGCCAGTGCAGCAGGAAGAGATAGAAGGCCGCAGCGTTCCACAATCCGGGAAAGCCGCGAAAATGATTGTCGTCGCGTTTCATGCGTCGATCGGCAAAATAAAGCGCGCCTGATGTCGCAACGCCGATATCGAGCAGCGGCGCGGCGACCGGCAAGAGCAGCCCGCTTGCCGTGATCGCATAGGCCGGCACGAACACATAGGTGACGAAATCGACCACAAGGTCGAGAACGTCGCCGGACCAGTTCGGTTGCAGCCGCACCACATCGAGCCGCCGCGCCATCGGGCCATCGGCGGCATCGACGATCAGTGCGGCGCCGAGCCAGGCGAACATCGCAGCCCAGTGCTCGCGCACAGCCTCAAGCAGCGCGAGCAAGGCGAGGCCGGCGCCGAGCGCGGTGAAGACATGCACGCCGAACGCGGCGGCCCGCCTCAGGGGCGGCGCAAGCGGCGGTGGGGATTGGTCGGCCTGTTCCATCGGTGGCGCAGTGCTAACAGGAATCGGCTTGATTTGTACATGCGCCGTTGCGGCCTTCGGCCGCGCGACGGTGACTTGAGGCTTGGATCTGAGGCTTGAAAATGCCGCCCGGAAGCGTCAGATGTGACAGGCATGAGCGATGGGTCGATCTTTTATGACATTGCGGTCGTCGGCGGCGGCCCCGCCGGCCTGTCGGCCGCGATCGCGATCGCGCAAACGGGAGCGAACACCGCGCTGGTGGCACGTCGCGCGGCCTATGCCGATAACCGCACCACGGCACTGCTCGGCGCCTCCGTCGATTTCCTGGAGCAGCTTGCGGTCTGGCCGCGCTGCCGCGACAAGGCGGCGGCGTTGCAGACGATGCGCCTCGTCGACGACACCGGTCGCCTGATCCGCGCGCCGGAAGTGCGCTTTGCTTGCCAGGAGATCGGTCTCGAAGCCTTCGGCTACAACATCGACAACCGCTCGCTGGTCGCGGCGCTCGAGGAGCGCGCCGCAGAACTGCCGAACCTGACGCGGCTCGACGATGAAGCGCAAGTCGTCATTCCTGAAGATGCTGCGGTTTCAATCCGTTCGGCCAAGGGAACGTCGCTTTCCGCACGCCTGGTCGTCGGAGCCGACGGACGGCATTCGCTGTGCCGCGAGGCCGCCGGCATCGAGGTGACGAGCCGCGATCTCAAGCAGTCCGCCCTCACCTTCAACATCAGCCATTCCCGGCCGCACCGGAATGTCTCGACCGAGTTTCACACGCCCGAAGGGCCTTGCGTGTTCGTGCCGCTCGCTGGCCAACGCTGCAGCGTGGTGTGGGTTGCTTCGCCAAAGGAAGCCGAGCGGCTGATCGCGCTCAGCGATGCCGAGTTGTCGGAAGCGGCCGAAAGGCGCTCGCATTCGATCCTGGGGCGCGTGACGGTGGAAGCAGGACGCAATCTGTTTCCGCTTGCGATCGAGCGGCCATTGCGATTTGCGAAACATCGCGTCGTGCTGGTCGGCGAAGCCGCTCACGTCATTCCACCGATCGGCGCCCAGGGTCTCAATCTCGGGCTGCGCGATGCGGCTGACATCGCCGAGATCGTCGGACAAGCGGTTTCTGCCGGTGAGGACCCTGGCGCCGCGAAGGTCGTCGCGCGCTACGATTTCAAGCGCCGCACCGATGTCTTGAGCCGAACCTTCGCGATCGACATCGCCAACCGCTCGCTGCTCAGCGAGCTCTTACCCGTGCAATCCCTGCGTGCAGCGGGCCTGCATCTGCTCGGCTCCTTCGCCCCGTTGCGGCGTATGGCCATGCGGGAAGGTCTGGCGCCATCCTGGCGCGCGCGACATCGCGCCTAACGAAATACCAGTCAGCCGGTCTGCAGCATCCACATCATGCTGGTGAGTGTGACCACGCAACAGGCGAGGCCGGCTTCCGGCAAGGCCTTCGCCTTACCGCAGGCGAAGCTGATGAAAATCAAGCCGAAATACAGCACGGCAAGATTGAGAATGTCGATTATTTCGATGAAAGGTTTGGCAGCTTCTTCGCCCCTGACAGGTGGGGGATAGGGTTATTTCATCAGGTCGGGCACTAGCATCTGATGGCCCGATGGTCTATCGACAGGACATGATCAAAGCGCGAACCGCCAAGTTCCAGATCGGGCAGATTGTGCGCCACCGGGTGTTCTCATTCCGGGGCGTGATTTTCGACATCGATCCGGAATTCAACAATACCGAGGAATGGTGGTTGTCGATCCCGGAGGACATGCGCCCTCACAAGGATCAACCGTTCTATCACCTGCTCGCGGAAAACTCGGAGTCCGAATACGTCGCCTACGTATCGGAACAGAATTTGCTGCCCGACGAGTCAGGCGAGCCGATCCGTCATTCCCAGGTTGCCGAAATCTTCGTGAGGGACAAAGCCGGCGGCTACCGCCCGCGCAATCCGTCTCTGAACTAAGACCGCTCGACCTCTTCGTTTCGGCCAATACAACCGGCCAACAAAAAAGGCGCTCTCTTGCGAGCGCCTTTTTGCTTTCTGGGCGGACCTTACTTCGCGGCCGGATTGGCGTTAGCCGCGGGCGTGCCGCCCGGATTGGCCTGTTCCAGCTTCTTGCGCTGCTCTTCGGCGCGCTTCTGCAGCTCTTCCTGCAGCTTCTTCTGGGTTTCTTCGAACTGCTTCGGATCGGTCGGCGGACCGTCATAGGCCTTGGCGAATTCAGCGAGCGGCAGCGGCAAGGTCAGTGGCGCACCGTTGGCGTTGATCGCCTGCACCACGAGGTTCTGACCCTTCTTCATGCTGGCCAGGAGTTCCGGCGTCGCCTCGTAGTCCGACATGCAGCCGTTCTGGAAGCAGATCACATAGGGCGACTGCAGCGGCGGGTTGTTGTCGACGATGATGCGGGTTCCATGCACAAGTTGCATGCCGAGCGGCAGCGTGACGCGCAGGATCTTCTTCGGCTCACCCTCGGGCTCGATGATGACCGCAGCGATGACCGGCTGGCCAGACTCGATGCGGCCGTCCTTGCCGGTGAAGCAGACCTGCTTGGCGTTGGCATCCTGGCCCTTCAGGCAGAACTTGGTCCAGGGCGCATAGATCAGTTGGATCTGCTGGTCCTGCGGCGCTGCTGCGGCGCCCTGCTGCGCGGGAGCCTGACCTGCGGGAGCCTGGGCAGGAGCCGCTGGAGACGCGGCCGGGGCAGGATGCTGCGCAGCTTTGGGAGCGGGCCTCTTTGCGGCAGGCGCGGGGGTCTGTGCCTGGGCTTGGCCGTCGAACGCGAAAGGCACCGCCAGCATGGTTGCCGCCAACAAGGCGAGAAGTCGCCCACGCGGCCCGACCGATGTGGCCAAGATACGGAAATTCATTGCAGAAAGCCCTTTCTGAACGGGAACGCCCGAAACACCCGGTGACGCCCACACCAAGCCAGTTCGCGCGGCTA
>Ga0134128_10010597_pt1 | contig 11042 bp, 6 predicted proteins | sample KB31754_FD_96462 | JGI IMG/M metagenome (GOLD analysis project Ga0134128, IMG submission 96462) | Terrestrial soil microbial communities with excess Nitrogen fertilizer from Kellogg Biological Station, Michigan, USA - KB3-175-4 | ecosystem: Environmental > Terrestrial > Soil > Unclassified ...
AGAAGTGACGGTAGCCTAAAAGGATGTTCACCTTCGTCTCCGGTGGTCTGCGTTCGGGCAAGTCCGCCTACGCGCTCCGACGCGCCTCCGAGCTCGGCCCGCCCCCCTGGCTCTACGTCGCGGCGCAGGTCGAAGGGGACGACGAGCTGAAGACGCGCCTCGCCAGCCACCGGCGCGACCACGACACCACCTGGCGGCTCATCGAGGCGCCCGAGAAGATGATCGACGCGCTCGAGCCCCAGACCCTGGACGGCGCCGGCGCGGTGGTGATCGATCGCGTCACGGTGTGGCTCTCCAAGCGGCTCGGGGCCAGCGACAAGAGCAGCGAAAGCGATCTGCTCGGCGAGGTCCAGGCGCTGGCCGACCGGCTCTACCGTTCGAAGACGCCCAGCGTGGTGGTCACCACCGAGATCGGGCTCGGCTTCCTGCCGGCCAACGTCCCCGACCGGCGCCTCATCAACGTCGCCGGCCAAGCGAACCAGATCCTGGCGGAGCGCGCCGAGTCGGTGGTGTTGATGGTCAGCGGCGTCTCGCTCCGCCTGCGCTAGAATGCCGGCGGGGAGGTTGGTACGCCAGACCTTCCCCGTCGGCGCGCTCGGCTGCAACTGCACGATCGTCAGCTGTCCCGAGACGCGCGAGGCGCTGGTGATCGATCCGGGCGACGAGGCCCCCGAGATCCTGGCGGCGCTGGCGCGCGCCGGTCTCACCGCGGTGAAGCTGGTCCACACGCACGCCCACTTCGACCACCTCATGGCCACCGGCGAGGTCGCCGCCCGCACCGGGGCGGACGTCATCCTGCACGCCGACGACCGCTGGCTCTACGACCACGCGGTGATGCAGACCGAGGCGTTCGGGATCGGACGCGCCGATGGAAAGCCCTGGCTGCCACCCCCCGCCCCCACGCGCGAGCTGCGCGGCGACGAGGCGATCACCTTCGGCCGCCGGGAGGCACGCGCGCTGCACACGCCCGGGCACACCCCGGGGTCGATCTGCCTCTTCTTCGAGCAGGCCGCCGAGACGCCGATCCTGTTCGCGGGCGACACCCTGTTCGCGGGCTCGATCGGCCGGACCGACCTCTGGGGCGGCTCGCTCCCCGCCATCCGCCGATCGATCCGCGAGCGCCTGTTGACGCTCCCGGACGAGACCCTGGTCATCCCCGGCCACGGTCCCGAGACGACCGTCCTGCGCGAGCGCGAAGAGAACCCATACGTGGGGCGTTTCAGCGACGGCCAGGCGTGAGTAGACGGCTCAAATCGCCCGGTTCATTTTTAATGAAACGAGCGTATGCTCTCGGGCTCCAACGGGAAAACGGACCGCCACCTTCAGCGACAGGACTATCCATGACGCGATCAGACCACCGTTCGGGACCCTCGCGAGGAATCGTTTTCGCCCTGCTGGCTGCGGGGCTGACCCTACTGGTTGCCAGTCCGGCTTCGGCCAAGAAGAAGAAGCCCGCGCCCGCGGATACGACCGACAGCGCGCCCGCGGCGGGGACCGACACGGAGAACCCGAACCCGAACGCCGCCGACGAGAAACCAGCCGCACAGGCCACCGACGAGGAGAAGCCCAAGGCGGCGCTGAACCTCGAACAGGAGGCGCCCAAGACCGACAGCCTCGGCCACGTCCACTTCTCAAACCCCAACGGCGAGGGCCTCGGGCGCGTGGTGGTCAACGCCCCCGCGACCGCGAAGCTCAAGATCTTCCTCGAGGGCCGGTTGTTCGGCACCGCGCCGGTGACGATCTACAGCGTCCCCAAGGGCGACTACATCGTCGAGGCCGTCGATGCGAGCGGCAAGTCGATCCCCAAGCCAGTAAGCGTCTCCGAGGGTGAAGAGAGCACCGTCGATTTCGGCACCAAGGTGGCCAGGGGTCAGGGGGCCGCGGCCGACAGCGGCGGCGGCGGCGAGATGACGCCGTTCCGGAAGAACCTCATGATCGGCTTCCTGGTCGGCGCCGGCGTGGGGCTCGCGCTCGGCGCCACCTTCGGCATCCTCGATATCGAGGCGGAGAACGACTACCAGAACACCCCCCGGTCCGATCAGGCCAAGCTCGACTCGCTCCAGACCAGCGGGCAGCGGGACGCGGACATCGCCGACGTGGGCTGGGTCGTGGCGGCGGTGGGCCTCGTCGGCGCCGCCGTCTGCGCGGTTCCGCTCATCTTCGGCGGCAGCGAGAAGCCCGCCGCCGGCCCCGCGCCGGGCGCGCCCTCCGCCATGTTCACGCCGGTGGTCGGCCCCCACATGACGGGCGGCGCCTTCACGATGAGATTCTGATAGCCCGGCCGGCGGCGCGCGCGCGTGGCTGGGTTTGCCCAGCCCACCGTCCCCTATTTGCCGAGCTTGGCGGTGTCGATGACGCGGGTTCCGGCGGGCGGGGTGAAGTGGAACTCCGAGTCGGGAACGCGCGTGTTGGTCTTGATGTCCGCGAACGTCAGGTCGTTCAGGTTCCCTTGCCCGTCGGTGATGACGCTCTCGCGGACATCGAAGCTCTTGGGATCGACGACGAAGAGGATGTTCTTCACCTGCGGCTCGGCCACCTTGGGTGACAGCGACAAGAGGTAGTCGCCCGGCATGCCGTAAGGGCTCTTGGCGAGCGCCGTGATGTCGAACTGCGAGGCCAGCTTTCCCTTGCCGGTGAGAAACGCCAGCGCCGCCGGCAGCTGCGAGGACTTGAGCTCCTGCTTGAAGGCCTGCTGATCGTCTGGCTCGTAGAGCCAGAGCACGCCGCCGTCGCTCACGTAGCTGGCCTTCTCGGGCTTGTCGTAGTCCCAGCGCATCCGCCCCGGCTTCTTGAACATCACGCTGCCGGCCGAGTTGGTCTTGCGCCCCATCGCCACGCTGGTCAGCGTCTGCGTGAAACGGGCGCGAAAGTCGGTCGCCGCGTCGTACCGCTTCTGGACCTTCTCGACGACGGCCTTCACCTCGAGCCGCGGCTCCGCCGCTGGTGTGGCGGCCAGCAGCGCGTAGGCGAGGACAGTGGTCAGCATCGCCGCGATCCTAGCCGAGCGGGCACCCCGGCGCGATCTCGTTCGCTGCCTGAACCGATTGGGTCACGATTCCTGTCCGAGACGCGAACTCAACCGCCGGCGGCCAGGTATTCGCCTTGCGGCGCCAGCACGTCGCGCGGCTTGGCGCCGTTGGTCGGGCCGACGATCCCGTCGCGCTCCATCTGCTCCACCATGCGCGCGGCGCGGTTGTAGCCGATCTGCAGCCGCCGCTGGATGTAGGAGACCGAGGCCTGGCGCGTGTCGCAGACGATGGCCACCGCCTGATCGTAGAGCTCGTCGTTGAAGCGCTCGGCCGGCGCGCCCCCCTCTTCCCCCTCCTCGTCGCGCGGCTTGAGGATGTCCATGTCGTAGACCGGCTTGGCCTGCTTCTTGAGGAAGTCGACCACCCGATGCACCTCGTCGTCGGAGAGAAACGCGCCGTGGACCCGGCGCAGCTTGGTTCCGCGATCGGAGAACAGCATGTCGCCGTTGCCGAGCAGGGTGTCGGCGCCCGCCTGGTCGAGGATGGTGCGCGAGTCGATCCGCGACGCCACCTGCAGCGCGATCCGGCTGGGGAAGTTGGCCTTGATGAGGCCGGTGATGACGTCGACCGACGGCCGCTGCGTGGCGAGGATGAGGTGCAGCCCGGCCGCGCGCGCCTTCTGGGCCAGGCGCGCCACGCTGGTCTCGACGTCCTTGGGCGCCACCATCATGAGGTCTGCGAACTCGTCGATGACGATGACGATGTAGGGGAGCTTGGTCGGCTTCTCCGCGGTCGCAACCGCCTCGGCCTTGGCCTGCACCGCGGCCGCCGCGTCCGAGAGATCCTCGTCGGTCGGCGCCTCGTAGCTGACGATGCCGCCATTGTCGCCGTCCGCCCCCTCGGCCACGGTGATCTCCGCGTCGGCGTCGAGATCGACCTCCTGCTCCGTCCCGTCGGGGCCGGCGAGCACGACGCGGATCTTTTTCTGCTTCGCCGACGCTTCGGGCGCTGGGGCGCTCTTGCTGGCGTCGTTGTCGATCCTGGCGTTGTAGCTGGAGATGTCGCGCACGCCGGTCTTGGCCAAGAGCTCGTAGCGCCGCTCCATCTCGTCGACGGCCCAGCGCAGCGCCAGGTTGGCCTTCTTGGGATCGGTCACCACCGGCAAGAGCAGGTGGGGGATCCCTTCATAAATGGAGAGCTCCAGCATCTTGGGGTCGACCATGATGAAGCGCACCTCTTCGGGCGAGGCGTTGTAGAGCATGCTGGTGATCATCCCGTTGACCGCCACCGACTTGCCGGAGCCCGTCGTCCCGGCGACCAGGAGATGCGGCATCTTGGCCAGGTTCACGCTGACCGGCGCCCCCTTGATGTCCTTGCCCAGCGCCACCTGCAGCTTCGACGCCGCGCCGGTGAAGCAGCTGTCCTGCAGGATCTCCTTGAGGTAGACGGTCTCGCGCGCCAGGTTCGGCACCTCGACGCCGACCACCGCCTTGCCGGGGATGGGGGCGACGATGCGGACCGCCTGCGCCTCCAGCGCCATCGCCAGGTCCTTTTCCAGATTGGCGATCTTGCCGGTGCGCGTGCCGGGCGCGGGCGCGAACTCATACATGGTGACGACGGGACCCATGTGGATCTCTTTCACCTTGCCGCGCACCCCGTAGTTGGACATCGCCTGCTCGAGCCGCTCGGCCATGTCGTAGAGCTGCTGCTTGTCCATGTCGTGGGCGGGCGGCGGGACGTACTCCAGAAGGTCGATGGTCGGCAGCTGGAACGCGCCGTCGGAGAGCTTGATGAAACCCATCTTCTCCTCGGGCGTCTTGGTCGCCTCGTCGGCGTCGGCCTCCGCCTCGATCGCCTCTTGGCGCATCCGCGCCAGGGACGCCGGTTCGACGATGATCGGCGCGTCCGGCGGCGGCGCCGGGGCCACGGCCGTCACCTCCGTCGCGGGCTCCTCCGCGTCGGCCTCCTCGGGCGCCATTCGCTCCACGGCCGCGACCTCGGCCACGATGGCGGCCATCGCGGCGCGCTCCTCGTCGACCTCGTCGGTCACCTTGCGCGAAGCCCCGACGCGGATCCCCTCGCTCTCCTGCGCCTCCATCGCGGCCGGCACCGGCTCCGGCTCCCTCGCGGCCTCGAGCGCCGGCGCGCGCACGGGCTCGACGATGGCGATCTCTTGCTCGTCGGTCTCGAGCTCGCGATCGGGCTCCGCGTGGCGCTCGCCGGTGTCGTCCTTCTCCGGGAAGGCGGCCCGCGCGGTTCGCCAGCTGGCGAGCGCGCCCACCACCAGCGCGCGCCGCACCTGCCGCCCGGCCCAGGCGAGCACCACCAGCGCCTCCTGCAGGCTGATCTCGGTGACCAGCAAGATTCCGACCACCATCATCGTCGCCGCGGCCAACGCCGCGCCGCCCGCGCCGATGAAGCTGGCGCCGACCTCGCCCAGCCACTGACCGAGCAGACCGCCCGGACCGTGCGAGAGGACGTCGCTGTCAGCGAACGGCAGGTGGAGCAACACGGAGATCGCGCCGAGCAGCAGGAGCGCACCGCCCCCTTCGCGCACGCCGTCGACAACGGGCCGCGCGCGGAAGCAACGGACCGCCATCACGCCCATGGCGGCGATCACCAGATAGGCGCCGAGCCCGAACAGCGCGTAGACGCCCGAGGCGATCGCGGCGCCGCCGGGTCCCATCAGCGGATCGCCGCCCCGCTGCATCGACACCAGCGAGCTCAGGGCGAACAGGCCGCCGGCGAGCAACAGGATGCCGCTGATCTCGCGGCGACGGTTTTGACGGTTCCCCCTGGGGGCGGATTCAGAGGAAGCGGTCTTTGCGCTGGCCATCGTGGTCCTCGTAGTCAGAGGTGGGCTTACGCCTACATCTGACTACTCAGACCGACAGTAGGTCAAATTTTCTGGCGATCTCGCTGCGCCAAGGTCTGGACCAGCCCCCGTCTCGTTCGGCGGGCGTCCTGACAATAGGCAATAATAACCGCGTATTACGGCTTCGCCGGCCATCCAGCCGGCCTTCTACTTGGCGAGCGTGATGGTGACCGTCTTCGCGCCGGGAGTGACCGTCACGCTCTGCGTGGAGCTGCTGTAGCTCCCGCCCGCCACGCTGGCCACGCCGGCGCTGGCCAAGGTCGGGAGATCGACGGTGATAGCGCCGTTCGGCAGCGAGCCGCAGAGGGTGACGGTGATGACCCGCGGCGACGCCGAGCCGGTGCTGATGGTGACGCCGTAAGTGTTGCGCGCGCAGCTCGTCATGCTGAACGAACCGGTCAGGTTCTGGACCGAGATCGTCTGCCCGGAGGCCAGCCAGGCGTCGGGGACGCCGCGGCCGATGTGCAGCGTCCGCGCGAAGGTGAACGAGCTGCCGCTCGCAGTGGCCGAGAAGCCCTCCGCGGCCAGCGAGTCGATGAGGGCGAGGCTCTGGGCCGCCAGCGTCCAGGCGTAGGGGCTGGCGCCGAAATAGAAGTCGGGGTGGCTGCCGGCCCACGGATCGCTGCTGACGGGCGGGCTGCCGTTGCACTCCCACCAGGAGTACGGACCCGCGGTGGTCGTCTCGATCTGCCAGGCGTAGCTGGTGAGCGGCAGCGTCCGGTACTTGGTGCCGTAGAGCCCCCCTTGGGCGTACCCGGTGTTGTTCGCGGTGCTGTAGTTCAGGCTCGCCGTCGCCGAGTAGCCACCCATGGTCGGGAACGGCAGCACGCCGTTGAGGCGCTGGTAGCCCCAGTCGTACACGCCGTCCGACTGGGCGGCGTCGCCCAGGATCCCGGTGAGCGGCGCGCCCATCAAGTACGAATCCCAGGCGTTCTCGCCGACGTAGACCATCGAGGCCCAGTTGGCATCCCCGGAGTTGCCGCAGCGGTCGCCCGTCGGCGGATTGCCCGCGTTCGACGGCACGGTGACCTCGCACGGCAGGTGCGAGAAGTTGTTCGCCGACTCGTTGGCCTGGATGCCGGTGTTGGTGCCGGCGACGAGCGACGTCATCGTCGTGTTGGCCCAGGTCGCCTCGGTCGCGTTGCCGATCGTGGTCGCGATGTACTTGTACGCGGCCAACCCGACGAGCGCCGAGTAGTCGTCGAACACCCAGGTCCCCTGCGAGTCGTTGTCGTTGGACGATTGGAGATACCCCTTGGTCAGCATCCCGGGGATCTGGTGCATCTGGGTGTAAATGCTCGGGCCCCAGCTGCTCGTGGAGCTGGCGTCATCGTGGAAGTACTGCGAGACGAAGCTGGTGTCGCCGGTCTTGGCCAGGTAGATCGCCCAGGCCCACGGCGTCCGCCACAGGCCGTCCCAGTACCAGTTGGCGCCGTTCGACGGGAAGTTGGAGACCTCGCTCACGCGCCCGGCCAACAGCAAGTTCTGCGCGTCCTGCAGGTCGCCGAGGACGAAGCGGTTGGCCAGGATGTTCGGCAGGTCGTGGTTCAGCAGCCAGGCGTAGTTGTTGGCGCCGCTGAACGGCGCCTTGCCGACCTGGACGATGCGCGTGTAGACGAAGTTGGCCTTGAAGGCGCTTTCGAGCTCGGTCCCCGGGTTCGAGAGGTTCGACTGCGGGATGGTGACGTTCGGCAGCGACAGCACCGGGATCGCCGCCAGCCGCCCGTTCCAGTAGGAGGTCATGTGGGCGTACGCCGTGTCGTAGCTCGAGACGGCGCCCGTCAGCGCCGTGCCGGTCGGCAGCGCCTGCCCCGAGCCGAAGTCGTCGACCGCGACCACGTAGTCGTGCGTCGCGCTCTGCCCGGCCGCCACCGTCAACGCGGTGGTGGTCAGCTCGACCAGGCCGGTCGAGGGCTGGGGATCGATGCTCATCGACGAGCTCGAGGTGTTGGTCAGCGTGACGCGGCTGTACACCACGCCGAACGTGTGGCCGCCGATCGTCGCCTGGTCCTCGAAATTCGTGATGACGACCTTCACGTTGTTGCGCGTGAGCGACGTCGTCATGGCGGGCAGGTAGTTCTGGTCCATCGTCCAGCTGACGCTGCCCGCCGCCGGCTTGCTGCCGCTGCTGGCGATCCCGAAGCTGTACATCGCGCCGCAGACCGTGGTCCCCACGTAGGTCGACTTGCCGTAGGCGATCTTGTAGGTGCTGGTCCCCACCCCGCGCGCGAAAAAAGCCCCGCTCGAATAGGCGAAGACAGGCCAGTAGTTCCCCTCCCAGCCGATGGCGGTGACGTTGTCGCCCCAGCCGGCGGGATCGGTCGAGACCGGGAAGTTCGTCCCCCAGGACTGCGGGAGCGAGTTGTTCTTGCACGCGTTGTGCGGCAGGTTGGGAACGGCCTGCAACGCGCCCGTCACCGCGCAGGTGCCCGGCGCGGGGTTCGAGCCGCAGGCGAGGGCGCTGCTCCCGCCCGTGCCCGTCGCCCCGCCCGTGCCGGTGGCCCCGCCCGACCCGGTCGCGCCGCCGCTGCCGGTCGACCCGCCGCTGCCAGCCGCGCCGCCGCTGCCGGTCGTCCCGCCCGAGCCGGTCGCGCCACCTGCGCCCGTGACCCCGCCCGAGCCGGTGGTCCCGCCGGTGCCGCCGTTGCCGCCGCTGCCGGTCGATCCACCGCTGCCGCCGCTGCCGCCGCTGCCGGTCGTCCCACCCGTGCTGGTCGTTCCGCCGCTGCTCCCCCCCTTTGCCCCGCCGGAGCCCGAGCCGGCGCTGCCCGGCGACCCGCCGGAGCCGTTACTGCCGCCGCCCCCCCCGGTCGTCGAGCTCCCCGAGTTGCCGCACCCGAGGGCGGCTGCGGTCAGCACCGACCAGAACAAGAAGACGGTGGTGCGCCCCCGGAAACGGCCGCTCTGGCTGGACCTCATACCCGCATATGTTCCTGCGGGGGAGCCCCGCGGCTCAGCGAAGCGGCATGATCAGAACCGTGATCTCGCCCGCGTCCACCCTCCCGCCCGCCGCGCCTCCATTCTCGAACCGTCAGCCCCGAGCTCGGTCCACTGACACCGCCGCCGCCGGATAGCGCGCCTTTCTCGGCTCGAGAAAGTACGCGCGAATGGCGCGGTCCGCCGGCGCCTCAAAATACAGGTAGCAGAGCCGAGCCATCCCAAACAGCGCGGCCAATGAAAGCGAGGCCAGACTCCCTGCGAACGGAGCCGCGTGACGATCGGGATGGACAGGAAGAAGACGAAATAGATCATGAGCTCGATCGAAACCGACCAGATCGGATTGTTGTTTGAAAACCCTTTCTCCCAGCCCCCAGCGCCCGCGAAAACGAGGTTGAGGCCAAAATGACATAGGTCATCAATGCCGCAATCTGAATGTGTCCAAACGCGTGCGGCTGAAGGTTCGTGTGCCTGCCACCGTCAGCAGCGTCACGAGGTGCAATGGATAGAGGCGCGCCAACCGAGCGACGAAGAGCTGTTTGGCCGCCCGCGCTTCCCTGACTTTGGCGGACATTACCAAAGTCGACGAGGCAAGTCAGGACGGATGGCGGCCGGCGGCCGGCCCATCGGACGTCATCTCCACCACCGCGCCGCCCGAATCGGTGAACGCGTCGTCGATGGCTAGCTCCTCGGAGGTCGCGTGCGCGTCGGCCGGGGCCGGCGGCTCGAGCGGCTGCCTGGCCCAGTGGGAGAAGACCGCCTCCGCGGTGGCGCGGGTCATTCCAGGGACGGCCGCCAGCTCGTCGACGGACGCCTCGCGGACGCGTTTGATGCTGCCGAAGTGGCGAAGGAGCTGACGCTGGCGGCCGGGGCCGATGCCGGGGATATCGGAGAGGGCGGAGCGGAGCGTCAGCCTCCGGCGGCGGTTGCGGTGGAAGCTGATGGCGAAGCGGTGGGCCTCGTCGCGAAGCTGCTGCAGGATGAACATCTCGGCGCTGTTGTTGCGGATCGGGATGGCGTCCTTGGCGTGGGGGAGAAACACGCGATCGGGCTTCGTCGCGGCGCCTGCGTCGCGCGCGCCCCTCTTGGCCGGCGCGGGCGCGGGCGGCCCGGGCACGGGCGGCTCGGCCGCGGGCGACTCGGCCGGCGGCGGCGGCGCCTCGGCCGCGGGCGCAGAGCTCTCGGCCGCGCGCTGGGGCAGCCCCTCCTCGAGCCCTTCTTGGAGTCCTTCCTCGAGCCCTTCTTGGAGTCCTTCCTCGAGCCCTTCTTGGAGTCCTTCTTGGAGCGCCACGTCGCGCTCCTTGGCCAGCGCGACGATCGGCAGCCCGACACCGGGGCGGGTGTCGATCCCGACGTCGCGCGCGGCGGCGAGCGCCATCGCCAGCTGCCCTTTGCCGCCGTCGACGACGATGAGGTCGGGCAGCTTCCAGGTTCCGGCGTCCTGGCCCCCCTCGCGCGCCCGCCGGAAGCGGCGAGAGAGGACCTCGTACATCGAGGCGAAATCGTCGTTGTGGCGGCCGCCGCCCGCCGCGCCCGGGGCGCGGACCTTGTAGGTCCGGTAGCGGCTCTTGTCGGGTCGGCCGTCGACGAACACCACCATCGAGGCGACGGTGGCGAACCCCTGCAGGTGCGAGACGTCGTAACACTCGATGACCCGCGGCAGGCGCTGCAGCTTGAGGCGCCGCTGCAGCTTGCCGAGCGCGAGCTCCACGTCAGCCCGCGCGTTGCGCCGGGTGGCGAAGCTCGAGGCCGCGTTCTTGTTGGCCAGCTCGACGAGCTTCTTGCGGTCGCCCCGCTGCGGGACCAGCACCTCCACCTTCTTGTGGCGCCCGGGCAGTGCCGCCCGCCGCTCGTCGAGCCATTCGGCCTTCAACGCCGCGTCTTCGATCTCCAGCGGCAGCAGGACCTCGTCGGGCGGCGGCGCGCCCAGGTCGTAGTAGAGACCGACGAACGAGGAGATGAGCTCGGCGTCGGGGAACTCCTGGTTGGTGAAGGAGAACGTGCGGCTGCCGTTCAGCTGGCCGTCGCGGATCGACATCACCGCGATCTCCAGCGCGATCCCCTGCCGGTGGTAGCCGATGACGTCCTGGTCGACGAAGTCGCTGGAGACCACCCGCTGCTTCTCCAGCGTCACCTCCAGCGCCTTGATCTGATCGCGGATCTCGGCGGCCACCTCGAACTCCGTGCGCGCCGCCGCGTCGCGCATGCGCCCCCGCAGCCGGTCGAGCAGCTCGTCGCTCTTGCCGTCGAGAAAGAGCCGC
>Ga0134128_10010598_pt1 | contig 11041 bp, 10 predicted proteins | sample KB31754_FD_96462 | JGI IMG/M metagenome (GOLD analysis project Ga0134128, IMG submission 96462) | Terrestrial soil microbial communities with excess Nitrogen fertilizer from Kellogg Biological Station, Michigan, USA - KB3-175-4 | ecosystem: Environmental > Terrestrial > Soil > Unclassified ...
CGCCTCGACCTTCTTCGCCGTCTCGCGCTCGGCGCGCGCCTGCTGCGCCTTGAGTACGTCGGGCGCCGCGCGCAGCTTGCCGCGCAGCCACTCGACCACGCGCAGCGTGGCCTGTCCGGTCCAATCCATCAGCTTGAACCAGGACAGTCCGGTGGCCAGCGTCACCGCCACCAGGAACAGCGCCAGCAGCAGCAGCGGGGCGCCCTTCTCGCCGAACGCGGCAAGCAGGCCATGCGCCACCGCGCTGCCGATCACGCCGCCGGCGCCTTGCGGCTCCATCGTGCTCTGCCGGAAGTTCAACCAGCACAGGCCCGGCGCGGTGATGAAGAAGAACACCGCGCCGATCAGGCGCAGCGAGGATTCCCAGGGGTGCACCGGCTGCACGCCGCGCTGGCGCAGCACCTGCACGCCCAGCAGCAGCAGCAGCAGCGGGAAGAAATACGCCACGCCACCGAACAGGTAGCGCAACAGATCGGCGACATAGGCGCCCACCGTGCCGCCCAGGTTGTGCACGTGCGCCGTCGCGCCGACATGCGACCAGCTCGGGTCCTGGGCGTCGTAGCTGAACAGGCAGACCAGCAGGTACAGCGCCAGCGGCAGCAGCACCAGGGCACCCGCTTCGCGCAGGCGCCGCTTCAGCTCGTCGCTGAGCGGGGTGCGTTCCTTTTTCTGTTTGACGTTTGCGCTGCGCGCCACCGGGACGGGCTTCCTTGGATTGCGAATTCCCGGCAAGTCTACACAGGGAATCCCGAAAAACCGCCCTCCTGGCGATTTTCGAGTCGGCATGCCCGTGCCGCCTCGGCCGATCAGGCACTTGCGCGCCGCCGCGGCGGCCCCTGCGACCAACGCATCCCTTGAATCGGCCGCCCGCCTTCCCCATCCTTGCTGGCCTGCATCCCCGTCCGCCACGGCGATGCAACCTTCGCGGCGGCCGTGGCGAATAGCCACGCAAGCCGCCGGCCACCCAAGGAACCTACGCATGACCGCCACGCCCAAGCACACCCGCCTGCTGATCCTCGGCTCCGGCCCCGCCGGCTACACCGCTGCGGTGTACGCCGCGCGCGCCAACCTGAAGCCGACCATGATCACCGGCCTGCAGCAGGGCGGCCAGCTGATGACCACCACCGACGTGGACAACTGGCCCGGCGACGTGGAGGGCCTGCAGGGTCCGGCGCTGATGCAGCGCATGGCCGAGCACGCCGAGCGCTTCCACACCGAGATGATCTTCGACCACATCCACACGGCGGACCTGAAGCAGCGCCCGTTCCGGCTCAAGGGCGACTCCGGCGAATACACCGCCGACGCGCTGATCGTCTCCACCGGCGCGACCGCGAAGTACCTCGGCATCGCCAGCGAGGAGAAGTTCAAGGGCAAGGGCGTGTCCGCCTGCGCCACCTGCGACGGCTTCTTCTTCCGCGAGCAGGAAGTGGTGGTGATCGGCGGCGGCAACACCGCGGTGGAGGAAGCGCTGTACCTCGCCAACATCTGCAGCAAGGTCACCCTGGTGCATCGCCGCGACAAGCTGCGCGCCGAGAAGATCATGCAGGACAAGCTGTTCGAGAAGGCCGCCGCCGGCAAGATCGAGCTGGTGTGGAACCACACCGTGGACGAGGTGCTGGGCGACGATTCCGGCGTCACCGGCGTGCGCGTGAAGGACGTCAACTCCGGCGCCACCCGCGACATCGCCGCCACCGGCTTCTTCGTGGCGATCGGCCACACGCCGAACACCGGCATCTTCGAGGGCCAGCTGGAGATGCACGACGGCTACATCAGGATCCACAGCGGCCAGAGCGGCATGGCCACGATGACCTCGGTGCCGGGCGTGTTCGCCGCCGGCGACGTGGCCGACCACGTCTACCGCCAGGCGATCACCTCGGCCGGCTTCGGCTGCATGGCCGCGCTGGACGCCGAGCGCTGGCTGGACCAGCAGAAAACGGTGGGGTGACGCGCCCCTGCATGTACGAGCCCGCTGGCGGGCGATGCTTTTGTTTCGAATCGCATCAGGACAAGAGCATCGCCCACCAGCGGGCTCCTACGGTAAGCGCCACGCCATGCACGACATCCGCTTCCACGCTGCCATCGCCGAGCTGCCAGCCGCGGAATGGAACGCCTTGCGTGCCGAATCGAATCCTTTCGTGTCGTACGCCTTCCTGCAAGCGCTGGAAGACGGCGGCTGCATCCGTCCCGCCTGGGGCTGGCAGGCGCACCACCTCGGCCTGTACGAACACGGCCGTCTGATCGCCGCCGCGCCGCTCTACCTCAAGGGCAACTCGCACGGCGAGTTCGTGTTCGACTGGAGCTGGGCCGCGGCCTGGGAGCGCGCCGGTGGCGACTACTACCCCAAGCTGCTGTGCGGCGTGCCCTACTCGCCGATCCCCGGCCCGCGTCTGCTCGCCCGCGGCGACGCCGCGCTGCAGCGCGCGCTGGTCGTGGCGATGCGCCGCGAGGCGGAGCGCCTGAACCTGTCCTCGGTGCATGCGAACTTCCTGCGCGACGACGAAGCCGTCGCGTTCGGCGCGGACTGGCTGGAACGCTCCGATGTGCAGTTCCACTGGCACAACCGGCATTGGCGCGACTTCGACGACTTCCTCGCCGCGCTCAACCACAAGAAGCGCGCGAACATCCGCCACGAACGTTCCCGCGTCGCCACCAGCGGGCTGCGTGTGGAATGGCGCGGCGGCGACACGCTGGACGCGGCCGAATGGGACGCGGTGCACGCGCTCTACCTCGCCACCTTCGATGCCAAGGGCAACCACGCCGCGCTCACCGCGGCGTTCTTCCACCGGCTCGGCACCCTGGGCGGCCTGGCGCAGCTGGCGCTCGCGCACGACGCGGACGGCATCGCGGCGATGGCGCTGTTCCTCGAAGGCGACGGCGTGCTGTACGGTCGCTACTGGGGCAGCCGCGTCGAGCTGCCCGGCCTGCATTTCGAGCTGTGCTACTACCGCGGCATCGAGCACGCCATCGCGCAAGGATTGCAGCGCTTCGAACCCGGTGCGCAAGGCGAGCACAAGCTGGCGCGCGGTTTCCTGCCCGTGCGCACGCAATCGCGGCATCTGCTGCTGCACGAGGGCTTCCGCGCCGCCGTGCGCGAGGCGCTGCGGCACGAAGCCGAATCGATGGACGACTACGCGCAGGAACTGCTCGCACACAGCCCATATGCGCAAGGCGGTGCGCGATGATCCGGCTGCCCGAGCTCGACCCCGCCGCCCCCGAACGCTTCCCCGATCCGCGCACGGCCTTGCACGAGCCGAACGGCCTGCTCGCGCTCGGCGGCGACCTCACGCCCGCGCGGCTGCTCGCCGCCTACGGCCACGGCATCTTCCCGTGGTATGGCGAGGAGGAACCGATCTTGTGGTGGTCGCCCGACCCGCGTTGCGTGTTCCGCACCGGGGCGCTGCGCATCAACCGCAGCCTGCGCCGGCAGCTGCGCGGCAAGAATTGGCGTGTGAGCGTGGATCGCGCATTCGAAGCCGTGATCCACGCCTGCGCCGCGCCGCGCGACGGCCACGCCGGCACCTGGATCCTGCCCGGGATGATCGATGCCTACGTCGCACTGCACCGGCTCGGCCACGCGCACAGTGTCGAGGTATGGGACGGCGCGCGACTGGTGGGCGGCGTCTACGGCCTGGCCGTCGGCCAGCTGTTCTGCGGCGAATCGATGTTCAGCGCCGAGAGCGGCGGCTCCAAGCTCGCGCTGATGGCGCTGGCCGAGCTGCTGCGGCAATGGGGCTGGCCGTTGATCGACGCGCAGGTGGCGAACGCGCACACCCTGGGCCTGGGCGCGGAGGAGATCCCGCGCGAACACTATCTGGACGAAGCGGCGCGGCTCGTCGCGCTGCCTGGCCGTGTGGGTGGCTGGACCGACGCCGCAACGCTGCCGCTCCAGCCGGACGAAGCTCAGGCAACCGGCTGAACTGGCGTCACCTCCGGCGCCACCGCCTGTTTCAGTGCCGCGTAATGGGCAAGGAACAACTCGACCAGCCGCGGGTCGAGCTGGCTGCCGGCGACCTCGCGCAGGTATGCGAGCACGCGATCCTCCGGCCACGCCGGTTTGTAGACGCGCTCGGTGATCAGCGCATCCCACACGTCGACCACGCTGAAGATGCGCGCGGCCAGCGGAATCTCTTCGCCGCGCAGGCCCTGCGGATAGCCGCCGCCGTCCCAGCGCTCGTGGTGACCGTACGGCACCGCGCTGGAGCCGCGCAGGAAATCCACTTGTTGCAGCAGCTCGTGGCCGATCCGCGGATGCTGGCGCATCAGCGCAAGCTCGCCCTCGTCCAACGGTCCGGGCTTGGTGAGGATGGTGTCGGGCAACGCCAGCTTGCCGATGTCGTGCAGCAGCGCGCCCAGCCGCAGCTCGTCCAGGGCGCGGCCGCGCACCCCATCCAGCCGCGCCAGTTCCGTGGCCATGCGCGCCACCCGTTCGGAGTGGTGACCGGTTTCCTGGTGGCGCACGTCCATCGCCGTCACCAGCACGCGCAAGGCCTGCTCGCGCCCCAGGCGCAGGCGGCGGTTGCCCTGCTGCAGGCGTTGCACGTCCTTCCGGATCATCCAGTACAGCATCGCGCCAGTGGCCAGCACGAAGGTCCAGCCCTTCAGCGTCTGCAACTCCATGCGCAGGCTCGCATCCGGCACCAGCGCGCCCAACGCGCGGTCGGAGCACCAGATCCAGATCGCGGCAACGAGCACGTACATGCCCGCGATACGCAGTGGCGGACTCATCCGCATGCAACGATTCCCCTGGTCCTGCCGTGAAAGGTATTCCGACATGCCCCGCCCCGACCGTCGAGGCGCGATCGCCGATCCTGCGATGGGCGTCTCAACCGTCGTCCACCGCTGCCTCGCCGGATTCGCGCCACCGCAGGCGCCGCCGGTTCAGGCTTTGCGCACGAACTCCGACTTCAGCTTCATCGGGCCGATGCCTTCGATCCTGCAGTCGATGTCGTGGTCGCCTTCCACCAAGCGGATGTTCTTGACCTTGGTGCCGACCTTGACCACGAGGGAACAGCCTTTGACCTTGAGATCCTTGATCACCGTGACGCTGTCGCCGTCGGCCAGCCGGTTGCCGTTGGCGTCCTTCACCACCAGCTCGTCGCCCTCGGCGACGGCTGCCGCTTCGCTCGACCACTCGTGCGCGCACTCGGGGCAGACCAGCAGGCCGCCGTCCTCGTAGGTGTAGGCGGAGTTGCACATCGGGCAATGCGGCAGGTCGCTCATGCTCGGTTCCAGCGTGTCGTTTTCTGAAGTGAGGCGCGCCGCGATCAACCGGCGCGACTGGCGTATTTGCGCGCCACGTAGTCGTCGAGGATGCCCACGAATTCGCTGGCGATGTGGTCGCCGCGCAGGGTCATCGCCTTCTCGCCGTCGATGAACACCGGCGCCGCCGGCGCCTCGCCGTTGCCGGGCAGCGAGATGCCGATGTTGGCGTGCTTCGACTCGCCCGGCCCGTTCACCACGCAGCCCATCACCGCCAGCGTGAGATTCTCCACGCCGTCGTACTTCACCCGCCACGCCGGCATCTGTGCGCGCACGTGTTCCTGCACGGTCTTGGCCAGCTCCTGGAAGAACTCGCTGGTGGTGCGGCCGCAGCCCGGGCAGGCGGTGACCAGCGGCGTGAACGAGCGCAGGCCCATCGTCTGCAGCAGTTCCTGCGCCACGATCACCTCGCCGGTGCGCGATGCACCCGGTTCCGGCGTGAGCGAGATGCGGATGGTGTCGCCGATGCCTTCCTGCAGCAGCACGGCGAGCGCCGCGCTCGACGCGGTGATGCCCTTGGAACCCATGCCCGCCTCGGTGAGGCCGAGATGCAACGCGTAGTCGCAACGCGCGGCGATGTCGCGGTACACCGCGATCAGCTCCTGCACGCCGGACACCTTGCACGACAGGATGATGCGCTCGCGCGGCAGGCCGATCTTCTCGGCCAGCACGGCCGAATCCAGCGCCGAGCGGATCAGCGCCTCGCGCGCCACATGGCCGGCGTCCCACGGCTCGGCGCGCGCGTGGTTCTCGTCCATCAGGGTGGCGACCATCGCCTGGTCGAGCGAGCCCCAATTGGCGCCGATGCGTACCGGCTTGCCGTACTGGATCGCCTTCTCGATGATCGCGCCGAACTGCGCGTCCTTCTTCTTGCCGAAGCCCACGTTGCCGGGATTGATGCGGTACTTCGCCAGCGCCTCGGCACAGGCCGGCTCCTGTTCCAGCAACTGGTGGCCGTTGTAGTGGAAGTCGCCGATGATCGGCACGTCCACGCCCATCATCGCCAGCCGCTCGGCGATGCGCGGCACCGCCGCCGCCGCCGCCGGCGTGTTCACCGTGATGCGCACCAACTCGGAACCGGCGCGGGCCAGCTCGGCGATCTGCTTCGCGGTGCTGACCGGGTCCTCGGTGTCGGTGTTCGTCATCGACTGCACCACGATGGGTGCGCCGCCGCCCACCGTCACCTTGCCGATCTGCACGCCGACGCTGGGACGACGCGCCATCGGCTCGGCCGTACGCGGTTTCGGGGTAGAGGATTCGTTCATGCAGGCAACCGGAGAAGATTCCGCCGCTCCACGTCGCGGCGCAGGCGACAAGCATAGCGGAACGCCCATGACCGCACGGCGAAACCGGATCGCCCGACATGGCACACTCCCGCCATGCCCGCGACTTCGCCATTGTCGTCTCCCGCCACCCGCTTGCTGGCCGAACAGGCGCTGAGCCGCAGCGCGGGCGCGCCGCTGCTGGGCGGCAATGCGGTCGAACTGCTGATCGATGCCGAAGCGCATTACGCGGCGTGGCTGGCCGCGATCCGCGGTGCGCAGCGCTGCGTGCTGCTGGAGAACTACATCATCCGCGACGACCGGGTCGGCCGCGCGTTCCGCGATGCGCTGGCCGAGCGCGCGCGCTCCGGCGTGTTCGTGGCCGTGGTGGCCGACTGGATGGGCTGCCTCGGCCAGTCCGGCCGCACGTTCTGGCAGCCGCTGCGCGCGGCCGGCGGCCAGGTGCGCATCTTCAATCCGCCGCAATTGGGCCAGCCGTTCGGCTGGATCAGCCGCGACCATCGCAAGCTGCTGGTGGTGGACGGAACGCACGGTTCCCTCACCGGCGTGTGCATCAGCGCGAAGTGGCTGGGCGACGCGCGGCGCGGCGTGCCGCCATGGCGCGACACCGGCGTGGCGCTGCACGGGCCGGTAGTGGCCGAGATGCAGGCGGCGTTCGCGCAGAGCTGGGCCGAGACCGGCAGCGAGCTGCCGGAACTGCCATCAGTGGAGATCGCGGCAGGCAAGGTGGCGCTGCGCCTGATCGCCACCCAGCCGTCCAGTGCCGGCATCTATCGGCTCGACCAGATGATCGCCGCGCTGGCACGCAAGACGCTGTGGCTCACCGACGCCTACTTCGTGGGCACCGCACCCTACGTGCAGGCACTGACGGCCGCCGCGCGCGACGGCGTGGACGTGCGCCTGCTGGTGCCGGGCACCAGCGACATTCCCATGGTGGCCAGCCTGTCGCGCTCGGGCTACCGGCCGCTGCTGCAGGCCGGCATCCGCGTGTTCGAGTGGAACGGCTCGATGCTGCACGCCAAGACCGCGGTGGCCGACGGCCAGTGGGCGCGGGTGGGTTCGTCCAACCTCAACCTCGCCAGCTGGCTGAGCAACCGCGAGATCGACGTGGCGATCGAGGACGCCGGCTTCGCCGCGCAACTCGCCGCGCAGTACGAACAGGACCTCTGCCACGCCACCGAGATCGTGCTGAGCCCGCGCCGGCATCGCCGCGACAAGCTGCGCGGCGCCAGCGAACGACCGCCACGCGCGCATCACGACGGCGGCAGTTCCAGCCGCGCCGCCACCGGTGCGGTCCGCCTCGCCAACCGCATGGGCGCGGCACTGATCGACCAGCGCGTGCTGGGTCGCGCCGACGCCGGCCCGCTGGCGCTGGGCGCGCTGGCCCTGCTGCTGCTCGCCGTGGTGGCCTGGCGGTGGCCGCCCGTGCTGGCCTGGCCGCTGGGCATGATCTGCGCGTGGCTGGCGCTGAACCTGGCCATCCGCGCCTGGCGCGAGCGGCGCCGCAAACCGGATGACGCGGCGGACTGAGCCGCAGCGGCCCACATATCAGGCATCACCTGCACAACGTTCGCCAAACCACTGTTATGCAAGCTTCTGGCGCTTCGGCAAGACGTGCTAGGCTCGCTTTCTCATGCACGCGTCCGACGACCACGCCGCCCCACCCCGCCACATCCTCACGCCCAGCACGCTGAACCGGCTGGTGCGCGGGCTGCTGGAAGACGCACTGCCGCTGGTGTGGATCGAGGGCGAGCTGTCCAACGTGGCGCGGCCCGCCTCGGGACATCTCTACTTCACGCTGAAAGACAGCGGCGCCCAGGTGCGCTGCGCGATGTTCCGCCCGAAAAGCGCCGCGCTGCGCTTCAAGCCCGTGGACGGCATGCAGGTGCTGCTGCGCGCGCGGGTGGGCCTGTACGAACCGCGCGGCGAATTCCAGCTGGTAGCCGAGCAGATGGAACCCGCCGGCGAAGGCGCGCTGCAGCGGGCCTTCGAGCAACTGAAGGCCAAACTCGACGCCGAAGGCCTGTTCGATGCCGCGCGCAAGCGTCCCCTGCCCCGCTACGCGCGGCGCATCGGCGTGATCACCTCGGCCACCGGCGCGGCGATCCGCGACGTGCTGAGCGTGTTGTCGCGCCGCTGGCCACTGGCCGAGGTGGACGTGCTGCCGGTACCGGTGCAGGGCCGCGAGGCGCCGCCTGCCATCGTGGCGATGCTGAAGAAGGCTTCGGCCAGCGCCCGCTACGACGTGCTGCTGCTCACCCGCGGCGGCGGTTCGCTGGAAGACCTGTGGGCGTTCAACGACGAAGCGGTGGCGCGCGCGATCCACGCCTGCGCGGTGCCGGTGGTGAGCGCGGTAGGCCACGAGGTGGACTTCAGCATCGCCGACTTCGTGGCCGACCTGCGTGCGCCCACGCCATCGGCCGCCGCCGAACTTCTCGTGCCCGACGCGCAGACCACGCTGCGGCACCTACGCCAATTGCAGCAGCGCCTCGCCACACTACAGCAGCGCCGGCTGCAGGCGCTGGGCCAGCGCGTCGATCACCTGTTCGCGCGCCTGCAGGCGCAACGTCCGCAGGCACGACTGGTGCGCGACCGCGAGCGCCTCGCCCATCTGCAACACCGCCTGCTCGTGGTGCTGCGCGAGCGCCGGCAACGCGAGCTCGCCAGGCTGGATCGCCTGCATGCACGCCTGCTGGCGCGCCATCCGCAACAACGGCTGGCCCTGCTGCAACGCCAACTCGCCGAGCAGTCGCAGCGCCTGCGCCAGGCCATCGCGCGCCAACTGGAACGCGAACGCCACGCCCTGCAACAAGCCGCCCGCACCCTGCACGCGGTGAGCCCGCTGGCCACGCTGGAGCGCGGCTACGCGATCCTGTTCGATGCCGAGGGCAAGGTGCTGCGCTCCGCGCAGGGCATCGAACCCGGCGCTGCGTTGCGCGCGCGGTTGGTGGACGGGGAGTTGGCGTTACTGGTCGATAAGCGTGAGCGCTCGACTGCAGGCTGAGGGTACAGCTTTCCAGTTGCGTCACTCGTAGCACATCTGTGCTACATTTGCCCCAAGACACCATCCGGGCTCTCGGATGACCACTACAACCATTCGCCTGCCCGACGCCCTGAAATCCCGCATAGCCGCCGCGGCGAAGCGGCTGGGCACGACTCCGCATGGCTTCATTCTCGAGGCCATCGCCGAAAAGGCGGATCTCGCCGAGCATCGCGCCAGTTTCGACGCCGAAGCGGAACAGCGCTACGCCCGCATCGTGGCGAGCGGCGAAACCATTCCGTGGGAAACCATGCGCGGCTATCTGGAAGGCAAGGCCACGGGCAAGGCGACGCGTCGCCCTACCCCGCGCAAGCTGGCCAAATAGCCGTGCCTCGCGTCGAGCTGGCACCCGAGGTCGGCGAGGACTTCGAGCGCATCCTCGATCACCTCGCGTCACATCAGGCTGCGCATATCGAAACCCGCATGCGCGAGATCATCGCGGCAATCGATGTGCTGGAAACCAACCCGCTGATCGGCCGGCCGGCCGACAACGGCAAGCGTGAGCTGGTGATCGGCAAGGGCTCGCATGGCTATGTGGCCCTGTACCGCTACGTGGACAGCCTCGACATCGTGTTCGTGCTGGTCATTCGCGCACAGCAAGAAGCAGGGTTCACGCGCTAGCGCCTGGCTGCACCGGCCACGGCGAATTGCCGCTGCACGTGGACGACGTGTGACATCTGCTCACACGCGCTAAACGCAGCACCGCGCATCCTGCCGCCTTTCCGCGGAGGTCGTGCATGAAAGCTGCATCCTTGTTCGTGAAGGCGCTGGAGGCCGAAGGCGTGCGCTGCATCTTCGGTGTGCCGGGCGAGGAGAATCTCGACCTGGTCGAGGCGTTGCGCGAATCGTCGATCAAGCTGATCGTCACCCGCCACGAACAGGCTGCCGGCTTCATGGCGGCCACCTGGGGCCGACTCACCGGCGAGGCGGGCGTGGCCTTGTCCACGCTGGGGCCGGGCGCGACGAACCTGGTCACCGCGGCGGCCTATGCGCAGCTCGGCGCGATGCCGATGCTGATGATCACCGGGCAGAAACCCATCCGCCTGCACAAGCAGGGTTTGTTCCAGCTGGTGGACGTGGTGGACATGATGCAGCCGCTGACCAAGTACACGCGCCAGTTGGTGTCCGCCGCGACGATCCCGGCGCGGATACGCGAAGCGTTCCGCCGCGCCGAGGAGGAACGCCCCGGCGCCACGCACCTGGAACTGCCCGAGGACATCGCGCGCGACGAGGTGGACGACGCGATCCTGCTGCCCACCGAGTACGCGCGCCGTCCCTCGCCCGACGATGCCGCGCTGGTGCAGGCCGGCGAGGCGATCAGCCAGGCGAGGCATCCGATCCTGATGATCGGCGCGGCGGCGAACCGCCAGCGCACCGCGGTGGCGCTGCGCGCCTTCATCGACAAGCTGGGCATCCCGTTCTTCACCACGCAGATGGGCAAGGGCGTGGTGGACGAGGA
>Ga0134128_10010599_pt1 | contig 11041 bp, 6 predicted proteins | sample KB31754_FD_96462 | JGI IMG/M metagenome (GOLD analysis project Ga0134128, IMG submission 96462) | Terrestrial soil microbial communities with excess Nitrogen fertilizer from Kellogg Biological Station, Michigan, USA - KB3-175-4 | ecosystem: Environmental > Terrestrial > Soil > Unclassified ...
CGCAATGGATGGAAAGTCGTCGCAATGGATGGGAAGTCGTCGCAGCGGAGGGGAGGCTGGCAGACTGGGAACTGCGGCCCAGGGAACCAGTCCGGTGCCCGGAGCGCGATGTCCGAGTTGCCTGACGGCGGCTTAGAAGCCTCGCGCTAGTGCGGATATCGGGTTAGGCGACAAGAGACCCGCAGGTCAGCGGCTGGCGATCCAGGGAACTCCAGGATCGTGATAAAAGTCAGGTCTCATCATCGAGTGCCCCGGCGGGCGAACGTTTGTCGGCAAAGGTCGTAATATGCCCGTTCGAGCCGGTCGATGACGGCTGGCCATTCGTAGTGCTGCCTGACCATCTCGCGACCGCGGGCGCCGAGTGATGTCGCCCGGTCCTTTTCCAGTAGCAATGCAATCAATGCCCGGGAAGCCTCTTCCCGATCATCGGTGGGCACCACAAGGCCAGCCCCTGACGCCACTTCAGATGCCAGGCCGACTCCCCTGGTCACGACGACCGGCCGACCTTGCTGCCACGCCTCGATGACAACTCTGGAGAATGCCTCGTACCGAGAAGGGACGAACGTCACGTCTGCTGCTGCATAAGCGCAGGCTAGATCACGCTTGTTCAGCCTGCCCATGCAGATAATAGCGCCATCCGCCGTTGCGGGACGTTCCATGCCAGCTACCAGAATGGAGGCTTGCGGACACCGGACCTCCAGGTCACGCGCTACCTCGCGCAGCAAACCAAGGCCCTTGCGGGGCTCGTCCCGCGCGGTGACGGCTAGGACGACCGGCCTGGCCGGAGAAAGGTTCAGGCGCCGACGGAAGCCGACGATCTCCTCGGTCGTGATGGGCTCGCACGGTTCTACCCCCGGCGGCGCGCATACGACTGCGCTCGCGCTTAGCGACCTGAAGTAGCTCTCTTCCTCCGAGGTGGCGACCACCACCAGGTCCGCCCTGGCCGCTATCCTCGGCGCGACGGCGTCGTACCCACGCATGCCCACGCCCAGCAGGCCGCGCCCGCGCCAGGATGCGACGCGGCCCGGGTGCATCATCGGCGACAGAACGAGCGGAATGTGGTTCAGTCTCGCTTTCATCGCCGCAGCGGTGTGCAGGAAATTCGGCGCCAAGGAGAAAACGTGGACTACATCCGGGCACCTGCGCTGGCGCCGAGAGAGCACTCCGGGCGTGAGCGACACGCGGGTCGCGGCCGACCCCGCCGATGGCACGGCAAGCCGTTCGACGCGGACGTCATCGGAAAACGCTACGTAACTATTCCCCGACGCCCCCTGAGGCGATGCGGTTGTGACGACAGTGACGACGTGCCCTCTGGCCGCGAGCCCGTTCGCTATCGTGCTGACGTCGATGCTGAGACCGCCTGACGTGCAGCCTGTCGGGCCGAACACGAGCTCAATCCGCATGGATCATCCTGCACGGCGATGCTCGCCGGGATGCCTCGCCCGCAGCGAAGCGGTCACGACGAGACCGTCGGCTACGGCCGGACGTGCCCGCGCCAGCAGGGCGATCCCCTGCCGGGCCAGATTGGCCGCATGAATCTGTGCCCGCACGCGCGCTGGCCACTGCCGGCTGGAACTCCGCCGGGGCGCCACATAGTAAGCCAGGTCATCCAGCTGCCATCCATGCCTGGTCAGGAGCGCTGACAGGGTGTGCCAGGAGAACCAGCACACGTGATCGTCGTTGACGAATTCCCGGTTCAATACGGAGCCGAGAATGTTGAGCACCCTGGTCGCGTTCGGCGTGGTGATCACGAGGGCACCGTCAGGTCGCAGCAGCCCCTTGACCGCCTCCAGGAATAGCCCGGGCTGATCGAGATGTTCGATCAGCTCGCCCGCGATTATCAACTCGGCCGGATCGATGCCGAGGGCTGACAGCGCTGCCTGGTCCTGACAGTCAGCCGCGTAAGCCTCGAAACCGAGGTTGCGCGCGGCGCTGACGCCGCCCGGGTCGCGATCGAGGCCGACGAGCTCGCCCGAGACCGCGGCGAGGCGGCTGTGCAGCCATTCCTCGCGCTGCATGCGGTCTGTCATCCTGCCTTCATCGACGAAACCGACATGGAGTACTCGCTTGCCCGCCGCGAGCCGCTCGAGCGCAACGGTGCGATCGACGACATTCGCATGCGGAATGGCATGGCTGAACTCATCTGCCGGCGCCGGCGGCACAGGGAGCGTTTTCATGCGTCCTTCTTAATGGCCAGGATACGGATACCTGATCCGGCTATTGGGAGCGGAACGAATCGCATGACGCCGTCGAGACGCCAGGTAAATGGAATAAACTGAACTGTTCCTAGTGAGAGTTTCTTCCAGGGCCCTGCCTGTGTGAACGCCGTGACCCATCCACGTTTCGATCGCACATTAATATGTGTAGGATCGCGCCAATATCGGCTAAGCGGGCTCGACCGGTTAGGGGTCGTGCACAAAATAGCTCCTCCCGGCTGCAGCATCTGCGCCCAGCTTTCGATGGCCTCCTCCGGGTTAGGCAGATGCTCTATCACTTCGAGCGCGACGATAAGATCGAAGCGTCCGCTCAGAATGGTGTCCTCGGCATCCCACACCGCAAACTGCACTCGATCTGACCGGATTTCGTCGCGGGCCTTCTCAATAGCATGAGGAGATATATCGGTAGCCAGGACACGAAATCCGCACTCGGCTAGCAGCTCGCTTGCGTAGCCGTATCCGCATCCGATCTCCAGCGCTCTCTTACCTTGGCCGGCCAGCACTTCGGGGGCCTTCGCCCTGAGCCAGTTCAGGACCCCGTTCTTGAATACCGCCCTCGTTAGCGAGCGTGACCTGCGCACCCGCCCGGCGTCGAAGTAATCTGATCCGAACCGTTCGATCTGACCTGAGCTCACCACGATCACCCCCAGTGACTATTGAGTTGCACTTCTCTCGGCCGGGCCCGATCTCGACCGGGAGCCGGTCAGGCTGGCTCGCCAGCGGCAGCCCGCGTGCCTGCCTCTGACCTTGACTTTCAGGAAACGTAGGCCCAGCGGCCAGGCGATGAGCACCACGAGTCCGATCAGCCAGGCAAGCAGGCTGAGATAGGTTCCCCATATGCCTGCTACGGCTGGCCCGTAACGCAGCTGCGACCTGGCCGCGCCCCGGCTGACCAGATATGAATTCTCGAAGCCGAGCTCGACGGCGTGCAGGTCGCTCGTCACTCCCGTTAGCTGCCAGTCCGGATCGAAGGTCTGGGAGAAGTCGAGAAATCCAGGCCGCACCTGTGCCATCGATACGGTGCTGGTCACATTCTGCGTTAGCAGCTTCGCGGGCGACGCTGCGGCCGACCTTCCAGCCGGCAGCCTGCCAGTGAAGTAGGGAAGCGACCTGGCCAGCTTCAGATGATAGGGATCGCTGATGCTGACAGGCTTGCTTCGCCACGCAGGCGACGTGCTTGAAATTGTCATCCGCGCAACCTGATTCCAGTCAGGGACTTGCCTTCCCGGAAACTCGACAGCGTAGATATTTGTCACGCTGCGGCCCGGCGCCGCCCAGGCCGGCTTACCTTCCTCGGGAATGACCGCTACGAGGCGACGGCGCTTGCTGACGTCTTCAAACTCGAAGCTTTTCTGCGCGCCGTTCCGGAAGAAGAAAGTGAGGTAGAACGCTGACTTACTCGCTGTTCCCTTGAATTCGAAGGCCAGCGGCTCGCTGGCGTTCAGGCGCCGCGGAAGCGGCACGTAGGCCAGCGTGTAAGCCCAGTGTGCTGCGGTGGCAGGGATGAGCCGAACCAGGTGATCGCGAGGGCGTGCGGCCCGTACCCCCGAGATGGGACGCCAGGAGCGCTGGCTGACGGGATGCGACCAGTCCGGCCGCGCCCGCCGGTACAGGCTTTGATCAAGACCGCTATGGTCAACGACCCGCCATGACCGGGGGATCGCCCTAGACAGCGCGGCCTTGCGGCCACGTGCCCGGACAACCGCGATCTGCGCTACCTGGGGCCTCGCGCCCCCGGTCGTGCCGCGAATGCTGATCCGCGCCCGCCCGCTCGCGAGCCTTACGAGCTCAGCAGGAAGCCAGCGGTAGCCCAGTTCTGCCGGCCGGGCGGCTGAGATGTCGCCGGCGGCCTTTCCGTTGACAGCGACCCGCACGGGCGCCGCGCCCGGCTGCTGATTCATCATGACCCACACCCGGTATGAGCCGGGCTTGCGGACGTCAGCAGTCCAGGTCAGCGACTTGTGACTCGGCAGGCCAACCCAGTAGGCCGCGGTCGCCTGGGTTTCCGCCAGCGGGTCGACAGCGCCGCTCGGCCAGTCGGCCGGCGCGATCGCGCTGGCCTGCGCTGAGGTCACGGTTCCCTGAATCACCGCTAGCTCAGCGTCGGCCCCTGGGCCCATTATCAGGCAATGCGAACGCTGGACCAGCCGGACGAGGCCCGCCCACCCGGACGTCTGCATGACCTGGTCGGCGAAGAACACCGCTGTCTTCCTGAAATCGAAGCCAGGGTCTCGGGTCAGGTCTTCGAGCACGCCGTAGCCGCCCGCGATCACGCAGGCAGAACTGGGCTGATTCACCGGGGCCTGCGGCGCGGGCACCTGGAGAACCTCGGTTCGTCCTTGACGCTTGACCAGACGCAGCCCAACTTGGGACTCCATGAATCGCGCTTGCCCCGAAGGGGCTAGCAGGGGCGGCTCGGGATTTGCTACGACGTACTTGATGCCCGCCGCTGCCAGCAGGCCGGTGAGATGCCGATCAGTTCCCTGGTCGAGCATTTCCTCGAGCGCAGCGACGAATTGCGCGGCGCGAGGGTCCCAGCCGCCATTCTGCAGAACGCTGTGACCGTCGTAGAGTGAGCTGATGTACCCGAGATCCGATTCGACCCCTTCGTAGTCGCCATACGCTGGGCCGCTCATCCATGGCTGGTCAAAGGGGAGCGTCAGCACGCGCCAGTCTCCTGGCTGGCGGGCCATCGAGGCGTAGGCCGCGACATTGCTCTGCGGCGGTCGCATCACCGGAAGACCTCGAGCTACGACAGAGCCGGCGTTGAGCATCAGCACCAGTCCCGCGACGAGTGCAAGGAGCGACGAACTCGCCGCCCGCGTCTGGGTCAGCCGCAGTGCGAGCCTGCCGATTCGCCGTCTATCCAGCCAGCCTCGTGCTCTCACCGCCAGTCGCGAACCTCGGGAGTCGGCTGCGAATCGCGCTAGCGATACCGCCAGCAACATCGCGATCGCGAACGAGGAGACCATCTGCCATCGGTCGGGCGCGCGCAGTTCCCTGAAGTAGACGACGTGCTGCCAGAAGAAGTCGTAGAGGCCGCTAGAAAGGTGGCCAGGACCGGTCTGGAAGAGCCAGGCGATCGCGGCGATAGCTATTAGCGCCCTGACGAGGACGGCTGTCCCGCGCGTGGCTCCGGCGACCGCGAGAGCGGCGATGGCAACGACGGCAACCGCTGGCACGATATAAAGCGGTGACTGAAATGAAAATAGGCCTAGGTGAGAACCCGGAAGCAACCAGGACTCTCCAGGTATTCCCGCGATGGCGTCGGCCCAGGTCAGGCTGTACTTCAGGTGAATAGCCAGATGCTCTATCGCGAGGTTCTGGCGGCCGGCAAAGGGGGCACTGGCACCGTATAGCCAAGGACCAAGCTGGACAGCGCTGGCTCCGATAAAGGCCGCGATCGCGATCGCGAGACTGCTGGCGGTGGCCGCACGGAAGAGTCCCCGCGGCCGGGCGAGCTTGGCGGCTACGATTACCGCGATCGCGAGCAGCCAGTAGGCGGCTTGCCCGGTCGTCAGGAGCAGGAGTGCCGAGGCGCACAGCCCGGCCCCCAGGCCCGCTCGCCGCGAGCCAGTATCGATCATCCGTGCGACCGCCCATACCAGCAGGGGTCCTGCCGCCATGGAGAATTCGACATCGAGGTGACCGGAAAGCCATTGCGCCACTGCCATGGGTGAGAAGCTGTAAAAAGTCGCTGCCGCAACTGCGGCCACGCGTGACCGGCTCCAGGACCAGGCAATGGAGTAGGACCCGATGCAGGTCAGGAGCATGATGGCTAGAGCGACTGCCTTGTAAGTTAGCATCACGCCGCGAAAAATTGTTGTCAGCATTGCCATAAGCCAGTACATGGAATACTGCGAGATCTGCCCAAGCGGCATCGGCAGCCATACGGTAAAGGCCTTGATATGGTGGTACTTTAGGAACGCCACGCCAGAATAGAGGAATCCCGAGTCCACGCCCCCTGGAGTGGCCGGGCTAATCCACGTCCTGAAAAGCAATAGCGAAGCCGTCGTGAGCAAGATGACCGGAATGGCGTGGTAGCTGGCCGGCCGGGCGACCGCCTGACTAGTGGCGACGGCGATCTTCAGCCGGCCGGCGGCATGTCTGCCAGGGACCTGAGGAACGGGCAGCGTGATCATGACCGCGCTCGCCGCGTTGCCAGGCAGAACGCCATGACGTCGATAAGGAGAAGAGACCCGCCCAGGACGTCGCAGGTCCACACGAGCCTCCAAGGCCCGTACAGTGCCTGCGCAGTTCTCGGCCGTACGCGCGCGCCAGAGGGTGGCAAGGCTCGCGGAAGAAAGGCGACGGTGACGCCGAACTGCGGGATCGACTTGTAGCCGGGCAGTCGCCAGCCGGCATAGGCCGGGCTGGTAAGGACGATAGGCAGTCCTCGCCCGATGTCGGCGACCGTCTCCGACACCGACGTCCTGGCGATGGTGCGCAGGGGCTTCGGGCTCGCGTTCGGCTTGCTGTCGGCTTTGCCGATCCGCAGCGGACCAGGGCCAGCGTGCCGGACGGTGATCAGGTAGTCGTCGAGCGCGGACCGCTGCGAGAAGGCGGCGACAGCGCCCCAGTCGCTGAGTCTCAGGCGTTGGCGCGGCTGATACGCGGCGAGTACCTGCTCGGTATTCTCGTAGAGCGAGATGTTGCGGGAGGCGAAGACCAGCCGCAGGTCGTGCTGTCTGGCCAGCCAGTCATAGGCACCGGCACCTGGCACCTTCGCGATAGCGACGTAACGGAGGCCGAGTGGCGCTAGCAGCCGGCCGAACTCGGTCAGTTTTCTGCCTTGGCTCAGGCAGAACTGCACGAATCGTGACCTGGGATCGCTGGTCTCGGTGTCGATTGGCCCCGCCTCAAGGCCGTCAGCGCTGACTACCGGCCGGTCGAAGTAACTAGCCATGGGGTTGTAGACAACCCGGTTGCCAATCCACGGAACTGTCAGATAGGTCCTCCAGGGCAGTGCCAGCATGCTTGCTCCCGGTTTCATCATCCGATCGGCAGCAGCCCAGGCCGCCGGATATTGAGTCGGCCTCGCATAGCCGAGGAAACCCCACAGCTCGGTGTAGCCGTAACTCACCGGTATCGCGGCGAGGCAGCAGGCGCACAATATCCTCGGCAGCTTCCGGTGGAACGCGAGCGTAATTGTCTCCGCCCCAGAGCCGAACCCCGCGGCATAGGCCAGGGCCAGCAACGCGGAGAATTTCTGAGGTTCACGCATTACCTTGAAGCCCGGAATATGGGCGAACATCCAGTTGTAGAGACCGCCCGTCATGCCATGCGTTCCCGCGGCGAGGAAACATGCGGTTATGGCGATGACCAGGCACCAAAGCGCTAGCGCCCGGCCGGCGGCCGCCTTGCCAGGGCCTTCCGCCTTGTCGGCGCCCCATAGCTGGTGAAGGCCGAATGCGGCGATTGCGAGTATGGCGAAGAGCAGGATGGTCCAGCCTGAAAGCTCGTTCTTCACCAGCGGAGGTCCCGGGCGCCAGAAGCCGTACAGGCCCAGAATGTTCACCCCCAGTCCCCAGAGCCCGTCGCTCGCGGTCTGGAAGACGGAGAGATCTGCCTTGGTGACGTGCGAAGCCGCGTAGTGAGAATCGCTGGCCGCGGGAATCAGCCAGTAAAGACTCAGCATCGCGCCGCAGAGACTAGTCCCGATGGCTGCCAGGGCCGCTTTCCTGGCGCGCAGGGGCACGCTTACCGCGATTCCTGCGATGAGCATTGCCCCGGCGATGAAGAGGTAGTGAACGGAACAGGCGACGGACGTGGCGAGGATGATTCCGCCCGCGCAGGACGTCGCGGCGAGCGAGGCAAGCGGGCGAAAGACCAGGGCCAGCAGCAGTGGCAGCAGCGAGTAGCCCATCACCACATACATCTGCCCGTTGGCCATCCGCTCGTAGATGAACGGATTAACGGTGAAGAGCAACGTAGCCGCGGCAGCGGCCACTGGCCTGCCTGAGAAGAGCCTGCTGAAGCCGATGCAGGCCAACGGGGCCACGGCCGCGAGCGGCGTCAGGTGCAACGCGGACCAGTGAAGGTGACCGAAGATCCAGTAGATCGCCACGTTTACCGGGGCTCGGCTGGTAACGCCGGGAGGGAACCCGAAAGCGGAGGTCGCCGGCGGGGGATGCGGTCCGGCCGGATAGTCCCCGATGTCTAGGAGCTGCAGGCTCCCGTGCCCGGCCAGGGGACCGACGATGACGCAGTCCAAGATCGCCACGAACGCCGTCAGGCCGATAAGGGCGCGCGGCATCGCGGCGGCGGGCTCAGTCGCGGCGCCGGTGACGGCCTCGGTCAGCGCGCCGGTCAAGGTCTTGGTCACGAGAAGAACCCGACGAGAGGGTGAGCGTCCTGCCATTCGGCCAGAGCGAAGTCTCGCAGCCGCTCCCATGAGCCTGTCTTGACGCGGCGCGGGGCCAGCGGAAGCGCGGCGATCGCCTCTCTTAGCCGATCTTCGGCGTATCCCGCCGGAGAGCCGGGATCGAGGGCGCGCAGCAGCCCAATCTGCGCGCGAGCCAGCGCCGCCTCCGCCGAAGTTCGCCGCAAGACCCACCTTGAGCGGTTCCGCCCCCGCAGTGCCGCCAGGGCTGCATACTGGGCGTTGCGTACCAAGGTCGCCGGCACCGGCCGGTACAGCGGGCTTTCGCTGATATCGCCGAGCTGCCGCAGGACGCATTCCCGTATCGACAAGAAGGCGTCAGTCTGGCTCGGCGCGGACAGCGCCGCCTCGAGCAATGCCAAGAACTCAAGCGTTCCGACCCCATCAGGACCGCTACCAGCGATCACGTGCAGCCGGTCGATGGCCTTGCACAGCGTCGACTCGTAACAACCCGAACGCAGCAACCTGACCTGGGCCACGTGGAGCGCGGCCTTCCTGATAGCCGACTCGCAGTGACCGGACGTGCGGCCGGTCCGCATCAAGGGCGGATCGAACGCCTCCAGGAGTGCGCGGGCGGCCGACAGCAGAGCGGAGCACGCGGCGAAGTCGGAGACTTTCGTGAGTCGCTGGCGGGCTAGCGACCAGTTCGCAGGTGCGGCGAGGACGACGCCTTCGGCGCAGAGTTTGGCTGCGAAGAGGCTGCCGCCCGGCCGCGCGACCCTGAACTCGGGAAAGGCATTCACCGAGACGGCAATCCCGAGATCGGTGGTCAGCTGCGCGGACGCGCGCGCCAGTGTCGGGACGGCACGCGGGATCCGCCACATAGGCAATACCACGCAGATGTCGAAGTCGCTTCCCTGGCTCGCGGTGCCCAGGGCCCGGCTGCCGCCGAGCAGGATCGGTACCGGCCCGACCCGGCTTGTCACTTCGCTCACGATCCGGTCATGCGATGGCTCGCGCTGCTCGGGTACTCGCGGCCGCGCGGGCGGGCCTTGCCGGAAGCGGTCACGCCGCTCCGCCGCTTTCCCGGCCGTGCTCTTCGTCTGGCCGAAGATCACGAGCACCGTGTCGGCCGCGACGGTTATTCCGAAAGAGGCGGACAAGACGCCGGCGATCTGCAGGACGGACCCGTGGAAGATAAAGAAGCCGGTGAACTGTACGGCGGCCGCGACAGCAAGCACGACGATGACCCCACGACGCTTGCTCGCCAGCAGGTACAGGGACATGAGGTAGCCGAGTGCGTAGAGGCCGAAGATCGCGGCCATCCACGGGATGAAAGCCTCCGCCGGGCGATAGCTGCTGCCCAGAAGAGGGATAACGACCCACGATGGCTCGATGGCGTAAAGCGCCACGATGGCGCTGGCGGTCGTCAGGACGATGCCCGACGCTGCTGCGAGCCACTTGCCGTTGCCCATGCGGCTCTCGTCGCGTTGCGAGAAGACGGGAAAGGCGACGATGAAGACCGATGACGCCGCAAAGTACGCGATCTTGCCGGTCAGCGACAGGCCCGCGTACAGGCCGGCCTGGTAGCCGGGCAGGTAGTGCTTGGCTACCAGCGTGTCCGAAGACAGCATCAGCGCCAGCAGGCCGTACGTGCTCAGCGCCGTCATCGAGTAACCGACGACGCCAGGGACTCCGCGACGGGGGACGCGGCGATGTGAAGGTCGTGCTTGGTGCTCGACCGCGCCCGGTTCCCGCTGGCGGGCGACCGTGAGGCTGCCCCTCATCAAGCCTGGCAGCGCGAGCAGCAGGTAAGTAGCGAGCCCGGCGGCGCAACTGGCCGCCACGGCCGCCATGCCTCCTAGTGCAGACTTCCGCCAAAGCCCGATGACGAGGATGCCGATGGCCGCTTTCGTCAGTCCTTCAACGGCCGTCTCGGCCGCGAAACTGGCGAACCTCTGTGCCCCCTGCAATAGCCCGCCCAGCATGTGGCCGACAAGGTAACCGGGGATCATCGCGCCGACGAGTACGACCAGCCACGGCGAGCCTAGGTGGAATAGCCGCGAGATCCAGCCACTCGCCAACGCGATTGCCCCTGCGAGCACCAGTGAGCCGGCGGCTACTCGGCGCGTGTAGTGGCTGAAGGCGGGCCGAATTCTCCACGGCTCGTTCCGCGCGAGGAATGACGTCGTCTCGCGGCTAGTGACGGTCTGTGCGGCGGCCAGCAGTGGGCTGGCGAAGCTGAGCAGCGCCATGCTGGCAGCCAGGGAGCCGTACTTGACCGGCCCGAGCGAATGAGCGCTGACCGCGCTGAAGGCGAAGTTCGAAAGCTGCCAGATCAGCGTTCCGACGAACACGACGGTCGCCCCGCCGAGCAGCCGCTTCAGGCGGTTGCCAGGTCGCGATTGCCAGTCAGACACCGCGCAGGCCGGCTCGCTGCCAAGTGTCACGGCCCGCTGGCTCATGCCCGCCGGTCACCTTCGCGCGCACTCACCGGTTCGCC